>WNFG01015515.1_pt1 | contig 12021 bp, 10 predicted proteins | sample 5400431 | NCBI WGS metagenome assembly WNFG01 (sample SAMN13153346, study PRJNA577476) | soil metagenome | isolation source: 120 cm saprolite under Douglas fir tree site 2 hole 3 replicate 2 | place: USA:California | collected 2015-04-18
CCATCATGTTCGGGTCAACATCACGTTTCACTTCGACAATTTGCAAATGATCAAGGAAGCTGTGGCGCACGGTTCTGGGGTCAGCATCATGCCGGCGCGCATCATGCAGGACGAGATCGCGCAGGGTAGGCTGGTGCCGATCCCGATTGCTTCCTGGGAACTTTTCCGTCCGGTGGGAATTGTTCATTTGCGGAAGAAGCGCTTCCATCGGGCTGGGCAGGCTTTTCTGGATCTTTTGCAGGAGCCGCCGGGGGCGTGGACGGCGGCGCTGTCGGAAGCGTAAGCGCTCTAGGGTGGTGTCGAGCGTAATATTGACAACCGCTCCCTACGGTCGCGGCTCGGAAACGCCCGTCTGAGCCGTGACCATAGGGAGCGGTTTAAGAAGAGACTGCTGCGTTCCTTAGAGTCCGCTCCACATCGTTCACTTGTGCCTTCAGGCCTTCGCGCAGGCTCACTCGAGGCTCGTAGCCGAGGATATCGCGGCTTCTTGAGAGGTCCGCGCCGGTTTGGCGAACGTCGCCTGATTGCGGCTTTACTCGCTCTACCTCGATGCTGACGCCGGTCAGGTCCTCCACTAAGGTCACGGCTTCGTTCATGTTTACGATTCCACCACCGGCGATGTTGAACGCCTGGCTCGGCTGCGAACTCTTCGCCGCCAGCAGAAACGCTCCCACGACATCTTGCACGTGAGTGAAATCACGACGCTGGTCGCCGTCGCCGTACAGAACGAATTTCGTTCGCGTCAAAGCTGCGTGGATCAGCCGGTGAAAAGCCATGTCCGGTCTTTGGCGGGGTCCGTACACAGTGAACAAACGCAACGCAACAACCGGAATACCGCTTTGTGCCGCGTACGCCCAACACAAGTGTTCCGCCGCCAGTTTTGTAACTCCATAGGGAGAAATCGGATTTTTGGGTTGATCTTCTTTGACACGTTCGGTTGGCGAATCGCCATATATCGAGGAAGAGGAAGCGAAGACGATTCGTTTCAATGTCCGGGAACGGCTTGCGCAGTCGAGCAGGTATTGAGTACTGAGAATGTTGTATCGAACGTAAGTCTCAAATTCGCGGCCCCAACTGGTGCGGACTCCCGGCCGCGCCGCCAAGTGGAAAATCACTTCCGCATCCTGCAGAAGGCTTTCTTCGGTATCCAATAATTCGCGAAAGATGAAACTGAAGCGCTTCGAGGCCAGCAACGGCGCCAGGTTCTGCCGCTTCAATTGTGAATCGTAAAAATCGGTGAGCGCGTCGATGCCGGTTACTGAATGCCCATCGGCGAGCAGCCGTTCACACAGATGCGATCCGATGAATCCAGCACATCCGGTGACTAGAAACTGAGTCGGCAATGATGAGGTTAACACGCATGCGACAATTTAGTTTCTCTGCATGGCAAAGCTGTGGCTCCCCGCCGTCTTCCTGTTTTACACCGGGTTCGTAGTGACTTTGCTGTACGCCTCAGGAGCATTCAAAACCGGCTTCGATCATCATCCCGACGAGCCCGCGCATTTTGTCACCGGACTGATGTTGAGAGACTACATCGCCGAAGGTTTTCCGTCCGCGCCTATGTCCTTCGCGACGGATTTCTACCTGCATTATCCCGAAGTCGCTTTTGGACACTGGCCTCCGGTGTTTTATCTCTTGCAAGCGGGCTGGACGCTATTGCTTCCACCGAACCACACCTCGCTCTTGTTGTTGATGGCGCTGCTGACGGCGTGCACCGCGTTCCTCATTTATCAGACGGCCGCCCAGAACTTCTCGTGGACGCTGGCCATACTCGCTGGCCTGACGTATCTAGCATTACCGCTGACCCAACAATACGCTTCAGAAATAATGATCGAGGCGCCACTCACGCTGTTCGGGTTCATGGCGGCACTGGCAGTGGCGCCGGTGTTGGACCGCTCCACTTGGCGCAGTGCCGCCTGCTTTGGAATTGCCGCTTCAGTTGTGATCTTGACCAAGAGCAGCGGATGGGCCTTGGCATTGGTTCCCGTCATCGCGCTGCTACTCACTCGACAGTGGAAGACAAATACCGTTACGCGATTTTTTCTCTCGGGCGCAATCGTTATCGCGACGTGCGTACCGTTTTACTTTTGGACGCGGCGGATGGCTTTCGCTGGTACTGAAGGCAAACCAATGACGGTGCGGCACATGGTGGAAGCCCTGCTTCAATTAATCGGTCTATTGCCGGACGTGATAGGCATTGTGCTCTTGCTGCTGGCGGCCTGCGGACTCTTCCTAAAGGTGCTCCTTCCTCTTCGAAAAGCATCTGTCTCAACTTTTTGGGCAGCCATGGCGGCATACCTGGTGAGCGTGATCGTTTTCCATGCGATAGCGCCAACTGTGACCGAACCGCGAAAAATCGTCATGACGGTACCTGTGCTCTTGCTGTTCAGCTTTGCGGCTCTGGATTGGTTCGCCCGGAAAAGTCGGTGGATGTCCATCGGTGTCGCGCTGGCGGTGCTCACCTTTTTCACAGTGCGAACATTCTACGCCGCGGCGCAGCCGGCCGATGCGTTTGCCGAACCGGCTCAGGCCTTGCTATCTCACGCCGGGCTCGAGCGTGAGCTCACGCTCGTCTCATCGAGTCATCCAGGGGGTGAGGGCGCCTTTATCGCGGATGTCGCGCAACGGGAACCGAAGCCGGTTCGAATTTTACTTCGGGCCACCAAGTTGCTTTCCAGCAGCACCTGGAACGGCCTAAATTACACGCTTCGTTACAGCTCGCCCGAAGCTGTTGAGGCTACCCTGGAAGGCCTTCCAGTCCGTGTGATCGTCATGGATACGGGACCGGGGACAAGCTATGCGCATCATGATCTGCTGATACGAACGCTGCGTCAATATGCTTCGGATTGGCAACTGATTTACAGTAACTCTAGTGCGCGCGAGCATGTCGAGATCTATCGCATGACAAAGGATCTGCCTAGTGGCCCCGGAAGGATTCAGATTGATTTGAGGGACAAGCTGAACACTATTCTGGAATATCAGCTTCCGGCACGGCCTGGGCGGTAATAGCGCTTTGGACAAACCGCTCCCTATGGTCGCGGCTCTGAAGCGCCAGCGAATCTATTGGGCGGATAGTTACTAGTCTTCTACTACGTGAGCCTCGAATTCCTGGCGGTATTTTTGCCACCGATCCCACTGGAAGTCGCCAGCAGTTTGCATGCAGTTGATTGCGCAATAGGCCATGTACAGGGCGTGATGCGCATTGTCGTGCGCGAAAAGCCCTTGACGGCCGAACGTGACCAGGTTTTCGAATTGGCCGACCCAGTCGTCCACTTGTGCTAGGTCCACTTCAAAGCCGAGCTTGTAAATTGGATAGGCGTGCGCCAGCCGGCGAGTTACAACCTTGCGTATCGAGGCACGGATGGGAATGCCGGCGTCACGCAACGCATCCCTCACCAAATCTCCCAGTTCTGGGTCGCTCATCGTCCAATGCGCTGATGCCGTGTCACACGGCAATTCGGCGCAGAGGACGGTTAGACCTCGCGGCTCCAATACGCCGCTGTAATTCTTCGGCTCAGATAACCTGGAGATCGGTATGCGTTCTTCCGGAAAATAATGGGCATCGTATTCGGAGAATCGATCTTGATCCAGCACCAGATAAATCAGAATCATCGCTCGAAACGACATGCGTTTGGTCGCTTCCAGGACCTCCGCAGGCGGCTGCGGCCGCATGCTTTGCGCCAGCAAATTCATCGGCAGCGTTGACAGAACAAATTGGCAATCCACGGTTCCAGTGGATCCGCCCTGCTCGTAATGAACCTTCGAGACACGCCGGCCGTCATGCTCGATGCAGGTCACCTTTGAGCCAAACAGAAACTCGACGCCTTGAATAGCCGCCTCTTCGTGTAAGCGCTCAAATATCTGGCCATAGCCGTGGCGTGGATAATAAAAGCTCCCAGTACCCGCTGGTTTGAGCTTTCGAAGCATCCTTCCGGGAGTGTTGGCGGACACCCGGCGCTGGGCTTGGATCGGAGACAAAAGAGTGGGCTCGAGTCCCCAGAGCTTTCGTGCGAAAGGAAAGTAGAAGTCGCGGCAAATGGTTCGACCGAGCCCGGCTTCGAGCACTGAAGCGAAACTCTGCTCCGAAGGTTTTTTTGTGAACCGCTTGCGGACAATGTCGACGGCGGCTCCCAACAGAAACGACTTCGGAGAATGCGAGGCAAGATCCCAAGGTTGAAGCGGAAAGTGTATCCAGCTATTTCGCAATAGAATACGGCCGTGACGCTGGCGGATTTGCAAGTCATCTCCGAGGAGTGTTTTGAGATCCGCCAGTACTCCAGGGTCACAGGCAGGATGAAGACGGTGGCTGCCGTAGTCGACGCGCAGCCCTTCCAGATCGAAGCTGCCGGCATTTCCGCCGGGACGATCGCGCTGCTCCAGCACCGCTGTTCGTCCCAGCTTTCGCCGGGCGGCTTGGAATGCAGCACCCACGCCCGCAGGTCCCGCGCCCAGGACGGCCAGTGTCATCCGCGATGCGCTCCCAGCAGGTAGAAAAACACGGAATGAACGGTTACCACGAGATAACTGATTGTATGCTCAAAAAAGTGTCCGCAGATCACTTTGATCCAGTCATTCGATTGCGCCAGGCGTTGTGAGCGAGTGAGTACGACGCCCGCGCCCAGATACGCCGCGAGAAGGATGCAGGCAAAAATGGCTGCTATAGGCCAGATGGTTCGTTTCGATTCTGTTGTCGTTTCTTTACGGGGCAGTAAGAGACAGCAGCCTATCGCAAGAGGCACTGTGACTAAAGCGTGGGTGATCAGTTCACGCGCCTGGTGGCCGAGGAAGCGGGCATCTGTGAATGGCGCGCTGCTTAGGCCGAATATGATGGTGAACATTGCGTAGAAAGCTAATGATGAGATCAGGATTAAAGGCCGATTTACAATCGGCCGCAGGTTGCCAACCTGCGCTACATAGAAGGCGGGAAGCAGCATCAAGGCCAATTGGGCTAAGAGGTGATACTGCCAGTGGCTGCCGAAAACCATAGGCTCACTATCGCGCGTGTGGTATTGAAGCAGATACGAGACTGCAATGCGCACGCCGACGTGGATTGAAGCTCCCGCAAATATCGTCGCGTCGAGAGCTATCGCAATAATGCCAACGTTCCACAAGGCGTGTGCCTTCGCCGCCGGTGAACCATACAGCCATAAGATCCATCCGGCCAGTGCGGCGCTGAGCAGCACTTCGAGCGGCAGTTCACCCAAGGCATGTTCAAAGTACAGCACGGTTTCAAAAAATGTGCGTTGCCCGTCTTCATGCAGCGGTACATGCCATGGCCATGCGGTGCGGAAGTGGATACAAATCGCGAGAAAAGTGGCAGCGAGAATTGTAAAAGGGATGTAGAAGAAAAGGCGTTTGGTTATGTTGGGCACGGCTCTCTCGAAGGCGCAAGTACGCCCACGACTTTTGAGATTACACCGCTTGCGAGACTACCGATGATGAACACTGCGTCCCACGCCAGTCCTGCCGCACCGGCAGAGGGGGCTGCTGCGCCAAAAGGAACTAATAGCGCCACCAGCACAAGTGCACCGAAAGGAACCAACAGCGCCGCCAACACAAGCTCCCGCGTACCGACTCCAGCCAAAGTTATGGGGACGAACGCCGAGAGTTTTGCAAGGGGCCATGCAAATAGCCAGGCGCGTAGCGGAAGCACCAGCCCACACTCTACTCCCACCCACTGCATGAGCACGACCAGACTGGCTTGCGACAACACACTTAGCCCGAATATTAACAACATGAATGCAGGCCGTTGAAATCCAATGGCGAACGCTTGCCAATAGGCCGTTACTTGCGCGCGGATTTTCCGCCGCAGAAGAATCAAGGCGATGACCACCAACATTCCGGCGGCTAAGAATACGCCGAGAACGAGTTCAATCAACCGCTCGCCCACCGGGACCAGGCGGTGCGGGAAAACAAACACCGCCAGGCAGGTCAACAGCAGCAGCGCCCCCAGATCGAGAACACGGCTGGCGAGAGTGCCGGATACTATGCTCTCTTTCTTAGCGGATCGTGAGACAGCCAGGGTGACAGTAACAACGTCCCCTCCAATTACCCCCGGAAGGACTAGGTTTGAAAACAGTCCGCCGAAATAGCAACGCACGGACTGAATCCATGGCAACCGCGCACCGGCTCGATTCACGATCAAATGCCACTTCAGACAACCCAGAACTTGAATCGCCAGAAAGATGGGCACGGCCGCAAGCAGTGTATAGGGCGGCATGCTTCGGAGGGCATCTTCCACCTTGTGCCGCGGCAGCACGACGACCAGCAAGATCAGGAAGAGCACGCTTCCGCCTATCCTTATCGCGGGATTTCTTCTAGAAAGAGCTAAAAATGTGGAAAAGCTCATCGTTTCGGTTGATGGAAACGAGAGTTCTGATCGGCGAGCATTGCTATACACCAGATAACAATGCCTTGCATCAGAATCATGACATCGAGCCCTGAAACGCGCATCGGATGAACATCGTAAAGCAGCTTGGTTAGCCCGCCCAGAATCGTGACTGAAGCGATTGGTCCGAGGATTCTCATGGGATGAAAAAGCATCATCGTCCTGAGTATCTGCAGCGCAAACCTGAAAGCATCGAATGGATTGATCTTAGACTTACCCAGCCGCCGGTAGTAGTCGATCGGAACGTAGGAAACCGAATAGCCACTGGAAATCAGCGCCAGGGTAATGGTGGTGGTGAAGGAAAATCCAGATGGAAGAATATGTGCAAACTGGTCTACCAGCGACTTGCGAATCACGCGCAACCCTGAATTCAAATCCGGAATTTCCTGACCAGCCAAGTAGCCCGCCAGCTTGCGCAATATCCACTTGGCGGGACGACGTATTCGCGGATCCTGGACATTCCTTCCGATGCGTGCGCCGACCACCATGTCACTGGCGGGAACGCGCTCCAGCATTCTTGGAATTTCGGCACCCGGATAAGTGCCATCGGCGTCGATGATAACCACCCAATCGAATTTGGCGCGGACGATTCCGGCCTTCAATGCGGAGCCGTAGCCGCCATTATTGTCGAGCCGTAATACATTGACTCCGCGCTTCCCGGCTCGTTCGCCGGTTGCGTCAGTGGAACCATCGTCCACCACGATGATTTCGTATTCCCAACCTGAGGAACAAAGAGCTCTCTCTACAGCGCCGATTCCCTCCTCGATGCCCTGCTCTTCGTTATGAGCCGGGATGACAATTGTTACACCACGGCGAATGCTGTTCTGGCGGGATAGTCCAGAGGTTGCCGGTGCAGAGTTTTCGCGCAGCATATCTCTTAGTTGCTAACTCCGGCAATGGTGAAAAGTTGCATGTGTGTACGCTGATAATACAAATCTATCAAAAAATGTTCTAGACCAGTCGGATCGGCGTCGACCATAGGAAATAATCGGCAGAAACACACAGCTACAATAGACAGTGAACTGCATTACGGTGGCAGTAATAGAGTTCCATCGCCTTCATGTTTGAGCGCTTTACCGAACGAGCTCGCCGTGCCATCTTCTTCGGCCGCTACGAAGCCAGTACTCTCAGCACCGGATGGATCGAGACGGAACATCTCCTGCTAGGGCTGTTCAAAGAGGACCGGGTTCTTGCACAGAAGTTGCCTATCGAAGCAAAGGAAGCTATTCGCAAGCAGATCGAAGCGCTGCCGCGTCCTAACCCATCGATTCCAACCTCAGTAGACCTACCCCTGAGTCGCGATTCACAGCAAGCGCTCCACTTCGGTGCAGAAGAGTCCGATAAATTACATCACACTGTGATCGACACAGGGCATCTCGTGTTGGGCTTGCTGCGGATTGAGTGCTTGGCCACAAGCCTTCTGCGGCAACATGGAATCGCGTACAACGGCTATCGCGAGACTATGCAAGCACCAATCCAGGACACGCCCGCGGGTGTACTAAGCTTCGAGCCCGGCACCCGCCCGCAACGCGAAGGAATTGAAGCCGCGCCTCCCTCGCTTAGGCCCCCGCTCCGCAGGCTGCAAAGTCTGATCGATGTGACTCTACTTCACCTGAATGACTATTCCGACGCTGATTACGACAAACGTCTGAAGCGCAGGCCTTGGACGCGGAGGGAGGCTTTGGGTCATCTGGTTGACTACGCAAGTACGCATCAGCAGTGGTTCGCCCGCGCTCTTACTGAACCAAGGATCGACGTTCTCTCATATCCTCATGATGACTGGGTAGCGGCGCAGCACTACCTGGATTTCTCCGGGCAGAATCTCTGGCATTTATGGGTCTCGCTGAATCGCCTGCTGATCCACGTGTTGACGCGGATAACGGAAGAAAAGGTGAACACACCGTGCCGCATCGGCATTGCAGCGCCGATACCATTATGGAGTCTGGCTACGGAGTACGTGCTTTATTGTGAAGATGTCGTCGGGCAGATTTTAGCCCGGCTCTAGTGCTGCAGGCCAAGTTTTCAAACTGGCTTCTGGCGGATTCGAAAGTGGTATACCAACGCGCCAGCGGCAACGGTGAGTGCAGCGATTCCGGAGACGCCTGGTCGAAGCCTGATGGCGAGGATGGTCATCCAAATTCCAATGGCTGCGAAGAATGCAGGTACCAGCGGATACGCAAAACTCACTACACTCAGTTTCTGCCAGCCTTGGCGGCGGCGGAATATGAATAGCGAAATCACGGACATCACCGCGAAAAAGTTCAACAACAAACCGATGTACATGAGCAGGTCCACGAATGGGCTCATGGTCATCAGCATGGTACATGCACCCTGGCATACGATAGCGATTACCGGAGTGCGCCAGCGCGGATGCACCTTCGCGGCAGCGGCAAAAAAAGCGCCGTTCTTGGCCATCGCATAGTACACGCGCGGGCCGATGGTAACCATCGCGTTTATCGTGGCGAGCAGGGAAAGCAACATCGCGGCACTGAAAAACCCTGCCACCGCCGGACCGAAGAGGTGAGTGGCGGCAAGCGCGCCAACGGCGACCACTCCTTTCATCGACTCCAGCGGAACCGCGTAAATGAACAGGATGTTGAGCGCGATGAATAACACTGCAACCAGAACGGTCCCGCAGGCGAGTGCAAGAGGCAGCGTGCGCGCGGGATGTTTCAGTTCCTCGGCGACATACGTCGCGGCGTTCCATCCGCTATAGGCGAAGTAGATGAATAGCAGGCTGACGAAGAACTGCGAAAAGATTGGCGTGGAAGAGGTGCGGACGGCGGTCTGCGAAAAGTTATCCCAGCTCCCGTTTCCGAATGCAAAGCCGGCCACGATGAAGACCAGAATCACAAGCACCTTCATGGACGTGAGGACGTTTTGCACGCGCGCGGCCCGCTGCACACCCAGGCAATTGAGAATCGTAAAAACAGCCACCAGCGAGCAAGCCAGAATCTGCGAAACACCAAGCTTGAATTCCCAAGCGCCCGATCCGGCAATGTGATGAGCGTTTTCGAGTTTGAAGGCAGGAAAGAAATGGCCGAAATAGTCGGAGAAGGCCAGTGCGGCCGCGGCGATCGGCGCCGAGAATCCCGCGAAGAAAGATACCCAGCCGGTCATGAATCCCCAAGTGGCACCGAAGGCCTGCGTCAGGTAAACATATTCGCCGCCTGAGCTGGGGAAATTCACGCCGAGTTCCGAATAACAAAATGCGCCCGCCAGAGCGCAGATTGCTCCCACGCCCCAGATCAGCAGCACCAGCTTCACCGAACCGAGATCGCCCGCCAGATATCCGGTGGTGGTGAGAATCCCGCCACCGATCATGTTTGAAACCACCAGCGCAGTCGCGCTGCCGATGCCGAGCTGCCGGAGCAAGGTTGTGGTTCGTGGTGTCAATGGCTATCCGAGAGTGAGAGGCTGGAACGCACAAGCGACTGTCCTCCGTCGCATACGCACACAGCGCCGGTAATATAGGCGGCGGCGTCCGAACAGAGAAACAACGCCAGATCCGCCAGCTCGTCTTTCGTACCGAAACGGCGCAGGGGAACGGCTCTCTCCACTTTCTTGCGAGCGTCTTCGGTGGGCGCCAGACGCCGCATTCCCTCCGTGTCGTCCGTTGGACCGGGCGTGATGCAGTTGGCTCGAATTCCAACCGGTCCCCATTCGATGGCCAGCGTCCGGGTTAGAAGATCGACGCCTGCTTTTGCCGCGCAAACGTGCGCTTGATAGGCGATGGGCATGGTGGCGTGGCTGGCTGAAATACTGATCACGCTTGCACCGGGCTTGCGAAGATGTTCGTACGACGCGCGGCACGTATTGAAGGTTCCGATGAGATCGATATCGATGACGCTCTTGAACGCGTTTGCCGACATGCCGATCACCGGCGCTGGAAAATTCCCAGCCGCGCCGCAGACCAGAATATCGATCTCACCGAATTGATCGCGAGTCTTCTGCATGGCGGCTTGGACAGCCGGATAATCGCGCACATCCACGGCGCAGGTTTCCGCCGTTCCGTTCGACGACCGGATGCCGGCAGCAGTCGCGTCGAGTTTTTCCTGCTTGCGGCCAACCAGCATGACCTTCGCTCCATGCCCGGCAAATCGCTCGGCCATGCGCTGTCCGATCCCGCTGCCGCCTCCGGTCACAAATGCTGTTTTGCCGTCGAGCAGACGATCGCGAAAGACGCTGGCCATCGACCGAACTGTATCACAAGGCTGGTGGTTGGTGGCCGGTGGCTAACCGCTTCGATCCGGTTACTTCTGAACGGTAATGAGCGTCGACACTGAACTGACCGTGCCTACCTGGACGATCAGGGGCAGATCGCCATTCGCCGCGTCAGGCGGAACTTGAACCCTAATCTGGTACAGACCCGCAGCACCGGGAACGATTCCGGCGGAAATCACTGTCGCACCGGCGCCGCCAATCGTAAGCTGCGGAAGCGTGACGAGGCTGGCTGCCTCTGTCGGCAGTTGGCCTGGAATCAAAGCGGGATTCGTCGCTCCCAGGCCGGTGCCATAGACAATTATCGTTTCTCCAGGAGCGGCCGGGGTCGCGGAGAACCACTGAGCGCTGCGCAGGGGGGTGCCATCGGCGTGAACTCCCAACACGAATTTTCCGTCCACCGTAAACAACTGTGGCGCGTTCGCCTGTACCGTGATCGGAACGGCGGTACTCATTCCAGCGAGGTTTCTGACCTGCACGGTCATGGCAGTGGGGGAGACATCGCTCGGCAGCAGGAAATTGACCTGAGTGGGGCTGATGTAGCCGACGTAAGCCAGCCGCGGAGCGCCGCGTATGTTAAGAACCACGCTCACGCCATCAAGCGAAAACGGAATTCCGCCGTTCAGGAAATCGCTGTCCGACCACGAGCGCGACGTAACGCATAAGTTTGAACCGTAAATCGTGACCCAGGAATTGGGCGCTAGCGGAACCGCTGCCGATGCCGCGGCGCTGACGATGTTGCCCGCCGAGACCGAAGGCATCGTTGGAATTGCGGGTGTCAACTGAACACTAGATGTATAGATCAGATCCCCACCAGAACCGCCGTCTCCATTGGCCGCGTTTCCGGCGACGTAGAAAGTCACAGGGCCGGCATCGGCGGCGGGCGGCGTCCAGTCAAACTGAAAAATAGCGCCGCCTCTGCTGCCATTCCGCGTGCCGGCTGAGGTGTGCTCGATGAAGGAAAGTCCGGATGAACAAGGCTTGGGCCCATTATCTTCGCAGATTACCTGCGTGGTGTTATCAACCGGAGCGAAATCGCCGGCCTGTCCCTTCTCGAGATCGCTGTTCAACCGGGCCGTCAATTCGAAGCCCCACCTGCGTTGAACCGGATCGGCAATTTGGACAGCCACTCGTTGTTTGACTCCAGGGACGTAGAATGCTCCGCTTTGCAAAAGGATCTTTACGCTTCCCGTGCCCGAATTGAGCGCGCTGCTGGAGTGACACTGCGTGCAGGCTCGAGAGTTGTCGCCCGGGGCGCCGGTGACGCGCGGAGGAGGGCCGTAACTATGTGCGACAGCACCCGTTGGCAGAATGCCAGCCAAGATCGCGACAGCAAGACACAGCGGAAATTTACACATTGGCCGATTTTCTCATTGGCATGTTTTATTTTTGTCCTTGCGGTGTAAAAGGAT
>WNFG01004262.1_pt1 | contig 12018 bp, 7 predicted proteins | sample 5400431 | NCBI WGS metagenome assembly WNFG01 (sample SAMN13153346, study PRJNA577476) | soil metagenome | isolation source: 120 cm saprolite under Douglas fir tree site 2 hole 3 replicate 2 | place: USA:California | collected 2015-04-18
TCCGTTATGTCTTGGAAAGCGATGAGAATCATCTCTGGGCGGCCCTGGGAGACGCTTTCAAGTTGCGCGGCACTGACCAGTATTGTCTTGGGGCCGATTTTTGGAAAATCGTGGATTACCTCATAGTCTGACACGCGCCGCTTTCTGGGCAAGACTTCGTCCAGTAGCGTTCGCAGTTCAGGAATGTTCCATTGCCCATTTCCCAAACGCAAGAGTAAAACGTTTAGCGTTTCTGCTTCAGGTACTTGGAACGTTCTGTAAAAGTCCAGATTTGCTAGCAATACCCGCAGCTCCGCGTCGAGTACTAGCAGGGGCTTGGGAACATGGTCGATAATTTTCTTTAAATACTGTTCACTTCGCTTAACCGCGTCAATATCCAGCAATGCCAGGACCGCACCATCGATCTTGTTATCGTGCGTCTGATACGGCAGGATCTGCAATGAGTACCAGTGATCTTCGAGGTCCTGCACGTCGCGATCCGATGGCTGCAGGCGGTCCAACACATTAGTGATCATCTGTTCGAGATCGGGCACCTTGATGTTCAGCTTCAGGTCCCAGATTGAGCGGCCAACATCGGACGAAACTGCCTTGAGCAGCTTGTGCGCGTTGGAAGTGAGACGTCGTATTCGGGAACGACGATCCAGCATGACTACTGGAATCCTTGTGCTGTTCAGCAAATTAGAGATATCGTTGCTCAAGTCGTAGAGTTCGGTGTTTTTGCCACGAAGCTCATCGTTCACCGTGTTCAGTTCTTCATTGGTTGACTGAAGCTCTTCTTTTGAGGTTTCCAATTCCTCGTTGGTGCTTTGCAACTCCTCATTGGCTGAAAGTATTTCCTCGTTTGCCGATTGAAATTCCTCCCTGAGGGCATCTTCCGACTCAGTAGCGACGCGCAAAGCGTCCTGTGCGTCAGCGAGTTCGCCCTTGAGCTCCTTGGACTCATGCTTGTTCTCGGCACCCTTTTTCGTTCTTCGCTGCGAGACCTGTTCGGAACTGGCCATCCCATGTGCCGTTACGTCCTCGAACAAGATCAAGAAGTGACGTTCGTTCGTAGAGGAACCTTTTTTCCCCAGCGGCGAAACAGATATCTTGAGGATTCGTTTGTGGCCATTGGCATCAAACATCACGCCATCTTTCTTAACAGGTGCGCCACTTTTCCGGGCAGAACTGATTAAGGTCCGTAATTCAACCCCGAGTCCATTCCGCGCCAACTTCAGCACGTTCAAGCTCGCCTTGCCGGGGGCAGGCTCGAGATAAGGAGTGGTCCGTCCCCGGAACTGAACTACCTCCATCGCGTCATTGATCACTACACCTACCGGGGCATAGTTCTTCAGGACGACACGGTCGGCCTCGACTTGCATATCGACTTCCGGTTCCGATGAACCTTTGGACTCCAGCATCTTGCTTGGACCGTTTGCGCCGCTTCCAGCTGGATAATAGGTTTGGGAGAAGTCATAGTGCAGGCGGGACGCCGTCGCCTTCTTAGTGTAGATTTTGTTCTTTTTATCCACCGTCGAAAACAGGTCAGGAAAAGCGGAAACACTCTCAGCACTGCCTAACACCAGAAACCCGGAAGGCTTGAGAGCATAGTGCAGAATGGGAATGATTTTCTTTTGCAGAACTGGCTGCACATAGATGAGAAGGTTACGACAGGCAACCACGTTCATCTGGGAAAAAGGCGGATCGTTCGCCAAATTTTGGCGCGCAAAGACGCACATGTCTCGCACTGCTTTGTTAACGCGGTAACCGTCATTCCCCTTGACGAAGAAGCGCCGCATGCGCTCGGGTGATATCTCTTCCGCAATGCTTTCCCGGTACACGCCGGTGCGCGCTTTTTGAATGCCTTTCTCGTTCAGGTCGGTTCCGAATATCTGGACATGGAAGCTGGCCGCCTTGTCGCCAAGGAATTCAAGCAGAGTCATGGCCAGAGAGTAGGTCTCCTCGCCCGTCGAGCAGCCCGGCGCCCACATTCTGATCGTCCCTTTGTTAGCCTTGTTCTTCACAATGACGGGATACACGTCGCTCTTCAAAGCTTCAAAAGCTTCGAAGTCGCGGAAAAAGCTGGTCACCGGAATCAGAATATCGTCATAGAGCTTCTCTGCCTCTTCGGGATGCTCCTTCAAATACCTCGTATACTCACCCGCCGAGTTAAGCTTGAGGATCAGCATGCGCCGCATTGCGCGCCGCTGAATCGTATTGGGCTTGTACTGGCTGAAATCAGCCCCGCTTGCCCTTCGCAATTGGTCAATGACCCCGGTGAAATCTTTCGTGCCGGAGAGAAGAGGTTCGATCTCTGCCGCGTCCGGTTCCTGTCTCACATAAGGATGTTGGGTGATCCACTGCAGCTCTTGCGCAATCTCCTTTGGCGGCAGGACGAAGTCCACACACCCAGAATCGATGGCGCTGCGCGGCATGCCGTCGTACTTGGCCGAGGCAGGAGTCTGTGCAAACGTAATGCCCCCTTCCGCCTTAATATCTTCCAAACCTAAAGTGCCGTCCGCTCCTGTACCGGACAGCACAATTCCAATCGCCCGGCTCTGCCGCTCTTGGGCCAGAGAGCGCATGAAGAAATTGACCGATAAATGCTGCCTCGGTTCTTTGCCCCGCGGCGTCAGGGTGAAGCACCCATCCACGATCGCCATGAGTGTGTTGTGCGGAATCACATAAGCGCAGTTGGGCCTTAACTTCTGCCCTGACGTAACCTCCTCGACCGGCATCTTAGCTGTTTTGGAAATGATGTCTGCGAGGAGGCTGCGGTGGTTTGGGTCGAGGTGTTGCACGACTACGAACGCCATGCCAGTATTGGCCGGCAACGCCTTAAAGAATTCGGTGTACGCTTCCAACCCGCCGGCTGATGCACCGATTGCGACTACCGGAAACGAATCAATATGCGCAGCAGCTTTCGACGCAGAATCTTCTCCAGCAGGAGAAGATTCGGATTTGGATTGGCGGGTTTTCATCTCTGCGCCGGACCCGAATCTTTCCAGGCGGCCATGGGAACGCAACGTTTTGGACCCGATCTTGCGGGGGAGGGGGGGACGGTGACATGTCGCGGAGTTTCTTCATCCACCTAGAGCCTCGGTTTTATGCCACGACACAGACAGAACGCGGCCTTTGGCGGCGCGAATCTTTATAACACAAAAGAAGCTATCGGGTCGGTATCGGGCGATACGAAGTGGGAAACCGGGCCGGAACGATCGCTCAAATGCAGCGTCAATTCTTTAGTTCAAATTCTTCGTCACGCAATACTGCATCGATACCGCCGACAAGATGATTCGTGGCTGTTTTCGACAGCGTCGCCCGAACTCCCGCTTTGCGGGCTTCCTGGGTGACCTGGGGTGTCAGGTACAGCGTCAATAGTAGGATTGGAACCTTCGGAAACTCTTTCAATATTTCTGTCGTCGCTTCGATACCAGACATGTGAGGCATTGAGAGATCCATAATGATGAGATCCGGCTTAAGTAGGCGGTTCTTTTGAACTCCCTCCACGCCATCCATGGCCTCACCACAGACCTCCCAATCGGTATGGACCTCTAGCATTGCGCGTAGACCCTCCCGAAAGATGGCGCTGTCGTCGACAATGAGAATTCGAATCACCATTAGCCTCATGAAAATAATAGCCTTTCGGGATAGCAATAGAAGCCGATTCGAATCCAGGATACGGTCTGGAGGGCAGCCAACGGGTTCAGCAAGGCGGTCGTTCCTCTCTTCACATAACAAGAATTCATCAGTTTCAATCCTTTGGTGCAACATTCGCAATACATCTTCCACCCGATATTGGCTCGTATTTTCATCGGGGTAGGACTCATCTTTCCTTAATTCGCCCGGTCCGGGCGTGGCGATTCGAACCCGAGCCATAAAATGATTCGTGGGGCACTGGGAAGCAAAGCTTTTTGACGCGTCCGCTCATCTGGACTACACTCACAACTGTCTGGTTTTTATAGGGCAATTGAGTGAGCATTCTGGGGACAGAGGGTACTTGTACGCCAACTAACGATTCCTTGGTTCGGATTTTGGTTGCAGATGACAGCGAGCTGATCAGAAGCGGCTTGTGCTCTGTTCTGCAATCTCGCGCAGGGTGGATTGTTTGTGGCGAAGCGACAGACGGGAAGGAAGCGCTCGAAAAAGCGATTCAACTCAAGCCGGATGTGATCCTCGTGGATGTATCTATGCCACACCTGAACGGGTTCGAGGCTGCGAGGTGTATTCACGAACAGCTCCCAGACTCCGAAATCTTGATTGTGACGGAGCACGATTCCAGAACATTGGCTGCGCTACCATTCCAACCCGGCGTGCGAGGATATGTCGAGAAGTCCAGAATTAGCGTTGACCTCATACAGGCAGTAGATGCCGCCAGCAAACACCAACCTGTGTCAATATCGCCCTAGCCGAAGCCTCCGGCTGTTGCCGATGCTGTTGTTATTTGAAGATTGTCGCTGCCAAAAAATAAGAAACACGTACGGTTCGATTTTTGGATCACATCCTTCTCGCCAACCCCAAAGCCTTTTGCGCCCGACCAGAACGTGTGAGCGATCCGGCATGCCATCTGGTTCACGGTGCTATTTCAGTCCGAGTTCGCCATTGAACTGCTGAATAGCCCCATAACACTCGCAAGCGGAACTCTCAAGTCCCTTGCGGTTCAGAATCCTGACTGCACCGCGGGGGTACTCGATCATTCCCTTGGTCTCTAGACTCGCAGCCGCTAGACTTACGCTCGGCCGTGCAGTCCCTAGCATAGTTGCCAGGAAATCGTGAGTGATCGGTAGCCATTCGGAATCAACTCTATCCTGGCTCATCAATAACCACCGTGCCAGGCGCTGTTCAGTATCGTGTAGCCGATTGCAGGCAGCAGTTTGTGCAACCTGCATCCCTCGAATTACGGCACACCGAGTCAAGGCATTTTGAAGCAGCGGACTGGACGATAAGGTTTTTCGGAGAGCCTCGACCTCCACTTGGAAACCGTCGCCCGCAATCTGTACGACTGCCCGGTGTGGGCTTCTGTTCAAACCCACTGCCCAAGGCAGGCCAAGAAGACCCTCGACTCCCACGATACCTGCTTCGACGGTGTTTCCATCTGCCATGGCGACCACAATTGAAACGACCCCTCCGTTCGGGAAGTAGACGAAGCCTATTTGTTGGTTCGGTTCGTGGAGGGTGGCGCGGGACCGCAGTTCCACAAACTCCAAGTGAAGCCGAAGCAATTGGTACTCGCTATCCGGAATGGAAAGAAGGAGAATATTTCTAACCGGCTTTCCTTCGGGATTTGTCCGCTCTCCGGGTTTGATAGATTGTCCGTTTTTTAGGGGCATTAAGTCTCCTGGAACCAAGCTTGGATGCGGAACAGAGTCTCAAGAACATCCGCTATTGTAGTAGTGCGGCATTGTGTATGCCCTAAACCGAAGCCATTCCGTTAAATAAATGGGATCAACGCGCTGCCGAGTCCTAGCGGAAGCTACCGCGAAGAAATCAGGAGTCTACATGCTTTACCGAATTCTAGAATTGTTTTTACTTCGCTATAATTTGCGCGGCCAGCTTGCGTCTCTTTGTTGTGAGCACACAAACTGCGGTTCCCATGGCCAAACGTGTCCGAATCGTTGAACACGTTCTGAGCGGCCGGCCTGGCGAGTGGCGCGTGTCGATTGTTGGATCTCGTGCGAAGGAAGATTGGGAGATGAAGGTCGAAGGTCCCAACGGGTTTGAGCGATCATACACACTGGTAGGAAGTGCAGGAGAGCATCAACCTGTGGCCATCGGGAATCTGCCTGCTGAGGCTGCTGCCCTCGAACACGTCATAAACACCGTCAGCCCGCCTGCCAACTAGATTTCCAGAAATCTCCGGCGTGCGATGCCCCCTCATTCGATGAGAGGGCAGTTGTTCTGCTGCCCGCACTTTTTACCCGCAGTTGCTGTTTCCACCACGAACTATCAACAACTTCTAGCGCCACCCGTGCCACGAAGTCGTTGTAATCACTGTTAATATTGGCCCTGAAAAGGCTGGCGTCGGGGGTTCAACTCCCTCCCTGGCCACCATGTTTTCAATCGGATAGACGAAATTGTTAAACCTCCCTCACAGCGCAAAAGGCCATCTATCGTTGGGTGGAACAACCAGCTGGCGGCCCGGGCCGTGTGAGCTTCATCTTCTTGACTATCATTGGCTTGCTGCTAGGCGCATTGTCGCAGAGCGCAGCTTTCCATCGATTTTGCGCTTTAGGCGCTTAAGCTCTTGTGTGAGTGATGAGTATGAGGAAAGGGTTAATGCTAGGCGAGTCCCAACGACCCCCCAAAGAGCTCAGGCATTGCCAGATATCGTGGGCGTTGCCGCGTAAGGGCTGGCGCAGCGCAGCCTCGTTGCGTTTCTACATTCTGAAATTTGGTATGTAGCGGCAGTGTGCTGGGCTGGCGTTTCTGCGCAGCCAGGGCGAGAGCCAGAGCGACTGGGAAGGCCTGCTCGGAGATCTCTACCGCCGCGGACTGGAAGGCCGGCAGCTAAGCCTGATGCGTCACCGACGGTTGTGCGGGCCTAGCGGCCGCGATTCCCACGGTCTATCCGCGAGTGCGGCATTAGCGCTGCTGGGTGCACAAGATGCGCAACATTCTGGAGAAAGTGCGGAAGCGCGACTACGACGAAGTGAAGACCGGCGCGCGGGCGATCTATTTGGCCGAAAGCCGGGCCCACGCCGAGGCCGCGTTTCGCCGCTTCCGCGCCCGCTGGCTGCGGGAGTACGGACCGATGGTGCGCCATCTGGAGCGCGATCTTCCGGAACTGCTCTCGGTGTTCGCCTTGCCCCGGCATCTGTGGCGGAAGCTGCGCACCACCAACGTGATCGAGCGCTGCTTGGTAGAAGTGCGCCGCCGCACTCGGCCCATGGTGTGCTTTGTGAATGTTGAAAGTGTGGACCGCATCATCTACTCCATCTTCCACAGATTCAACCTCGAATGGAAAACCCGCACCCTCTCGTTATTTACACAAGCAGCTTGACGTCACCCGCCCACATTTTTGAGACATTTCTCCGGTTCAGGGTGTATAATCAATATCAGCTAAGGTTGATTCTCACGCAGCTGAAATTCGGTACCGCCAACCAGCGTCACCCCTTCTCATCCGCAGCGATTCTTCTCAGCACAAATCAAGAAAAAGAAAAAGGAAATATCAAATGGCAGAACAAGGAACAGTAAAGTGGTTTAACGACGCCAAAGGCTATGGCTTTATCAGCCGCCAAACTGGCGAGGATGTTTTCGTGCACTTCTCCGCGATTCAGGCAGGCGGCTTCAAAAGCCTCCAAGAAGGACAAGCGGTCCAGTTCGATGTGACCAAAGGCCCGAAGGGCTGGCAAGCTGAGAACGTTCAGGCGGTCTAGTGGTACCCAAGAATGCCCGTTATCCGAAAGGATTTCGGGCATTTCTGTTTTTATTTTAGTGACACTTCTCGACCTAAGTTCCCTTCCTGGTTTGGCCGGACTCGCTCCATAGTCTCGTTGGTTGTGATGGGGTGGCTACCTTTAAACGCAGTCCACTTTTGTTTCCAGCCTTCAACACGTCATTGAACAAAGTCCCTTTGATTCCTGAGAAATTGCGGGACGGACGCGGGAGCCGAAGCGATTCACCAGCCAGATCGCGGACAGGGGAACCTATGTATAATGATGAACTTACCGCATCAAAGTGGGCGCTTAACTCAGCGGTAGAGTGCCATCCTCACACGGTGGAAGTCATAGGTTCGAATCCTATAGCGCCCACCATTCAGACCCTGGCTGCACGGGTGTTTGGGCAGGCCGCATAATCGTTTTCACTCTGCATTGCCCATTCACACCGCGTAACGATCAGCCCCCTGCTCCCGGTCATAAAAACGGGGTGAGCGCGCCCGCCCACCCCAGCGACGTTCATACATTCCTGTTTGCCTAATCACGAACATTGACAAGCGCTGGGCTTCGAGCCGCGCGCCATCAGAAGTTTCCATTCGACGTTGTGGTGTCAAACATCGTGGTCGGGAAAGTGTCCTGGATCGCCGACGGAGTGAAGGTGGGACTTTGGCGTCCGGGGGCTGTCATGCTGAAAGCCGTGAAGTAATTGCCCGACGTGATGGTTAGAGTTTGTCCCGGAGCGATTCCGGGGATGGAATAATCGTCCTGTGTGCTGTGCCCGTGGCACTGCACTGCGGTCGAGTACGTGCACGCCGGATTGGTGAAGCCCGGCGAAAACACCGCGCTTCCCGTATCTTGACCCAAGGCCTGCCAGTTGGCAAAGGTGTAGTACTTCACACCGGTGCAGTCCGAATTCAGATCCGTGTACATGGCCTTGGTATAAGTCGTGCCCCAGGTGGAAAGGCCGTTGTTGTAGTAAAGGTTTGCCACCCAGTTCTGCGCCTGCGTGGGTGCGGAATCCAAGACCGAGCAAGCGGCCTGCACAAAGAACTTGCACTTGTGGGTGTTCACCCCGATGCCGCAGGTGGAGGTATCGGTACGGTCGAAGTAAAAGATGTTGTTTTGCAGGGTTTCAGTGAGGCAAGTGTCAATCTGGACGGGCGTTTCCTCTCCTGCATAGAACATCGCGACGCGAGCCAGCGACAAAATGTTATTTTGCACCGTATTTGCTTCGCTGCAGGCGGGCGGCCCCTGGGTGTTCTGGACGGTGTGGCCGGTGACCCGGTACACCAGGTTGTTCTGCACGGTGATGTTGCCCGTCGTATTGTCGATGTAAATGCCGTTGCCGCCGTAGCCGTCAGTGTCGTAGGTTTGGGCATCCTGCACGTCGTGCAGTCGATTGTTTTTGACCGTGTTGCCCGTAGCTGCATAGGTTGCGATGTAGAAAGCTCCCATGTCGTCGGTCACACCCTTGCCGATATTCCAGACATGGTTAAAGTTGCCGGTGATGTTGGTGGCCGAACCCCCGCTGGTTCCGGTTCCGCCGCAGTTGAGGTTGATGTTGGGGACGCAGACCCCGATGCCGGTGTTGTATCCATCGGTGACATCGTTGTTCTCAAGGTCAGTAGTGCGGCCGAAGGGATGCTCGATGCCCGACGCACCTGCATAAAGCCGTCCGTAACCCTGCACCAGGTTCTCCGTGATCGTGCCGGAGTTGAGGATGTTGCTGTTAGTGTCGCCGGCGGCCGGCAGATTGCCATACACCAGCCCGTCAGATCCAAGATCGTAAAAGTTGTTGTAGGTGATGGAGTTCGAGGTGGGCGTCGCGGTTCCGCTGGAATTCGTCTCCAGCGCGAGCGCATTGCCCGTTGTTTGGGTGAAAAAGTTTCCCGTCCACGTGGTGTTCGAACAGTTCATGCAAGTGACCGCGGCTGGAAGGTTCGTATTCGATTGCACGGCGCCGAAACCTCCGGTCGGTGGCTCGTAGTTGTCCTGGCTGAACTGCAAGTTACTGAAGGTGACATATTGCAGGGTGGTGGCCGACAAGACCGCGCCCGCCGTGCCGCTTGGTTGCAGCACCGGGATGACCACGCTGTCTGAAGTCGGGGTCTCCCCGGTCTGCGCCCGGTAGTAGAGCGTGAACGGCGTGGTGTTGCGGTCGATGTAGAACTGGCCGGCGATGAGATTCGACGTTCCCGTGCTGGCGTTCTCGATGATGTACCTGTGCCCCGCAATGTAGCCGTGATTGGAGTTCTGCTGTGTGTTGCCTGCCAGGTAGACGATCTTGTTGGTGGTGTCGATGCAGGCAATGCGCTCGCGCGACATCGTCCAGTACTCGAAAATGAGGATTTCAATGTCCCCGTTGTAGTTTGCCGTACCTGAGTTGGTGCAATTGCTGTTGGTGTTCCAACTGGCATAGTTGGTCCATGTGGATTTGTTGTCGGGGGGATCGCCGGCAGTGTATTTGAAGCGGTCGTAGCAAGTGCTGGTTCCTGACCCACACGTCGATATCGCTGCCGCGACTTTATAGTAGGCACCCACCAGCCCTGCGAGGCCCGATCCCGAGGTTGCGCCCGGCCGCGCGCGGAACCTGCGGGTCCCGTTATAGTAGAGCGCCTCAGGGCTGTATCCACTGAGCGCCGAGGGCAACGTCACCTTCCACAGGGTGCCGCTTACGTTGGTCCAGGTGTAGCCGTTGGCAGAACTGAGTATGACGCCGCCGGAGATGATCGGGGTGGTCAGATCACTCGGATTGGCGGTATAGGTAGCTGGATTGGCAGAGCATCCGGAGTCGGAGCTGGCGAAGGTCCAGGTGCTGCTCAGGGGATAAAACCCGCTGCCAAAATACACCACCGCCGGGCCGGAACGCGAAGAACAGGTTCCGAGGGCGGCCACTGCTTGCCGCGCGCGGTCCGGTGTCTTGTAGGGTTTGCTTGGCGAACCATCGCCGGTGGTGTCGTTGCCGGTGATAGCGACATAAATGAAAGTGGTGGAAGCTTGCGCTTGCCCGAATAGAAACAAGGCAATAACAACAAAAGCGAGGGTATTCCTTTTCATTGGGTTCTCCTTGCAGGTTTCGCAAGTCTCATTGCATGAAGGCTCGCGGAGCACCCATTGTTAGGAAGGGAGGGTTGGATTTCACAGGAGCGCCCAAAGTTTCCCGATTTTGTAACGGGCCTGATCCTATCACCCGTATTTTCATCGGGCGCGGTTTTTCCCCGATGCTTATTTCAGACCGAGTGATCCCCCGGGAGTCGGGACATGCCTCCGGCCAGCAGGGCTCCCCCATCGCTAGCTCTCGTCACTGGAGGACTTCCCGAACCCGACCGTGTTTCGGATTTCGTAAAGTCCCGTGTCGGGCGGCAGGTGGAAGACGCAGATTCCCACAGGCTAACCCCTAGTATCCCAATGACTTCCTGTCCGCCCAAGAACATCCGTGCACGAAAGTAACCTTCCCAAAGTCCATCAGTTCGCGAGATGATGGGCCTGCGTCCGATGCCCGTATCGATCCGAAAGTAATCATCATGCCGCAAAAACTGTTGGATGTTCTTATGCTTGGGCGCTGTTCTCATGAGTTCTCATGGCCGCGGCGCGGCGCCGACGGGAACTATTACCAGGTTTGTCTGCTTTGCGCGGCCGAGTACAAATATGACTGGACTACCATGCGCCGGACCGAGCGTGTGGAGCATGCCAAGCCTGAGACCGGCATCAGGCGAAGCCACGCACGGGAAAAGCGTCCCTCGTGGGTGCCTCGCGCGCGGCGTCTGAAACTGGACCTGCCGCTGCGCTACCGCGTGAACAAGACCAGCACCTGGTATGAAGGGACCATCGAAAACATAAGCCAGACCGGCGTGCTTTTTCAGGGACCGCAACCACTTCCTGTGAACGCCCTGGTGGAGATGGTATTTGAGATGCCCGAAGAAATTTCCGGACAGATGAACAGTAACGTAGTTTGCCAGGGACGCCTCATGCGAGCCAAAGAGATGAAAGAAACGAATGAAGGTCCCATGGTTTTGGCTGCTTCGATCGTCGACTACAAATTCATTCACTGAGCGGGCCGGCTGTCCGCGGACTCGCAACAGGCGGCGCGCTTTTTGTCTAAATTTGTGCACGTTTCAATGCGGGTTCCCACGAGCTTCGACGGTACAAATTACATCTATACGCCGGCCCGCCAGCATCTAAACTGTACTAAAGCAAATTTGGGCGGCCCATGTTTGGGCAATGTCAGGAGTCGAGTGTGAAAAACATATCCCTGTCTGTTTCTGTATTTTTTCTTGTCGCGATTCTGGGTTTGGGCACAGGCTGTTCCAAGAAGCCCGATGACGCCAAGGTCGCTGGCGACATTCAGAGCAAGTTCGGCCAGGACTCCGGCCTTTCCGGCAAGCAACTCTCGGTGCAGGCCAGTGAGGGCACAGTAACGCTCGCAGGCACCGTCGACAGCGACTCGCAACGCGAGGCCGCGTCGCGCCAGGCCGCATCCGTGCCCGGGGTCAAGCAGGTCATCAATAACCTGCAGGTCGGTACGGCCGCGGTGGCGCGCTCGGTAGAACCTTCGCCTGTAACGGAATCGAAACCTGAGCCGACTAGACGCGAAAAGAAGTCGCACAAGTCGCACTCGGCGGAGAATGCCGGCATGAATGATGGAGCCTCCGCAACAGGCTCT
>WNFG01012984.1_pt1 | contig 12006 bp, 11 predicted proteins | sample 5400431 | NCBI WGS metagenome assembly WNFG01 (sample SAMN13153346, study PRJNA577476) | soil metagenome | isolation source: 120 cm saprolite under Douglas fir tree site 2 hole 3 replicate 2 | place: USA:California | collected 2015-04-18
TGTGCGCTGGCGGGCCGGCGAGTCCTGGTCGTGGACCAGAATGATTTTGGCTCCGGCACCACCAGCCGGTCCACCCGTATCATTCACGGAGGACTCCGCTATCTCGAATACGGCGAGATCGGCCTGGTGCGCGAGTCGCTGCGCGAACGCGACCGGCTGCTGCGCCAGTCCCCGCATCTGGTCCGGCCGCTGCGGTTTTTGCTGGCCCTCGATGCGCGGCAGACTTCGCTGACCCGCGCGGGCATGGCGGTCCGAACCGGACTGTGGCTCTACCATCGCTGGGCGGGGCGTCCCTGGCTCACGCGCCGCACTCCCGACGAATTCGAACGGCGGCTCGAATCGCAACTCGAAGCCGGGGGCCAGTGGGCGGTCTACCACTACGAAGACGCGCAATGCGAATTTCCTGAGCGCCTGGTTGCCGAATGGCTGGTCGAGGCCATGGAAGCCGGAGCGCTGGCGCACAACTATACCCGGCTCCTTCAGATTCAGATCGATGACGGATGCGCCACCGGCGCGCGCCTGCGCGATACGCTGTCAGGCATGGAGTTCGCAGTCACCGCCGGCCAGATCGTGAACGCTTCAGGACCATGGGTGGACGCGGTGACCGCCGCGAGCGGTCTGAACGCGGAAAGAATGATCGGAGGCGTGAAGGGCTCCCACCTCGTCCTGCCCCGGTTTGCCGGGGCGCCCACGCAGGCAATCTTCGCCGAAGCCGCCGACGGCAGAATGATCTTTGTGATTCCCTGGAATGAACAGATCCTCGTGGGCACCACCGAAGTTGAAGACTCCGGAGACCCGGGCGATGCGCAACCCACGGGCGAGGAAATCGACTATCTCCTGACCAGCTTCCGGCGCTTCTTCCCGCAATCGGGAATCACGCGGGCCGACGTGCGTTACGCTTTCTCCGGAGTGCGTCCGCTGCCGCTGAGCCCGGGCAGGAAGACTTCCGCTGTAACCCGCAGGCACATCATCTACGACCACATGCCCGATGGCGCCGCCGGATTGTTTTCGATTATCGGCGGCAAGCTCACCACCGCCGCCGGCCTCGCTCGTGAAGCGGTGCGCAAGCTGGGCATTCCCGTGCCCGAACCGGATGCCCTGACCGGAATCGTTCCGGCCGGGGACGTGGAAGAGAAGTGCAGACAATGGGCGCACCTCGCCGCGGGCAAAGCCGGAATCGCCACAGCCGGCGCCGAGGCAATCGCGGAATGGCACGGCCGTCACGCCATGTCCATTGCGTCGGCGGCTGCGCGCGACGAAGCATTGCGCGTCCCTCTGTGCAGCCACACCCACCATATTGTCGCTGAAGCCACCGAAGCATTCGCGCACGAGTGCGCAGTCACGCTGGGCGACGTGCTCCTGCGCCGTGTACCCGTGGCCCTCGGCCCCTGCTGGTCGGAATCCTGCACCCGCGAAGCCGCCGACGCCATCGGACGAGCGGCGGGATGGAGTCAGATGGAGATCGGGCGGCAGATCGAGAAATTCGAGGAAGAGCGCGCGAGATTTTTGCACCCTCAGGGCAGGAACTAATCAGTGACAAGATTTTAAATTTCAAATTTAAAATTTTAAATTTAAAATCTTTTTCTCATTTCGCAACGTCTCGACCAGCAACGCCGGATCATCCGAGATGATTCCATCCACACCCATCTCCGCGGCATGCAGCATGTTTTTCGGTTCGTTGACCGTCCACGTTACAACCTGCCTTCCGTCCGCATGAATTTCTTCGACGAGTTTACGGGAGAGCAGCCGGTAGTTCGGCGCCACATATTGAGCGGGCAAAGAGACCCAGCGGCGCAGTTGGAAGCGCGAATCCGAGAGTGTGCCGAGAATCAGCGACGGGTCGAGCGAATGAAGCTTGCGGATGACTCCCGGCAGAAACGAGGAAATGAAATAGCCGCGCTGCGGAGGAAAATGCCGCAGTCTATCCTGAACGGCTTCTTCCAGGCCCTTCACCTTCAATTCAATGTTGAGGAAGGCTGAGGATGAATAACGTTGCACAACGTCTTCGAGCGTGGGAGCAACGCATCCCGGCGGGCAACTGTCCTGGAGCTGCCGCAGGGTGTGTCCGGAGATGCTTAGCCGATTGAGTCTGGAATCGTGACACAGAATCGTCCGGTGGTCGCCGGTACGGCGAACATCGAACTCGAACCCGTCGGCGTTCTGCTCCAGAGCCAGATCGAACGCGGGCAGGGTATTTTCCGGAGCGTGGCGGCGGGCGCCGCGATGGCCTAAAAGCAGCATGCGGGTTGGCGGAATGCGCCTAGTCCAGATCGAAGTCGCGGATGCGGCGGGGTTCGTCGGGCGTCTCTTTGGCCTTCTTCACCGCTTCCTGGAATTTCTTGTCCATGAGTTCAGCCTTGTTCTTTTCCGCGTCCACGGCCTGGCGGAAAATCGCTTCCTTCCGGCCTTCCTGTTCGCGCATGGCCTTCGCCGCCGATTCAAAATCGGCGAAGGTCTTCGGCTTGACCGCGGCGGTATGAGAAATCACCGCTTTGGTGTCGGGATCGACCTTCAACATCGCGCTGCAGCACGGGCACGTTATTTCAAACAGTTCCGACATAGGCTTCCCCTTAGGGGAATTGTATGTCAGCCAACCCGGGCTTACCAGCCGTATTCAAAAATCACAAGTGCGACGCTGCGTCGGCCAAAGCAAGAGCTTTCACCACGGAGGCAACGAAGACGCGGAGAGTGATTTTGTTACAATTTTCAGATGAGAAAAAGAGGCTGATTCATGTCATCGTTCTTCACCGACGTACCCACAGCCATTGAAGAAATCCGCGCGGGCCGCATGATTATCGTGGTCGACGATGAAGACCGCGAAAACGAAGGCGACCTCACCATGGCCGCCGAGAAGATCACTCCCGAGGCGATCAACTTCATGGCCCGCTTTGGTCGGGGCCTGATCTGCCTGACGCTGACCGGCGAACGTCTCGAACATCTGCGCCTCGGCCCCATGACCAAGGAGAACACGTCTCCCTACGGAACGGCGTTTTACGAGAGCATTGAAGCCCGCGAAGGCGTGACCACGGGAATCTCCGCGCACGACCGGGCCCGCACCATTCAGGTAGCGATCGATCCCGCCAGCCGGCACTCCGACCTGGTGCGTCCCGGGCATGTGTTTCCGCTGGCCGCCCGCAAAGGCGGAGTTCTGGTGCGCGCCGGACAAACCGAGGCCTCCGTCGATCTGGCCCGCATGGCCGGATTGATTCCCTCGGGCGTGATCTGCGAAATCATGAACGAAGACGGCACCATGGCCCGGGTGCCCGATCTGATTCAGTACTGCGCTCTGCACAATCTGAAGATGCTGACCGTGGCCGATCTGATCCGCTACCGGCTGCAGCATGAGCGCTACATCAGGCGCACGGGCGAGGCCATGCTGCCCACCCGTCACGGAGAATTCCGCATGATCGCCTATGAGAGCGAGATCGACCGCGCCTCTCATGTGGCCCTGATTAAAGGAGACGTGGAGAACTCTCCCGCTCCGGTGCTGGTCAGGATGCACTCGCATTGCCTGGCGGGCGACGTCTTCGGCGGCACGCTGTGCGACTGCCACGCCATTCTCGACCGCTCTCTGGAAATGATCGCCCAGTCGGGCGCGGGGGCGCTGATCTATCTCCACCAGACTTCACGCGGGTTCAACGTGGATGACGCCGCCCGCCTGGTCTTCCATCGCGAGCAGCCGCAGACCGGTCCCTCCGAACATCAGAGAAAAACCCAGCGGGAAATCGGCGTGGGCGCGCAGATTCTCTCGGACCTCAATATTCATTCCATCCGCGTGCTGACCAACCACCCCAAGCGCGTGGCCGCGCTGGAAGGTTTTGGAGTCAGAATTGAGGAACAGGTCCCGGTTGTGGCTTCGACGATCACGGGGGATTGATTGAATGTATGAAGTACATTTGCCGCTGATTTGCGCGGATGAACGCTGATAAAAACCACTCCGGGAACGGACGGACGTTGGCAAAAAGCCCGTTCATTCCCCCGGTTTTTATCTGCGCAAATCAGCGGCAAATATTTTTTAGCCGTTCCGCTAATTCGCCTTTCGCGGAATCACCTGCTCATCCTGAATCACGAACTGTGTGGGACACTTCATCGAGCCGCAGATCACGGGGATCAATCCGTGAATCTGGCGGCGGGTAATCAGCCCGAGCGTGCCGCATTCGGGGCAGGCCAGCACCGCCCAGTAGGGATCTTCCTGCTCGCCGACCTGGCCGGCGTTTTCGAGGATGAAGAGGCTTCCCGGCTCCATATGCTCGGGCAACCACTCGGTCAGAATGTTCAGTTCAGCAACCATGGCGATCCCCCCTCCAGTCTGGTATTAGGAACCCGAAAAAACAGTTCAAGTTGTCCCGGTTCCGTCTTACGAACTTCTTCTGCGCGCGCCGGCCACCGCCTGTTTCTGCACCGGTCTGGGGCCGGCCATCTCCGCCCTTACCTCGCGCACCGCGTCGCTCAGGCAGACACCCAGCAGCGGCTGGCGCGAGTTCTTCAGGATGTCAATGACCTGGCGCTGTGAGTTCTCCACATAAATGCGCCTGCCATCCGTCAGCAGGTGGTACTCGTCGCCGCTGCTGACCGTCGCCGACAACCGCCTGCCAAATTCCTTCTGCAAAAACTTCATGATCCGCCGCACCCGCTGCAACGGAAACCCCTTGCGCCGCAACGCGCAGATGACGGCCACTTCGGTCACGTCGTCCTGCGAGTACAGCCGGCGACGTCCCTCGCGGGACGGAACCACGATGCCCCGCTCGTCCCACCACTGAAGCTGCCGTGGCGTGATCCCTGTCATGCGGACCACCTGCGCCGTTGTGAACTGCTGGTCCATTTTTGCAAAAAACCTTACAAACATTTGATAGCAAAAATGTTTGAAACATTCTATGGCCTGAACCTTGAATGTCAATGGGGGAAATACTGTAGAGAGCTTCTGACTGCTGGCTGCTGGCCAGGACCGAACAACGTCAGGATGGGGACACAAGGCTTTCCGATCCGATCCGTCTGTCTCAAGCGCTGCGGTGGCCTGGCTACAGGCGGCCCCCGCCAACAAAGTGGACGATCTCCAGTTTGTCGCCTTCCTTCAGATGGACATCCGACCACGTGGACCTGGGAACAATCTCGAGGTTGAGTTCCACGGCCACCCGGTCAGCCTTCATGCCCAGCGACTCCACCAGGGCAGCCAGAGTCAGCCCGCCGGAGAAATCCTTCGCTTCGCCGTTGATTTGGAGAATCATTGGTGGATCGCTACTAGCTGCTAGCCACTAGCTCCTGGCTACTGGCTCTTTCCTTTTTAGTCGAACTCGATCTCGCCCCCTTGTTCGGGGAGCCTGGACAAACCAGCTCCAGGCGAGTAGCTAGCGGCCAGCAGCCAGCAGCTCTGGGTGCTTCAGGTGGAACCCTGTCGCATCCTGATACGCCTTGGCCAGGGCCAGGAGCTTTGCCTCACCATAAAGCTGTCCCAGGAATGTCAGGCTGGCCATGGTGTTCGGGCCGCCCGGCTGTCTCTCGCCATCCCGCATCTGGGGCTTCGGAGCATCGTCGCCGCGCAGGCCGTTGGGCAGAATGATCGCCGGCTGGCCGGTCAGATTGGTGATGATCAGTTGCAGGCCCTGCGTGGGAGCGACGATGACATCCGCCTGATCGAAGACTTTGGCCACGGCCTCGATGGCCATGGTGCGCGCGCGGTTGGCCTGGATGTATTCCACCGCCGGAATGAAGCGGGCGGCGCGGAAGGTGTTGGGCCAGTCGAAGGGCGCCTGCTGGGTGAGCAGCTTGTCGCGTCCGCTGCGGGTCAGGTCGTCGAAGGCCGCCGCGCCTTCCGCCAGCAGAATGGTGCGCATGGCCTGATAGGGCGCTTTGGGCATTTCCAGAGGAATAAGGTTCACGCCCATGGCCTTCAGCTTCGCGATGGCGGCGTCGTTGAATTGCCGATCGTACTGGCGTGAAGCGCGGAAGTAGGCCGCATCGGCCTGGTCTTCGTCGCGCTTCTTCTTGTCCTCCGCGCTGAGCTCTTTCTCTTCCTTCGGTGGCGCGGGCGGAGGCGGCTGAAATTCAAAGTCCGCCTTCAGATAGCCAACGCGGAGTTTGCGCCAGTCGAGGGTGGCATCCCAGTTGAAGGCGGCGTTGCGCACGCTGCGGTCGTGTCCATCGGGGCCGTGAATTGCATCCAGCACGATGGCGCAGTCTTCGACCGCGCGGCAGAGGGGACCGATTTTATCCATGCTCCAGGAAAGCGCCATGGCGCCGGTGCGCGGGACCAGTCCGAAACTCGGGCGCAGGCCGGTGACGCCGCAACGCGTGGAAGGCGAGGAAATCGATCCCAGCGTCTCCGTGCCAATGGCAAATCCCACGCAGCCGGCGGCCGTGGCCGAAGCCGAACCGGCGGAGGAACCGCTGGAGCCCTGCTCGGGGTTCCAGGGATTGCGAGTCATGCCGCCAAACCAGCGATCGCCCTGGGCGAGAGCGCCCAGCGTCAGCTTCGCGATCAGCACCGCTCCGGCGGCGTCAAGGCGCTGCACGACTGCGGCGTCTTCATCGAACTTCTGCTCTTCGAATCCGCCCGCGCCCCAGGTGGTGCGGTAGCCTTTTACGGCCAGCAGGTCCTTGCCGCCCCACGGAATACCATGCAGCGGCCCGCGATATTTACCCGCCGCAATATCGCGGTCGGCCTCTTTGGCCCTGGCCATCGCGCGATCTTCGGTCAGCGTGATCACAAACTTGAGGGTCGGATCATAACGCTTCAGCCGCTGAAGATACATCTCCGTCAGGGCCGTGGACGAAACCTTGCGCGTCCGCACCAGTTCCGCCAGTTGCCGAACGGAATAAAAAGCCACGTCCTCAAGATTTTTGGGGACGCCCCGTGTGCCCGCGGGAGCCGTGGAAATCTTCATTGGCAGCTTCGTCGTACTCAGCTTCTTTCCGGGCGGTACCGGATCGAAAATGACAGCAGGCGCCACCGAGTTGGGAATCTTCAGCGCATAAATCGCGTCGTAGCTCTGCGTATAACCGTTCAGCGTCTCCAGCATCGCCTCCTTATAGTTGTCGGCGATGGGGACATCGGCAATGGAGGCGGCATGATCGATCATGTCGCGGGTGATTTTGCCTTTCTCCTCGGCCATGGCCCACAGGACTCCTCAAAAGTTGCGGCTGGCCATTATATCGAACGCGAGGGACCGCCACATCGGCAAAGAGTGCCGGTGAACAGGCCCCACCGCTTTTGGGGCGGGGGTAATGACTGAAAGGGTGGGACAGCGAAAATATCGGCTAATCGCCGGCAGTCCTGTCGTGCGCCCAGACGCTCCTGAGCGCCAGGCATTCAGCCTTCGAAAATGGCCGTGAGAGAATTCGCTCCGCGCCAACTCGCGGATCACCATCGTCGGCGCCGCAATAGCTCCTGGCTGCCACAGCCTTCGCCGGCGCGCGAAGCAGAAGGAAACGGCGCCAGAAATCACCGTCGTTTGCAACGAACGACGCCTTCGTCGGGCTCGCGCTGATCCAGAAATCCTCATGCGGCACCCGCGACGAACTCGTTTGGATATTGTAGCGATAGCTGTTGTAATTCGAAGAACACCAGCCTTCACCAACTCCCTCGGAACAGGCGAGGGCATTATCCACAAGGCAGGCCCTTTCAGGCGACGATTCGGAACAGCCCGGCTCGCCCCCAAGCACAGAGAGATTCGGGGCGTAACCCACATCGAGAAAGGCCGTGGAATAAGCAATTTCATTGGTAATCAGCATACGCAATCCCCAGGGACCGTCCGCCTCACACCTGCTGAGTTGGCCCCGTTGCAGGTTCGTGAGGATGATTGCGGCAAGCGGCAAGGCCATCAAAATTGAAATCAGAAGATGCGGAAGGGTAAAACCGCTGTGTCGGGCCATAGAAGGGCCTTTCCGGGGAGGCCTTGATTATCGCACAGCCGAAGTGTCCCCGGAATCTTTTGCGGCACAACCGCGGATTGCAAGTCAGAGATCAACGAGGGCCGTCCGGTCCAGTGTCATCAGGTTCCTCTCCGCTGCGCGGATCGGAATGACAAAAAGAGAGCGCGTCTCGCACCTGACCAGCCTCCCCTGCCTGTAAAATATCGAAATCGCGAACATGACCACCCACTTCCAACTCGCCGCCGAAAAAGACACGCCCCTGCTGATCGAGATGATGCGCGAGTTCTACCAGCACGAGAACCTCGTATGGGACGAAGAAATCGCCCGCAGCGGATTGCACAAACTCTTTCGCGATCCCGGTCTGGGCAGCGCCTTCATCATTCTGACGGATGAACATCCGGCCGGATATTTCGTGCTGACCTTTCCCTTCAGCCTGGAGTTTCACGGTAAGTTCGCTCTGCTCGATGAGATTTATATCCGCGCGGCTTTTCGGCGGAAGAACCTCGGCCGGGCCGTGCTGGAATTCGCCGAGAATATCTGCCGGCAGACCGGCATCAAAGTCCTGCGTATGGAAGTCGCCGAGGAAAACCGGGCGGCCCGAACTTTATATCGTTCGACCGGATACCGGCAGGACCTGCGCCATCTCTTTACGAAATGGCTGTGATATTGAGAGTTGCTGTATGATTCAATTCCGGCTTTGCGTGTGAAAACCACAGGAGAGAATTCCCCGATGAGATTCCGTTCAACCGTGCTGACGTTGTCGACGATGTTCATTTGCCTGGCTTCCTTCGCCGCCGACTACCCCGCTCCGAAGGAAGGGACCTTCATCGTGAAGGATTTTCAGTTCAAATCGGGCGAGCGGATGGCCGAGGTCAGAATTCATTACTACACGCTGGGCACGCCGCGGAAAGACGCAAAGGGCAACGTAACCAACGCCGTCCTCATTCTTCACGGTACCGGCGGCACGGGAAAGCAGTTCCTCACGGCCAATTTCGGCGGCGTGCTGTTTGTTCCCGGAGGGGTGCTCGACGCGGCGAAGTATTTCATCGTTCTGCCCGACAACGTGGGCCATGGCGGCTCCAGCAAGCCGAGCGACGGCATGCACATGCGCTTTCCTCATTATGAATACGACGACATGATCGAGCTGCAATACCGCATGCTCACCCAGGGACTGGGCATCAATCACATGCGGCTGATCATGGGGACCTCGATGGGCGGAATGCACACCTGGCTGTGGGGCGAGCAGCACCCCGACTTCACGGATGCATTGATGCCCCTCGCCAGCCAGCCGATCGAAATCGCGGGACGCAATCGCATGACACGCAAGATGATTATGGATGCAATCCGCACCGATCCGGAGTGGAACAACGGCGAGTACACGAAACCCGTCCACGGAATGTCGGCGGCGCTCGATGTGCTGCTGCTGATGGGCAGCGCGCCGCTGCGCATGCAGCAGGAACTGCCGACCCGCGAAAAGGCCGATGCCTATCTCGACAACTTCGTGGAGAACCGCATCAAAACCACCGACGCCAACGACATGCTGTATTACTTCGATGCCTCGCGCAACTACAACCCCGAGCCGCACCTGGAAAAAATCACCGCTCCGCTCACCGCCGTGAACTCAGCCGATGACGTCATCAATCCGCCGGAACTGAAGATCATCGACGCGGACATTCAGAAAGTGAAGAAGGGTAAATATGTTCTGCTGCCCATCACCGATCAGACTCGCGGCCATGGCACACATTCCTGGCCGGCCATCTGGCAGCAGCATCTGACCGAATTGCTGCAGAGATCCGAGCAACCGCACCCTTAGCATCGACGCCCGCAACCAAAGCACAACCGGTGAATGCGCGTTTAAAAATATTCGGCTGAACATCCGCCGGATGCTGGTGTTCGCAATGGCACGCATAGGTTGTCCGCATAAGCATTGGAACATTCTAATGATCCGGTGCCGTTTACCTATGATTTTTATAAGAACATTTTCGAACATTTCCTGCATTTTCCGGAACACATTCGAACAAATAATAACAAAATATCTTAATAAATTAAGAATCATTTAGTTCCGTTTTTTCGTTGACAACCTATGAAACGTGGTACATATTTCGTTTTAGCTTTACGAAAAAAAAGAATATTCCGGAATCTGCATCGCTGACACATCGGCTCCTGGAAAAAGCAGGCTCACAATCGTCTTTCCAGGATCGAAACGCCTCTGACGCCTTGCCGGAAAGTGGACTCATTTACGACCCTCTGAATTTGAGCGATTGGAATCCCCCGATTCGGCACAGTCGAGGGGAGTCGTTTTTGAGGGTCCGCGATGAATTCTTTCCAGGGAAGACGACGACGGATGCACGACCAGCCAGGGCAGTTCGGGGCTCGACGTCTACCCTGTATTTTTCAGGCTGCATATTCCGGAATCCCGATCGAACGTGCGCCTGCAATGGTTCTCTGAAGAATCTGGTTCCTCAATCATCGCCCGGTATGGGAGAAGCCAAGATCGCAGGGAGAATTGATATGGCTGTAGGAGACAAGCGAAGTCCTGCCGGAACCACGGATCCGGCCGCGCAAACTTTTTCAAAAACCGCCATCCCCCCTGGCCCGCACACCAGCCTGAGCGACCTGGCTAAGGTGTTGCAGGAACGACGTCTGCGCCGGGCGATGGAGATCATCGCCTCTCAACCTCCGCATTCAGTGCGCGAACTGGCTCGCGAACTGCGCCTGAGCCCCACCCACCTGCAACGCCTCTTCAAGCAGGAAACCGGAGTGCAGATCGGCAGGCTGCTCGCGGAGCACCGCCTGAACAAAGCGACCGAACTGCTTACCGGCACCGAGATGGAGATCAAGGAGATCGCGTACAAGGTGGGCTACGGACACCACTCCAGCTTCGTCCGCGCTTTTCAGCGGCGCTTCGGTCAGTCGCCCAAACGCTACCGGCAGCAGAAGAGCGCGGCGTAAAAAGCTAACAGATATCGCCTTCCGCTAAGCATTTGCGATTGCTCACAGCGCGTCTCAGAGGTATTGTGACAAAGTTGACTGCGAGCTTTGATCGCCAATGCTAATTGCGCAACGCACCGAAAGACTCGATCGGTGTGAAGATCACCAGCCCGCGGCATGAAGTCATTTTCTCCGGATGACCGCTGCGGCCTGAGCGAACCCATCCGCGCACACTCAATCAAGTAATCATCGGATGGAGGCAAGTCATGTATTACAACGTGTTTGGTGAGAAAGTCTCCAGGGCGCGCTTTAAGCAGATGTGTGAGGCCGCCAAGAACCGGCGCGAACTGATCGCCGCCGGATTAACCAGCCGTCGCGATCTCATGAAGCTGGGCCTGCTGACCGCGGGCGGAATGCTGGTGGCCAAGAGCGGTTTGAGCGCCAGGGCCCAGACCACAGTGCAAACGAACCAACCGGCAAGCAACGGACAAAACACCAGCCTCGGAACCAACCAAAACTGCGTGCCCGGCAACCAGACCGCCAGCCCGCCGACCAGGGCATTCATCACGCCTCTGCCCATCATACCGCTGGCAAAAACGGTTTCAGCGCTGTCGCCCACGCCGACCGAAAACCCGAACACCGCGGCCGGTGAAGTTCGCGCCGCCGCCTTCCAGGCGCCGCAGATCGATGCCACCCGGTTCCCGGTCGTTCCCGCCACCCTCTATAAGTTTACCCAGAAGCAGTTCACCAGCCAGCAGTTCTCTCCTGATCTGCCCAAACAGACCATCTGGGGTTTTGACGACAACAGCGGGAGGGGTCCAATCAGCCCCGGGCCGACCTACCAGGCCTTTTATGGCAAGCCGCAGATCACGCGCAACGTCAACGGGCTGCCGAATATCAACCAGGTCAACAACACCGGTTTCGGCATGCCTTCGGTCACCACCCACCTGCACAATGCGCACAATCCTTCGGAAAGTGACGGCAACCCCTGCGACTTCTACCCCGCCGGACACTTCTGCGATCAGTACTATCCCAACGTGCTGGCCGGTTTCAACTCCGACCACGCGCCTAACGGCGATATCAACGAAGCGCTGAGTTCGCTTTGGTATCACGACCATCGCGTGGACTTCACTTCGCAGAACACCTACAAAGGGCTGCTCGGCTTCTATTGCCTGTTCAACCAGTTTGACACCGGCAATGACGATA
>WNFG01007386.1_pt1 | contig 12005 bp, 14 predicted proteins | sample 5400431 | NCBI WGS metagenome assembly WNFG01 (sample SAMN13153346, study PRJNA577476) | soil metagenome | isolation source: 120 cm saprolite under Douglas fir tree site 2 hole 3 replicate 2 | place: USA:California | collected 2015-04-18
CCGGCCAGTGCCCTTTCAGCACCGACGTTCGGCAAAATGGATCTCAGAGGGGCTGACCGACCACATACGAAGGAAAGCTAAGTCTTTAATCGGCGAGAAATCGAACAATTCTGGACTTGCACGTTGGCCAATGACAGCCTTCCATCCCCATGCTTGCCGCGAGTGCGCCAGCTATAGTAGAGGCAGGGCCCGGTTGAAGATGAACCCTGCTGAGGCTGGTTGCGGAGCAAACGATGGCGGACGCCAAATTCAGGAAGGAAGTCGAGAAAACGTTCGCTACTCTGAAGGAACAGGTCCGCCGAGCGCAACCGGGAGTGCTCGAGGCCTTGCAAGTTGTGGAGCAGGTTGATCCCTGGCTGATCCAGCTTGACGCGTACCTCACTGCGCTCAATCCAGAGCCGCATTTTACCAGCGCCAGCGCAACGCCCCTGCCGGATCATTGAGTAATGCCGACGTGGGGGGAAATTCTTGTCGAAATCAATCAGGAGCTTGCCGCTTGGAGGGCGCAGCAGCACGCGTTCGGTGCTCCGTCCCCTTTCGATACGGTCCGGCGCAAGTACGTCGCCGCCCTGCAGCAAAAGACGGGTCGGAACGTCATCCTGTATGCGTCGAAATGGACGCAGGGAGCCGTCCCGGATCCCAGCGTAACGAGCATAAATGCTGAAGACCTCCACGGCTTCATGGAAGTCATCCACGGCCTCACAGGCGATGACCTCGACCTCGTAATCCATTCGCCAGGCGGCAGCGCCGAGGCGGCTGAAGCTTTGGTCAACTATGTGCGATCGAAGTTCAAAAACGTCCGCGTCTTTGTTCCTCACGCAGCGATGTCTGCTGCAACGATGTTTTGCTGCTCCGGCGATCGGATTGTCATGGGTAAGCACTCGTTCTTGGGCCCAATCGACCCGCAGTTTATCGTGAGGACCGAACTTGGGTTCGCATCTGTACCCGCACACGCGATTGTCGAGCAGTTCCGGATGGCCCAAAAGGAGATCTCCGATAACGCCCAAACACTTCCCTCTTGGATTCCCATTCTCCGCCAGTATGGCCCCGCCCTCCTCGTGCAATGCAACTATCAGCAGGACCTCGCAGTCCAGCTAGTCTCCACGTGGCTGAAGAAGTTCATGTTCACGGGCCAAAAGTACGCCGCCCGCAAAGCGAAAAAGGTAGCAAAAAGGCTCTCTGACCACTCGAAGTTCAAGAGCCACAACCGCTTCATTGATAGACAGCAGGCGAAGGCACTCGGTCTCTCGATCGATGACTTAGAGAAAGACCAGGATCTGCAGGATGCAGTGCTCTCCGTGTATCACGCGGTGTCCCTTGGTTTCTCAGCGACTCCGCTCGTGAAGGTGATCGAGAATCACCTCGGCAAGACCTTCCTGAAACTCTCGCAGGCCATAGTGATGCAGCAGGCTGCGTCGCCTGGCGTGGCTCCACCTCCGGGACCGTAGAGCGGACAGAAGCCGGCCAGGTCTGGATCTGGATCTCGATCCGACGCCAGTCTGGCCGGGGACCCGCTGTTCCGCTGTAGCCACCGCAGCCTAGAGCCAGCCATCACATCTCGACCCAACGTGCACAACTATCCTCTCTGAAGGGAACCGGCGCAGATCCACCTAGCCACCGACGGATGCGTAGCCACACAGGGCCACGCCCTCTCGGGTTCTGTGGGTGTCTGAACAGCCGGACATAACGCGGCGCTCTCACTGGAGACTCTGGGATGTACTCCAAATCGAGCCAGCCCTGCGCACCAGGGATCACCGAACATCGGTGCCGTACTCGTTTGTGTTCGATCTCCCCGCCTGCGCGCGTTCAAGAACACGGGTCACAGCGTGACCCTTTCAACATTCACGCCGAGAAAAGAAGACTTGCTTGCATGACCAAAACGGCCCTACGGGCGAAACGGGTCAACACCAAGTCGTCTCTGCTTCGTGGCCGCCCATTGACGCTCCCGAACGGGGGTCCAGTCACCTCTCGCAAAGCTAAGGCCGCCGCTACCGGACAGCTCTACTACGGTGACAATCTCGAGATACTCCGGAGCGAGACCGGCAACGAGAGCATCGACGTCATCTATCTCGACCCGCCGTTCAACTCAAATAAGGTCTACAACGTCGTTTTCGATGGCGCTGGAGATACGCAAGCACAACTCAGTGCGTTCGAGGATGCCTGGCGCTGGACGAATCAAACGGAGGAAGACTACGAGGCGCTGATGTCCGGCGGGCTACCTGCCAGAGCTGCGACAGCGCTCGGCGCGATGTACGAGCTCCTTCAGAAAAGCAACATGATGGCGTACGTCGTCCACATGTTGCCGCGAATCGTTCAGCTCCATCGCGTCCTGAAGCCGACCGGCTCTCTCTTTCTCCACTGCGATCCAACGGCAGGGCATTACTTAAAGGTGATCCTTGATTCGGTGTTCGGGCCGGAGAACTTCCGGAATGAGATCGTCTGGCGACGGACTGGCGCGCATGGCGAAACAAAGAGCTTCGCGCCGCTGCACGACAACATCCTGTTTTACACGAAGACAGATGACTACTACTTTCGTCCTCTGAAGAAGCCTTACACGAAGCGCCACGTTACCTCACGCTACACCGAGCAGAAGGATGGCCGGTGGAAGTTCACGACTGGCGGCAACATCCTCACTGGCGCTGGTGCCGGCGGAGGCGAGTCCAGCAAACCTTGGCGTGGCTTCGATCCAGTGAAGAAGAATCGGCACTGGGCGGTTCCCGGCTACGTCACGCGCCAACTACCGCCTCACGTTCAGAAACTCGGCGTGCTGGACCGACTGGAAGCCGCGTACGAGGCGGGACTGATCGAAATCCTCTCTGGTTCCGCCTGGCCAACACCCGTGAAATACCTGGAGCCAACGGACGGCACGCCGATGGGTGACATCTGGGCGTATCAGCCGGGAACTGAAGGCGTACTGGCCACGTCCTCCGGTTGCATAGACGAAGACGTTGCGTACCTGGGCCCTACGTCGCCAGAGCGCCTTGGGTATCCGACGCAGAAGCCAATGGGCCTGCTCAAGCGCATTCTGGAGGCATCGTGCCCAGAGGACGGCCTCGTTCTGGACCCGTTCTGTGGTTGCGGCACGACACTGGATGCCGCGATATCCCTGAAGCGAAGTTGGATCGGCATCGATGTCACGTACGTCGCGGTGGACATTATCGTTCACCGGCTCAGAAAGACGTTCGGAGACGAGGTCGACAAGAGCTACGAGATTCTGGGCCTGCCTGAGGACATGAAGAGTGCTCAGGCGCTCTTCACCCGTTCGCCCTTCGACTTCGAGCGGTGGGCGGTCTCGCGCATCGGCGGAACACCTAACCACCGCCAGGTTGGCGATGCCGGCAAGGATGGCCTGATTCACTTCCGGGATGTCGGGGGCACCCTCAAGAAGATCCTCATTTCGGTGAAAGGCGGGAAGTCGCTTGCACCCACAATGGTGCGGGACCTCGCCGGTGTGGTCGCCAGCGATCCGACAGCCGCGATGGGAATCCTTATCACTCTCTGCCCGCCGACCCCGGGCATGATCCAGGCCGCCAACACGGCGGGAAACTTCAAGCACGCGGATTCGCGCTACCCGAAGGTGCAGATCATATCGATTGAGCAGCTCTTTGCAGGTGTGATGCCCAGCCTACCACCCGTGCTGGCGCCGTACTCAAACCTGAAGAAGCCGCACCAGCTCACCCTGGCATTGAACGGCGAGTAATCTCGGCTGAAGCACGTGGTCACCGACAAGATCTCTCGTCGGGCTGTGGCTCATCCATCCAATAGCCCTTCACACCTCGCTGTCCCTGCTCGACTCGCCGGGCCAGCTCCCGTTCCCTTCCTTCGCGTACTTGGCCTCGAGCTGCTCCAGCGTCTGGCGGGGACCGGAGTCGTGCCCGTCTTCGCCTTCCTCGGCAATCGGCGCGGCGTTGACGGGGCGGCCGTCGGAGCGGTCGGCGAGCGCGAGTGCCGCCGCGAGCCTCACCCGCTCATCCGCGGCGCCCTTCGTCAGTTCGACCAGGGTGTCGGTAACAAGCTGCCGGTGCTCAGCACAAAGCGCGCGCATCGTGCGGTGGGGACGTGACCCACGCGGACCGCCAGACGGGTTGCCTGAAATCCCCTTCGGAAATGGTCTACCTAGTCCTGGCATCGTGGCTGTCCTTGGCTGCCTTTTGGCTGAGTCTACGCGTTCGGCTTCTAGTGTCACGCCGCGCCCTTCGGCTCGTCCCGTGCTGTTCCTTTGCCGCGGCGGAGGTAGACACTCCCTGCCCTCTAAACCTGGAATCGCTGGCATCGTCGGCATCGTGAGGTAAAGATTCATCGCGCGGGCACGGCTCTCGAGGCCGGCCACCTCCCTCCCAGAGGGGCAGCCCGCGCTTCTCTGACGTTGGGAGGCGCGAATGGGAGGCGCAGCCATGCCAGTCCATCGATCGGTGCCCGAAACCCTTCACCCGGAAGACCCGTGGAGGTGGCGCGGCTTCCATCCGGATGCGAAATCGTATTCAGAGAACGAAATCGCGGCTGTGGCCGTGCTTCGTCGCGTGCTGAGCTTGCCGCTCGAAAACCTCAAGCCAGTCAGCGCTGATCCTCCAGACGTGAGCTGCACGCTCTTTGACCACCAGGTCGGCATTGAAGTGACGGCAGACGTCCGAGGCGAGTTGGCGAAGATGGATTCGATTCTCTGGAGCATCGGGGATCGCATCTCGAGGGCATTGCCAGGCGTTAGTGGAACGCTCCTCGTGCAGTCGGGCGATCCAGATCTCTCGCTCCTCAAGTCTCGAGAAATGGACAGGCTTGCCCTCGCGATCGCGCGAATTCTTCTGCCCGGCAACTTGGCCCAGACCCTGTTGGCGCCGGCGCTCAAAAAAGCCGGGGTCCGCCACCTCGACCGTATCGTTTTCTCGCCACTGCCCAGCGATGGAATCCGGATCTTCATCGCGAAATCCCGCCACCGGCGTCCGGACCTCGGCGAGCTCGCTGCAATGATCCGCCGCAAAGCTGCTGCGTTGGCGCGCTGGAGTGTTTCTCCGGCCGAGCGCTGGCTGCTCATCATGTCGGGAACCTTCGCTTCTCACGTCACCGCCGAGGAGCTGCGCGACGGATGGACCCTGATGCCGGGGACCGGTTTCTCTCGCATCTACTGCGTTGACCTCACCGACGGACCCGGCAAAGAAGTGGCGATGCGACTCGATCGGGTAGACTGACAAGGGCGGCGCCGCTCGCAACGGCGCGCGCCCTCGATATCGAGCCGGATGGAGGCCGGCGACGATGGCGAACACACTACCATCTGGCGGTGAGAACCGCGTCGGCCTGCCGTCCTCGACTCAAACCCCTGACAATGCGCTCCAGCGCTGGATTCCGAAGGAGATTCGATCGCTGCGGCCGGGTGCTGCGAGCAAAAACGAGCCCAACTGGAAAAAGTGGGGGCGGAAAGACACCGCACCACTATGGCAGCCCGTCGCCCTGCTATCTGGGCTGGATCCGGATTCCCTAAGCGGCCAAAGAGTGGACGACGGGTTTGTGTTTCGAGCGACTGAAAAATTCAGGGAGCTGCTTGACCTTGCGACTTCAAGCATCAAGGCGAAGAAGCTCCGCGCGCTTTACCCCATCCATCCACAGCTCTATTGCTTCTTCGACGTGGAGATGCCCGAGTTTCTGAGATGGGCGCGGTCCAAGAAGCTCGATATTCCCTCGCAGCTGCTCGAGGTGATCGGTGCGAGCCAAGTTGCTGTCGGCGAGGTTGGAGCAAATGAGAAGGAGCTTCGCACTGCGCTCGACGACGAGGGCCTGAAAATTAGCGAAGCGACTTTGCGACGCGCACTACGGGCCACAGGGATAACCGAGTCAGGCGACAATTCTGGGCGCCGGCCGCGCAGATTCACCAAGGAAGACACGCTCGAGAAGCTTCGCATTTATTTGGCCACCCGGCGGCGATGATGACCGACCGAGTGACGACTGACGACGACTGACGACCGAGACGTCAGAAAATGGCTGCGTAAATAGTTGCAGCCATGGAAGCAACACCAAGCACAATTCGAAACCCGCTCCGGCGTGAACGGCTGCGCCAAGGTCTCACTCAGCTCGAGCTCGCCGTGGTCGCCGGCTGCTCGATGAATTCGATCTCCATCGCAGAGCGTGGAGGCAAGATTTCGAGCCAGATGGCCGAGCGCCTGGCCGGAGCTCTGGGTGTCCCAGTCGAAACCATCTCGGCGCTTCGCCTGCCGCCGAAATCACTCCCGCGGCAAGACGAGCCTGCCGCTCGAGAGCTGGTCCGCCATGACGAGCAGCGCAATGCCGCTGGCCAATGAAAACGAAACGCCGCCTCGGCTCGACTCCGGGCGGCGTCATTTGCAGTCGCTTTCAACGACTGCTGGAGATTCACGTGCTGACCAAAGATATCGAGTCACCTGTCACCGCACAAGGCTGTAAGACCCACGAGCCACTACCCCTCGCGACGATTAGGTCCATTTGGCTCGGACCCGGCACGCAGCTGAGACTAGACCTTCTTCCTGGTGAAAACGGTCTCCTGCACTTTGAGCTTCGACGTTGGATCCAGAGAGGCGGAACCTGGCGCCTCGACCGCAAGCGCGGCCTGCGCTTCGAGCGTAGCGAGCTGGCGGTTGTGCTCAAGGCGCTCGAGGCAGGAGGGCGACAGTGAGCGCGCCCGGGACGCCAACAGGCGAACAGGTACGCGTCGCAGCGGCTGCATTGCTCTCGGCATGGCTAGGTGGCTGCACCTGCCAACCGTGGATCAAACTTCGCCGCGATGTGTCGGGAGTAATCCACGCGCACATCGCGCATGACTCCGACTGCGGACACCCGTCGCAGCAGAAAGGACTGGACGGATGAACGGGGCACATGCCGATCATCCGCACCACACGACCTGGAGCGCAGCCGGGTTTGCCGACGAGTTAGTTCCGGTCTGCGGGCCCAGGCACGACTGCGATTCTCCGGGGAAAGTTCCACATTTCGGGAAATGGCAAACCGCGAAGATCGAGCCCTCCGAATTCAAGCCCGGAACCAATCTCGGACTGCGGACGCGGTATTTCCCCGCCATTGATATTGACGTAGAGGACCCGGCGATTGTTGCGGCGGTGGAAGAGCTCGCACGCGAGATTTTCGGCACGACGGCGCGCAGACGAAGAAGCAACAGCCCAAGGTGCGCTCTTCTCTACAGGCTCGAGGGCGAACCGTTCCCGAAGGTGAAGGTGGAGTTCACCGCGCCTGACGGGAGAGACGCAAAGGTTGAATTGCTGGGGGATGGCCAGCAGCTCGTTGTCGCAGGTATCCACAACAGCAACGCTCCACTGGAATGGGGGGAAGCATCTCCGACCGCCGAAAAGCTCGCCAGCATGAGCGGGGAGACTCGCGGGGAGTTTCTATCCGCTGTGCGCGCCGTCCTTGAAGCGGCTTGCTGCAAGGGAATCACCATTGGCCGCCGGGAAGCCCAGAACGGGGCAACAAAGACCGAGGTTCGGGCCCCCAACGGCAGCGCCCGTGAGCATGCTTACGCCCTGGCCGCGCTGACAGGGGCTTGCGAGGCAATCGGCAGCGCGCACGAGGGCGAGCGAAACGAAACTCTAAACCGCGAGGCGTTCGGCATCGCGCAGCTTGTGGCAGGTGACTTGCTGGATCGCGTCAAGGCTGAGGCGGCGCTTGAGTCCGCTGCCGAGGCATGCGGTCTGAATGCGCCGGAAATCCGCGCCACCCTCCGAAGCGCCTTCGGAGGCGGAGAAAAGAATCCGCGAGGACTTCCAACACAGGAACCCTCCCCACCGCCTTCACGTGCGGCCGTAAAAATGCCTCACGCCCAGCGCCTCTCGCTCGAGGACGCCAAGGCCCCACCCGTGGAGCGATTCATCCTTGGGTCGATGATTCCGCTCGAGAAGACATCCGTCTTCTTCGGCCCGACTTCGATCGGCAAGTCAGCCTTAATCTCGCAGGTTGCCTTTCACCTGGCGGCCGGCAGCGAAAGTCTTTGGGGTCTGCCGCTGCCTCCTGGTGGAACTCCGGTCCTCATCTACTCAGCCGAGGACACCCTCGACGATTGGAAGCGGAAGGCGGCTGCCACCCGCAGGGCTGGCGGCATCGACATGGACCGCGCCCTTTCGCGCCTTTACGTCATCGACAAGACCGAAGGGGTGGCCCGGTTGTCCGAGGTGGTAACGGTCCGCACTGAGGGCCTAGTCAAAGGGGAGTCGATATCTCGGCGCATCGCCCGCCCAACCGAAGAGCAGGACTTGATTATTGCCGAGGCGAAACGCGTCGGGGCCAGGCTCCTCGTGGTCGAGACCGCTAGCCGTCTCGTCGACGAGGAGGACAACGCAAATTTCGCCGCTCTCATGGCGGCGCTCGGGCGAATCAGCAGGCTGACCGGGGCCGCCATCCTGTTGAGCCACCACGCCACGAAGGCGGCAAGCAAAGAGAACGACAGCGCTATTGAGAGCGCCCGCGGCGGCGGCGCCCTCATCGCCAACGCCCGCAACGCGCTGTCCCTGTTCCCCGCGGACGAGGAGCAGGCGAAGCCCTATCGCGACCGGTTCCCGGCTGAGGACATCGCAGTGCTCGTGCACGGGAAGGGCACGTCTTCGACTCGCCGGCACGCGCCAATCGTCCTGGTGCGCTGCGATGCCACCTATGGCGCGGTGTTTCGCCTGCCCGACGACGCCGAGCTCTCACCGGAGATGGCACAGGGCAACGCCGAGCGACTTGAGCGACAACGCCGGCGAGAGGCAGAGGAGCTCGCCCGCCTTTACGATGTTGTGGCGCACACCCTTCCAATGAAGCCCGCCATTTCGCCGTCGTGGCTTCGGGACAACGCGGCAAAGGACATCGGGGTCTCAAAACACCGCGTCGAAGCGCTCGTGAACCGGGCCCTAGGGTCGGGTGTTCTCAAGGTAGCCAGGCGCTCCGAACGAGGCATTACCCTGGCTCTGGGTTCCGACCCCAGAAGGCCTCCCGGCAACAGCGCTGCACACTGGGCGAGTCCGGGCGAATCGCCGGGAGTCGACTTATGACTGGCCGCTTCAACCCGCCCGGAAACAACCCGCCCGCCTTAAGCAGTGGGCGAATGGGCGAGTTGCTCTCGCGCCCCTTCGCTCACCCGCCCACCGGTTCTAAGTGGACCGATCGGGCGAATCCGGGCGAATCGGGCGAATTGAAAGCACCAACACCAATGGAACGCCATCTTGAGAAAGCCCGCCTTGAGCTTCGTCGTGCGCTGGAAGAGCACCCAGGTTCAAACGAACTGGACCAGCTCACCCGGCTTATTCTGGAGGCTGTAAGGATCCGAGTTGAAGGTCGTGCGGTCGTTCCCAACCGAATCGGACCGAACCGCCGGAAGGGGGGCTTGCCCATGAAGCTGATGGGCATCGACCCAGGCTTGGCCGCCTGCGGAATCGCGATCGTCGACCTCGGCGCCGCCGTCCCTCGAGTCCTTTCGCTCCACGTCGCCCGGACCGAGCCCTCGCCGAAGAAGCGGCGCCTGCGTTCCGCAGATGACCTCGGAGACCGGCTGCGCGCGATCGCCACGGTCCTGCACGCGCGCCTCCTGGAGCACCCCGACCTGGTCGCCTTCTGCGTCGAGTCCAAGGCCATCCCATTCCGCGGCGGCAGGATGCTGGTCAAGCCCTCCGCAATCTCAGCGCTAGGGCGCGTCCGCGGACTGCTCGATGCCTTCGCGGTAGAGCGCGCGCTCCCCATCATCGAGGAGACGGCCCAGACGCTGAAGCTGCTCACTACGGGCCGAAGGGACGCGAGCAAGGCTGACGTCCAGGCCGCGCTCGAGCTGCGGTTCCCCGAGGTGAAAGCGCTCTGGCCGACGCAGAAGACCCTTCAGGAACACGCGGCCGATGCGCTCGCCGCGGTGGTTGCCGGCCTGGAGAGCGACGTCGTCCGCGCGGCGCTGCGGGCTCGAGCCTGTCCCGAACAACTCAGCCAGGGGGCGGCATGAGCGCGCTCGTAGTCATTTCCGCCGACGAGCTGCGCGCGATGCTTCGGGAGGTGCTGCGCGACGAACTCGACGCACGCAACGCCGCCGCGCCTCCGGCGAATGGAATGAGCTGCCGCACGGGCACGCTTTCTGTCGCCGAGGCGGCTCAGATTACCCACCGGCATCCCGAGACGATTCGGCGGGCCATTCACGACCGCACGCTCCAGGCGACGAAACCCGAAGGCGGCCGGGAGTGGCTCATCGAACCGGACGAGCTGCAGCGCTGGATGAAGGCCCAGAAGCCGAAACGCTCACCACGTGCGTCAGACATGGCAGGTGAAGTAGAGAGCGCTGTCGCTCGAGTTCGGGAGGCGGGATAGCGCCATGGAAAAAAGACACAAGGGAGTCTTTAAGCGGGGGAACAAGCTCTGGATGACGCTGCGGGTCCGTCCTGGCGAGTGGAAAAACCTGCCGACCCGCTACCGCGTTGGCGACGAGCAGAGCGCCGCCACGTTGCGACGCCTCACCCAGGAACGTCTCGACGCCGGCCAGGACATCCACACAGCCAGCGGCGGAATTCCCACCGTCCAGGCTTTCGGGCGCGTCTTTCTGGAGAAGCGCCGCCTGGTCGGAGTGCGTTCCGTCGGCAACGACGAAAGCCGGTTGCGCACGCACGTCTTTCCGTCGATCGGCGCGATGAAGCTGGACGAGGTGGAGGCGCGCCACGTCGCGGAACTCATCGAGCGCGTCCGCGCCTCTCGACGCGCACCGCGAACGGTCCGCAATATCTACTCGGTCGTGCGCGCGCTCTTCAGGGACGCGCAAATCGCCGGCCACGTCCAGGCCAATCCCTGCATCCTCACCCACTACCAGCTCGGCCGGGTTCGGGACGGGAAGAAGGGTTGGCGCGCCGGGGCGCTGTTCACCCGGGAAGAGCTGCAGGCCCTAATCTCGGACGAGCGAATCCCGTGGGACCGTCGAGTCCTGTACGGGCTTTCCGGACTGGGCGCCCTTCACCACGGTGAGGCCGCGGGACTTCGCTGGCGGCAAGTGGTGACCGGGCTTGAGCCCCTGGGCCGGCTGGTGGTGCTGACCAGCTACGACCAGGGCGACACGAAGACCGGTGCCGAGCGGTGGATGCCACTGCACCCCGTCCTGGCCGCCATGCTCGCCGAGTGGCGCATGCGCGGCTGGGCAGAACAGCAGGAACGAGCGCCTGGAATCGATGACCTGGTGGTGCCGCACAGCCGTCCTACGAACCGGGGACGCCGGGTCGTCTTCGGCGGGATGCGCTCAGACCACGACAGCTACAAGCGGCTCCGGGTGGACCTCGATGCCCTCGGACTGCGGCGCCGCCGCGTCCACGACTTGCGCAGAACGTTCATCACCTTGGCCCGCGAGGATGGCGCCGAGAAGGACATCCTCCACCTGTGCACTCACGGGGCTCCCGGCCAGGACGTGATGGAGCTCTACACGTCCTTCGGTTGGGCAACGCTCTGCAAGCAGGTTTCGTCGCTTCAAATGCGACGCGCCCAGGCGGTGGCGGGATGATGCTCCTTACAGTACTCCTTACAGACGCACCGCGTCACCCTCTGAAAACGAAAGTGGAGGCGGGGGGAATCGAACCCCCGTCCGAAAGCCTTCCGCCCTTCGATTACTACGTGTGTAGTCCGCGGTTTAATTTAGGATTCCGAAGCTCGCACGGACGCGATTTTCGTTATCCGGTCCTGGTGATCTCGCCGACCTGGCCCCAGGCTTCCAAGTCAGCCAGCCCGCATTCTGACGGTCCTGCCCCGACCCACGGGCCGAGATCGGGAGGACCGCGCACTAAAGCTGGTTAAGCAGCCAGTGCGAGCTCAACGTTGTCGTTGGCTTTTGTGTCTTTGCCAGCGGTTTTACGAGTTCACTGACAGCCTCGACACGCATCTAGGGTTTCAAGCCTCCGTCGAAGCCTGGTCGCCCCCTTTCAATCAATGAGGATAACGTCCATCGCCCGCCAGTCAATCCAACATGACAATTCGCTGGCCCGCTGGCGGCGCTATTTGGCGAGCGCGCTCTCGATTTGTCGACGCAGAAGCGACTCCGACGCGTAGCC
>WNFG01004270.1_pt1 | contig 12002 bp, 8 predicted proteins | sample 5400431 | NCBI WGS metagenome assembly WNFG01 (sample SAMN13153346, study PRJNA577476) | soil metagenome | isolation source: 120 cm saprolite under Douglas fir tree site 2 hole 3 replicate 2 | place: USA:California | collected 2015-04-18
GACCTCCAGGGAACCAAAATAGGTGCGGTGGCGCGGCGGCCACTTTTCGGTGGAAATGTTGACCAATACTGCCGTGTTTGTCTCCGTGCTCATGAACGCCTCACTTTTCTGAAACCATTGGAAACTAGCGGAATTTCCCAATCGCGGCTACTGGGGCGCAGCATGCTGCGCCCCTACAAAGGCAGCGCGGCGGCACGCCCACAAAGGCAAAGCGGGGGCACGCCTACCGAGCTGCAAAGCGGGCCGCCTCGGAAGGCGGCCCCTACACGAGAAATTCGGACGCGCGAGCAATTCGGGCCTACTCAGCTGCTCACTGCTCGCGGTATCATTTCGCCGGGTCTTGCCTGGGAGGACTTATTTCCATTCCACGGTCCACGCTTTGGAACGGGCGCACGATTTGGATGCGGTGCACGATTTGCCGCCGCACGGCGATGACCGGCCAGAAATCCATATGAAAACCAGCGCGTTGCTCGCGCGATTTGTTTCCGTTGCGATTCTACTTTTTGCTCTTGGCATGGCGGTCTATCGCGCAAAAGTGCAGCCCATCGCGCACGACGAGGCGCTTACGTATGAGTGGTTCCTCGACCAGGGCGTTTTCGATGTGCTGCGCTACAACGCCGCTAATCACGTCCTGCAGACGCTGATCGCAAAGCCGATTGTGAAAGTATTCGGTGTTTCCGAGTTCACGCTTCGCGTTCCAACGCTCATGGGCGCCGCCATCTATCTCGTCGCGGTGTACTTGCTCTGCCGGAAGCTCTTTGGCGATGGCCTGGTGCTGGTGCTCTCCACGGCGATGCTGGCTTGGAACCCGCAGGTCATGGACTTCCTGGCCGCGGCTCGCGGCTACAGTCTTGGGTTGGCAGGACTGGGAATAACCATGTACGTCTTCGCGAGGCTGGCCGCCCGCGGGAAATTCGATCCCGAGGACAAAGAGTGGCGCTGGGGATGCGCGGCGGCTTCCGTGGCGCTGGCCCTGGCGGTAACCGCGAATTTTACCAACATGGTTCCGGCAACGTGCCTGGCGCTTTCTTTCACGGCCGCGGCTTTAGGCGGAGTCTCAGCTGTTTTCCGATGGCGGGACCGCACGCTTCGCGATTTCGCTAAGTATTTCCTTCTTCCGGGAGCGGCCGCCGGCTTCTGCATTCTCTGGCCATATTTAATTCAAGCACGCCTCGCGCACACGAAAATTCAATTGGAAAAAGCGTCGGACGCGGTGCGGGACATATTCAACGCTTCGTTTCTGTACCGCTGGACGGAGGACGTTTTCAACAGCCTGGGCGCAACGCCCGCGGCCTCGGGAAGCTGGCAGGAGCACGCGACGGAACTTGGCGCCAATGTCCTTTTGCCGCTGCTCTTCGGTTTTGTGCTGATTGGCTTCGCGCTAGCGTGGCGCGAACCAGCCGATTCCGAGAAGCGTCAAAGCGCAGCTTGCCGAATCTTTGGCGGAGCGGCCATTGGCAGCGTGGTGTTGACGGTGCTTCTGCACTTTGCGACGAGGGTCAACTATCCCTTCAGCCGGTACTCCTTGTTCCTGGTTCCTTTGTTTACGATCGGCGGCTTGTTGGCCGCGCGGGAGATCTCTTCTCGATTTCCTTCGGCCCTTTTGAAAGGCGCCGGTTTGCTCCTTGCCGCTATGGTGGTCTGCAACTACGCGCTGTCCTTCAACGTAAGATCCTTCCGCTACAACGCATACGACGTCATCTCGCGCGATCTTTATCAGGCGATTGAGAAGGACGCGCTTTCGCGGGGCCTGAGCAGCGCGCGTGTGGGCGGCACGTGGTGGTACGAGCCGGAAATTAATTTTTACCGGTTGCGCTACAAGGCCAAGTGGATGCTGCCCTACGAGGTAAAAGACCGTTCGTATTGGTGGCAAACTCCGGGCGCGCTGGAGCCTGCCGCCTACGACTACTTCGTTTTCGTTCCTCCGAGCGACCCGCACTTGGCAGGCCCGCGCGTACGAACCATTTTTCACGACCAGAAGACGCAAGCGACAATCATTGCGATCGGGCACGACTGAACTTCCGCCACCGCGCCGCTCGAGGGTTAGTGCATGGCGGCTACTGCATGCAGGCTACTGCATGCGGTATTGGACAGTGACGTTGGCGTCCGCCGGGCTGGTGGTACAGCCGGCCGCCGCCGTTTGAACCAGGATTTGCAGCGAAGAGCCTGCGGGGTAGTTCTGCGAAATCGCGCCGCTGTCATTGGCGGCCGCGGAAATGGTCAGATTCACAGGGGAAGTGCCATCGGTGAGGCGGACCACCGCGCTAGTGGTACAACCCGCAGGGGCGGTCTTGGCCTGTACCTGAACGCGAGTGATGGTGACGGATTTGTCGGTGGTCCACGTCGAGCCGGTCCAGGTGGAAGTGAGCGCGCCGGGCAGGAAGACATTCTGCTCGGAGCGCGGGCTGGCGGTGAAGGTTTCCAACCCGAAGGCCACGCCCTGTGTGAAATGCTGAGTCTTGGTCCAGTCCTGCTCGGTGTCGAGCTGCGCGAGGGGATGCAAGTTGCCGCCGCTCCAGTTTTTTTCCGTGGCGATGGCGCCGGAGATGAGCAAGCCCGGCGAGCCGGAAGTAATTTGCGTGTCCGTGGCGGTGAGCGCCACGGCGCCGTTCTTGAAACAGGTGAGCGCGCCGCCGGGAGCAGCTTCCAGGCGCAAGAGATCGCCGACGGCGCCCGAGGAAGAAGCGCTGTTCAGGTTGGTGGTTCCCGCATTGACGACGCGCTGGATGAAGATGGTGGTGGTGTTCTCGACGCAGTCATAGTAATTCGCGCTGGTGCTGGCGCCGGAGGCGAGGACGGTGACACCGGGAAAATCAGCGGTGCCGTTCAGGGCGGTGACGGTGGCTTGCGCGAACTGAATCGCGGAAAAGGGATTGGCGTTCCAAAAGGCGGTATTGGAGCTGTTGCTGGAGGTTCCTTGAAACTGATTGGAGACAATGTTCAAGCTGTTCTGCTGGATGGTCCAATTGCCGCCGATGACGCCGTTGGAGCGCGTGGCGTTGTCGTAGGCGGAGTTGAGGTAGCTGGTTACGGGGATGTAGCCGGAGACATCGGGCACGGTTTGCGTGCGATTGGCGGAGAGAGTGCCGCCGATGGCGTCGGAAAATCCGCTGCTGGTCAGCGTGAGCTGGGTGGTGGCAACGCCCGCAGAGCTGAAGGAACTGGAATTTGCCGGGGAGGTCTGCGGCAGGCTGGCACTATAGGCGAGCGAACCGCTGTCGATATAGCTGGTTCCGGCGATGCCGGTGCCCAAGCTATCCGCCAGCAAGATGTTATTCGCGGTGGCGCCGCGGCCACGTGACGTGCTCACCTGGCCGCCAACCGGGACCCAGCTTACGGTGATGGTCTGGGTGCCATCGGTGGTCGCGGAAGTGGTGGGCGACGGGATGGAATTGTGGCCGATAAGGTCGTTGGCGACGATCACGTAGAAATAAGTGCCGGAGGGGACACAACTGGAGCTGCAAGAATTATGCGCGCCCACGTTGACGGCGGGAGCGTTGGGCTGCGGCATGGCGTAACCGATTGAGGAGATGCCTCCCGACTGGATGCCGGAGCCGGAGCCGGCGGCCGAAAGACTGCCAGCGCCAAAGGCCAGGACGCCGCCAGGCGGTGTAGCCGCGGCGCCGCTCATGGTGGTTCCGATCGCCAGACCGCTGCCGCGCGAAGTGACCAGCGCGGGTCCCGCGACGAGAGCTTGCGTGTTCACGCTGGAAGCGATGTCCTCGACGGTCAAATTGAGCGCGCCAAGCCCCATGGCGGCGGTATCAATGAAACCGTTGCCGAGCTGGGCGTTGGGGGCGTCGTCGTCCACCTGCTTGAGCAGCAACGAAATTCCAGGCTGGGCGCCGACGCGAATGAAGGGGCCAAAGCGCTGCTCGCCGAGGAACTTGATCATGCGGACGTTGAAGACGCCGGTGATATTGCTGATGGAGCCGCCGCTATTCAGCCAGGGAAGCGCGTCAAACTGAAAGCTGGTGCCGCCTTGCAGGTTCCAGCCGTTGATTTCGGATTGCGCGAGGATGGAAACGGCGGTGGTGGTCATGGCCACGGACTGGGTGGTGAAGCGGATGCACGGCGGACCCAGGATCACCTGGGTTACGCTGCAGGAATTTTCGTTGCCGGGAGCGCCGATAACCGAATGGGTCGGGCCTTTGATGAGCGCAGCGGGAATATTTAAGTTGGCGGTGCTCGTCGAACCTACGAACGCCGCGTTATCGAACAAGAGGCCGAACATAAAGGCCTGATCGTTGACGAAGGCAATTTGCTGGACGGCGGTGGCGTTGAATTCGATGTTCACATAGTTCACGCCGGTGAGCGTTTGCTGATTGCCGGCGCTGGGAGTGCCGTTGTTGTAAGGCAGTTGGAGGACGACGGGAAAGGCGCTGCCGCCTCCAGTAAGCGTGGCGAGATTTCCAAACTGGAAGGAAGTGGTGCTGTTGCGCTGGCCCTCAAGGACGAAACCACCAGCGCGCACCACCCAGGGCTGACTGATCGTGAGTCCGGCGGTCAGGATGTGGGCATTGTTGGCGTTGGTGCTGGTAAAGACTGTTGCGGCGTTGAAAGGAGGATTGCCGCCGACGGGAATGTAGACGGGAGTGATGCCGCGGGACGCCGCCGTTGCAGCGAGGAGGTTCTGCGAATTGTCGTGCAGGGCGGTTTGGCCGCTGATGGTGTTGCCGGCCGCGTTGGCAACCACGATGCTGGTCGTTCCGCCGCCGGAGACGATGGTGGTGGCCAGATATTTGTTCACTGCGCTTCCCGGCGAAGCGGGCACGTACGAGGGAATGTTCCCTGCCGGGATGTTCACGCCGCAATCCTCGTAGTAGGGATCGCGGGCCTGCACGACGAACGCCAGGGTGTTATTGCGGTAGACCCACCAACGCATCACCGTATCGCTGCTGGAGCCTTCCACGCTGTTGGGGACGACGACGGAACCCATGGAGAGGACGTTGCAAGCGAGCACTTTCATGGTGCCGCCGCTGGAATCGCTGGTCACGCTGGGAGCGATGGCCGAAGGCGAGTAGACGGTGAACGTCGACGAAGTGGGCGTGGCGATGATGGTGAAGTTGCCGTTGAAGCGGGAGTTGCCGGTGAAGCCGGCGATGTTGATGGGGGCGTTGACGGAGACGTTGCAGTTCCCGGAACAGGTGTAGACTTGCTCGCCGTTGAGAGTGTTGTTCCAGGTGGCGTTGGTGAGGGTGACGGAATTGGTGCCGAGCGTGGCGGCGCCCGTGGTGGTGGAGCCGGCGGGTGACGCGGCGGTGAGGCCGCCCTGCAAATCTTCGGCGACGAAACGATAGTTGTAGGTGGTGGCGCCGTTGGTTACGCCAAAAGGCGCCACGGTGGGCGCGGGCGAAGTGGACAGGCCAGTGGCGGCGCCGCACTGGTAGAGCACGATGCCGTTGCCGATGCTGGTTCCGGGGAATTTGGAGGCGTCCTGAAAATCGAGAGCGGCGGCGAGCGTGACGGAAGTGCTCGCGTTGGTGCAGCTGGCCGTCGTGGCGGGCGGGGAACTGTTGAAGTAGCCGCCGTAGCGCGCGAGGTCGCTATAAGGATCGGGACCCTTGATGTGCAAGCCGCTGTCCAAATTTTGGTTGGCTGTAAAGGTGTTGACGGAATTGGCTTGCACGCCGGCGCCGAGCGGGCCGACCTCGGTGCCGGTGTCGTCCTTGTAGTAGAGGCGCTTGTCAGCGGTTTTGGTGTACAGATTGACGGTGCCGGAGCTGGCGGAGCCGGGCGGGGTGCTTTGATTGGCGAGGTTCAGCGTGCCGCTGGCGAGGTTGCCGACAACAGTGGTGTTGCCGTTCACCGTGAGGTTACCGCTGAGCGTCAGCGAGAAGGCGCTGACGGCGCCTGTAAAAGACGGCGAGGCCGGATCGTTCGGCAGAATAACGTTGGGAATTTGCTTGGTGGTGATGGCCGGGCCGGAGATTTCGATTTCGTATTTTCCGGGTGCGGCGTAGAAGAAATAGTTGCCGAGGCCGTCGGTGGTGGTGGGATTGGCGAGCGCCTGGGTGAGCGCCGCGTCCGAGTAGATCAGCGCCAGCGGCGTGCAGGGCTGGCCACTCGCGGGCATGGCGCAGACGCGCACGGTGGCTCCAGCGAGCGGAATGCCGCGCGAATTGAAGACGATGTCGTCTTTGCGCGAGCCTTGCGCATGTGCCGGCCGGATTGCGCCGGGCACGACATGCAGCGCGAGCGCCAGCAGTGCCCAAAGAAACCCCATCGTTTTAGCGCGCTTGAAGCGCGACGCGATTTTTGATCGTATCATCGGTTGCCTCAAAAAAGTTTTTGGATTCATCGATGAAGGATGAAGTTACAGCAGCTTACGGGCGGTGATGGCGAGCTGCACGACGTCGGACGTGACGCTGGCGGGGTAAGCGCCGGCGGTGATTTCGGTGCCGCCGCCGTTGAAGGCTTTGAGCTTCCAGTTGTTGAGCGCGCTCCCCGCAATGGCCACGTAGTAGCCGCTGTTACCGTTTTGCGATTCGGCGAAGGCCTGGACGATTTGCGTCGAGGGCAGCTTGTCGGCGACTTGGGTGAAATCGAGCGTGTCGCCGCCGGTCGGATAGTTCCCCGAAAACGCGAGCGTTCCGATGGCGTACACAAAATTGCTGGCTGAAGAGTCGACGTTCAATGGCGACAGCGAAATTGTAATTGGCATATGATCCTCTCCTGATGGAGCGAGATTTTTTGGAGCGGAGGAAACCGCTGCTCGGCTTACCTACGGCGCTGGGGCTCGTTCCCTCTTGACTAAGCCCCTGAGTGTGTTAAACTTTAGTTCTGAAGTACTTGTGAGGGACAGCCATGGCGACACCGATGGGACCCGGAGCAGTCTAAGACCTCTTCCCTTCTCCCGTTCTTTAGCCTTTCTGTAGACTATTGATTTGAAATACCTTACGCAGGGTTTCTGGCGGCAATTCCCGTGGTAATTTCGGTCTTATAGCTCGTGACACGAAGGGGCATGCTCGTGTCGTCTTTCAAGAGGTCCGCTCCTACGGCGTCAATCATATCGCCTTCGTCGGATGTCAAGACCACGGGCGGCTGCTCCTGATACCAGTTGAAAAAAGGTCGGTTCGACTCGTACCACAACACCTTACCCATCGCACCCAAGACTTTCAGGTCTTCCCGGCAGTTGTCTCCCGGCACCCAGGAGACGAATTCTTTCCAGAACTTCTTTTGTTCGGCGTCCCATTGGGTGCGGTCCGCCCGAAAATCGCCAAGTTCGTATGACCGCCTTAGCGGTTTCACAAACTTAGTCAACACCACTAACCGATCGGGGGTTGCCACCTCGAAAAACGTGCGGTGCTTCTGGAACAGCCCTTCCATCACTGTTTCCGCAGTGCGGCTTTTGAAATAATATCCACCGATCGCTCGTTTCATCCGCAAGCGATGCCATTGAATTTGAACAAGGTCGAAGAACGCGGCGAGGAGGTTTTCGTCGGTGGCCCCGTTCTCCTTGCGACATGCCGTAAGATTATAAATCCCCGTTACGATGGAGTTCGCCGTAGGAATGTAGTACTGCAACGAGAAGCGATTTGCCTGCGGCAACATCAGGTTCCAGGTCTGTTGATACTTTTCTTGCGCTTCTTTAGCCGCAGCTTCGCGCTTTTCCTTTCGTCTCTTCAGAAACCCGTAAAGCCCGACAAGAACGGCGGTCAGTGTCGGCAAACCAATATCCAAACCTATATTCAATTGCGCTAGCCAGCGCCACGTGGCCGCATACCAGGATAGCCGTTCAATTTCGCCGAGCTGCACGACGGAAGATTGCCCTGGCCGCGTGTCAGAGTCCCACACTAGAACTGCGTAAGCACTTTCTTTCGGAGCACTCTCACTGGCGGAGAGGTCGCCCCAAATCGCAACCGTTTCCTGAGGAGCCAGCGAACCACAGACCAGCCCCCAAGTTGCGCCGCTACAACCGCCGGAAAGCTGTGGCGGCCGGTCAAAACCCGGAGTGAAGAAATCCGCGACGCGCAGATTGCGGATGGAACCGGCAGTCTTGTTCTCGATGGTGATCCAGAAACGAATCTTGCCGTCTGGTCGCGCTGAGTCCCGTGAAAGATGTCCGGTAAGGACAACGCCATTTTTGGGTTCGCCCGCCTTTTCCGATTCCGGTTTCTTGTCTGGTTGTTTGAGCTCCGGATTATTCGCAGGCTTCCCTTCGGCGGACCTCCCCTGTGCGAACAACACGCTGCCACTGAACGCAAGATAGAGCAGGACTCCTAGAATCGCAGGCACGAAGGCGCGATAACGCCGAGCGCGAATCGTATTGGAAGTCTTCGAGGGACGGATGGGCATTGCTTCCCGCACCACGAGCCAAAGGGCCAGTGCGCGAGAATTGAATCAAGACGTTCCTCCGCTGTCAAGTTGTCGAAAAGTATGGCGCAGCAACAGACTCAAAACGGAGTGTAACCGCTGCGAGCGGAGAATGGACGGCGGCGGCGCGCGGATTGCTGCTCGCGGCGCACGGCGGCGCTGACCAGATCCTCGATGGCATCGGCGGCGGCATCGTCCCATTTTTCCGCGAGCGGGCTGCCGCGCGCCCAACCGGCGAGGGCAGCGGTGGCATAGGCGATGGCTTCCTGGGCGTTGCGCACAAGCACGGGCGACGTCGCATCGGTGAAATCCGGATACGCTTTGAGATAGCGCAGGCGAATTTGCGTGTCTTGCGTGGCGCCGAGGAAATACAGGCCGTCGGCGCGCCATTCCCAGACGCTGAGCGTCACGTCCTGGACGCGCGAAGGGAGACCGCCGTGCTGCGTGAGATCCACCATCTCGAGAAAGTCGTCTGTCGAGCCGCTGCGGCGCTCCCAGATCTTAAGTGGGACGAGCAGATCGGTTGGGAGTTGATTCGGCGGGGCGGTGGCATCGCTGATGGAAACTTGCAGCGAGGTGTCTGGCTGCGTCACCGCGGTCACCACGAGCAGCGCATCATCTTGGATAAATCCGCCGCCACCCGCATTGCCAAGGGCGCGCTGCAGCTTGCGGTACGCGGAATTGGCGTACGGCAGGAGCACCGTGTCCGCGAACAGATTGCCCTGGGCATCGTTTAAAAGCGAGCGCACCAGCGAAGTGATTTGGCCTGCTGTGTTATACGCGCTGGATCCGACGACTGGCATTTGGCGAACTCCTGAGGGGCTGTATACTTAGGTTGCTTGAGAGGCGTGTCTGGTATACGCGCGGCATTTGAGGGCGGCTATCGTGGCCGCCCTTGTTGTTTGCCACCGCTCCCCCGAAATTTAGACGCTGCTTAGTCGTTCGGCAGCGGCGACTTCTGCAAATAAGCCGCAACGCCGATGACGGCGTTGATCAGGGCGGCCGCCGCAGCTATGCGCAGCGTCGCGCCAATTCCGGATTGCAAGTTGAAGTGCTGCGGATCAATCCCCACTGCGGCAAAACCGGTGAGGATTCCGCCAGCGCCGCCGCTGATCGCCGCGGCGATGATTCCTCTGAGCCAGATTTCTAGTCGTTTCATCTCGTTGACCCCACCCTAGACAATGGATGCACCGCGGCGTAGCCTCTCTCCGAGGCCCGAATGCCAACCATCAACAAGCATCGTTTGTCGAAGGGGCTTATCTTTTTGTTGTTCGGCGCAGCGTATTTTAAGCGTACCCACGATGCAGGTTTCACTCCTGCTGATAAATCGTTTGTCATTTTCCTGGTGTTGTTCGGGGTATATGCGTGCGTACGAGCATTCGATTCCGTGTTCAGCCACCGCCCCAAGTCCGACTCTACGCCACCGTGACAAACGGCTGTTTATGGAATGCGGGGACGGCGTCGTCGAGCTGGTCGAAGGCCCAATTCTCGTAGCTGCGGTCCTGGCACGCTTCCCTGCTATACAAACCGGCGCGCCGCTGGGCACGGGGAAACTTGCGCGACCACTCGATGGCGCGGGCGATGTGCTCCGCGGCTGTTGCCGTGAGTTGGACGAATTCACTTCGCGGGCTTTCGAGCGTGAAGCAATGTTCGTATTCACCGCGCGAAGGATATGGCCCCAGCGCGGGAATGCTGATGCCGTTCTCGCGTTCGATCGTCTGCGCGTACCAAGTGCGGGGCGAGCCGTAGACTTCCGGCGGCACCCAGCGCTCAATGTGCCAGCGATTTACCGTGGGATACTTCGGTTCCCTTCGCAGCTCAACGCACTCTCGCAACAAAGCACCCTGCTCGTCGCGGTCCTCGAATTTTCCACCGATCCACGCGAGGCGGTTCCAGCCCCACACGGCGCGATAGTTTGCTTCGCCGAACCGATTGATGCCGCCAGCGCGCGCCAGACGATGCGCCACGGTTTCCGGCGTGTCGTGCGTTTCACGGACTACGAGAATCATTTTCCGCGCGGGCTGAAATCGAGAGACTTGACCACGAATTTGTGTTCGCCACAATCGAGCATCAGGTCGGTGACATTGGCGATTTGAGTTTCAACGATGGCGTCGTGTTCACGCAGCGAGGCCGCGCACTGGAGGACCGTTCCCGGCTTGAGTTCCCCCGGGCCCGAATCAAGTTGCACGCCGATATCCGGCGCGATCATGGGCCGAAGAATGGCGACGTCCTGCACACGATCGACCCGGACGAAAACGAATACCAGCGGATTGTTTTTGCTCCGCGCAACTATCGCCCCGCAAAACAAGAGCAGTGTTCCGCCGATAAGCGCTCTTCGCATTTGCGAGTGATTCGGGGGCGAACTGGCTCATACCTCGGATGCAGGGGCGCAGCATGCTGCGCCCCTACCGGCGAGGTTTCCACGAGTCCCCAGTCGCGAGTCAGGGCTTTTTAGTAGCCGCTGGGCCTAGCCAGGGTGTCAATGAAAGCCCCGGTTCTGGGGCTGTCATCCCAGATTTGAAAGGCGGTATCAAAATAAAAGATATAAGACGCGGCGAGGCCGCCGCTGGCGCCGTAGATGGGGAAGACCGTGTTGCCGTTGACTTCGTAGAAGTCGATGTCCTTCAACACGGCGCGGCCCCAGTGCGAGAGGTCGAGGAAATCCACGCGAGTCTGGTCGGCGTTGACGCTGGACTTGATGGGGATGCCGCTCATGGTTTTGCGTCCGCTGAAGAGCAGATCCAGATCGTTGCCGTTGCCGCCGCCACCTTCCTTGATGATTTGCGAAACGGTGATGCCGAGATTTTCCCAGGCGTGCTCCTGCTCCACCGCCATGTAGGCGATGAGCTTGCTGAGGTGGTTGATGCCCAACGCTTTGCGAACCTTGTTGATGGCCAGGCGCACGTTGGATGGAGTGAGGGCGGCGTTGCCGGCGTTGACGCGCGGCGTGGCGAGCTGCACCGGGTAGGTGGCGCGGTTGAGGTTGAGCCAGGTGCCGGTCGTGGCGTTGTTCTGGTGATATTTGATGCCGAAGAGCGACACGGGCTGCGCGCCGCTGAGGCCGTCGTGGACGATGACGTCGGTGGCCACAGTGCCGGCGGGCAGCACGTCCACGGTGATTGTCTGTGTGGGGCTGATAGGGTCCGCCGCGGTCACGTTGCAAGTACCGCGGTTGGTGGTCAGCGTGGTGTCGTACACCTGAATGGTCTGGCCAACGTAGACGAGCGCGGCGCCGCTGGGCACGCTCATGGTGAGCGTGGTGCCGGCAACACTGTTGATCGTGCCGAGCACTCCGTTGCCGGCGGTCTGCATCAATTTGTCGAGGAACGCGCGGAACTGTTTCATGCCGTTGGCCACTTCGCGCTTGGCGGCGTTTTCGATGGCGCGTTCGCGGCCGGTGGTGGCGTATTCCACCAGCTTCGTGATTTCAATCGCGAAGCGGAAGAAAATCGGCGAGACCTGCGCGACGTCATAGATTGTGCCGGAGCCGCGGCCGAGGTCGCCGCCGTCGGCGTTGTAGGAGCCGGCTTTGCCGCCGGGATTCACTTGCAAGGGCAGGCGCATGTTGCGGCTGGAAACTTTCTCCACGTCGCCGCGCTGCTGGATCATGGTGAGTAAAATGTCGTCACGCTCGTAGAGCAGGGGCACTTTGTCGCGCACCTTCTCGAGCTGCAACGCGACGACGT
>WNFG01014520.1_pt1 | contig 12002 bp, 11 predicted proteins | sample 5400431 | NCBI WGS metagenome assembly WNFG01 (sample SAMN13153346, study PRJNA577476) | soil metagenome | isolation source: 120 cm saprolite under Douglas fir tree site 2 hole 3 replicate 2 | place: USA:California | collected 2015-04-18
GGGGGGGGGGGGGGGGGGGGGGGGGGGAGCGACGCGCGGTTTGTCGCCGAGAACGTGCTGGACTCCAGGCGCGATACGTATTGGACCACCGACGATCGGATCACGACGCCCGATCTCACGCTGGATCTCGGCCGGGAAGTCACGTTCAACGTCGTCCGCCTGCGCGAATACCTGCCGCTCGGACAGCGCGTCGAGGCCGTCGCGCTCGACCAGTGGCGGGACGGCGCGTGGCTCGAATTCGCGCGTGCGACGAGCGTCGGAAACTGCCGGCTGGTGCGGGGCTCCCCCATCACGACCTCGAGGGTTCGGCTGCGGATCACGCAAGCACCGGTGTGTCCAGCCATCTCAGAGTTCGCCCTCTTTCTGGAGCCGACACCATGATGCGAGCGCCAAGGCTGTTGCCCCTTTGGCTCGGAGCTTCCCTACTCTCGCGCGGCCTGGCCGCCCAGGCGACGGACTCGGTGCCTCCCGAGCGCCTTGCAGCGCGACAATGGTACCGCGACGCGAAGTTCGGGATGTTCATCCACTGGGGCGTCTACAGCCTGCTCGGCCAGGGCGAATGGGTGATGCAGAACCGCGAGATCCCGGTCGGACCCTATGAGTGGCTCGCGGGGACGTTCAATCCCATCAAGTTCGACGCGCGGGAGTGGGTATCAGTCGCGAAGGCTGCTGGGGTGAGGTACATCACCATCACCTCGCGGCACCACGACGGCTTCTCCATGTTCGCTACCAAGGCGACCAGGTACAACATCGTAGACTGGACGCCCTTCAAGCGCGATCCGCTGAAGGAGCTGGCGGACGAGTGCCACAGGCAGGGCCTCAAGCTCTTCTTCTATTACTCGCAGCTCGACTGGCATCATCCAGATTACTGGCCGCGGGGCGGGACAGGACACAAGACCGGCCGGCCCGAGAACGGCGACTGGAGCCGCTATCTGGACTTCCTGGACAGCCAGTTGACCGAGCTGCTCACCAACTACGGCCCCATCGGCGGGATCTGGTTCGACGGGATGTGGGACAAGCCTTCCCCCGATGCCGACTGGCGGCTGCCGCGCACCTACGCGCTAATCCACCGCCTGCAGCCGGCGGCGCTTATCGTGCCCAATCACCATCAGGCCCCGTTGCCCGGCGAAGACGTGCAGACCTTCGAGCAGGACCTCCCGGGCGCCAACACCGCCGGCTTCAACACCGAGGAGATTGGCCGACTGCCACTCGAGACGTCGTTGACGATGAACGACTCGTGGGGCTTCAACATCACGGATCGCCGATACAAGTCCGTGCCGGAGCTGATCCGCTATCTCGTCAAGGCCGCGGGCCGCGACGCCAACCTGCTCCTCAACATCGGGCCTCGCCCCGATGGCACCATCCCGCCTGAGGCCGAGGAGCGGTTGCGGGAGCTCGGCCGCTGGCTCACCACCTACGGAGGCTCGATCTATGGCACGCGCCGTGGGCCGATCTCGCCGCGGGATTGGGGGGTGACGACAGAGCGTGGCGACACCGTCTTCGTCCACGTGCTCGATTGGCCAGACCGCGTGCTGGCGCTCCCGACGCTGGGGGCGCGGGTGGTCGGGGCAAGAATGTTTGCAACTGGAGAACGGGTAGAGGTGAAACAGTCCGAGACCGGCGTCGTGCTCACCCTCCCCGCGGGCAGGCAAACAAGCGGGGCTGAGGACCCCGATCGCGTCGTCGTGCTGACGGTCGAGGCCCGGCGCAAGTAGACGCCTGACGCCGCAGGCCCCGCGTCAGCGAAGCCACGTCAAGGGCTGGGAAGAGTCACGCCGCCCTGCGGTCCAATTCGGTGCCATCCACTCGGAGCGCAACGTCGACATTGCCCCGGGTGGCGTTCGAGTAGGGGCAGCGGTCGTGGGCGCGACGCATCAGCTCCTCGGCGTCGGCCCGCGACAGGCGAGGCGCGTGCAAGTCGAGGGCGACCGTCAAGCCGAAGCCGCCGTGACCAGTGGGACCGATCCCCACCTGCGACGTGATCGTCGAGCCTGAGGCATCGAGCTTGCGACCCTGGGCAATCGTCAACAACGCCGAGTGGAAGCAAGCGGCGTACCCGACCGCGAATAGCTGCTCCGGGTTGGTGCCCGGTCCGCCGTCGCCACCCATCTCTTTGGGGACGGACAACTCGACGGCGAGCCGCCCGTCGGGCGTCCTGCCGTGCCCCGCTCGCCCTCCATCGACCACCCCGACGGCTGTGTACAGGATATTCATGTCTGCTCCTCGTGCTCCTCGATATCCCGGTTCGCGGCGACGAGACTGCCGGCTTCAGGCCTGACCGCCCCCACGGCTATCGGCACTACGAGCAGTGAGGTGGGCAGGTGGTTGATCAGTCCCTCAGTCACGCTACCCGCCAGTACTCGCTTGGCCCATCCCTTTCCGTGCGAGCCGACCACGAGTAGATCGGCGCGCCACTCGGCGGCCTCGCTCATGATCGCGTCCAGAGCCGCCCCGCGACGCAGGACCCTCTTCACGGCCGGCGCGCGGATCAGAGGCCAGATGTCACGCTCGACCGTCTCTTCCAGGAGCTTATAGTAGTCGGTCTCATCCGGCTGTGGCACCTCGGGCAGGACGGGAAGCTGCTCTATTACGCTCAGGGCGTGCAGCTCGGCACCGAACAGCGTCGCGTAGCGCTCGGCGGTGGCGAGGGTCGGCTGGGCTGCGCCCGACTGATCCACGGCGACCAGGACTCGCCCGATCGCGGGCTTCCCCACCGTGACCAGCATCGGCACGAGGGAGCTGCGCGTCACGTTCAAGCTGGTGCTGCCCCCCAGCCAGCGCCCCAGGGCAGTATGGTGCTTGCCGCCGAGCACGACGAGCTCCGCCCCGAAGTCCGCGACGGCGCCGCTTAACACATCAGAAGGGTGTCCCCGGCCAACGCTGAGCGTCTCGAGCGCCGCCGCCGGCACGCGGCTCCTGAGCGCTGCCACGATCTGTGCGCGCACCTCGTGGCCGAGCCATACTGGCGAGCCCGCTGACCCCGACGTGTCATGGGTCGCGTGCACCAGGTGATAGGACGTGGCGGCGCGGCGGGCGGCCTCGACGGCAAACACGGCCGCGTCCGCAGCTGCGGGTGAGGTATCGACGCCAACGACGATCGGTTTCCAGGACATGGGCGCCTCTTCGAGTGGTGGGTTACTAGCGTGAGCCACCTTGGCAACGACGCCCCCCTTCGGGAAGGTTCCGCGCTCCCAGGGAACCCTTGACAGCCGGACGTTGTTCGACAATCATCAAACTATGTCCACACGGGCTGCCGCTCCTCCTAGCCTCACGACCCGCCAATTCGAGCAGGTGGCGAAGGCGCTCTCCGACCCCCGCCGCGTCGCGCTGCTCGAGGCGATCGGGACCGCGGATGAGTATCCGTGTCAGCGACTGTGCACAGAGTTTCCGGTCTCGAAAGGGACCGTTTCCCACCACATGAAAGAGTTGCTCCGCGCTGGGCTGATCCGCTCCCGCCAGGAGGGCCAGTACAAGTTTTTCAAAGTGTGCCGGGACACAATCGCGGCCTACACCAACGAATTGATGCGTCGGCTCGCTGTGTAGGAGCAGACTGCACTGAGGCGGGACCCTTTTTTAGGCGTGTGTTGTTTGATTGTTATCGAACTGTCGTACAATCGAGACCGGTTCGCCGCCGCGTGGCAGTCGATTTCAGCCTCCGCCGCTCGTCTATACCGAGCGAACCACGCTTCACCTTCTTCACCCAGTCAGGAGATACCGGTATGCGTAGTCGTTTCTTCATGAACAATCGGGGCTGGACGGGATCCGCCATTCTGCTCGTGGGCCTCGCGCTCACCGGGGGCAGCCTTGTCGCCTGGAAACGCGCCTCCATCCGGAGAGCCGATGCCGCGGGGGCAAAGCAACCTGAGCCCGTCGAATCCGTCACCATGGCGGTCGCCACGGAGCGCTCGTATCGCCCCACGACGACGTCGGTGGGAACGGTCCTCGCCCTCACCTCGATCACTTTGCGCAACGAGCTCCCGGGCACCGTCCGCGAGGTGAACCTGACTCCCGGGCGCGTGGTCGCAGCCGGTACGGTCCTCGTCGCCCTCGACGTCTCCGTGGAGGAAGCCGAGCTCGACGCGGAGACCGCCCAAGCCGACCTGGCGCAAACGAGCCTCGCACGGCTCGAGCGCCTGCGTGAGGCCCAGGCCACGTCGCAGGAGGAGGTGGACCAGGCGCGCGCGGGCCGCGCGGTCGCGCTGGCGCAGCTGGCGCGCACGCGCGCCATCATCGCCCGCAAGACGATCCGCGCCCCGTTCCCAGCCCGCGTGGGCCTGTCCGACGTGCATCCCGGGCAGTACCTGAACGAAGGCACCGAGCTCACGACGCTGCAGGGACTCGACGCGGCGGCGAACGTGGACTTCACGGTGGCCCAGGCGGTGGCGGCCGAGCTGCGACCGGGCGAGCCGATCGCCGTGTTCGCCGCCGGCAAGCCGCTTCCGATGACGGCTCGAATCGTCGCCGTCGATGCGCGGGTCGATCCCGCGACGCGCAACGCCCTGGTGCGGGCCCGGATCACGAGCCACGCCCCGGCGCCGGGCGCCTCGGTGCGGGTCGAGGTCCCAGTGGGGCCCACGACGACGGTCGTCGCGATTCCGGTGAGCGCCCTCCGTCGCGGGCCCAGCGGCGACCACGTCTTCGTGATCGCGGCGGACTCCGCGGGCCACAGTCGCGCGCACGAGCAGCCGGTGCGGAGCGGACCGGTCCTCGAGGACGAGGTCGTGATCCTGAGCGGTCTCACCCCCGGCCAGCAAGTCGCCACCTCGGGGTCCTTCAAGCTACGCGAGGCGGTGCTGGTCGCGGGCGCTTCCCGTCACTAATCGGAAAACCGTCCATGCGCTCATTCACCGATACGTTCATCAAGCATCCCGTCCTCGCGGCGGTCGTGAACCTCGTGATCGTGCTCGTCGGATGGCGAGCGCTCACAACGCTGCCGGTGCAGCAATATCCCAAGATCGAGAGCTCCTCGGTGCTTATCACGACGGTGTACTACGGCGCCGGCGCCGAAACCGTCCGCGGCTTTCTCACGACCCCGATCGAGCACGCCGTGTCCGCCATCAGCGGCGTCGATTACGTCGAATCCACCAGCCGCGCCGGGGTCAGCAGCATCACGGTGCATCTGAAGCTGAACCACAACAGCACGGCGGCGCTCGCGGAGGTCACGGCCCGGCTGCAGCAGGTGCGCTCCGAGCTGCCCGCCGAGGCGGAGCCCCCCGTGGTCGAAGTACAGCGGGCGGACCGACCCTACGCGTCGTTCTACCTGAGCTTCACGTCGTCGGCGCGCGACATTCCGGCGCTCACCGACTGGCTCACCCGCAACATGCAGCCCCAGCTCTCGACGCTCGCGGGAGTGCAGCGGGTAGACGTCCTCGGCGGGCGTCCCATCGCGATGCGGGTCTGGATCGACCCCGACCGCCTGGCCGCGCTCAACCTCGCGCCCGGCGACGTCCACGCGGCCCTACAGCGCAACAACTACCTCGCCGCGGTGGGACAAACCAAAGGCGACCTGGTGCAGGTCAACCTGCTGGCCAACACCGATCTGCGCACGACGGAGGAGTTCAAGAACCTGATCGTGGCTGAGCGGAACGGAGCGATTGTGCGGCTGTCCGACGTGGCCCGGGTGGAGCTGGGCGCCGAGGAGGCCAGCTTCATCACGAAGTTCAGCGACAAGGAGGCCGTGTACCTCGGCGTCTGGCCGCTCGTCGGCAGCAACGAGATCGAAGTGGCGAACCGACTCCACGCCGAAATGGCCCGGATCCGGACCACGCTCCCGAACGACATCGACATGCAGCTCGCGTACGACGCGACAGTCTTCATGACTGACGCGTTGCACGAGATCAGCAAGACGTTGGCCGAGACGATCCTGATCGTCGGCGTCGTGGTGTTCTTGTTCATGGGATCGGTGCGCACCGCCCTGGTGCCGCTAGTGGCGATGCCGGTGTCGCTCGTGGGGGCGGCGGCGGTGATGTACGCCTTCGGCTTCAGCCTGAACCTCCTCACCATCCTCGCGATCGTGCTGTCGGTGGGGTTGGTCGTGGACGACGCGATCGTCGTGGTCGAGAACGTCGAGCGGCACGTCCGGGAAGGCAAGACGCGGATCCAGGCGGCGCTCGTCGGCGCCCGCGAGCTGGTCGGCCCCATCATCGCGATGACGATCACCCTGGCCGCAGTGTACACGCCCATCGGGTTCCAGGGCGGGCTGACCGGCTCGCTATTCCTGGAGTTCGCGATCACCCTCGCCGCCGCCGTGGTCGTCTCGGGCATCGTCGCGGTCACGCTGTCGCCGGTGATGAGCTCGCGCTTCGTCCACGAGCAGGGCCGGGAAGGCCGGCTCACGCGGCTGGTGCACCGTGGCTTCGAGGCGGTCCGCCGCCGCTACGAGCGGCTGCTCGACGGCGCCCTCGGCATGCGCTGGGCGATTGTCGCGGCGGCGGTGCTGATCATGCTGGCCGCATGGCCGCTGTACCAGAACTCGCGGCGCGAGCTGGCGCCCGTCGAGGACCAGAGCCACATCAGCTTGTTCATGCAGGCCTCGCCCGACGCGTCCCTGGAAGCGACCAACCGCGCCTCGCTCGAGGTGGTCAAGACCGTCACGGCGTTCCCCGAAGCCAAGTTCATGTGGTCGCTCACGGCCTCGTGGGGCGGGTTCGGCGGGATGGTCGCGAAGAACTGGAAGGAACGGCAGCGGACCACCGAGCAGATGTACGGCCAGCTCTACGGCGCGGTGTCGCAGGTGCCTGGTCTGCAAGTGTTTGGCCAGCGACCTTCCCCCCGAGCAGATGCTCCAGACGGCGGGCGCCGTGATGGGCGCCGGCTGGCAGAGCGGCAAGTTCCTGTACGTCGACACCGACCTGAAGATCGATCTGCCCGAGGCGCGGGTAGTGATCGACCGCGACCAGGTCGCCGATCTGGGGCTCGACCTGGCCAGTGTCGGCCGCGAGCTCGGCACGCTGCTGGGCGGCGGGTACGTCAACCGGTTCAACTATTTCGACCGCAGCTACAAAGTCATTCCCCAGATCGGCGACGAGCGCCGGGCCACGGTGGGGCCGCTGCTCGATCTCAAGATCAAGACGCCGAGTGGTCGGCTGGTGCCGGTCTCGACCTTCACGCACATCGAGTCGAGCACCGCGCCGCGCACCCTCAATCGGTTCCAGCAGCGCAACGCAGTCCGCATCTTCGGCGGCGTCAAGCCCGGCGTCACTAAAGAGGAAGGGCTACGAGTCCTGGAACGCGCCGCGGCGGCCGCGGCCGGCCCGGGCGTCGGGCTCGACTACGCCGGCGAATCCCGTCAGATCCGCCTCGAAGGGGCAGCGCTCACCGTGACCCTGGGGTTCGCGGTGATCCTCATCTATCTGGTGCTCGCGGCGCAATTCAAGAGCTTCCGTGACCCGCTGATCGTGCTGGTGGGGTCGGTGCCGCTCGCGATCTCCGGGGCCCTGGTGTTCAGCTACCTCAATCTCACCACCATCAACATCTACTCCCAGGTGGGACTGATCACGCTGGTGGGACTGATCGCCAAGAACGGCATCCTGATCGTCCAGTTCGCTAATACGCTCCAGTCCCAGGGCGTGGCGAAGCTGGCCGCGCTGCGCCAAGCGTCGCTCACGAGGCTCCGGCCCGTGCTCATGACGTCGGCGGCGACGATCTTCGGACATCTCCCGCTGGTGCTGGCGACCGGGCCGGGATCGGCCGCGCGCAACAGCATCGGAACCGTGCTGGTGGCGGGCATGTCGGTGGGGACGCTGTTCACGCTGTTCGTCGTCCCAGTGTTCTACTCGCTCATCGCGGCGGAGCACCGGCCCAGCACGGAGGAGGCAAGCGAAAGACTCGTGCTCGAACCTGCCATGGCGGTGGAGGTGGCTCATGCGTAGCGCGATGCTCCTGGGGTTCCTTGCGCTCTCCGGATGCGCCACGACCCCGGGCTACCGATCATCGTCGGTGCAGCCGCCGGCGTCGTTCCAGGGAACGACGGATACCACCGTGACGGGCTCCGGTCACGAGGGTCCTCACCCCCTGGCCCCCTCTCTCTCCGGGAGCCTGGGAACGAACGATGGGCCCGCCGTCTCGTTTGACTACTGGGACCGGCTGGGCGACACCACGCTGTCCCGCCTCCTCAGCGAGGGGTTGCGGGCCAACCTCGACATTCGGGCAGCGCGGGCCCGGGTCAGTGCCGCCCGCTCGGACCGGACCCGCACCGTGCTGGACCTGACGCCATCGACGACGCTGTCCGCCGGCTATGCCCGGCAGCGACTGTCCAGCGCGACCTTCCCAGGCGCATCGGGCATCTTTCCGGACCAGAGCGTCTGGGACGCCGGGGTGAGCGCCTCCTGGGACCTGGATGTGTTCGGCCGCATCCGCCACACCGTCCAGGCGCAAGGCGCGCTGGTGGGCGTGGCTCAGGAAGACCTCCGTGACGTGCAGGTCACGCTGACCGCGGAGCTGGCCCGCGCGTACTTCGAGCTGCGGGGGGCGCAGGAGCAGCTCGACGTCGCTCGCCGGAACGCCGAGAACCAGCGCCGCACGTTCGAGGTCACCCGTCAGCGCCTCGACGCGGGGCGCGGCAATCCTTTCGATACGGAGCGGGCGCAGGCCCTGCTAAGCTCCACCCTGGCGTCGATTCCGGGCCGAGAGGCCCAGGTGGCGGCGGCCCAGTACCGGATCGGTGCTCTGGTCGGTCGCGCCCCGGCGGCGTTGGCCCGGGAGCTGGAGCGGGCGGGGGGGGGGGGCGCGCAGCTCCCGCCGCTTCCGGAGGTGACCGCGATCGGCACGCCGGGCGAGGTGCTCCGGTCCCGGCCCGACGTGGCGGCGGCTGAGCGGTTCGCCGCCGCGCAGGGGGCGCTAGTGGGCGCGGCCAAGGCGAGCTACCTGCCGCGGCTCACCATTGGTGGAAGCGCGGGCTATGCCGCGCCGCAATTCAGTACGGTAGGCAACCAGGGGACGGTGCGCTACGCGGTGGGGCCGGTGATCACCTGGCCGGGTCTCAGCCTGGGCCGGGTGCGGGCGGAGGTTGACGCGGCGCAGGCACGAGAGGACGCTGCCCGCGCGCAGTACAGTCGCGTCGTCCTCGCCGCGATGGCGGACCTCGAGACCAGCCTCACCCGGTATCGCGCGGCGCGCGTACAGGTGGAACGGCTCCAGGAAGCGAGCGCCGCGAGCGAGCGCGCCGCCGACCTGGCGCGGCTGCGATTCCGCGAAGGGGTCACGGATTTTCTGCAGGTACTGGATGCGGAGCGGACGCAGCTCGAGGCCCAGGATCGGCTGGCGCAGGGGCGCACCGACGCCGCGACGGCGTACGCGGCGCTGTACAGAGCGTTAGGAGGGGCCGGACAACGACCCTAGAGGGGGGGAGTGGGGAGGGGGCAGCCCTTGTCGAAGACGACCCGCCAGCGGCCGTCCGGATCGCGACGCCAAATGGAGTTGAACGTTCCGATTTGACGGCCGGCGGGATCCCGCACGGGCCCGCTGCTAAGGGCCAGGGTCCCGGACTCGAGGACTTCCACGACTTCGGGGCTCCAGGAAAACGGCGCCGCGGGGCCCTCGAAGAAGGGCTGCCAGCTGGCGACAACGGCGGCTCTGCCGTGCACCGGCCCTCGCCGACCAAAGAAGACCGCGTCGAGCGCCACATAGGCCCCGAACGCAGCCGCATCGCGGGCCGCCAGAGTGTGGGCAAAGGCACTCTCGGCTTCGAACACGGGACGAGCTAGAGGCTCCCGCTGCTCCAGCCGCGGCCCCGTGACAGAAACGAACTGCGGCACCACGATCGTGAGATTCGCGTCGGGCCGCCCTTCGTCACTCACCATACCCACGAGCATGTCCGGGCTCTTCCCGAAACCCATCGCGGCGTTCGTGAGATGTGGGTAGTACACCATGACGTGGGGGCGCCAATGCCCCGCGTCCGCTCCATCGTCACCGATCAGCCGCTGCGCCTCGGACATCATGTAGCTCATCGCCGGCCGCTGGGGCAGGCGAAACCGTCCGGTAGCCAATCCCTCACTTATCGCACGTTCAACTTCCGGTTCGCGCACTCCCCGATGAAACAGCCGCGTACGCTCCATCTCCATTGGGAGAATCGACACGGACGCCTCGGCGTCAAAACAGTGGGGCTCTAGGCTTCTCGGCCAGCTGCGATTCACGATGCACGTGACGCCGTTGGAGCCGCTGTCGGCCACCACGAATCCGCTGTCGCTGAAGACCAGAACACGAGCGTTAGTCGTGACGCTCGCCGGTGCGGCGCTGCGAGCAAGGGCGATTTCCTGAGCGCGAGGAAGCAGGCTGCGCTGCCCGGCCCGGGTGAGCGCCGATTGCGCGACGGCCGTATGCGCGGTGGCGAACAGCGAGAGGAAGATAGGGACGGTCCGCACGTTGGTTGCTCCGAGGTCGAGGAGACACCAAGCCCGGCGCACTACAGGCCGCCGGGCCGGTGCAGTTGGGTTTCGGTGGCCGTCACACCGTCCCCCAACCAGTGTGACGCGTCTAGAAGCTCAGCTCGAAGCCCAGGCGAATATTCCGGGGCGCGCCGTAGAAGTTCTGGACGCCGTTGACGTAGTTGTCGTAATAGGCGTTCAGCGCCTTCGTCTGCTCGGCCAGGGTGTAGCTCTTGTCGCCGTTGCCGAACCGCGCCTCCACCCGCTGCAGCATCACACAATCCACAGTCGAGGCGGCCGTCGCGGTCCACGACGTGCAGTCGGCGATGTCGATCGAGCCGTCTTTGCCCAGCTTGCTGACCGGCTGGGCCGCCGCTTCGTTCGCCAGGTTCGCGAACTCCGGGCTCAGTACGGTCTGGCGGTTCAGCGCGTTGACGACGTCGCTGGTCTCGTTGAAGAGCCGGATGATGTTCCTGAAGTTGAACACGTTGCGCAGGTCCGCGAACAGCGTGACGTCGGTGCGCCCGAACTTCACGGCCTTGTTGATGCGCATGTCCACGACTTTGTTCCAGGGCATCGTGGAGCTGTTGATCGGCTCGAGCGAGTTGGCCTCGAGACCGAACCCCACCCGTGGCGCGACCGACCCGGCTCCTGAGTTGGCCACCCGCGTGAAGGGCAGTCCGCTGAACGCCCGGAACGTCGCAAAGACACTGACGTCGCGGAACACCTTCCCCAGCGTCGTGTTCTTCTGCCAGTCCGTCGGGACGGTGAGGGAGACCGCGCCCACGATGTTGTGCTGACGCTGGTCGTCCACGGGTAGCGGCTGCTCGGGCGGCGGCACCCGGTCCCCCGTGACCTGCGAAATCTGTCGCGAGGAGGTCCGCAGATACGCGAACGGATCCGACCCGGTGTTCTTGGCCACCTGGAAGGTGTAGGCGACCGAAGCGTTGAGCCAACTGCCCACGCGCCGATCGAGCTTGAAGTCGAGGCCGCGCGCGTAGCCGAAGTCGGCGTTGGTCAGCACGTTGACGTTGAGCGTCCGGCCCGGATTGCTGGGATCATCGTACGGCTTGATACGGAAGGCGAGGTCGGAGACCTTGTCCTTGTTGTAGGCAGCGATGTCGAGCACCAGGTCGGGGTTGAAGGCGTGCCGCACCCCGAACTCGAACTGAATTGTCTTGCCAAAAGTCACGTCTCGCCCGAAGGCGTTGTTCGAATTGGTGAACGACAGATCGTTATTCGTGCCGCTCAGCATGGTAGCGAAGTCCGGCGTCTGCACCTGGTGGGCGTAGGACAGCCGGAAGTCGGTCGACTCCGTGATCGGGAAGGAGACCCGCAGCCGCGGCGAGATCGTGTGATGCGGCTGGCTGGGGGTGAACACCGCGGCCAGCGACTGGGCGTAGGCCGCGTCGTTCGTGGCTGCGGCGTTGCTCCACAGCGGGTTGGTGAAAATCCGTCCCGGGACATTGGCGAACAGCGATTTGGCGTTCATGTAGTCGTAGCGCGCTCCGAGCTCCAGCACGACGTCGCCCAGGTCCAGTCGGTCAGCCGCCCACGCCGCGTAGGTCACGGGGTGGACATCGTATGCGTTCATGAAGATCTGGGTGATCATGCTGCTAGCCCAGAAGGCCAGGGTCG
>WNFG01004271.1_pt1 | contig 11999 bp, 14 predicted proteins | sample 5400431 | NCBI WGS metagenome assembly WNFG01 (sample SAMN13153346, study PRJNA577476) | soil metagenome | isolation source: 120 cm saprolite under Douglas fir tree site 2 hole 3 replicate 2 | place: USA:California | collected 2015-04-18
AATGCCGCGGCCGCGCTCAACTTGATCCGGCTGCACGCCTGGTGGAACGGCCACCCGCTGGACCGGACCCGCACCAGCCACCTCGCCCGCCTGGAACTCGCCCTGGCTTCATGAACGCGGGGAATTAACCAGCAGGGTCGTCGGCTCGCCTACCTGGCGACCGCACGATGCCAGCACCAGGATCAGCTTCTTCATCGGCCCCCTCCACAACAGCGTGCGGGGCCGGCGGAGACCACGTCCGTCATGGGACCTAGTAGCCTGTCAGCGCTGAATTGCAGGATAGAGGTGCTTGAGCTTGATCCGAGCATCCTCGGTGGTAAAGCGCCAGTCGACCCCACGAGCGGTGCCGTTGCGCGCCGCCTGCCACGCTGCGACCGCCCGCTCCAGGGTCGCCCGGTCGGCGAGCCGCCGGTCCAGGCATTGCTCCGACAGCACGCTCAGCTCGATCTCGGCCATGTTCAGCCAGCTCCCGTGCTTGGGCGTGTAGTGCAACTCCAGCCGATCGGCCAGCCGCTTCGCCTCGGCCGGCTCGAACGCCTCATACAACGACGCGGGCGTGTGGGTGTTGAGGTTGTCCTGGACCAGCACGACCTGCTCAGCGTCGGGGTAGCACACATCGACCAGGTCCTTGATGCAGTGCGCCCAGTCGATCCGGGTGCGCCGCGCGCTGACCGTCGCGTGCCGCCAGCCGCGCAACGGCTCACACACCAGGAAGACGTTGCACACCCCCTGCCGCTGGTACTCGTAGTCCTCCCGCGCCGGCCGCCCAGGCGCGACCGGCCGAGGCGGGGTGACCTCCGCCAGCAGTTGCCGGCTGGTCTCGTCCAGGCAGACCTGCGGGCGGCGCGGGTCATACGGCCGGGTGCAGGCCGCCAGCACGTCCTCCATGCGCCAGACGAACTCGGCGTCGTGCTCGGGCGGGATGCACCAGCGCTGGGTCAGCCACGGCTTGAGCCGGTTTGCTTTAAGGCCTGCCGCACCGTCTCATACGACACCGGCTCGATCACCTCCAGCTCGGCCAGCCGATCGGCCAGCAGCCGCAACGTCCAGCGCTTGCGCCCTTCCGGCGGTGCGCTGCACGCCAGCGCGACCAAGTGGGCCTCCTGCTCCCCGTCCAGCCTGCGGCGGTACTCGCGCGCAGGCGGTTTGCGGTACACCGCAGCGTCCAGCCCCGCCGCGACGTACTTCATGCGGACCCGGGCCACGGTGGCCGGGTTGACCTCCAGCGCGGCGCCGGTGGCGGCGTCGGTCCAGCCCGGGCCGGCCTCGCCCTGGTTGGCCTTGAGCAGGATGCGGGCATGGGTCAGTGCACTGGCCGGGGCGACGCCCCGCCCGATCATGGTGTGCAGCCGGGCACGCTCCTCCTCCGATAGGACCACGATGTGTCGCTTGCGCACCTCGGCCTCCCTGCGGCGGCGGTATCCCTCGACCGCCGAGCATGAGACCAAACCTCACATCACACAAGTCACGACTGACGAGCTACTAGGTCTGACCGGCGGAGTTCCCTGGCGGCGTTGGGCAGGTGCCGCGGGATGATGGAAATGCCGTGTGTGTGCGGTGCTGGCGTTCGAGCGAGCGCCGGGCGGTTGCGGCCGTGAGTTCGGCGATCGAGGGGGCAATCGTGTCGAAGGCGGTCGCCAGTGCGGCGCAGCAGCGGGGACGGTGCTCGGGCGTGGTTGTTGACAACCATGTCACGGTCACCGATTCCCGCCATCCTGCGCTGCGGATGGCACCCGCCCTCTCTTCGCGCCGCCAATGCCCGCGTGAGAGCTGCACATGCTGCTCCAGCCAGAGTCTGTGGCTCCCCGCGTGTCCGGGTTGGTCTTTAGCGCCTCGCATAACGACATTGTGCATCCGCTGCTGTCCTGCCACCTGCGAAGTAGCGGTCCTGCCAGGATGCGGCGAAGGCCTCCAGCGTCTCCGAACTAGGCCTGTCACACGCGGGGTGAGCAGCCGCTGGCGGGCAGCGGGAAGGAGGCCATGCCGCGTCAGCGGGTCGGTGGTCAGGGAGGCTTGGGGCCGGCCCGGCGCCCGCGGGCGGGCGGTGGTGGTATCACTTTCCCGGCCAGGGCGCGCCCGGCGGGGATCACGACCAGTGTCCCGTCACGGGTGCGGACCGTGAAGGACCCGGCGTCGGCCTGTTCAAGAATGCCCAGCACGTCGGTCATCTGCTTGCTGTCACCCGGTCCTGGCCGCCAGCGGATCACCACCCGCTTGCCGACATCGGCGGGGGTGAGCCGGACCACCAGCCGGTACCGCATGCCGGTCACCTGCTCCCGGCGGGGGCGGCCCGGGCTGCCGGGCAGCCGGGCACCGGGCCGCCGCTGGCGCGGCCGCGATCGGGTATCTGACGCACGGACATGGTGGCGTTACCGGCTGGTGACGTAGCTGGGGACGTGGTCGGTGCCGTCGGGCAGCGGGCGGGTCTTGGCGGCGCCGCCGGGCGAGCCGAACTGGCCGGAGAACTTGGCGTTTGCGGCGGTGAACTGGGCCCACTGCCCGGGCACGTCGTCTTCGCAGAAGATCGCCCCGGCCGGGCACGCAGGCTCGCAGGCGCCACAGCCAGCGCACTCGCCGGGGGTGGATGCAGAGCATCCGTTCGCCCTCGCAGATGCAGCCGACTGGCAGTCACCGGCGCAGGCCTTGTCCTTGACGCCGGTGCACGGCTCTGCGATCACATCCGTCATGGGCTGCACCTCCCTCGGTGACCTGCCTGTGCGCCCGGCCGACTTGCGCGGGCGGGCCTGGTCCGCTGGCTGGGCGGCTTGCTAACCGCCGATGCGCGACATCTCCACCTTCGGCTTCACCGGCTGCGTGCGGCTGGTCTGGCGGGTGCGCTGCTCGGAGTAACGGTCAGCCCGCCGCGCCCAGATGGCGCTGATCTGCTCGCGCAGCGCCTGGTCACTGGAGCCTGCGCGCAGCGGGCCGCGCAGATCGTGCCCGGAGCCGGCGAACAGGCAGGTGTAGAGCTTGCCCTCGGCTGACAGCCGGGCCCTTGTGCAGCCGCGGCAAAACGGCTGGGTGACCGAGGCGATCACGCCGATCTCACCGCCGCCGTCAAGGTAGCGGTACCGGCGTGCGACCTCCCCGTGATAGGCCGGGGCGCCTGGCTCCAGCGGCCACTGCCCGCCGATCAGGGAGATGATCTCCGCGGCCGGGACGACCTCCTCCAGCCGCCAGCCGTTGGTCGTGCCGACGTCCATGTACTCGACGAACCGCAGCACGTGCCCGCTGCGGCGGAAATGCGCCGCCATCGGCAGGATCGACTGCTCGTTCACCCCGCGCCTGACCACCATGTTCACCTTGACCGGCGCCAGCCCGGCGCTGGCGGCCGCGGTGATGGCGTCCAGCACCCGCGCGGCCGGGAACCCGGCGTCGTTGAGCGCCATGAACACCACGTCGTCGAGGGAGTCCAGGCTGACGGTCACCCGGCGCAGGCCCGCCGCTGCCAGCGCCTTAGCTTTGCCGGCCAGCAGCGCCCCGTTAGTGGTCAGGGCGCTGTCCTGGATGCCGCCGATCCCGGCCAGCAGCGCGACCAGTTTCTCCAAGTCGCGGCGCAGCAACGGCTCGCCGCCGGTCAGCCGCAGCTTGCGCACGCCCAGGCCGGCGAAGACCCGGGCGAGGCGGGTCAGCTCCTCGAAGGTGAGCAGCTGTTCGCGGGGCAAGAAGACGAAGTCCCGGCCGAAGACCTCCCGCGGCATGCAGTAGGTGCAGCGGAACTGGCAGCGGTCGGTCACCGAGATCCGCAGGTCGCGCAGCGGCCGCGCCAGCGTGTCCGCCAGCGGCAAGTCAGCAATAGCCATCACCGCACCTCAGCGCCCGGGAACCCGGCACCTGCCGGGCAGTTCCGCGGCCGCCAGCCACCATGGCGTCCCCGGCCGGGATGCGGGAACTCCTGTTGCCGTCCACGTTCAGGTTAGCCGCTAGCGGGCGTGTGGCCCGCAAGCTCAGCCCCCAGACCTGCGGCCTTCGCGCGCAAGCCCGCAACCTCCGGCAGGCCCGTGGGAGGCCACCGGCGCCTGGCCGTGTATGGGGGCTCGCCCCCAGGACCGCGCAGAGCGATGCTGGCCGTGACCGGACACCCCGCGCCGAGGTCTTGCCAACGTTACAAACGCCTGCGCAAGCTTGGTCACGTCGAGAGACTCAGGGGGTGGTGGCATGCGCAAACACCGCCCGTCGAGCGCAACCGCGCAGCCCGCCATCCCCGATCTCACGCTCACGGACACCTGCGATCAGTGCGGCGCAGCCGCCTCTGTGCGCGTGGCCGTGACTGACGCACAGCACCTTGACTTCTGTGGCCACCACTACGCCGAGCACGCGATGACGCTGCTGGCGGCAGGATATCGAGTGCTGGATCGGCGCGGCGTGGCCGGCCGGGTCTGAATATGCAGGGGCCCGGAACGCAAACCGCCGACGCGACCACCTGACAACCGCTAGGCGTCGAAGACTGCGCCGACGCACTCAACGGGCAGCCCTGGCCTTGGGCTGCCCCTTGTGGCCGGGGAGGAGCCGGTAGCTGTCGGCGATACGGGTGCCGTCCGCGCCCGTCATGGCGATCTCGGCTTCGACAATCCGCACATCCAGCCCGTCCAGGCGCGACAGGTACGAGCCGTCGGGCAGGTGGGCCAGAACCAGCGGGGGTCCGGGTGGACTTCGCCCGCGCCAGCACCGCCGCGCCGGTGGCCGCGATCTGGGCCAGGAACGCGTTGTTGTCGAAGGCCCGGTCCAGCGGGCCCGCGGCGGGGCTTCGCGCTCCGCCAGCCTTGTCGCTGCTGCGTGCCGGCAACGTTTCCCTAACCAGCCTGGCGGGAGCCAAGTTGTCGGCCTTCCCGTCAGCCTGGGCTTCGGCCGGGGCCGCCGAGGTCATGGCCGGTGGTGCTGTCTACATGGGCGGGAATCTCGCCCTCGTGCCGGTCCCCGGTGGTCACGGTTCCGGACAGCTCGAACATCAGGAATCGACCCGCCGGGCGAGGACGGCTTGTGCTCGGTGCCCTTCGGCACGACAAACAGGTCACCCTGGCGCAGGCTCACCGTCCGCTCGCCGCCCGCTTCTCGCAGCACCACGTCGAACTGGCCGTCCAGCACCAGGAAAAAACTCGTTGGTGTGCTCGTGCACGTGCCAGACGTAGTCGCCGCGGGTGTGGGCGATTCGTACGTCGTAGTCATTGACCCGGCCGACGATCCGCGGGCTGTAAATGTCGCTGAACGAGGCCAGCGCCTGGTTCAGGTTCACCGGTTCGGCTGTCATGATCCTGGAATATCAGGCGCGGGTCTGGGCGGCTGGGCCGGGTGCCCGCCGACCCAGACGCCGCCGACACCATCTGGGCGTTCTCTCAGGAGTCCGTCTCCCTGGCACAGGCCGGTCGCTTCGCCGACGCCCCCAGCGCAGCGCCGTAGACTGATGCCGCGCGCCCCGCCCCCCCTCTTCCAAACCCAGCCCGCCTGGGCCGCCCCGGCGAACGCGGGACTCCCCGCAGCCGTGGGGCAGGCGCACAACCGCGGTGCGGCAGGGAACCCAGAAGCTGCCCGCCCACTTACCGGTCGGCACCAGCAAGCGCAGATCACCCACTCGTGAGCGGCCGCGCCGACCATATCGGCGTGCCTGGTCCGGCGCCATATCGGCGGTTCGCGTACTTGGAACCGCGGCCGCGCCACCACGGTGCGTGACTGGGAGGTTGGCGGTGGCGGGAGCCGGTGCCGGGTGCTCGATCGCGGTGATGATAGCCCTGGCTCGGTGGTGGGGTGCGGTCAGCGCTGGCGTTGCCGGAGCCTGCGGTTCTTGATCCGGTTGCCGCAGGTGGCCATGTCGCACCAGGCACCGGCCCGGCTGTGGGAGCGGTCGTAGAAGGCCCACCGGCAATCGGGGTTGCCGCAGGCTTTCAGCCGTTGCCAGGTGCCGTCGTGCTGTGCGTCGCGGATCGCTAGCAGCAGGGTCACCAGCCCTGCTTCGAGCGGGCCGTCGGGTTCGGCCGCGAGGCTGATCTGCCCGCCTGGCCCGATCTGTAGCGCAGGCCGGGAGGCCTGGGCGGCGGCCTGGATGGCCTGCAGATCGCCGGGCGCGGGCTGGGGCCCGCCGCCGTTGGCCACCAGCATGGCCCGGATGCTTTCGCGCACGCGGCGGGCGAGGTTCAGCTCGGTCGGCTCGGGTGCGCGGTCGGCGTTCCACAGGCCGGCCGCGGTCAGCCAGCCGCGGGCGGCGGCGGGATCTAGCAGCAGGTCGGAGCCGTGGTCGGCGTCCCAGGTGTTGACGAACGACTGCACGAGCAGCAGCGGCTTCGGGGCCGGTTTGGTTTCCTGGCCGGGAACCCAGGACGGTGTGGTCATGACCAGCATCCTATCAATCAGTGACCACTTAAACCATTTGACTGGTCTCGCCATGACCTTCTGCCGGGGCGGGCATCTCAACCTCGATCCGCCTCAGCACCCGGGTGAGGTCGGTGCTGGTGAATTTCCAGTTGAACGGCTTCGCGGTCTTGTTGTACCGCTCCACGAAGGCCAGCAGCGTGGACGCCAGCTCGGCCAGGTTCGCGAAGTTGTTAGGCGAGATGACCTTTTTCTGGATGATCGAGAAGAAGAAAATTATCTTGAGCCTGGCAGTCTGTGGTCGCGTTGACCTGGGCGGACGCGTCGAGGACGGTGACCTGGACGCGTCCGCGGCAAGGTCTCGGGGTCCAGCATGAGGGGTCTGATCGTTATCGGATGGTGACGGGTCAGGATAGTGGCTGGAAGCCGCCGATCCCGGCCTGCCGCTGTCCGCCGAGGGCGATGGCGAGCTGCCGGCGGAGCCGGGCGTTCTCCTCGCGGAGCTGTGTGCGTTCTTCCAGGAGGCGGGTTCGTTCGGCGTGGGCGGCTTCCAGGCGGCGAAGCAGTGAGGCGTCGGAGGCGCGCTGGCTGGCCGGGATCGGCGCTGGGCCGGACCTGCTGGTGGCGTCCCGGAGGCGGGCGATCTCGGCGCGGATGCCGGGCTGGGAATAGAGCCAGGACCGGGAGATCCCGGCCTGGCCAGCGACGCCGGCGAAGGTTACGAGGCTCCCGGCGTGGTCGAGTTCGCGGATCGCCTGGATCGCTCTGGCACGCGTCAGTTCGTGCCGGTGCCTGGCCGCGGCGATGATTGGCGCGGTGTTGTCAGGGCGCATCTGCGGCCATCTCGGGGGTTCCTTCTTCATCGTTTTCCAGGGCAGTGATGATCTTTTCGAGGTTGCCGGCGACCTGCCGGTTCATCTGTGCCATCCGCGTCTGACCGCGAGCTTCGGCCGCGGAGATGATCTCAAGCGTGGTGGCGTGCTGAGCACGGTGCTGGGGCAGGAACTCGGCGGTGGTGACGAAGAGCGGGCAGGTCAGGCAGGCGTTGGCATGCGGGCAGGTCCTGGCCAGCGGAAGTCCGCAAAAGCCGTTCGGCAGGGCTTGCGTCGCCCGGCCGAGACGCTGCCTGGCCCAGGCGGCCTCGGCGAGCGGCCCGTCTGGGTCGAGCGTTACGTCTTCGCCTTTGGCGTTGACCTTGCGGGCGGCTTCCCAGTGCCGGCGGATGGTGGCGTCGGACAGCCGGGCGTAATTGGCCGTCATCTCGTGGGACTCGTGGTCGAGTATCCGCCGGACGACTTCCTGCGGCACGTCTTTGTTGATCAAGGCGGTTCCCAGGGTGTGCCGCCACTGGTGGGGGACCAGCTTGACCGGCTGGCCGTGCTCGTCGCGGATGTCACAGCGTGCCAGCCAGCGGCCCATCGCGGTGCGGTAGGTCGAGCTGCGGATCGGCACGTGCCCGCCGAGGTTGCTGGCCGGCCGCGGGAACAAGACCGGTGGGCCGGCTGGCCAGCGCCGCAGCGTCCGCTGCTGCTGGTCGCTGATCTGCTGGCGCAGTTCCTCATCGAGGGGGACCAGCGCCTCCCGTTTCATCTTATGGTTGTAGTACCGCAGGTAAGGGGCGCCGTCGGCGTCGGTGACGATGCAGCTGAAGGGGAGCCTGGCGGCGTCGCCGACCCGCAGGCCGCAGCGGATCAGGATCAAGGTGATCAGCTGGTAGGCCGGGTTGTCCCACAGGTCCAGGGCGGCGCTTGTCTCCAGCTGGGCCGCGATCTGCGCGGCGAGGGCGCGCGGCAGGCGCCTGGGCTGCTTTGGCCAGTCCTCGGGGTAGATGGCCGTGCTGGCGGGGAGGGTGTCGTCCCAGCCGTGCCGCCGGATCGCGGTGAAGAAGCCGTTGAGGGCGCTGAGGTGGTGGATGTGGGCCTGCCGTCCGGCGTATTCGGCGTGCAGGCCGGCCAGGTAGCGTTCCAGGAGCTGGCGGTCGAGGTGGGCGAGTTGGCTGGCTGTGACCGGCGGGGATGCCAGGAAGACGCCGAGGCGGGTGATCGCCCGGACTCCGGCGGCCACGCCGCTTGCCTCGGTGCCGGCTGCCAGCCGCCACCGGCTCCAGCGCCTGGCCAGATCCTTCAGCCAGGTCTGGGGGATCTTCCCGAAGCGGATCGTCGCGGTCGCGCTGGTGATGCCCAGGTTGCGCAGCCGCCAGGCATCTCGCGGGTATTCGATGTCCCAGCCGCTGCCGACGGCGAGTGCCTCGATGCGCTGGTGGGCGTCCAGGGCAAAGGCGCGCCATCCGCATCCTCGTCCCCGGCGTGGCCCGAACTGCTCCCAGGCGGGTTCGGGCCGGTCCAGCAGCGATGTCACCCCGGTGGCGGCCAGGTCACCGAGGATCCGCTGGACCGTGGCCGGGACGAGCGGCGCCCGCTGCTCATCCCGGCGGCCCTGAAGCACGTACTGCACCTCCAGCCGCAGCGTCCCGGGCAGTTGCCGCAGGTCGATGCGCTCGGCGCCACGCCCAGCGTCCTGGCAGGAGATGGCGAACTGGTCCGCGTCGGGCCGCCCGTGCTTGTTCCACCGCACGTGATGGCTGCGGCAGAACAGCGACGACGGGCACGCCCACAGGTCGCAGTGGCCCATCCGGCAGGTAGCCGGCCTGGGTGAGGGTGGCGGCGGCGCGGATGCGCGCCAGGACACCAGCTCCGGGCAGCCGGCGCGCTGCCACTGCCGCCGGTGGCGTTCGCAGATGCCGCGGGCTGTCTGCCCGTAAAGGCAGCCGGTGATCTCGCATGCGGGAAGCTGGCGGCAGGCGACCATGTCCGGTGGCGTGGCGGCGGCGAACTCCGCCAGGTCCGGTTTCCCCGCGACCCGCCACCGCTCGTAATGACCCGGGCACAGGCCCCGCCTGCGCGCGGGCCGCTGACAGCCGGCAGCGCAGGCAGGACCGCCGAACACCGGGTCTCGCGGGTCGAATACCAGCACGTCGGTGCGGAACTCTGGCCGGACCGCCGCGATCAGCTTCTCCAGCAGCCCCGCCGGGCGGCCCGGCCGGCATCCGCTGCCAGACAGCGCAGCAGCGCCCTGATCACGGGGGCTCACTGCCCGGCCTCAGGCTCATCGCCGAAGACGGTGGCTGTCAGCCGGATCCTCACCTGATTCCGGCGGGCCGCGGCGTGCAGGAACGCCGTCCCGCCGCCGCCCCGGTGCTCGCGGTAGTCCTCCAGCACCAGCGCATGGCGCCAGGAATCGAACACGGCCCGCACCTGCGCGGCCGGGGCCAGGCCGTTGACGTGGCCAGCCAGGACCGACCCTGCCGGGCCGACCGTCCAGCCGATGCACGGCAGATCCGGGTTCTGGTGCAGGATCGAGCCGAGCTCGGCGGCCGCTCGCTGCTGCCACCAGGCCCGGTCCGCCTGGGTGATCCCGGAGATGTCCGTCACAAGGTCACCCCGGCACCGGTGAACCAGCCCGCGGCCTCCAGCGCGTAACGGGCGTCCTCCGCGGTCAGATGCCCGTAGACGGACACCGTGGTGGTGATCGAGGAATGGCCGAGCAGCCTGGACACCACCTCGACCGGCACCCCGTCCCGAAGCGATCTCGTAGCAAAAGCGTGCCGGCACCAGTGCGGATCGAAATCCAGGCCGGTCCGCTCGCGCAGCCGCAGCACCAGGTCGTAGGCCGCGGCATAGGTCCACGCCTGCCCGCGCGGCCCGGCGAACAGGTTCACGAACACGTAGTCGGAGTCCAGGTCGCCGTACCCGGTGGCCAGGTAATCACCGTAAAGCCGGATGACCTGGGCACGGACCGGGATGGTCCGCGGATCGCGGCCCTTCGACCGCGCCCCGTTGCCGTTGGCGCGCGGCACGATCGTGACCTCCCGCCCGGCCACGGCGATGTCCTCGTGCCGGAGCCCGGGCGCTTCGCCGATCCGAACGCCGGCGTCCCACAAAATGGCCAGCAAGAGCCGGTCCCGCAGGTGCTCGCAGGCATCCAGGATGGCCTGCATCTCCGCGGCGGTCACCACCCGCGGCAGCTTCTTCGGCGGCTTCAGGGCAATGATCCGGCGGGCCTGCGGCTTGCCGGCACTCACATGGTGCAAGAACGGCCGGAACCCGCCGTTCCTGCGCCCGCCGGCCTGCCAGGTGGTCAGCAACTCGCCGACATCAGCGCCGTGCCGCGCCTGATGGGCGTAGAAGGCAGCCAGCGCCGCCAGCTTCCGGTTCACCGTCGCCGCACCCACGTGCGGTCCCGCCGACGGCAGCACCGCCACCGTGCCGTCGCGCCCGGCGGGCGGCAACGCCAGCCAGGCCACGTACTCGCCGAGGTCTTCCAGCCGCACCTCCCGCCAGTCCACGCCCCGGCCGGCGAGGAACACCAGGAAGTCCTTCAGATCATGGGCATACGCCTTCACCGTGCTGGGTGACCGTTCAATATCGGTCAGGTAAGCCAGCCACCGCTCGGCCGGGCCGAATGGGATGTCATCATCGCCCAGGACAGTCCACGACTCCACCCCGGAGGCGGGGATCACTACCCGCTGCACCTGCATGGTTTCTCCACTTCATCGACGTGCTGGATGAAGCGGCAGATAACCATGTCTACAAAGCAGCCACCAAGTCGCTCGAATGAGCGTGGCGGACGTCAAGGACAGCCGCCGGGAGGCTCCAGATAAAGAAAATCTCGATCTGGTCAGCCAGGACGCATGCAGCGGCGTGTGGATCATGATGGCGTTCGGGCAGGCTTTGGCCAGCCGCCTGATGGCGGCCTTGCCGCGGTGGTCGGAGCCGTTGTCCACGATCACGAACACCCGGGGAGCGCTGGCGTAGGATCCGGCGCTCATGACCTGGCCGATCAGGTCCATGAATGGGGTGATCCCGGTAGTGGCCGGGGTAGAGGCGAACACCTTCCCGGTGCGCACGTCCAGGGCGGCCAGCAGGGCGAGGGCACCCTGGCGCTGGTATTCGTGCTCGACGCGCATCGGCCGGCCGCGTGCTGGCGGGCTGGTTTGGCAGCATCGGCTGCGGGCCTGGATGGAGGGCTTGGCGTCCACCGAGACGATCCGGTCGCCCGGCTGTAGCCGCTTGCCCTGGTAGTACCCCTGGTAGAGGTCGAGGATGACGGTGGCCTTGGCGGCGAAGTCCGGGTCGCGCGGGTAGATCCACGATTGGTATTGCCAGGGCTTGATGGGGTGCTCAGCCAGGATCCGCAGGACCGAGGATGGCGAGATCGGGCTGGCCAGCCCCGCCTTCGTGATCTCGGCGGCCAGTTCAGGGCCGCTCCAGCGGGCCAGCGGCACCCCGGTGGCGGCGGGCAGCTGGCAGGCCAGCGCGACCACCGCGGCCCGTTCCAGCGCGCTGATCCGCCTTGGCCGCCCGGACCGGGGCAGGTCCGCCAGGCCATCCAGGCCGCGGCCGGCGAACCGGCCCCGCCACTTGCGGACCGTGTCCACACTGACGTGCAGGTTCGCGGCGATCCTGGAACTGGGCCGGCCGCGGGCGGCGGCCAGCACGATCTGCGCCCGCAGCCAGTCCCGGTAGGCGGTCTTGGCCCCGCGGGCACGTTTCTTTAAGACCTTGCGCTCACCAGCACTCAGCATGACCGGCACCGCGCGGTACCGCGGCATGGCGCCTCCGAGATCATCACCTGGATGTGACCTGCTCCCCGGGCCAGTGATCATAACGGGCAGCACGGTGCCGCGCGGCACAATG
>WNFG01004272.1_pt1 | contig 11999 bp, 7 predicted proteins | sample 5400431 | NCBI WGS metagenome assembly WNFG01 (sample SAMN13153346, study PRJNA577476) | soil metagenome | isolation source: 120 cm saprolite under Douglas fir tree site 2 hole 3 replicate 2 | place: USA:California | collected 2015-04-18
TGTGGAAGAATTCATTGGCCAGGCTTTGCAGATCTTCGGTGGTGACGGCTTCGATCCTCTCAATGAGTTCATCGAGATCATAAAAGCGGTCGAAATACATTTCCTGGCGTGCCAGGTTCGACATGCGGGCGGTGCTTGATTCGAGAGAGAGCATCAGGCTGCCCTTGAGCTGATCCTTCGAGCGGCGCAATTCCTCCTCGGGTACCGGTTCGGCCTTCAGCTTGCGGAATTCGCTGACCACGGACTGGACAACCTTGGCGGCCGACTCCCGCGATGTTCCGGCGTAAACCGCCAGGCATCCGGTGTCACGGTAGGGGTTCAGATCGCTGTAGATGGAATAGGCCAATCCCTGCCGCTCCCGAATATTTTGGAAAAGCCGCGAACTCATTCCTCCTCCCAGCAGTGTGTTCAGTATGTAGGAGGCATGGCGCTTCTCGTGAGCGATGGCATAGGAAGGAACTCCGATACAGAGCTGCACCTGCTCCAGCGCCTTCTTGTTGCGCAGGACGATGCGCGGCACAATCTTCGGTGCGGCGGAGTGCAATCCGTTCTTGACCGGCTGCATGTGCTCGAAGTGTCGGATCACGAGCTCCACAAAGCGGTCGTGATCGAGATTCCCCGCCGCGGACACGATGATGTTTCCGGGGGAGAAATGGTGCCCATACGCGTCAAGCACAGGTTGCCGCTCGAAGCGTTTCACCGTCTCCTTGGTCCCGAGTATGGGCCTGCCCAAAGGATGGTCTTTCCAGAAGTTCTGGGTAAATATCTCGTGCACCAGGTAGTCGGGATTGTCCTGATCCATCTTGATCTCTTCGAGAATTACTCCCCGTTCGCGAGTTATGTCCTGGGAGTCGAAAACTGGATGGAGAACCAGATCGCTGAGAATCTCAAGCGCGATGGGAACATGTTCGTCGAGCACTTTGACGTTGAAACAGATGCATTCCTTGGCGGTGAAGGCATCCATGTTACCGCCGATCGAATCCACTTGCCGGGCAATCTGTTCCGCGGTGCGATGTTTGGTCCCCTTGAAGACCATATGCTCGATAAAATGCGAGATGCCATTCCAGTGCGCATCTTCATCGCGGGAACCGGTCTCCAACCATATTCCGATGGAGGCGCTGCGGATGTGTTGCATCTGCTCGGTGATGACGATCAGGCCATGAGGCAAGACTTGGCGGCGAATGTTGCGAACTTCCTGGACCATATAATTTCCGAAAAAAAAGGCGAACTCCTGTAAATGAGACCTTACTTATTCTGACATAGTGCCTCTGCCTGTGCGAAAATAGTTAGTTGTTTAGAATCAGTAGGTTCCAGTCGCATCTCTCAAGCGAGCCGGCCGGCTGTCAAGCGAGCTGTGGTGAAAAATGGTGACTAGAACATCGCATACGTCCCTGCTAGGTCTCGAACATGACGAGATCGCTCGCTTGGTCGACGAAGCCGGCGAGCCGGCCTATCGTGCACAGCAGATTTTGGACGCTGTCTATCGCGAGAGGGTGGAGTCAGCCGAGCAGATTTCCACTCTTCCACAACAATTCCGCCAAGATTTGCTGGGCCAGGGGGTCTCGGTGGGCTGGCCTCGGATCGAAAACAAATTTGCCTCCCAAGATGGGACGGTGCGTTATCTCATGGCATTTACCGACGGTCAGAGCGTCGAAACCGTGTGGATGCCCGAAGGCGACGGGGGAGAGGCAGGGGATGGCAGCGAGGCGGGAGATTCCGCCGAGGGGAATCGGCCTCGAAGGTGGGACCGGGCAACCATCTGCATCTCCAGCCAGGTGGGGTGTGCCGTGGATTGCCAGTTCTGCCTCACCGCACTCCTCAGCATGCAGCGCAATTTAACCGCAGGCGAGATTGTGGGTCAAGTTTGTGCCGTCCTGAAGGATCAGAAAGTATCGCCACCCGAGGATCGCATAAACCTGGTTTTCATGGGCATGGGGGAGCCGTTCCTCAACTATGACAATTTCATGAAAGCGGTGCGTCTGCTGGTGAAGTATGTGGGCATCGCCGAGTCACGGATGACGGTGTCCACCGCCGGCATCGTGCCTCGCATCCATGACTTCGGTCTTGAACCGATGCGGCCCAAACTGGCCATTTCGCTCAATGCCTCGAATGATGAGCTGCGCTCGCGACTCATGCCGCTTAACCGGAAATGGAATCTCGGAAAATTGCTGGCCGCAGCCCGCGACTTCCCACTACGGCCGCGGGAGCGGATTACCTTTGAGTACGTGCTTCTGCGAGAGGTGAACGACGGGGCTGAGCATGCCACCGAGGTAGTCGAGTTGCTGCGGGGAATCCGAGCCAAACTGAATCTGATCGCGCTCAACCCTGGCCCGGGTATCGCCTTCGCTACGCCTGCCGACGAACGCGTCCTAACCTTCCAGAAGGTTCTGAGAAAAGCCGGTATCCCTGCTTTTGTAAGGCGTCCACGCGGCCGGGATATCTATGCGGCTTGCGGCCAGCTCAAGCGAACGGTCGAGATTCAGCCAGCAATGGAATCGCAGATGCCGTAGTCCCGCTCGCGCCAGGGGAGTGGCACGGCAGCTCCACGCGAACCGTTTTTGGTTGGTCCTTACGGTTCTCGCAAAGGATTCGCCCATGGTGTTCCTGCACGATACCGTGACAGGCGCTGAGACCTTGCCCCGCGCCCTGTTCTGCCCAATCCGAGTCGGAAGACTGGAGAGCCTCGCCCGGAAGCGATGGATGCTTGTCCTCCGCGACCTGGAAAATGACGATGTCTCGTTGACGCCGGGTTGTGACCGTCAGAGTACCGCCAGCCTGTTCCCCAATCCTGTGCAATGAATCGCTGATGATTTGCAGACAAACCTGCAGGAGCTGGTTCGAATCTCCCATAACCGTTGGCAGTCCTGCCTCTAGCTCCGCCCGAACCTCAATTTGCAGAGGCTGTAATTGAGGTTGAGAAAGTTTCAGGGCGGTACGCACCAGGGTGTTCAAATTGACCGGGGTCTTGGTTCGAGGGGTTTGCTTGGCAAAGCTAAGCAGGCTGCTGACCAGAGACTTGGTCCGCCTCACATGCTGTCCTATTTTTGCCACAAGCGCCCGCTGGTCAGGGTTTAGGGCGGTGCCGACCAACAGATCGGAGTATCCCAGCATGGCCGTAATGGGGTTATTCAATTCATGGGCGGCGCCGCCGACAAGTTGGCCGATCGATGCCAACTTTTCTGATTCCACAATCTGCGCCTGCAGATGCTTCAGATTCTCCACCGATTCCCGCGAATGGTGCAACAGGCGAACCAGCTCGCGGTCGAGAAGATGCTGACGAACGAACACCAGGATGCCCATCACCAGAGCAGCTCCCAGCGTCAGCCCCAAGCGGAACCAGCTTATGCGTATAGGGATCGAGGTATCCGACAGAGTCCATACGGCGAAAAGTGGCAGGGAGAAAACCGCGATCATTCCCATCCTCGGTACCCACACGCCGTAGGCGGTGGAGGCTCTCTTCGATGCCGGATCCGGTTCGTAGCCGCGAGTCCAGAACCCAATCAAGCTGATCCAGGCCATCGAGGCGACAAGAGGAATGTCGTAAAGGCTGCCGCTGTAATACCCGTTCCGGGTAAGAGCCCAGTTGGCTACATAGGAACCGGCGGCATAAGTAAGACTGGCTCCGAAAAGGTGGCCATAAAAGGCTCTCCACCGGCCTTTGCTCCTGATCCAGGCCCCGCTCAGTGCAATGAGGAAGGCCAACTTTTCAAACAGGTAAACTGCATTCAGGTTCCAGCCATAGGCCGGTTCATTGGTGACCACGTATTGCCAAGGGATCACGATGAAGATGTAAAGATAGATCCACCACAGGGTCAGAAGGATGAAGTCCAGCCGTCCCAGCCGAGCGGCGTATTCATCCTGGGGTACATGGGGGCGAAGGGCCAGTGCTGCCATCCAGGGAACAATATGCAGGAACAGGACGATATCTCCCGCGAAAACATTGGGCACATCCCGACGCAGCACGACCTCAAAGTAAGTCCACAGTAACTGGTAGAAAAGCCAGAAAGCAATGCCTGCGGTCATCAGCGCCCAGAACAAACGCATTCTTCCCTGCGATTTCAGCACATGAGGGAGGAACGAAACTGTGCCCGAGATCAGCAGGACGCACTGAATCAGATCGCTGAAGGCGGTGAGCAGAAAGGATTGCGGTAGCAACAGCGCGGCCACTACCAAGGCCCCTAAACAGGTGATGGCGACTGCGCTCCAAAGCTTGGAATGCATTAACAAAACCAATCCTTTCATGCAATTCTAGACTGGGAGAGTTGGAAGCCGAGGTTACTGTAGTAACCGTTAGCAGAACGATTTGGGACAGGGAAACCATCCAGCCGGCGGATTCTCGAGACAGGTTGCGGAAAGTTCTGCTTGCCCTTAACCTTTCCTATCAATAGTATGCGACACCTCCGGTAGTGTAGAGTTGAACTCGATTGCACGCTCACCCTGATCGCTATCGATTTTTTGGGAGACTGCGAGCCCCCGCCGATCCCAGCGAGACCCGGCGGATTGAGCGCTGGCTGGCAACGGCACGGTTGTTTCTGGCGATCTCAGCTCTGGCGGCAATCTACATGGATCCCACGCAACTGGGTCATGCGCCGATTGCCTATGGCCTGCTCGGCTTTTACCTGGTGCATGGCGTCGTGGTGATGACTTTGCTGCGGCGGCGGAAGCAATCCACGCCTTCGTTTCGCCTGCTGGTGCACACCGCCGATATTGTCTGGCCAGCCTTTATTTCCATTTTTGCCGAGGGTCCGCGAAGCCCATTCTTTCTTTTCTTCTTTTTCGTCCTGGCCGCCGCGGCCTATCGATGGGGCGTGTGGGAAACTCTGGGTACGGCCGCCGCCGAGGTGGTCTTGCTGTGGATGGAGAGTGTTGTCGTACGCCATGTGTGGTTGGCTGCGGGTGGCGCGCTGCCGTGGCACGTACTGGCCGGTCTCCGGGTTAACGTGGCAGAGTTCGAGCCCAAGCGCTTGTTCATGCTGTCTGTATACCTGCTCGTGATGGGATTGCTGTTGGGTTATCTGGCCGAGCAGCAGAAGCAGTTGCGAACGGAAAAATCTGTGGTAGCCCTCATGTTGGGTAAGGCGCGAGTTGAGACGGGGCTAACCGGAACCTTACAAGAGATTTTCCGAGAGATTATCACCTTGTATGGCGCGACGAGGTTGCTGATCGCTGCTCAAGAGTTGCATAGCCGTCGGGTCTTTCTCGGTGAGGTACGCTGTCCGAGCAGCCTGCGTTCGGAACTGCGCTGGATCGATTTCGCGGCCAGAGACGCAAAGCTCTATTTGTACGATTGTCCGGGTGAGGTGAGCTACGGATCGCGTGAACGCTCTGGCTGGTCTGTGCTGGCGCTGGATGATGGTGGCAATCGAGTTCAAGCTTCCAGCGGGCAGCCTCTCGAACGCCTGGCGGAACTGGAGCCCTTCCATTCGGTAGCCGCCGTCTCGTTCCTGTTTGGCGGCGAATGGCGGGGACGAGTTTTTATATTCGATCCGTCCCGGCTGGGAAAAAAACAGGACGAACTGCGCTTTCTACAAGACCTGGTTCGCCAGGTCGGGCCGGCGGTTTATAACGTGTATCTGCTGCATCGATTGCGACGCAGGGCTGAGGCCGCGGAGCGTGCACGGGTGGCACGCGAGTTACATGATGGGGCGGTGCAGTCGCTCATTGCCGTGGAGATGCAGGTGGATGTTCTACGACGCCAGACTACGGCTGTGCCCGGCCCGGTCAGTGCCGAACTGGGCCGGATTCAAGGCCTGTTGCGCGAGGAAGTTCTCAAGCTGCGCGAGCTCATGCAGCAAATGAAGTCAATCGACGTAGATTCGCGGAGGTTTATCGGCGTCTTGCATGATATTGTGGAACGTTTTGGGCGGGAAACCGGCATCTCCGCCCGGCTGGTCACCGACGTCGACGAACTGGACATGCCGCAGAAGGTTTGCCGTGAGCTGGTCCGCATCGTGCAGGAAGGCTTGGTCAATGTGCGCAAACACAGCAGCGCTGGCCACGTGCTGGTTCGCTTTGGCTTGAGCGGTGACCAATGGATTCTTACCCTGGAAGACGATGGCAAGGGCTTTCCATTTTCGGGGCGGCTGACGGAGGCGGAGATGGAACAAATCGGCAAGGGCCCCATGATTATCAAGGAACGCGCACATTTGATTGCCGGGAAACTCACGGTAGAATCAAATTCCGGGCAGGGCGCACGGGTGGAGGTCGCGGTGCCGCGCACGGGGGAAGTCCTTCATGAATTCTAAAAAGCCACAGCAGGTTCGCATCGTTATCGCCGACGACCATCCGATTTTTCGCGATGGTCTGCGCCGCCTCTTAGAGGCGGAACCAGATTTGAAGGTGCTGGGTGAGGCTTCCGATGGTGCGGAAGCGGTCAAGCAGGCGCGCCAACTGAAACCCGACATCTTGCTCTTGGACCTGGCCATGCCCCGGATGCCGGGACTCGAAGCGTTACGCGATCTGAGCAGCAGTCCCGGTGCGAGTCCGGTGCGGGTCATACTGCTTACGGCTGCCGCTGAGAAGAACCAGATTGTTGAGGCATTGCAACTCGGCGCCCGTGGCGTTGTGTTGAAAGACTCGGCCACTCAGTTGCTTCTCAAGTGCATTCACACGGTTATGGCCGGTGAGTACTGGGTGGGCCGGGAGAGCGTTTCTAACCTGGTGCAGTACCTCCGTACCCTGATGCAGTCCTCAAGCGATGAGGCGCGCAAACGGAAATTCGGACTGACGCCCAGAGAGCTGGAGATTGTCTCAGCCGTGGTGGCTGGGTATTCCAACAAGGAAATTGCAGAATACTTCAAAATCAGTGAGGACACGGTAAAGCACCACCTCAGCAACATCTTTGACAAATTGGGAGTCTCCACGCGCCTCGAGCTTGCCCTGTTTGCCGTGAACCAATCACTGCCCTTGAAAAGCATTGCCTGAGAATGGCTTGGATGCCTGCGAGCAAAGTAACTGGAGATGGCACTTTTGGGCCATTGGCTGGTCCCGAGCGGACGTTTATGATTTTTGGTAAGGCCAGCCTCGGGAACATAGTCAGTGGCAACCAATCGTGGTCATCCCCATGGTCGAGGATGGGGTACGGTTAGCAAAAGGAGACGGAGCCCGTGGCAAAATTTCTAGAGCAGTTGTGGAAAGACGAAGGCGGCCAGGATATCGCAGAGTACGCGGTCATGCTGGCAGTTATTCTAGTGATAGTTGTCGGTACGATTCGCCTTATCGGGTCGAACGCCAACAACGTGTTCTCTCAAGTTGGCAGCTCTATCCACTAAAGCGCTATCCGAGTTTCAGCCGCGATCATCAAGCCGCAGCCTTGCGGCATAGCCGGCGTGTGCTATAAGCTTTCACCCAAATTTTTGCCGCTGACAGCGTGAACCCTCTCGCGCGCCTGGCCTCTGATGAACCGATTCCTGGCGCAACTTTCCATCCACATTATTTCCGGTCGGGAGCGGTGAGAGCGACTCTGTCCGTGCCCGCCGTCGAGAATCTCGTCAGGTAGGGAAAGAACGGAGTGATCTCGAAGGGCATCTTCTCCCTGGCCGAAATCAGTGCCACCGGCTTGGCCTTGGCCAGCTCGACGTGATCGCCCCAGGGGTCAAGCTTGATGCGCCCCCCCAGAGGAAGTGCTGCAATCTGATCGGTTCGCCGTTGTTCGAGTTGAGGGGCGGAAGCCAGCAACGTGGACATCCGGATACTATTGCCCGCCGCCAGGCTGTTCCCTAGATGCGGCCGAATCAGATTTGGCAAGGCGGGCGCATGCTGTTGCAAGGCCTTAAGAAATAGTCCGGCGGTGCCCAATTTGTCTTTGTAGGGAGAGTTCTTGAGCAGTTCCAACGCTTTCGTGTCGGCGGCTTCCTCGTCCGCCGCCCTCCGTCTGAAGTCCAGCCGCTGAAAGGACTCTTCATCGCGGAATGACAGGCGGTCGTTGAAGGCGAGCTTGGTATCGAACGGATGCCCCAGCACGATATGGCTTAGTTCGTGCGCCAGGACCATGGCGAGCGAGGCCTCATCCGGCAGCACATCCAACAGGCCGCGGCTGACAACAATCGTATGGCCGATGGTGAACGATTCCAAAGGTGCGGTCAGTAATACCCGGCAGTGAACCTCGGATTGAAGGTCAATATTATTGGTCACCAGCAAATTTGTGACCACGGTTTGAAGAACTTTGTCGACCTCTCCGGAAGGCGCCACCAATCCACCCTTCTGCAATCGATCGACTGCATTGTCTTCCGCCTGACGTTCCCACATCCGTTGCGCGACCACGGGAGTGGCGTCCGCCGCTGCTTCGCTCTGGTCTTTCACCGACTGAGGTGAGTCGACCAGGATTTGCGTAAATTCCTCATTCTTCCCCAAGCCTTTCAAATCGTAGCCCCACAGCCGGGTCTGAGCCTTGTAGTGAAGTGATTTTCCCATCCTGTACTTCAAGTCAGATTCTTCGCTGTAAATGTAGGCGGGAAGCCACATGCCGGGCTGCAGGTTCAGCCGCCAGCTATCGAAATGCAGGTAGTAGCTGGTCTTCGGATGCGGATAGTAGGTGCCGTTGAAGCGGACCACGTTGTAATCCTGATCCTCGACCCACACCCTCCCCAGGAAGCGTCCGGTTCCTGAGCCCTCTCTGGGCGCGACATCAATAACCAGACAACGAATTTCACCCAGAAACTCGCGGCGCACAAAAGTGAACTTGTAATATTTTTTCTGAAAGTCGGTATCAAGCAGTACCATCTGGGCGAAGCCGAGAGGAAGAAATTTCAAAGAGTAAACGCTGGTCAGCTTGTTCAGCATCCGGTGGCCGAAACCCGGTTTTCCCACGAAGGATACGTCCTCAGGGCCTTCGGTCATCTGGAAGCGTCCGAGAAAGTATTGGTCCTTTGTCGGGGTCGAGTTACCATCGCTGTCAGACTTGAGGTCTTGCAGGTAGGTCTCCACCATAGGCCGCATATGTCGCATCTGCGCGAGAAACAGATGCTCGCGCTGGATGACCCGATCTACCACGTCGTTAAATGACACCGGGTTGGCCGGAGGATTCGAGTTAGGGGCCGGACTTACGGCCGCCGAATCGGGGGCAGCCGGCGGTGAAGGAGAATTAGAATCCTGCGAAAAGGTTGGCAATACCGAAGCCAACAGCAGGAAGAAGAAGAACCAGAGCGAACCCAACCGCAAAATACGCATAAGGACCTTTTGAGAGTACGTCATGCCAACTGAAAAATGATGTGCAAAACCGCTGTCGAGTCAGCCGGTTGGCCATCCCGCAGCGCTGGCTTAAATCGGATTTGTTCTGCGGCTCGGACCGCGGCATCGTCCAGGCCGTGTCCTAATCCGCGCACGACACGCACGATACGCAGCTTCCCGGAAGCTTCGAGTACCACCTCGAGCAGCACCTCTCCCTGAATCTTCAGGCTGCGCGCTTCGTCGGTATAAGTCGGCACTGGTTTGGAAACGATTTCCGCCGGAGTTGTCTTCGGGTTGGCTGCCTCTGCCGGGCGTGATCTGACAGTAGGTGGGGCCGGAACGTCGGCATCCCCGAATCCCCCCTGGTGGACCGTTCCCCGTGAGGCAGACACCTGGCCGCTGTTATCACCTGTGGTTACCCCGTTCCCAAATCCCGAACTGGCGACAACGCCGCGCACCCCCTTCGCGCCGCCGGTTCCATTGCCATAGCCGCCGCCCGCAGGGAGATCAAAAGACCCGAGCTGCGCAATGTTCACCGGCCTCCCATTATTGGCACGCGCTGGAACCCCGTTGGGATCGCCGAAGCCCCCGGTCTGCACCTGGGACGGCGCCTTGGCAATCGTCGGCGTAGCCGAACTCCCGGTGGAAAATACGTTTGTTTTCACCAATTGCCGGGGGATGACTGGCTTATCCGTAAGCGGCAGCGGATCCAGCTTTTTGGATGCTATCTTGACCGACGGTGCGGGAACATCCTCGACTCTCGGTTTCGGATCCGCCGCAGGCACATGCAGCACATCCGGCCGAGTCTCGGCACGAGCCACGACGATGGGTTTCTCGAGAGGCTGCGGCTCATGATTGACAGGAGCCGGTGTGGTCACTAACGTGACCACGCGATATTCATGTTCGGGTGTGGATAGAACTTCAGGATGCAGCATGCGTACCCACAGAAAAAGGGCTACCAGCAACACTTGGATGCCGCTGCTGACGCTAAATTCGATCCAGGGCGGTTTTCTTTCCGGCAACAGCGAAAAAAGACCGCTTTGGGGAACAGCAGATCCCATTGGTGGGCTCCGTTCTGGTCAAAAACACCGGATTAGGGTCACGGTTCTTCGAGTCACTGACAGCGCGGCGAACCCGGAGCAGGCTGAAAGACCGACCCCCAAATATAATCCTTCAACAGCATTTCTGCACGAGCAAGGCCAATTTTCTGTGGCATTCGTTTGATGCTAACTTACTTTGTTTCAGCCATTTATGTATTTAGATGCTGTTTCAAATAAAGACGTATAGACGAAAGAGCAAAAATTTTACACATCCGAAGCCGCAGTTCCTTCTCATAGGAACCGAGGATACTCTGGAGGCGAAACTGATTTCTCGACACTTTTGGTGCCGCTCTTGTTCGGAAGGGGTTAACAACGGACGATCTTGGGGCTCTCGATTCCTTTGGTGGCGTTGCGGGTATCGACGACCAGTTGAGCTTCCTCTACGATGCGGCGATAGTCGTAATCGGAGTGGTCGGTCACGATAAGAACACAGTCGTATCGCCCCAGCTTCTCCAACTCAGTGCGCTTCATCTGCAAGTCGTATTTGCGGCCTTTGCCGATAAAAGGGAAATAGGGATCATGATAGCTGACCTCGGCCCCGTCCTTCTGCAGCAGTTCGATGATGGTGAGCGCGGGAGACTCGCGTAAATCGTCGATGTCTCGCTTGTAAGCCACGCCCAAAACCAGAACGCGAGCGCCATTCACGGATTTTTTGTGTTGGTTGAGCGCCCCACTCACCGAAGCCATCACGTGGTAAGGCATACCCGTATTGATGTCACCCGCCAACTCAATGAATCGGGTCCGAAAATCGAATTCCTTGGCTTTCCAAGACAGATAAAACGGATCCACGGGAATGCAATGTCCTCCCAATCCCGGCCCGGGATAAAAAGGGTGAAAGCCGAAGGGTTTGGTGGAGGCCGCACCGATGACCTCCCATATGTCGATGCCCATACGCAGACAAAGCAACTTGAGCTCGTTCACCAGGGCAATGTTCACGCAGCGGTAAATGTTCTCCAAAAGCTTGGTCATTTCCGCGACTGCGGGTGACGAAACCGGCACGGTTCGGGTGAAGATCGCCCCGTACAGTGCGGCGGCGAGTTCGGCTGCTGTAGCATTCAACCCTCCCACGACCTTGGGAATGTCGCGCCGCGCTACGGTGGAATTACCCGGGTCCTCGCGCTCGGGCGAGAACGCCACGAAGAAACTCTTTTGATCGACACTCGTGCCCCGCGCTGCCTTCATAGCTTGGCGGTTCTCGGACTCGAGAATTGGGATCATCACCTCTTCCGTCGTACCGGGGTACGTCGTGCTCTCTAACACCACCAGCTGCCCAGTCTGCAGATGTGGTGCAATGGCGTGCGTGGTGTCGGTGATAAAGCTGAGATCGGGCTCGTGATATTCATTCAGTGGCGTTGGAACGCAGATAATGATGGCGTCCATCGTTTCCAACTGGGAGTAGTCCGACGTGGCCGTAAAGCCCGCAGACTTGGCCGCGGCGATTTCCTCGGAACTGATACGGTAGATGTAGGAACTGCCTTTCGCCAGAGCATCAACCTTTCGCCGGTCGATGTCGAAACCGGTCACTTGGAACTTCTGTTCGCTGTACAACAAAGCCAAAGGTAGGCCGACATAGCCTAGTCCAATGATCCCGACGCGGGCTTCGCGTTTTTGGATCTTGCTCTTCAGCTGGTCGGGAGAACGGTTTGCGGCAGATTGGTCAGTCTTCATTCTGAAAGGAAAATATCCGAAAGCGTTGAATCGTTTCGATTCTAGCATGCCGTAGGCCCCGCT
>WNFG01012050.1_pt1 | contig 11997 bp, 10 predicted proteins | sample 5400431 | NCBI WGS metagenome assembly WNFG01 (sample SAMN13153346, study PRJNA577476) | soil metagenome | isolation source: 120 cm saprolite under Douglas fir tree site 2 hole 3 replicate 2 | place: USA:California | collected 2015-04-18
TCGTCGAGGACTTTGACGCAGGACTCCATCAGCGGCAAATCTGACTTGGAGCCGAGGATGATGCCGACGACTGGCTGCACTACACCGCCTCCTCAGCTATGTCAGTACGAAAGAAAGCCCCCTGGAATCGTACCTGCCGGGCCCCGGCAAGCGCCTTCTCGCGGGCTTCGGCCACCGTGTCGCCAAGCGCTACGGCGGTCACGACCCGGCCCCCGTCGGTGACGAGGCCACGGCCTGGCTCGAAGCGCGTCCCGGCATGGAAGACCTGGACGCCTCGGGGCATCTCGGCCAGCCCGCGGATCGGAAAGCCCGTCTTCATGAGCGCGTCATCGGGATAGTTCGCCGACGCCACCACCACCCCGACCGCCGGCCGAGGGTCCCATTTGGGGTCGGGGACGCTCGCCAGCGTGCCCTTCGCCGCTGCGAGCGCGAGGGCGACGAAGTCCGATTCCAGGCGCGGAAGCACAACCTGCGCCTCCGGGTCGCCGAACCGGGCGTTGAACTCTAACGTGCGGATGCCGGCAGGCGTGAGCATAAGGCCGGCGTAGAGGACGCCCCGAAACTCGTCGCCCGAGTCCGCCAGCTCCCGGATCGCGGGCCTGAGCACGTTGGCCAGGACGTCGTCCAGCACCGCCGGCCCCACGCCGACAGGCGGCGAGTACGCTCCCATGCCTCCGGTATTTGGTCCCCGGTCTCCATCGTGCGCGCGCTTGAAGTCGCGCGCGGGCGCCAGAGCGATCACGTCAGTCCCGTCGGTGATCGCGAGCACCGAAAGCTCCGGTCCCTGCAGCTTCTCCTCGAGCACGATGGTCGCGCCACTGCGCCCGAAACGGCTCTGGACGAGCATCGCGTCGATGGCGGCGCTCGCCTCGTCGACGCTCGCGCAGACGATCACACCTTTGCCTCGCGCGAGCCCATCCGCCTTGACGGCGACGTGGCCCTCATGCTCGCGAGCCCATACGCGAGCGGGCGCCGGCTCGGTGAAGACGGCGTAGTCGGCCGTGGGGATGCCGGCACGGCCCATCACCTGTTTGGCAAAGGACTTGCTCGACTCGATGCGGCCCGCGCCGCGGTTGGGGCCGAACACGTTAAATCCCGCTTTGCGGAGCGAGTCGCCCATCCCCGCCTCCACAGCTGTCTCCGGCCCCAGGACGACAAGGCCGATACGTTCACGTTTGGCGAACTCAACCATCCGCACGACGTCGGCGGCACCGATTGGAATGTTTCTGGCCATGCCGCCCGTGCCGCCATTGCCGGGTGCGCAGTAGACGCGCTCGACGAGCTCCGACTGCACACACTTCCAGACCAGCGCATGCTCCCTTGCCCCCGAGCCCACCACGAGAACTTTCACGTGATTCGCGTGTTTTGCGCCCAACGTGCGGAATTCATAGATGCGATGCGCGCGCTTTGATCGAAACGCGCGGAATTAGATCGGCGCCGAGCCTGCCTACTCCCACTCGATGGTGCCGGGCGGCTTTGACGTGATGTCGAAGACGACCCGGTTGACGCCCTTGACCTCATTGACGATCCGGTTGCTGATCCGCGCGAGGACTTCGTACGGGACCCGGGCCCAATCCGCCGTCATCGCGTCCTCGCTGCTGACGACCCGCACCGCCACGACGTTGGCATAAGTGCGGTAGTCGCCCATCACGCCCACCGTCTGGAGCGGCGTCAGCACGGCAAAGGACTGCCAGACCTGGCGGTACAGGCCAAAGTGCTTGATCTCGTCCACCACCACCCAATCGGCGTTGCGCAGGATTTCCAGGCGCTCGGCAGTGACCTCTCCCAGGCATCGGATCGCCAGGCCTGGTCCCGGGAATGGCTGGCGGTAGACCATCTCCTCGGGCATGCCGAGCTCGATGCCGACGGCGCGCACCTCGTCCTTGAAGAGGTAGCGGAGGGGCTCGATGAGCTGAAACCGCAAGCCCGGCGGCAGCCCGCCGACGTTGTGGTGCGTCTTGATCTTCACCGCGGTCGACGAAACGTCGGGTGCGGTCGACTCGATCACATCGGGATAGAGCGTCCCCTGCGCGAGGAAGTCGATGTGCCCGAGGCTCTTGGCCTCGGCCTCGAACACGGTGATGAACTCCCGGCCGACGATGCGCCTCTTCTCTTCGGGGTCGATGACTCCGCGCAACGCTTCGAGGAATCGCGCCGTGGCGTCGACGTACTTGATGTCCATGTCCAGGTTGCCGTGCATCACGGCCAGCACGCGCTCGGGCTCCTCTTTGCGCAGCAGGCCGTTGTTGACGAACACGCAAGTCAGCTGGTCGCCCACCGCGCGGTGGATCAGGGTGGCGGCGACTGCCGAGTCGACTCCACCTGAGAGCGCGCAGATCACGCGGCCATCGCCGACCTGGGCTCGGATGCTTTCGATCGCTTCCGCGATGAAGGAACCGGCCGTCCACGAAGGCTCGCAGTGACATACGCGGTAGAGGAAGTTGCGCAGCACCTCACGGCCGCTCGGGGTATGCACGACCTCCGGGTGGAACTGGATCCCAAAGATCCCATTGCCATCCGTGAACGCCGCCACCGGTGAGTTGCCGCTCGATGCGAGGGCGTGGAAGCCGGGCGGCATCTCGGTCACGGCGTCGCCATGGCTCATCCACACGGGAAGCTCGACGTTGAGACCTTCAAACAAAGGGCCCGGCTCGCGGACGGCGAGCAGCGCCGGACCGTACTCGTGGGCGCGGCCGGGATCGACCTTGCCGCCCAGGTGGTGGGCGATGAGCTGCATCCCGTAGCAGATACCGAGTACGGGAATCCCGGCGCGGAGCGCTTCCAGGTCCACCTGGGGCGCGTCTTTCTCGTAGACGCTCGCGGGCCCTCCGCTGAGGATCAGTCCCGCCGGCTGGCGCTCTTTCAGCTCGGACCATGGTGTCGTCCCGGGCACGAGCTCGCAGTAGACCTTGGCCTCTCGCACCCGGCGAGCGATCAGCTGGCTGAACTGCGAACCGAAATCCAGGATCAGGACCGTTTGCTGGCGCATCGGGGGCGTGGTCTCCTTACGAGGCCGGGCAGCCGTGGCAGTCCGGCTCAGCTCAGCCTTTCCCCATACCCACGTGCTGTGACTGCTGAAAGGACTTGCCCTCAGAGGTGATCGACGGCGCGATCACCATCTCGACGTGCTGGAACTCGGCGATGTCGTGCGCGCCGCAGACGCCAAGGGCCGACCGCAGGGCGCCGGCGAAGTTCTGGCTGCCGTCGTCGACGCGTGCCGGGCCGAGCAGGATCTCCTTCAGCGTCGCCTTCGTGCCGACGTGGATCCGCGTGCCGCGCGGAAGGTTGGGATCGGGCGTCGCCATGCCCCAGTTGTAGCCCTTGGAAGCCGATTCCTCCGAGCCGGCCAGCGGAGTCCCAATCATCACCGCATCCGCGCCGGACGCGAACGCCTTGCAAACGTCGGCGCCGATACGCATGCCGCCGTCCGTGATGACCGCGACCCTTCTGCCGCCCCTGCGCATGTACTCGTCACGCGCGGCCGCGACGTCGGCGGTGGCGGTGACCTGAGGGACGCCCACGCCGAGGACACCGCGCGTGGTGCACGCGGCACCAGGGCCGACCCCGACCAGGATGCCGGCGATGCCCGTTTCCATGAGCTCCACCGCGGTCTCGTAGTGGACGCAGTTGCCGACGATCACCGGGATGTCACAGGCGCGGACGAGCTCTTCGAACGAAAGCTGGTGATAGGACCTGGACGAATGGCGCGCTGTGAGCACCGTTCCCTGGACGACGAGCACATCCGCGCCAGCCGCCTGCACGAGCTCTGCGCGCTCCGCGGCTCGAGCAGGCACCGTTGAAACCGCACAAGGCACCCCCGCGGCCTTGATCGTCTTTATGCGTTCGGTGATGAGGTGAGGCTTGATCGGCTCGCGATACACCTCTTTGAGGACGGCATTGACAGTTGTTTTGTCGGCCGCAGCGATCCGTTCGATGATCGGTTTCGAATCGGCATAGCGAGTGTGGACGCCATCGAGGTTGAGCACTGCCACGCCGCCGAGCTTGCCCATCGCGATCGCAAAGTCGACGTCGACGACCCCATCCATCGCCGCACCCCAGACGGGGATGTCCAGCCGGAAGTGGTCGCCCATCGCAAATGAGATGTCGACCTCGTCTGGATTGAGCGTGACGCCACCGGGTACGAGCGCGACCTCGTCGAAACCGTACGCGCGCCGCGCGCGCCGCCCGATCCCGATCTCGAGGCCAGACTGCTCCCCGGTAAACGCCTCACGGGTTGCGAGCCGGCTCTGATTCAGGGTGTGCTTACTCCAATGGCGGCGGGGTTCGATGAATTATAGGAGATGGTGGCCTCTTCATTCATGGGAGGTCGGACTCTGCTTGCAGAGTCCGGGTGTGGAGACTCGAGTAACCCATATTCTTTATGTGATGTATCGGACGCTCGAATACTTGCGGGGCATCTCGGACGCCGACGTGCGCCGCCTGCGCGCCACCGGGATCAACCACACAAACCAGTTCCTGCACCGCACGTCGCTCGAGATCGACCGCGAGCGCCTGTCCAAGCGGACTGGGATCACGACCGAGCGGCTGCTCGGATTCGCCCACCAGTGCACGCTCATGGAGGTCTCGGGGATGGAGCGACACCTGCAGACCATCCGCCGTTTCGGAGTCGAGACCATGAAGGACCTGCGCGCCCAAGACGCCGACGACCTACACGCGAAGCTGGCCGACGCGGTCGGGCTCGCGGGTGCGCCGCGCCGCTCGGACGTGCAGTACTGGATCAGCCAGGCGACCGCGAGCCCGACCGCGTCGGCCAGCTTCGCGTGTAGCGAGCCGGCAACACGCTCGCGCATCCTGCACGTCTGACGCCATCCGCGTGCAATTACGTTGCTGCATACACGCGCTCGGCGCCAAATGTGCGTGATTCCAGGAGCGTCTCCACACCCCGTGGGCCGGCGGTGGGTTAGACGAAGACACCTCGGCGCAGCTTCAGGTTGTCGTAGATTCCTTTCTGGATTGTTTTGCGCACCTCGTCCGAGATCGTCATGACCAGGTGGTTGTCGTCCGCGGCTGAGGGCGGGTGCGTCTCCGTATGCACGGCCGGGTGGAACTGGATCCGCCACTTGCTGGGCAGAGGGATCATGCCCAATGGCCCCAGCCACGGCCACATCGGGGTGATGGGGAAATACGGCAGCCCGAACATCCTCGCCAGTGGCGCGACGTCCGCGATCATCGGATAGATCTCCTCGGAGCCAACCACCGAGACAGGAATGATCGGGGCACCGGCGCGGATGGCGGTGGAAACGAAGCCTCCCCGGCCGAACCTGCGCAAGCGATAACGGTCGTTGAAGGGCTTGCCCGTCCCCTTCACACCCTCGGGAAACACCAGGACGAGCTCATCTCGCTCCAGCAAGCGGCGCGTGTCGTCGGGGTGGCCCACGGTCTGGCCGGTGCGCCGCAAAAACCAGCTGAGCATAGGCATGCCCATGAACAGGCTTGCGACGAGGGCGCGCACGTGTCGCGGATGCGGGTGCTCGGCGAACATCGCCGTCTTGATCATCGTGCCGTCCCAGGGCAGGACCCCGGCGTGGTTGGCGACAAGAAGGGCGCGGCCGGTGGCCGGAACGTTCTCGATCCCGGTCGTCTCCACCCGCCAGTAATCGCGATACAGGACTTTGAACACCGAGAGGAAAGACTCCGTCCACTCCGCGTCGAAACCGAATTCGTCGACCAAATAGTTGGGGCCTCGCCGCGCGAGCTCGCCCTGCCGGTAAACGAACTGGATGACTTCCATTACGCGATTCATGTCGACGACCTCGCGGCCGGTCATCTCGCGCAGGCGCGTGGACAGCGCGCTGATGCCCTGGATCGCGTACATCGGCGCGCGGCGTTGCAAGCGGCGGATCGGTCTCGGCAATCGCAGACGAGACGCCCGGGGCGGCGAGACCACCCTGGCCTTGCGGCTGCGACGGCGAAGTTCCCTGCTCGCGAGTGCAGTCGAGCGCTCGGCCGTCATCGCCGCCCAGTCAGGGCGGCATCAGGCTGCCCGTTTCGTTCACGTCGCCGCCGGCGCTGGAGGTAGACCTGGAGCTCGTACTCCTGTGGTGGTGATGGGGCCTCGATCGGCTCGACTTCCTTGCCGCGAGCAAGGCTGTCAATCACCGCCCGCGTGGTGTACGCGGGCTTCCACCCAAACTCGACGGCCAGGCGCGAGCAGTCCGCGACGGAACCGTAGGCGAGCACATCAGTGAGGTGCTCCGGGAGGCCGACGCCCGCGGCTCGGAGGGCAAGACGTCCGAGCCACCGGCCGTACGGAGGCAGAATCGGCACGGCCTTCCCGCCCATGATTGCGATCGCCTGGCTCAAGAGGACGATGCCGTCGGCAGCGACGTTGAACACCCCTTCATTGGTCCCCATAGTGGCGCGCACGAATGCCTCGGCGGCATCGTCTTCATGCAAGAGCTGAAGGCGTGGATCAAATCCCGCGAAGGTGGGGACGAGCGGGAGCGAAAGGTAGCCGCCGAGCTTTGTGCCTTCGCCGATCCGGTAGCCGAGGCGCAGCAGGCACACGTTGCAACCGGAGCTGCGCAGCGAAAACTCTTGCGCCAGCTGCTCCATCTCGAGCAGGTCGCGCTTGAGGCCATATGCCGGTCGATCCGCGCCCACGGACTGCTCGGTGACGAACGACGGATCTCCCGGCCCCGCGCCATAAACAGCCTGACTCGACTTCACCACGAGCCGCCTGACCGGGCTGGACGGACCCGCGCAGCCGGCGAGCACATTCATCGTCCCGATGACGTTGGTTTCATGCGCGAACCTGTCCTCGGCCGCCGAGTCAACTGTGACCGCCATATGGACGACCGTGTCGATGCGGAGCTGGCGCACCAGCTTTCCGATCACGGACTGGCGAGTGTCCGCGTGGACGAAGTCCATCTCCTCGATCGCGCTCACCGGATCGGCCACATCGCAGCCGAACAGCGCAGGCACCTGGGAGGCGAGACGCCGCGCCACCTCAGCTCCGAGCGGGTTGGAAACGCCTGTGATGAGGACGCGCTGAGGAAACGCCGGAGTAATCGCTGGGGTCATCCCCAGATTATGGATAGATCCCGCGCACCATCGTTGCGTTGGCTACTCGCTGCACCGCGATCGCGTAAGCGGCCAGCCTCATGTCGATGCGCTTGTTCACCGAGGTATGAAGGATCTCGTAGAAGGCGCGCGTGATGATGTGGTGCAGCTTGGTGTTGATCTCCTCCTCCTCCCAGAAGAAGGCCTGGAGGTCCTGCACCCATTCGAAGTAGGACACGATCACGCCACCGGCGTTGGCGATGATGTCGGGGATCAAAAAGATCCCGCGGTCGTGCAGGATGGGATCGGCCTCCGGCGCCACCGCCGCGTTGGCGCCCTCGGTGATGAGGCGGGCGCGGATCTGGCCGGCGTTCTGGGCCGTGATGACGTCCTGCACCGCCGCCGGCACCAGGACGGTGACCGGCAGCTCGAGCAGCTCAGCATTCGTGATGCCGTCCGCCTTCTTGAACCCGGTGACCCCGCCGCGGACCTGCCGGTGCTCGTCGAGGGCGGCGAGGTCCAGGCCGTTGGGGTTGTAGACGCCGCCCTTCGAGTCGCTGACGGCGACGACCTTGAGCCCCGCCTCGCCCAGCAAGCGTGCCGCCGACCTGCCGACCTGGCCGTAACCCTGGATCGCAACCGTGGGCGTCTCGTCCTCGACGTGGAGGTACTTGATGGCTTCGAGGGTGAGATAGGTGGCCCCGCGCCCAGGAGCATCGACCCGGCCTTCCGACCCGCCGATGTCGACCGGTTTGCCGGTGACCGCCGCCGGCACCGAGTGGCCGGAGTGCATCGAGATGGTGTCCATGATCCACGCCATCACCTGTGGATTCGTGCCCATGTCCGGCGCCGGGATGTCCTTCTCGGGGCCGATCAGGATTGCGATCTCGGTGGCGTAGCGGCGGGTGAGGTGCTCCAGTTCGCTCAACGAAAGCTTGGCCGGGTCGACGGCGACCGCACCTTTCGAACCGCCGTAAGGCAGCCCCACCGCCGAGCACTTCCACGTCATCAGCATCGCGAGCGCTTTGACCAGGTCGAGGTCGGTGTCCGGGTGGTAGCGGATCCCGCCCTTGGCCGGCCCGCGGCTGATGTTGTGCTGCACCCGCCAGCCCGTGTACACGTGCACCGAGCCGTTGTCCATGTGCACCGGAAAGTGCACGGTGAGCTCACGCTTGACCTCACGCAGGCCCCGGCGCACATCGTCCGAGAGGCCGATCACGTCGGCCGCCGCATCAAACCGCCGCTGGGCGGTTTTGAAGGCGGTAGCGCGAATTTCGACCGCCATTTGCGGTTTCCGATACTACTCCGGACAGCGCGGGGAAATCTTCGATTTCCCCGCGAAGACGACTCCTGGCCACGATTGAGAGGCGGCTGGTATGTGCACGCGGTTGAAGGCGGGTCAACCCGGCCTGAGCGCCAAGTCTTGATCTTGTCAACGAGAATTGCGTCATGAAGCGCGACAGGGTCCTGGGCATCCTGGTGGTGGCCGCGGTCGCCATGGCGACCGGGTTCCTGGTGGCGGGCCAGGTCAAGGCCCAGCTTTTGACCCCGTCCAATCAGGTCGCTAGATACCAGGCTCTCGTGCACAGCGTCCAGGATCTTGAAAAAACCAACGAATCGTGGCGCGCTCAGATCGCCGCCCTCCGCGCCGAGATCAACGCCCTCGAGGGCACGGCCGCCCAGCAATCGGCCACCACCCAGGCCCTGCAAAACCAGGTCGCCGACCTCCGCGCTCATGCCGGCCTGACCGCCATCCACGGGCCTGGCGTGCAGGTCGATCTCGGCAACGGCATCCCGGCCCCCACCATCGGTGTGCAGATCGGCTACCTGATCAACTACCAGGACGTGCAGGACGTGGTCAATCTCCTCTTCGCCAACGGGGCGGAGGGCGTTTCCGTAAACGGCCGCAGGCTCACGCCTCTATCCGCCTTTTCGGGCTCGGAAGGCGAGGTCATCATCGATCAGGGACCGCCGCTGAGGGCGCCCATCAAGGTGCTCGCGGTCGGCGACAGGGATCGCATGATCATCGCCCTCGACGATCCGTCGGCTCTTCCGGACCTCAGGGATCGCGAGGTCCGGTTCCAGATCTCGCTGACCATCACCGGCAAACCCGATGTGAGGCTGCCGGCTTACGACTCGAGCCTGCAGATACCCCATGTCAGCACCTCTTAGGCGTTCCGCGCCGGCGCGGCGCAGGTCGGGACGGGCAATCGAGATATGGCTCATCGCGCTGCTGGTCGCGCTCGTGGCCACGGTGCAGATTCGCAGCCAGGCCGAGGTGGAAAAGAGCCTTGTCGGCACCGACACGACCACGCTCGCCTTCCTGATCGACGACCTGCATCGGGCCAATGACGCGCTGTCGGCCGAGACCGCCGACCTGACGCAGAGAAAGGCCGCCCTGCAGTCGGGAGGCAGCTCCGCCGCCGACCAGGAGCTCTCCGCCGAGGCCACCCGCCTGCGCGCCATCGAGGGACTCATCCCGGTCCACGGTCCCGGGATCGTCATGGTGGTCGACGCGTCAGGGTTGCAGGCGCTGGACCTTCAAGACGCGATCAACAACCTCGCCGCGGCGGGCGCGGAGGCGATCGCCGTCAACGATCACCGCGTGGCGATGGGCGTTCCCGTCCAGCAGACGCCGGGCGGCGTCACCATCGACAGCGCCCTGGTCCTGCCGCCGTGGACGATCGCGGCGATCGGCGACGCCAATCGCCTGGCCGCGGCAGCCGACCTCATGACGCAGCAGATGCGCGGTGACCGCCGCGTGCGGCAGGCGACCTATCGGGTCGAAGCGGACGTCGAGATCCGGGCGGTTGTTACCCAGCGGCCCTTCGTTTACGCGAATCCCTCTTAGCACCCCGTCCGCCATTGAGCTTCTTCAGTTCCGCCGAGATCTTGTCGATGCGCTCGTTGACGCGATCGATGTCATGCCGGCTGGGGATGCGGAGCCTGCGCAAGGCGCGCTCGATCGCCTCGTCGACCATGGCCTCCAGGTCGCCGCGCCGGCGCTCCACCTGGCTGACGAGGTCGCCAGGCACGTTGAGCGTCTTGCGCACGTAATCGAGCAACGCCTGGCCGCGGTCGTGAATCGCGTCCGCGCCCGCGTCCATCAATCGCGCGGGACCACGTTTCTCAGCAGACAGCACGATCTGCGAGAGGATGACCTGGGTCAGGTCCTGGCCGGTGTCGCGGTCGACGACGTGGATCTCGTGGCCGTCTCTCACCAGCTCGGCGATGCCTTCGAGCGTGATGTAGCGACTCGTCTGTGTGTCGTAGAGCTTGCGATTCGCGTACTTCTTGATAAGGTGTCGCTGAACGGACACCGTCACGTCAGCACCGTCATTTCATGCTCATACTAACGCGGTGCGTTATGGCCGCCGCAAAGGCATTGCAGGGGAGGTCGGGCATGGCAACGAGGAAGCGCACGTCATCACGATCGAGGCTTTTGAAGCGGGCGGTCAAGGCGGGCAGGTCCTACCTGCGGCAGGCCGAGAGACGCCTGCCGCCTGACGTCCGAAAACAGATCGACCGCAGCATCAAGGATGGGCAGAAGACGGTTGAAGGAGCGATCAAGCAGCTGCGGACGCGCCTCGACCGCACCGCCAGCCAGGTCGACCTCGAGAAGGCGCTGAAGCGGCTCGATGGGTTGAGCAAGCAGGTGCAGGCGATTGCCCGCTCAGCCACGACTCGCCCGGCGGCCGCGACCCCGACGCGTCGTGCCGCTCGCCGGCCGGCAGCGCGGAGTCGGACCACCAAGGCAGCTGCTCCCAAGGCCACGGCGCCGGCGAAGGCGGCACCCCGCAAGTCTCCGGCGCGCCGGGCCGCTCCGCGGCGACGCGCCGCCGGCACCACGGTGACGCCGGCGACCGTCGAGTCGCCGTCGATGGCCATCCCCGACCCGTCCCCCAGGGAACCGGCCGGCTAGCTCAACGAACCGAAGACTGTCACCCCGCCCAGTAGGACAGCTCGGGGGCGGAGTCGGTGCCATTCCGATCGCGGCTGGGCCAGCGGATCGCTCTTGTAAACCTGGAGATCGGCCAGCATTCCTGGATCCAGCGTGCCTTTGACGTCTTCCTCGAAGGACGCATAAGCCCCGGCGAACGTATAGGCCCGGAGAGCCGCCAGCTCGGAGATGCCGTTGATCCGGTCCTCGACCGCGGCGCTGATCCCCGGCCAGGGATTGGGGTCGGACAGGACCGGCAGGTCGGAGCTGAAGGCCACCGGCACGCCGGCACGCAGGAGTGGACCGTGCGCGGCAAGGTGCCACCGATCGTGGGCCCCGAAGGCGGATGGAAACTCGCGCGCGAAACGGGCGGCCATCGGCTGCATCACGGCCACCATCCGCAGACGGGCGAGCCGGCGCTGAAGGTCCGGCGGGCAAATGGTGCAGTGCTCCACCCGATGTCGCAGGGTGACCGCGCCGGCCGCCTCGACGGCATCACACATGGCTGCGATCGCACCGTCGCCGATGGCATGTGCTGCCACCTGAAGCCCGGCGCGCGAAGCGGTGCCGACCAGCTCGCGCAGCTCCGCGGGCGTGGTCCGCCAGACGCCCTTGCCCGAGCGCATCGCGACTCGCTCCGCCCCTCCATCGACGAAAACCTTGATCGGCCCCGCCCGCACCACGCTGCCACCAAACCCGGCTCTCAATCCGATTCCCACCGAGGCTTCGAGCAGCTCCCACGACAGGAATTCGTTGACGCGCATCTTCAGGCGCCCTTTTTCGGCGAGCAGCTGATATGCGCGGAGGTCGTCGGCAAATCCGCGGTTGACCGCAGCTCCCACCGAGGTGATGCCTCTCGAAAGGAGAAGGCGCTGGGCTTTGAGGATTCCCTGCATGCGACGCGTGATCGGCCATGGTGGCTGCGCATCTGCGACGAGCCTCATCGCAGATTCGAGCAGCAGGCCGTTGGGGGTGCCGTCGCGGTCGCGGCCGAGGCGTCCGCCGGGCGGGTCTTTGGTGGCCTCCGTGATCCC
>WNFG01005658.1_pt1 | contig 11995 bp, 9 predicted proteins | sample 5400431 | NCBI WGS metagenome assembly WNFG01 (sample SAMN13153346, study PRJNA577476) | soil metagenome | isolation source: 120 cm saprolite under Douglas fir tree site 2 hole 3 replicate 2 | place: USA:California | collected 2015-04-18
CCGTCGCAAGAGTCGGAATCGCGCGCAGCAAGCCCTGCGTGTAGGGATGAGCGGGCGCGTTGAAAATATCGGCCTTCGCGCCGAGTTCGACCAGGTTGCCGGCGTACATGACGGCGACGCGATCGGCGACGTGCGAGACCACAGCGAGATCGTGCGAGATGAAAAGCATCGCCAAGCCGAATTTGTGGCGGAGGTCGTTGAGCAGGTCGAGGATTTGCTGCTGGATGGTGACGTCGAGCGCGGTGGTGGGCTCGTCGGCAATGAGCAGTTGTGGGCGGTTGACGATGGCCATGGCGATCATGACGCGCTGGCGCATGCCTCCGGAGAGCTGGTGCGGATAGCTGCGGGCGCGCTGTTCGGAGTCGGGGATGGCAACCTCGCGGAGAGCCTGGACGGCGAGTTGCCAAGCTTTTTGCTTTGACAGGCCAACCTCGACACCAAATCCTCCGAAATGGGCCAGAGCCCGCAGCAGAAGGGGTGGCCTTGCAAACGTTGCGCGGAATGCCTGTTCGTCCTGGCTACGGCGCAATTCGTCCCCAACGTACTTCGGGACGCCATGGGCCAACAGGGCTTCCGCGATCTGGTCGCCGACGCGCATGACGGGGTTGAGGGCGGTCATCGGTTCCTGGAAAATCATGGCGATGCGCGAACCGCGAAGCTGGCGCAGTCGATCGGGAGGTAGGGTGGTGAGATGCGTGGGGACGCCGTCGCCATTTTGAAAAGTGATTTCGCCCTTGAGGATGGCGGCTGGCGGGAGCAGGCCCATGATGGCGAGCGAGGTGATGGATTTTCCCGATCCGGATTCGCCGACCAAACCGAGGACTTCGCCGGGAGCGATGGAGAACGAAAGGCTGCTCACCGCAGTCACGGGCGCAGTAACTCCACCTCCCTGAGCGGGCGAAAGCGCCCGCCCAGCACGGGATTGCGGGAACTCGATGGTCAGGTCGCGGACGTCGAGCAGCGGGCGCACGAAGAGTATGGTATCAGCGCCTGGACTACTTTTTTGGACGCGATTCCGGTGGCACTAATCCGGCAACGCGGTAATACACCACCAACTGCCCGTAGTGTTCTCCCGAGTGCTCGAGCAGGCCCCACGCCATATCGGAAACCCGCACCTGCTGATTTGCGAACGGATCGACGATCAAATCGCTCATCCCCTTATCGCCCTTCTGCTTGATCGCGGCCGCGCCGTCGGCAAACGCTTTTTTCACAAACGCGACCACCGCGGCTTTCGTTTTGAACTGGTCGCGCTTGGGATCTTCTTCGGCGGGCATTTTCAGACCCATCGCCGGGTTCGTGAAGAAGTAATTCGCATTCGCCGCATGCAGCAGTTGCTCAGCAAAACTTCGCTGCGCGGGCACCGGCTTGAAGTCGTACTTGTCCTCGGGAAAATCTTCCGCCATCGCAATCAGCTTCCGCCCGACAAAATCTTCCGCCATCGCAATCAGCTTCCGCCCGACATCATTCCAGTTATCCAGCAGAGCCTGCGAGGGCCCAACCGCCGGCTTCGGCGCCGCGTCTTTCTTCGGCGCTTCTTGCGCGACGGCAAGCGCAGCAACCATCAATGCCGCAAACACCACGCCAACAATTCGCACCTTCATTTTGCTAATCCCTCCACTGATTAAATTTTCACGTAGAGACGCCGCTTGCCGCGTCTCTTGCCCGGGGAGACGGGGCAAGCCCGTCTCTACTCCAGTCCAGCCTTCCCCAGCATCTCCAGGAACTGCTTCTGCGTCCGCATATCGATCGACTGCGCCACCAGCTTGCCTTCGCGGTCATAGACAAAACTCTTCGGAATCCCCTCCACCACAAACATTTCATTTACCTTCCGCCCGGGATCGAGCAACACGGGAAACGAAACCTTCCGCTCGCGGATAAACGGCTCTACTTTCGCCGCCTCTTCATCGGAAATGCCCAGCACCACCAGCCCCTTCGAACTAAAGCGCCCGTAAAGCGTCTGCAGATCCGGCATCTCCTTGCGGCATGGCGGACACCATGTCGCCCAGAAATTCACCAGCACAACTTTGCCCCGCAGTTCCGAAAACGTCCAGGCCTTTCCGGAAAGATCTTTCAGCGTAAACTCCGGATGTTCCCGCTTGCGATCATCCGCCTCGAGCCGAGCCATCGCCGCGCGAAACTGCTCATCATTATTGTTCAGCGAGGCCTCGACGTGCTCGTAACGCACCAGCGTGGCGAGCTCAATATATGGATACGCCGGCGCACGTGTGGCGCGGGTGCCCCCGCCCGTGTCCGAACCCTTCGCCGTTGCCCAAGGCACCGGCCGCTCGCGCAAAGCCTCGTCCAGGGTCGTCGCTACTTCCTGCAGCGTGTCGTGTCCGAAATCTCCTTCGGTGGAAAGTCCCGCCAAATTCACCGCCAGGCGCAGCTTGTTCCCGGTTGCCGGCAGCTTCCGGATCTTCAGCGCCAGGTCTTTCGTAGTCCCCGCACGGACGTCATCCGCCAGACCGCGCAGCCCGTGAATTTGGTCCGCGAGCGGCTTCTCGTCCGCGCTCCACACCACTTCTTTCTTTTGTGCCGCGGCGAGCTGCATCGCGAAGATTCCCGCCGCGACCAGCACAAAGAGGAGTTTTGTCCTACGGAGCAAGATCGTGAGTTTCATGTCGCACCAAGCTTAACAACAGACCGGCCTCCGGCACCAATCGTGTTTTCAGAGGTTAAAGCCGCGTCCTTCCAAAAACAATGGGATCGGTTTCTAATGACCGCTATACTGAGAGTTCCGATGTGAGCATGGCGAGCCACACAACCCATTTCCGCGCGCTGCGACTTGCGTGTTTCGTTTTTTTTGCTTTGATGCTTGCGGGCGCGCAGGCGAAACTGGAGGGGCAGAACCGGGCCCCGAGTCCGGCAACGTCTGGGGCGGATTACTCGGGCATGTACAGTTTTTTGCGCGACGGCGAGTTTGTGCAGATCACCGTCGAAGACCAGGGACGCGTAACGGGCTTTGTTTCGCGCTACGGCGACTCGGAGAGCGATCGCGGCGCTTTTCTGGATCACTTTTTCAAACGGGGTAAGCTCGATGGTAATCAACTCGCGTTTACCACGGAGATTGTGCATGGTGTATCGTTCGAATTTCGAGGGACGATCGAGCGGGGCGAGGGCAAGAATCGGAGCGACGAAGCGTATTACGTGCTCAGGGGAACTCTCGTCGAGAACACAAGCGACGAAGCGAAGAAGACTTCGTCCCACTCGCGCGAGGTTGCGCTGAAAAGCTTCCCGCAGGATATGGCTCCCCCACAGGCGGAAAAGAAATAGGCCGGTCGAGACATCGATCAAAAGGAGCGTCTATGAAGAACAGAGTGTTGCTGGTGGTCCTCATGCTGGTCTGCGTGCTGCCGGTTGTGGGACAGAAGAAGGAAAACGAGCGCATCAACCAAGCCGCGACCGTGATCAAGGAAATCCTCGGCATGCCGGACGGGATTCCGAAGGATGTGCTGGATAAGGCGGAATGCATCGTGATTTATCCGTCGGTAAAGAAGGCGGCGTTTATTGTAGGCGGGAGCTACGGGCGGGGACTGATCACGTGCCACAAGGGGCAGGATTTTAAGGGCCCGTGGGGCGCACCGGCGATGTTTGCGCTGGAGGGCGGGAGTTTCGGCTTCCAAATTGGAGCGCAGGCAACCGACTTCGTGCTGCTGGTGATGAATGAGTCGGGCGCAAATTCGGTGATGTCGAGCAAGGTGAAGCTGGGAGCGGACGCATCGGTCGCGGCCGGGCCGGTGGGACGCGCCGCTTCCGCAGAAACCGATATCGTCATGAAGGCGGAGATTCTGTCGTATTCCAGATCGCAGGGACTGTTTGCGGGAGTGTCGCTGGAGGGTTCGACGTTGCGATCCGACGATGGTGCCAACAAGGCCCTGTACGGGAAAGAGCTGAGCGCCAAGGAAATCGTGCGGGAGGGAAAAGTGGCGCCACCGGCATCGGCGCGGCCGCTGCTGGCGATCCTGGGAGGACCTCCCGCGAAACACGTGAAGAAAAAGTAGTGCGGTCCCCGGCTCGATGCCTTTTGTTTGGGGTGTTTTTTCCCTGCCGGTAGGTTAAAAATTAACCTATAATAATCTGCGGTCAATTTGCGCTCGCCTCCATCCCACGGTAGGCAGCGTTTTGGGAGCCCACTCGCGTGTCAATCGACGTCTCATTCGGCAGCGCCGCCGCGCGTGTTGCCGTGATGACCACGGACGAGTCGGTCATGCTGGCCGCTCAAGAAAGCCTGGCCTCGGATTTTCATATCACCCTGCTGGACGCGGCCGAGGGCGTGCTGGCGCTGCAGAACGAAGTTCCGCTGGAAGCCGTCATCCTGGATCTGGACACGCCAGACGGGTCTGCCGAGCCGATGGTGGAACTGGTCGGCCAGCTGCGTGCGAGGGATGAGGACCTGGTGCTGATTGGCCTGATCCAGTCGCTGACCAAAGTGTGGCGGCGCAAGTTTCTGGCAGCGGGAATCGCACAGTGTTTCACGGCGCCGGTGGAGTTCGCCGAGGTGCAGGGATTCCTGCAGAGCGCGCTCGAGCAGCGCCGCCGCGAGATCGACGGGCGAAAAGTCCGCGAAGAGGCGATGAGCCGGTATTCCTTCGGCGAGCTGATCGGCGGCAGCGAAGCCATGCATCGGGTGTATGACGCGCTCAGCCGGGTGGCGAACGGCAACACGACGGTGATGATTCGGGGTGAAAGCGGCACGGGAAAAGAACTGGTGGCGCGGGCCATCGTCGCCAACAGCCCGAGGAGCGAGCAGCCGTTTATCAGCGTGAACTGCGCGGCGTTGCCGGAGACGCTGATTGAATCGGAGTTGTTTGGGCACGAAAAGGGGGCGTTCACGGGAGCGCACCAATCCCGCGCGGGTCACATCGAGATGGCCCATGGGGGCACGCTGTTTCTCGACGAGATCGGCACGGTGGGGCTGGCGCTGCAGAGCAAACTGCTGCGTGTTCTGGAACAGCACGCGGTGCAGCGCCTCGGAGGGAAAGTGCCGAGGAAGATCGACTTTCGCCTGATCACGGCGACCAATGAGGATCTCGAGCAGGCGGTGCATGCGGGAAAATTCCGCGAAGACCTTTATTACCGGATCAACGTGATTCCGATTGTTCTGCCTCCGCTGCGCGAGCGGGAAGGCGACATCGCGCTGCTGGTGGATCACTTTCTTCGTTTCTACTGCGCGGCGAACAGTCTGCCGGCGAAGACCATAGACACCGAGGCGCTGGAGGTGCTGGAGGACTATCACTGGCCGGGCAACGTGCGCGAACTGGAAAACCTGATGCAGCGGCTGGTGCTGATGGTCCCGGGCTCGAACATCGCGGTGAAACATCTGCCGCAGGGGATTCTGTACACGAGTTCGGCGAAACAGGAGTCTCTGCTGATCCCGGAAGAGGGGCTTTCGTTTGATGAGGAAATGGCGCGGATCGAAGTTGCGTACCTGCAAGCGGCGCTGCGGCGGACCGGGGGGAAGAAGACGGCGGCGGCGGCCCTGCTCCGGATGGACGGGCAAAAGATGAAGTATCTCTGTCGCAAGTATGGGCTTCGGAATTAAGGAGCCGGGTGAGGCATAAAGGTAAAAAAACAACCTCCTGGCGGTTAATTATTAACCCAACGAGCGGGACGCGCTGCGCATCTGCTCCGGTATGAGAGGCAGGTCTTCGTATCTTGCTGAAACGATTGGGAGCCGCTGGCGGGGTCATGTCGCTATTGGCGCGGTGCGGTTTGGCATGGCTCGTGCATTAGTCAGTGGCAGACAGGCGGGGCGAAGAAAAACTCCCGCGGTCAAAATGTCCAGACTGAAAAACTCCGCGGAGGAAATTAAAATCATGAGTATCGAAAAAAAGTCGCTGATTAACAACATGACGGCCACCAAGAAGGCCCTCATCGCCACCACCCCGACCAGCCCGGCCGTCTCCAGCAAGCCGAGTGTTGGACTCAGCAAGGTGTCGTTCAGTAAGAAGTTGAGCAAGGTGTCGTTCAGCAAGAAATTCAGCAAGACGCTCAGCAAGAGATTCAGCAAGAAATAAGCAGACGAACGTTGGACTCGCAAGATAATTCGAGAGTTTCAAGGTGTTGTAACTGGCTTCGGGCCGTGCGGTGGGGGACTGCGCGGCCCTTTAGCTTTTTCTGTCGGCGTTTACCAGAGTTTCCGTCTGACAAAATCGCTGGCGGTTCGCCAAGCCAGTCCGGCGAAGCTGCGGCGCACAGTGTAGATCTTGGCCGTGCCGGTCATTCCATACATTAATTTGCCTTCCCAGTTCGGTTCCTGGACCGTGACCGCGTAGTAGCGTGGCGCAACCAGTCCTTTATATTCGGATTTCGGCGCCAGGCCCGGCTCCACCTCCGAAGACGCCAAAGCGATCTCGCCGACCACCCCCGAGATTGACCGGAAAGAAGAATCCAGACGAAGGCTGACTGCCTGTCCGAGCCTCACCTCGCGCATTTCAGATTCCGGAACGTACAAGCGTGCCCGCAGCGATGAAATATCCGCGATCTCAACCGCGGTGACGCCGGCATTGAGATGCGAACCCAGCAGATCCGCGGGGCGAGGGCTTACTACGCTGCCAGCGATGGGACTGCGCAATTGCAACTGGCTCGCCTCCTGGGCCAGCAGTTGACTTTTCTCGCGGCTCCGTTGAAATTCCTGTTCCATCCCTGCCGCACCCGTGTAGTGCATCTGCGCCTCGGTGTTGCGGGAGCGCGCCAGTTGCAGATCGGCCTCCACCAGCGCCTGTTGCGACTCCAGATCAAGATTGCGCAGGCGCAGGAGTTGATTGCCGGGCTCCACCTTCTGTCCCTCGTGTACGAACACTTCGACCACAGTTCCGGGGATTTCGGCGCGGACCACGGCGCGCTGCACCGGTTCGAGAATGAATCTCGCGTGCACCGTGTCTCGTAAGTAGGGAATACCGAGCAGCGCAACAAGAGCCGTAGCTAAGATCGCGATGCGCGCGGGTGTCATGGATCGGACCACGGGGTCGCGCTTATCCGTGTATACGGTTTGCATAAATGTCCCCAGCTTTATAAGTCTGGACTTGAAGATCAGGAACGCCACCAAAATCGTGGGGAGGAACGCCCATTCCGGGCTGTAGTGGCGGAATACGTTCCCCGCAAATCTGGCAACGGCGTACAGAAGCAGGTAGCTGTAGATGCCGGAAAGGATGGCGTAGGGCACGAAAAGCCAGCGCAGCCGCGGACGGACATAGCGGACTTCAACGGGAAGCCGGAAAATGTGTTTCTGCACCCAGCCCATTACCAGCGCGGTAGAGCGCTCCTTGATCTCGTCGATACCAAGAGTTTCCGACAAGACGTAATAGCCATCGAGCTTGATCAGCGGGTTGAGATTCATGAGGACGACGGCTATTCCCGCGATCAAGACGACCTTGTAGGCAAGATCGTGAATGGAGCCGCCTGGCGGCGTCCCCCACCAGACCAGGGTGGCGAGGGAGCAGATTATCAATTCCGTCCAGATGCCCGCCAGCGCGGTTACGACGCGCTGGAAGCGGTTGGCATAGACCCAGACCTCGGTGACATCGACGAAAAACGCGGGCGTCAGGTAGATCAGATGAAACCCGGTGGCGTGGACGCCGCCTCCGTAGTGTTTGCACGTGATTGCGTGCGCCGACTCATGAAAGAAGGCCATGATGAAGAACAGGATCCAGAATTCGGCGAGATCGGCGGCCGACTTATCGGTGAATGTGTAGTATTCGAGCGTGTCCGCGCCGATCTGAGACCAATGCGTGAAAAAGATGGAGGCCATGAAGGCAAAGGCAACGAGCGTCAGGGCCGTAACCCACGGCGTGTAGACGAACTGGAGTTTGCGGTGCCCAATCTCAACCAATGCATCGGCATCCCAATGCGCGACCACGATGTGCGCCATGTCCCCAGCCTTGGCCTTCTTCTGCTTCTTGCGGCGGTCGCGCAACTTCTGCATAAGCGCGGCGTTTTTCTCCTGCGGAGACTGGTACCAGAAGTTGGAGTCCTCCATCGTCTCCGCGAAACTCTGGACATCCTCCTCGCTCAACTGGATGGCAGTCTCCGACAGGAATAACCCGGCAATTTCCGCGTTCGACCTTTCACCATCGAAGAGATGCGCGAGTTTCCATTGTTCGGGCGTCAGCCGAAAGAGGTCTACCGATCCCGGCACATGCGCGAGGAATATCGGTCCGTCCTCCTCGATGTGCTCGCGGCCCACCAGCCGTGGATCTATCTTGAATATCCGCTTTCGCTTGGTGGGCGTGGTTATCTCGGGAAGAACATCCAGTGCTTCTGCAAGGTTCATGGCAGGTTCGGAACGCGGATGCTGGTGGTCATGCCGGGCCGCAGATCTTTTGTGGGTCCAACGAGTTGGGCGAGAACTTCAATCGTGCCGCTGGAAGGATCGACGACCGGACTGATCTCCATCACTTTGGCGCTGTACCGGGCGCCTCCGCGGTCGGCCGAGGTGACTTCGAGGATTTGCCCGCGCTGGATTTTGCCGGCGAAGCGCTCTGGGAGAGTAAATTTCACCCGCAGCGGCGAAGTCTCCGTCACCCAGAACATGCGGTCGCCGCGGTTGACCTGTTGCCCGGCGCGAATATAGCGGCGCGCCACAATTCCGGAAAACGGGGCGCGGATGCGAGTTTTTTCCAACTCCAGTTCGAGCGAGCGCTCGGTCTGTTGCGCGTTGACGAGCATCTCCTGGACGCGCTTGACGTCCCACTGGTCCGATTCGGCTTTGTAGTGGGCGTGGTCGAACTGCTCTTTGGTGATGAGCTGTGCTTCCCACATTTTTCGCGCGCGTTCGGCGTCGGCTTCGAGCACCTTGGCTTCCGCTTCCCAGTTCTTAAGGTCGGCTGCGGTGCTGCGGGTGCGGGCGCGCGCCGCATCGAGGTCGGCGGTCGCCTGGCGACCGTCGAGTTGGGCAAGAAGCTGGCCTTGGCGAACCAGGAAACCAGGTTCCGCATGAACTTCGGCGACGACTCCGTCGCGCTGGGTGGCAACGTCCACCTGGTGCTCAACGATGAGCGGTCCGGAAGCGACAAAGAAAGGCTCACGATCGGACGCATGATCGGAAGGAAGAGGAGGAGCGGCGGGCGCGTTGGCGACGGGCCGAGGCGCGGCTTTGACTCTGGCGGGCCTCGAGTCGCTGCAGCCGAACTGTAGCAGGGCGAGTGTGAGCGCCAGTGTTAGTAAAATCTTCGCCACCGTTTTCGAGTTCATCATCGCGTGTTCCTGACTTCTTGCTTTGCTGCTGGAGCGCCGGGCGTCCCCCGCCCAGCCTCGTTGCCTCTCGACGGGCGAGACGCCCGTCGCTCCACATCCAACCCTCACCATCCAAACCATGACCACAGCTTGGAATAGAGCCACATAAACGGGCTCCGGAAAAACACGTAGCCAATGGGACGCCACCCAACAGAAACTTTCCCCCGTCCCTGCATTCCTGGACGCAGGCGGCCGTCGGGATTCGGGACATCGACGCGGGCGTAGAAAAACCGCACATCGCCTTCGGGTTGGCTCTTGGGGCTGACGACGGCGACGTTGCCGCGAAAGGTCTGCGTCGGGAAACCCTCCACTTTGATGGCAGCGGGGGAGCCGGGACGAAGCAGAGAGATTTCGGACTCATCGATGGCAACATCGACCCGAGCCTGCGAACTGTCCGCCACTTCGGCAAACGTGTCTCCAGCTGCGAGGCGGCGGCCGGTCAAGTCTTCAACGTGAGGAGTGGTGACCCAGCCATCCAAGAGCGTATGCAGGTGCGTTCTCTCCAATCGCTCGCGGGCGCGGTCCACCTCCGAAGCCCAATACCTGGCTTGCACGCCCTGGATGCCGGCCTGGGCGCCATCGTTCGCGGCAAGTGCGCGGTTCATTTCCATGGTCGCGGTTTGGTACTTGGCTTGTGCTCCGGCGAGAGCGGCGCGGTAATCCCAATCTTCCAGGTCAGCGAGCACCTGGCCGCGCTGCACGTGGTCACCTTCGCGAACGTAGACCCGGCGAACGACGCCGTCGACTTCCGGCTGCACCTGGGCCGAGCGTGCGGAAGCCACGGTGGAAGCTCCATCAACGCGCATTGGAACGGGAAAAATCGCCAGAAACAATGCCAGCGCCGCCACGCCTGCCACCAACAGCGCCCGGCGGCGTTTTTCGAGGGCCAGAAATTTCGTCTTCCTTTGCAGAATCGGCCCGAGCAGCCCGATGAACGGGACTTCTTTGTAGAGCGAAGCGTTGCGCACGGCGACGGTTGCCTGTCCGGCAAGAACCCGGATCATCTCCAGATGAGCTTCGCTGAGAAAGTCGGGGTCGCTGCTTTCGAATAACAGGATTCCGAGCCGGCCTTCATCGTCGGCGAGGGGGAGCGCATAGAAGGCGCGCATCCCGGTCTCGGAAAAATACTTGCGGAACGGCGCCTTCATCGCTTCTTCGGGAGCGTCAATCTGGTCTTCGCGCTGGGCGATGAAGACGGCGCCGCTGCCGCCAGACACCGCGGGAATCACGTCCTCGAGTTGCGCGATCTCGCGCGCTCCAGGATTGATTTGTTCCATGCCCGAGATGGCCTTCAAGCGCAACTTGCCACGCTCGTCGAGCGCAACCGAGGCCCGTTCATAGGGAATCACCGCGCTGGGCGTGTTGACCACAGCCTGCAGAACGCGGTCAAGGTTGAGCGTGGACGTAATCTCGCCGCTCACATGCACCAGCGTTTGCAGAATTTCTACCTTGCGTTCCGCCTGCAGAAGCCCGGCATTGTTCAGGGCAATGGCGGCGGTTTCGGAAATCGCGTTCAGCAGGAACAATTCGTCTTCGTCGAACGGACTGCCGTCCATTTTGTTGATGGCTTCGATGATCCCCACCTGTTTTTCATGGGCGACCAGCGGGCAAACGACGGCCGAAAATGGTCCACCTTCGACCCCGGCGGGATTGCGCCTGGCGAGACGTTCGTCCTTTGCTTCATCAATGAGAAGGGGCTCGCCTGAATCGGAGGCCTCGGCAATGTAGCCTTCGCCGGTTCGCTGCGACGAGTTGACCGACGCGGTAGGGTCGTTTCCGGACTGTTGCATAAGCAGCAGTTCGTTCTGATCCTTGACGAGCCACAGGTTTACGGCCTGGACGCCTAGCACCTCGCGAATCTTGGAGGTGATGAGGGACTGAAGCTCGTCCATTTCAAGCGTGGAACTGAATACTTTTTCAAGGTCGTAGAGTTGAGTGAGCCGCGAAACGGATTCGAGCAGGGAGTTGCGTTCGTCTTCGTAGAGCATCGCGCTGACCAGTCCCGGTCCCACATGCTCCACCAGATCAACCAGGATCTGAAAGTCCGAGGAGTCGATCGTACCTTCGAAAGAGGCCACTTCCAGCGCGCCGATCAAAACGTCATTCACGATGATGGGAATGCAGGCCAGGGATTGCAGGGTTCGCCGCGCATGGAGATGGGCGTAGTCCTCGCGCGTCAGTTCGTTGCCGGAAAACAGGAGCGGTTGCTGCTCTTGCGTCAGAGTTCCCAGCGTCCCGGAGTCGGCGGGCACGGTCGCGTCATCCAGGTGAACCTCCCCGGCGGTGGCTTTAGCCGTCCATGTTGCAGGATGGGTTGGGGGATCGCCCGAGTCCAGCACATACACGATGGCGGCGCCTCCGGAGACCAATTCGGAGGCCTGTTGCGCCAGGAGCACGGCACGCGGAACAGACTCGCGCTCTCTGAGCATCGCGCTCAGTAACCGGGTTGACACCTCGACGTGTCCGGAGGGTTGCATTCTTGACACTGCTTAAGAGCGCAGAATAATTGCGAACAACCAGGGGAGGGGTTTGGCGCTCGCAAGTCGCGGGCGGCTCCCGTAACTTTAGGGTCGAACTTTAGCAAAGGGGCAAGTCGCTGTCAATTACACTGTCATCTTGAATGAAGCGAGGGACCTATGTAGTTGACCGCGCAGATGCATAGGTCTGTCGCTTTGCCTCAAGATGACAGCCCATACTTGTGTCGCGCACTTGCGGGACACAACACTAGCAGGCAGTGAAAGCCCGCCGAGAAACGCTCTTT
>WNFG01006701.1_pt1 | contig 11992 bp, 12 predicted proteins | sample 5400431 | NCBI WGS metagenome assembly WNFG01 (sample SAMN13153346, study PRJNA577476) | soil metagenome | isolation source: 120 cm saprolite under Douglas fir tree site 2 hole 3 replicate 2 | place: USA:California | collected 2015-04-18
ATCAGCTCAAGGGCATCGACCCTGCGGCCGAGATCGAGCGAGCTCGTGGGCTCGTCGAGCACCAAGATCGGGGCTTGCTGGGCCAGGGCGCGGGCTAGGACCAGCCGTTGCGCCTCGCCTCCCGACATCGTGGCGATACGCCGACCAGCCATGTCGGTCAGCGCCATCCGGTCGAGCAGGTCCAGGCAGATTCTCCGGTCCCTCTGGGACTCCACGGCAAAGTAGCCCAGGTGCGGCGTCCGCCCGAGCAGGACGTAGTCAAGGCCGGTCATCTCGGGCGGCAGCTGGGGATGCTGCGGCACATACGCGATGAGCCGGGCGCGCCCGCGGTGGCTGAGCTGCCGGCCGGGCTGGTCGGCCAGAACGATGCCGCCAGCCGAGTGCGTCAGCCCGGCGATAGCCCGGAGCATGGTGGTCTTGCCCGCTCCGTTCGGTCCGATCAGCGCGACCCATTCGCCGGTCGCCACCGTGACGCTGACGCCGTCCAGGGCGGTGGTGGCGCCGAAACTGACCCGCAGGTCATCGACGCCGATCACGACGTGTCCGCCCTGGCCCTCCGGGAACGGAGCACGAAGAGGAAGAACGGCGCGCCAATCGCCGCCGTGATGACCCCGATCGGGACTTCGGTGTCCGGCTGCACCGTCCTGGCGGCGATGTCGGCCAGCACGAGGAACGCCGCGCCCCCGATCATCGAGACCGGCACGATGATCCGGTAGCTTGCCCCGGCGGTGAGCCGGGCAAGATGCGGGACGATGATCCCCACGAAGCCGATGAGCCCGCTCACGGAGACGGCCGCCGCCACGCCGAGGGTAGCGGCGATGACGACGATCAGCCGCAGCCTCGGCACGTTCAGCCCGAGCGCGCCGGCCTCGGTCTCTCCCACTCGGAGCACGTCGAGCAGCCGGCGGTGCGCGAGCAGGGTCAATCCGGAGATGAGCACGTAAGGAACGATCAGCCAGGCTTGGCTCCAGGTCGCGTTGGACAGGCCGCCGAGAATCCATGCGTAGACCGACTGGAGCGTCTGTGTGTGGGCCTGCTGTAGGTAGGTCTGGGCGGCGGTGAGCAGGGCCGCGACCGCGATTCCGGCCAGCAGGATCGAGGCCGTGCCCGCGGCGCCGCGCGGCGCGGCATCCTCGCCGTGCCTGCCAGCGCGGGCGCCGAGCGAGTACGTAAAGGCGACGGCCGCGACGCCGCCGCCGAATGCGGCGACCGGAAGCAGATTAAGACTGCCGCCGCTGATGATTACCGCGGTGGCCCCCAGGCCGGCGCCCGCCGCGACTCCGAGCAGGTAGGGGTCGGCCAGCGGGTTGCGAAACACGCCCTGGTAGGCGGCACCGCCGCCGGCCAGCATTGACCCCACCAGTGCGCCGAGAAGGACCCTGGGCAGCCTGATCTGCCAGATGATGGCCCCGTCGATGGGCGGTACCGAGACCGCCGGATGCCAGGGCAGATGCGCTGCCAGGGTCTCGGCGATGATGCCGAGCGGCACCGAGACCGGGCCGATCGACACTCCGGCGAGGAGCGCGATGGCAAGGATGGCCGTCGCGGCGATGACCGCGCGGGCGGGCCCACGGGGGGCCGGGGAGCGCCCAGCCGGGCCCGCGCGCCCGGCCTGGCTGCCCCGGATGGCCTGGTCGGCGCGGTCGCCCACCGTGTCGTTCGGGACCCGGGCGGGCGAGCTTGGCAATCCTGACCTCACCGGCCGCCCCGGATGGCGGCGAGCACGGCGCGGAGCAGGTCGACCACCCGTGGTCCCCAGCGCGACGCGATGTCGTCGTTGAGCATGATGATGTGCTTGGACTTCACCGCGGCCATCCGGTTCCAACCAGGGCGGCCAGCGACGGTCGATCCGCTCTGGTGACAGCAGATCGTGTCCGCCAGGATGATGTAGCTCGGATTCGCCTTCACGATGAACTCGGCGGACAGCTGCGGGTAACCGCCGGCCGCCGAGGCGCCCTTCGCTGAGTCGGCGATGCTCTTCATGCCGAGCATGCCGAGCAGCCGGCCGATGAAGGTGTCCGACGTGACCGAGTAGTAGGTCTGGTCAAGTTCGTAGTAATAGGTCAGCGGCTTGCTGCGGTGCGGTACCGCGGCGATGATCTTCCTGATCTGGCCGCGTAGCGTCGACACTTCTGCGCTGGCCTGATGCTGGTGGCCGGTCGCCTGGCCGAGCTGAGAGAACTCAGCGTAGACGCCCGCGAGGTTCGCTGGTGCTGGCAGTTCGAGCACCGGGATGCCGAACGTGGCGAGCCGTTTGGTCAGTGTCGCCCCGTTACTTGAGTCATTGGAGACGACCACCAGGTCAGGCCGTTCCGCCGCAATCGCCTCGACATTCGGGCTGAAGTAAGAGAGCTTAGTGCGCGGTGCCTGCGCCGGGTAATTGGAGTTGCTGTCGACGGCCTTGACCTGGGCGCCCGCGCCGATCGCGTAGAGCATCTCGGTCGCCGAGGGGGAAAGGGAAACGATCGCGGTCGGCCGCCTGGCCACGTGCACCGTGCCGTTGGCCGCGGTCACGCTGACCGGAAACGAGCGGCTGGCCGATGCGTGACCTGAGGAGCCCGAGCCCGTGGGTGTCTTCGTGGCGGTGCTGCAGGCGGCCGCCATGAAGCCGGCCGCGAGCGCGACGGCGATGAGCCGGCGCGCCTGAACTTGAGTAATCACTCATCCTCCGGTTGTCGTGGAGGACGAAGTGCGTCCGTTGCGACTCCCCGGAGGGATCGGAACGAGCCGCCCTTCCTCCGAGGACAGGCCGTCGACACTGGCCAGGCGTCCGGGCTCGTCCTCCGGCCGGAGGCATCACCGTTGCGGGACAGCGCCGGATTCACACCGGCTTCGCTGTGCTCAGCATCATCTCGCGGAATCCGCGGGACAGGCGAAGCTTACTTCACAGGCGGGCGCCAGGCCATGAGCGCTCGCATGGGCGTGGCGGGCGGCCGGGCCTGACGCGGCAACCGGCGCGGGACCCTTATTACACGGAACCGCAGGTTCGGGCTTACGCTGTCATAGGAGGTCGCGACCGCGAGCTACGAGGCGGCCGCGCTGCTGGCCGCCCACATCGCCTGGCCCAAAGGAGCGCTGCCATGCCGGACGCCAAGATCGACCGCGAGCTCATGATCCCCGACGGCGGGTTCTGGCCGGCTCCCGAGGTGCCGCAGCCGAACATCTACCCGATGGAGTGGCGGGTCGAGACGGAGAAGCTCGCCGCGATCTACCAGAAGTCCAAGCTGATGGCCTGGAACCCGGCAGACCTGCCCTGGGACAAGCTGCGCGCCGAGGACTTCAGCACCGAGCAGCGGCTGGGGATCATGTACTGGTTCTCCGTGCTGGCCAACTTCGACGCTTCCGGTCCGGCCGTGTTCGCCAGAGCGACGATCAGGGCCTTCGAGCAGCACGAGGAAGATCCGGTCCGCAAGTGCTTCTTCTCGATCACCAGGGACGAGATGAATCACGAGGAGTGCTGCCAGCGCTCGATCGCCGCGCTCTGGCCGGGCGGACCGCTCAACTGGACACCGTCGACCGACCTCGAGCGCGCGGCGCACAACAATATCGGCTGGCTGTACCACAACGGCGGCCGGTACTGGAGCGGCTACACCAAGGCGGTCGGCAAGTACTCGCTGCCGGTGCTGTTCACCAGCTTCATGATGGGCGAGATGGCGGCGTCCACCTTGTTCCGCGGGATGGCGTCGGGCACCACTCATCCGGTCTTTTCTGAGATGTTCCACAAGATCGGCCGGGATGAGTCGCGGCACCTGCAGATCTGCATGACGATCCTGGAGAACGAGTGGCCCGGCCTGACCGACGACGTGAAGGCCACGATCACCCGCCAGCTCAGGGCCGGGTTCATCTTCCTGTCGATGATCCTGTGGGAACCGCCGGATGGATTCTGGGACCTCCCGCCGTATTACCTGCCCAATCACCGGGTGCTGATGAGCCACGCCAAGGCGGCCGGGCTCGGCGTGCTGAGCTACGACCAGCAGGCGGAGAACTGGAAGACGGCGATCGCGAAGGTCCGGGTCATCGTGCAGCGGTGGGGCATCGGGTTTCCCGCGATCCCGGAACTCGACATCGAGGGCGTGGACGTCTCCGCCGACATCAACCCCGAGGACATCATCCCGGTGTTCTAGGCAATCCGCTCCCCGAACGCGAGCCGGTGCCCGCCGGGGATCTCGATCACGAAGTCCCGCAGGCCCCATGGCCGGTCGGTGAGCGGCGTGGTGACGGGTACGCCCAGGTCGCGGCAGCGCGCATGCAAGCCGTCCACGTCGGTGACGCCTATATAGCACGCGGTCGTGCTGTTCACCCCCGGGTTCTCGGCGAGGACGATGCCGAGCCCCACCTCCCCGGACCGGACAAGCGCGAGGTAAGCCGGCTCGCCGACGGACATCTCAACTTCGAAACCCAGATTTTTTACGCAGTATCCGACGGTGGCATCGACGTCGCGGACTTCCAGATTCGGGCGGCAGCTCAGCAGGTTCGTCATGCGGGGCAGTCAACACCCGGCCAGCCGCAGCAGCAACGTCCGGCTCGCACGTCCTGCTCGCGCGGCAAGGAGCAGCCGCGCGGCAAGGAGCAGGACGCCACCTTCCGCCGCCCTCGCTATTACCGTGGACGTTACATCGCATTACGTACTATGCTCCACGTAGTATCGGGTTGCGTAGCATTGACGAGACGACCTTGGCGTGGAGGTGCGCACGGTGACCGACGACCTCGGCAGGTGGGCCGATCCTTCGATGCTGGTTCTCGCCAGCCTGGCCGACGGGCCAAAGCACGGGTACGCCATTACTCAGGACGTGGCGGCCCAGGTCGGAGTGCAGCTCGGCCCGGGCACGCTCTACGGGGCCATCGGCCGGCTTGAGCAGCGCGGTCTCATTGAGGCGCTGCCGCCCGACCGGCGGCGCCGGCCGTACCGGATCACCGCTGCGGGCGCGCAGGAGCTTGCCCGCTCCGCCGCCCGGATGCGGAACCTGGCCGAGCTCGGGCTTACCCGCCTCGCCGCGGCCAGGGCCGCGACATGACCCGGCGCCATGCCGACCAAACCGGGCGCGATCAGGGCGCACCCGACGACCGCCGCGATCCGCTCTTCGTCCGCGCGGTCCTCGGCCTCTATCCGCCGCGGTGGCGAGCCCGCTACGGCCAGGAGTTCGCGTCGCTGCTGATCGAGATGGCCGCCGCGGCGCGCTGGCCCGCCCGGGCCAGCCTGATCGCTGATGCCGTCTCGGGCGCACTGGACGCCCGCCTGAATCACCCTGGAGGCAGCACAATGCCCGATCGCATTCGCGGGTCCATCGCGGTAGTGGCCTGCGCCGTCGTCGCGTTCACCATCGCGGGCGCCGGCTTCCAGAAAATGACCGAGTATCCGGACTTCCGCGCTGCCGCTCACGAGCACGCCGCCATCGGGGCGTCGTTCGACATCCTGCGGGCGGCCGCCATTCTCGCCGGGGTCGCCGTGCTCGCGGGCGCGCTGCCGGTTGCCTGGAGCGTCATCAGGCAGGCCATCGCGGCCCGGCGGGCAGACCTGATCCGGCCGCTGGTCATTCCCCCCGCCGCAGTGCTCGGCTGGCTCGCCATCGCCCTGATCATCGTCCGGATCTTCCGCCACCCGCAGGTGCACTCGGCGGCCAACATCGCCACCGTGGCGGCCATCGCCCTGCTCGGCGCCGCCGCCGCGGCGGCGTGCGGGTGGGCAGCGGTCGCCGTCCTGCGCCGGGCGGACCTGGCGCCCCGCCTGCTGCGCTCCGAGGTTGTCCCGATGACGGTGCTGAGCGTGTGCATGGCCGTGGTGACCGGCGCTGACATCAGCTGGGGCCTGGCCGTCCGCTCGGCCGACAGCGCCCTGTTCCACAGCGACAACGGCCTCGTGGCCACGTCCATGCCGCCGAGCTGGGCCGGGGGAGTGGTGGTGCTGATCGTCGTCACCGTCATAACGGCAGCCGCCACCGTGCGAGCCGCCCGCGAGCTGCGCACGCCAGCGCAGTAGCCGCCGCTCAGCCGGCCGGCGCCTCATCCCTGGCACCGGCCGGGGAACGCGCTCAGGGATGCGCTCGCGAGCGCCCGGGCGCTATGGCGGCCAGCTCCCCGGCGAGTTGCGCTGCGATGGCCGTCCAGCCACGCGCATGCTGATCGACGAGCTCGGGCGGCAGGAACGTGTGCTCGATCGTCATGAGCGTCTGCTCGTTCTCGCGCGGTTCCAGTAGCACGTTCACCACGCTCTTGAGGCTGGGATCGGGCCAGGTAGAGCAGCTCCAGCTGAAGCTCAGCCGGCCTGGCCGGTCCAGTACCAGGTACTCCCCGCTGACCCGGAAGCCGGCGTCCGCAGCGGCAGCGCGATGGCCAGCCCGGGCGGGGCTACCGGCGGGCACCGTCAGGGCCATGGCCGCCGCTACCGCACGAGGCTGCCCAGGCGGGGCTACGGGCCAGGGCACCGTCAGGGCTGGCCATGGCCGCCGCTACCGCGCGAGGCTGCCCTGGCAGTTGCGACGGCGGCCTTACAGCTTGGTCAGCTTGCTGAACGGCGAGGTGATCCGGGCTTGCTGCCCGCCGAAGTCGACAATCACCGCAACGTCGTCCTCCACGCCGACAACCCGGCCGAGGCCGTAGCGGTCGTGAGTTACCTGGTCGTGCACGTCATAGTGCTCGATCGGCGCAGCAGGAGAGGAATCGTTGAAAGGACTTCCTGGCAGATAGCGCCTGGGCACGGCGCGGGCTGGGCTCATGATCTCTAGTATGCGCCTGCCGGGGCGCTGACGAGGGCCGCAGCAGGGTAAACCTCCAATTGCCGGGCAGTTCTGCCGCGGCCGGGGGCCGGGCAGACCGCGCAACATCTGGATCCACGCGACATGGCGCTCCGTGCAGAAGTTTTCCGGTCGGCATAGCAGACTTGAGAAATCAGTGCGTATGGTGTGAGCCGGTACGTGGCGCCGGCGGGCCGGTCGCCGGGCGCCGGCGATCCAGTGCGAGTGCGGGTGCAACAGACCTGGTGAACTCGGAGGTGTCATGCACGCGAATCCCTACATCGTGCTGGGGAGCGCCGTTGTCGGGTTTCTGGTCGGGCTGACCGGCGCAGGCGGCGGGGCGCTGATGACGCCGATGCTGATCCTGCTATTCGGGATCACGCCGTCCACGGCCATCTCCAGTGACCTGGTCGCCGCGGTTCTCATGCGGCCGGTCGGCGCCGCGGTGCACCTGCGCAAGGGCACGGTGAATCTCCGGCTGGTGGGCTGGATGGTGCTCGGCTCGGTCCCGATGGCCTTCCTCGGCTCCTACCTGCTGCACCTGCTCGGGAGCGGCAGCGCGGCGCAGGGGAATATCGAGCGAGCGCTCGGTGCCGCGCTGCTAGTCGGCGCGGCCGCGATGGTGCTGCGCTACGTCCTCGACCTGCGCGGCGGCAGGAAGCGGGAGGGCGTCGTGCACAACATCACCCGCCGGCCGCTGCTGACCGTGGGCATCGGGATGATCGGCGGGCTCATCGTCGGGATGACCTCGGTCGGCTCTGGCTCGCTGATGATCGTCCTGCTGCTGTTCCTTTACCCCATGCTCGGGGCTAACCAGCTGGTCGGGACGGACCTCACTCAGGCGGTGCCGCTGACCCTGGCGGCAGCTCTCGGCGCACTGGCCTTCGGCCACGTCGAGTTCTCGGTCACCACCTCGATCATCCTCGGCAGCGTGCCCGCGGTGCTGATCGGCGCGTTCTTCTCCTCCAGGGCCCCGGACCGCTACGTCAGGCCCGCCATTACCTTCGTGATCTTCGCGTCGGGCCTGAAGTACGTCGGGATCGGGACCAACGCGCTGGGCTGGCTCCTCTGCGCCGTCCTGCTGGTGGCCGGCGGCAGCTGGCTCGCATACGCCCGGCCATGGCGGAACGGGACGCCCGCGCTGGCCACGGCCGACGGCGCCGCGGCCGACCGGCCGGGGCCGGGCCCCGAGCGGCACTTGCCATAGCGAATTGCGCACAACGCGTAACGCCACGTGCAGCCGCCGACGATACTGAGATAGACGCAGGCGACGTGGGTACCCCCGAGCTCACGTCGCCGCGTCTTTTCTCCGTCGGCTCTTCTGCGCTGGCTTCTTCCGGGTTGGCTTCTTCTGGGCGAGGCCGGCGAGCCGATTCGCTGGCTAGGCGACGCGCCGGCAGTACCCGTACCGGGCGGCGCCCGGTAGCGTTCGGTGCATGACAGCTACCGAGACAGCGCCAGGGGGCGGCAGCACGACGGGCACCCCGGCGGCACCGTTCGGCCGGATGCTGACCGCCATGATCACCCCGATGACCGCCGACGGCGCGGTCGACTATGACGGCGCAGCCCGTCTCGCTGACCACCTGGTTACCGAGATGCGCAACGACGGCCTGGTGATCAGCGGTACCACCGGCGAGTCGCCGACCACCACCGACGCGGAGAAAGAGCAGTTGCTGCGCGCCGTGATCGGGGCCGTCGGCGCCCGGGCCACGATCGTGGCCGGGGTCGGCACCAACGACACCGCGCACACCTGCGAGCTTGCCCGGCAGGCGCAGCGGGCCGGCGCGGCGGCCCTGCTGGTCGTCACGCCCTACTACAGCAAGCCGCCGCAAAGCGGCCTGGAAGCCCATTTCAGCAGGGTCGCCGACACGACCGGGCTGCCGGTGATGCTGTACGACATCCCGGGCCGGACGGCCGCCGCCATCGCCACCGAGACCCTGGTCCGGCTGGCCGCCCACCCCAGGATCGTGGCCGTCAAGGACGCCAAGGACGACCCTGGCGGGGCCTCCTGGGTGATGGCCCGCACCGATCTCGCGTTCTACTGCGGTACGGACATGCTCAACCTGCCCTGGCTGGCGATCGGGGCCGCCGGGTTCGTCAGCGTCGTCGGGCACGTCGTGGGGGACCGGCTGCACGAGATGATCGATGCGTACACCGGCGGCAACGTCGGCAGCGCCCGCTCCCTGCACCGTGAGCTGCTCCCGGTGTACACCGGGATGTTCCGGACTCAAGGAGTGATCATGACCAAAGCGGCCCTCGGGCTGCTCGGGCTGCCGGGCGGCCCGGTCCGGCCGCCGCTGGCCGACGCGACAGGCGCAGAGATACAGCAGCTCCGCGCGGACCTTGAGGCGGGCGGTGTGAAGCTCCGGTGAGCCACCCGCATCCCGGGCTCGGGCCGCCGCCGCCCCTGCCCGCGAACGGCCTGCGCATCGTGGCGCTTGGCGGCCTGGGTGAGATCGGCCGGAACATGACGGTCTTCGAGCACGCCGGGCGGCTGCTCATCGTGGACTGCGGCGTGCTGTTCCCCGAGCCGGATCAGCCAGGGGTCGACCTGATCCTGCCGGATTTCACCGCGATCGAGGACCGGCTGGACCAGATCGAGGCGATCGTCCTCACGCACGCGCATGAGGACCACATCGGCGCGGTGCCCTACCTGCTCCGGGAGCGCAAGGACATCCCGCTGGTCGGCTCGAAGCTGACCCTCGGCCTCGTCCGCGGCAAGCTCACCGAGCACCGCATCACCCCGGTCGCCGCGGAGGTGGCGGCCGGCACCCGGGACTCGTTCGGGCCCTTCGACCTTGAATTTTTCGCCGTCAATCACTCCATTCCCGATGCGCTGGCCGTCGGCATCCGGACCAGCGCCGGAGTGGTCCTGCACACCGGTGACTTCAAGATGGACCAGCTGCCGCTGGACGGCCGGCTGACCGACCTGGGCGGGTTCGCCCGGCGCGGGTCCGAGGGCGTCGACCTGCTGATGTGACCAGCGAGCGGGCGATCGCGCCGGTGCTCGCCGAGGTCTTCGCGGCCGCCGAGCAGCGGATCATCGTGGCCTGCTTCGCCAGCCACGTGCACCGGGTGCAGCAGGTGCTGAACACCGCCGCTTCGCACCGGCGCAAGGTCGCGCTGGTCGGCAGGTCGATGGTGCGGAACATGGGCGTTGCCCGTGACCTCGGCTACCTGCGGGTCCCTTCGGTGCCCGGCGGCCTGATCGTCGAGCTGCGGGACGCCGAGGAGCTGCCGCCCGAGCAGATCGTGCTGATCTCCACCGGCTCGCAGGGCGAGCCGATGTCGGCACTGTCCCGGATGGCCGGCCGGGACCACCCGATCAGGATTGCCGAGGGTGACACCGTGGTGCTGGCGTCCTCGCTGGTGCCGGGCAACGAGACGGCCGTCTCCCGGATCATCAACGACCTGACCCGGCTCGGCGCCCGGGTGGTGCACAAGGGCAACGCGCTCGTGCACGTCTCCGGCCATGCGCCGGCCGGCGAGCTGCTGTACGTGCTCAACCTGGTGCGCCCAGGCAACTTCATCCCGGTGCACGGCGAGTGGCGGCACCTGAAGGCGCACGCGGAGCTTGCCGCCCGCACTGGCGTGCCGGAGAAGGGCATCGTGATCGCCGAGGACGGGGTGGTAGTTGACCTGGTGGACGGCCAGGCCTCGGTCGTGGGCACCGTGCAGTGCGGTTACGTCTACGTGGACGGGCTGTCGGTCGGCGAGGTCACCGAGACGTCGCTGAAGGACCGGCGGATCCTCGGCGAGGAGGGCTTCCTGTCCGTGGTCATCGTGATCGACTCGACGACCGGCAAGATGGTCGCCGGGCCGGAGATCCACGCCCGCGGCTCCGGCATCGACGATGCTGCCCTCGACGAGGTCAGGCCGCGGCTGGAGGAGGCACTCTCGCGGGCGGCCGCCGACGGGATAAACGACGTGCACCAGCTGACCCAGCTGGTCCGCAGGACCGCGGGGCGCTGGGTGAACGAGAACTACCGGCGCCGCCCGATGATCATCCCGGTACTTATCGAGGTCTGATGCCGGGCCGGCTCAGCGGGCCGGCCGGTCGCGCAGCCTGAACCGCTGCAGCTTGCCGGTGCTCGTGCGCGGCAATGCGGGCAGGAACTCGACCGCGCGCGGGTACTTGTACGGCGCGATCCGCTGCTTGACGAAATCCTGCAGCTCGGCGGCCTTCGCGTCGCCGCCGTCGGTACCGGCGGCGAGCACCACGTAGGCCTTGACGATCTGGCCGCGGGCTTCGTCGGGCACCCCGACCACGCCGCATTCGGCCACGTCCGGGTGACTGAGCATGGCCTCCTCGACCTCCGGCCCGGCGATGTTGTACCCCGAGGAGATGATGATGTCGTCGGACCGCGCCTGGTACCAGAAGTAGCCGCCGGCGTCCCGCAGGTAGGTGTCGCCGGTGATGTTCCAGCCGCCGCGCACGTAGGCCCGCTGCCGGTCGTCGGACAGGTAGCGGCAGCCGGTCGGGCCCTTGACGGCCAGCAGGCCGGCCTCGCCGTCCGGCAGCGGGCGGCCGTCCGCGCCGTGCACCTCGGCGATATAGCCGGGCACCACGCGGCCGGTCGCCCCCGGCCTGACCTCCTCGTCCGCCGAGGAGATGAAAATGTGCAGCAGCTCGGTGCTGCCGATCCCGTCGATGATCTGCACGCCGGTCGCATCGTAAAAAGCCTGCCAGGTGGCGGCCGGCAGGTGCTCTCCCGCCGACACCGCGCGGCGCAGGCCGCGCAGCGCTGCTGCCTTGCCGGACGCGATCATCGCCCGGTACGCGGTCGGCGCCGTGAAGCAGACGGTGACGCCGCCGGCGGCGATCTGGTCGGCCAGCTCGGCAGGCGTCGCCTTCTCGGTCAGCAGGACCGCGGCGCCCGCCCGCAGCGGGAAGATCACCAGGCCGCCGAGGCCGAACGTGAAGGCCAGCGGCGGAGTCCCGGTGAACACGTCGTCGGGCCGCGGCTTCAGCACATGCTCGGAGAACGTGTCGGCGACCGCCAGCACGTCGCGGTGGAAGTGCATGGTGGCCTTCGGCCGGCCGGTCGTCCCCGAGGTGAACGCGATCATGGCGACGTCGTCCGCGGACGTGGGCACCGCCGCCGTCCCGGCCGGCTGCCGGCCGGCCAGCTGGGTGAGGTCGCCGGGATCATCGGCTCCGTAGGTCACGATCCGCAGCCCCGCTGGGCCGGGCCCGGCCGTCGCCGGCCCGGCCGCTGCGGCGGCCTCCGCCAGCGCGTCGGTGAACCGGCTGTCGCAGA
>WNFG01007619.1_pt1 | contig 11992 bp, 10 predicted proteins | sample 5400431 | NCBI WGS metagenome assembly WNFG01 (sample SAMN13153346, study PRJNA577476) | soil metagenome | isolation source: 120 cm saprolite under Douglas fir tree site 2 hole 3 replicate 2 | place: USA:California | collected 2015-04-18
CGGGCGCCGCTGAGCAACGACGACTGGCCAAAGAATTGGCCAAGTCTATACCCAAACCGCACCTCGAATTTCTCGACTCCCTCAAGCTCTCGTTCAGTTGTGGGGATTTTCTGTTTGTCCATGCCGGTGTTCGACCCGGCGTTCCCATTCGAAAGCAGAGCGAAGAAGATCTACTTTGGATTCGTGAGGAGTTTCTCTCCTGTGATCAGCGGTTCGAGAAATTTGTCGTGCATGGACATACACCGGTTTGCACACCCGATATCCGATCAAACCGGATTAATATTGACACGGGCGCGTTCGCAACCGGACGCCTGACCTGTATCGTGATCGAAGGTACCGTAATGGTGCCGCTCATCGACGTGCGCGAATCGATGCACGGCGCCGCCGGTATCAGCGTTTCCCGAAATACACAGACGAGGATGGAACCCTGCTGCGTGGACCCTGGCTAGCCGATATGCTTGCCCAGCGCGTCGGGCGACCAATGCTCGAGCGCCGCTTTGTCGAGCTTGATTTTGCCGCCAAGCCGTGGCGCGCCAGTGTCGATTTGCCCGATCCACTCCCGACGTAACCTTTGAAAGTGAAGCCGTGAGTAAATTCGATCGGCACCCGCGGCCCCCAAGAAGACCGCCCAAAACTCGCCTTCGGATTTACCGCGACCGCACAGTAACCTTGGAGCCTTATCATTTGCACAGGGAGTAGCAGGGCATGGCGAAGCTTAATTTTGCGCAATTATTGGTCATGGTCAGCATCACAGGTTTTATGTCGGCCGCCAGCGCCAGCCGCGCGTCTGCGGACACTTACTATATTTCAGCCAGCGGTTCAGATTCAAACAACGGCATTACAAAAAGTAGTCCCTGGCTGCATGCACCGGGTATGGCAAATTGTTTGGCGGAGTGTTTCGCCACGACTCCGAAACCGGGCGACCAATTCATTTTCCGCGGCGGAGAAACATGGCATACCTCAAATGGCACCGTCGTCGGTATTCCTTGGATATGGACCTGGAGTGGAACGAGTACAGATCCCATCTATATCGGCGTGGACAAAACCTGGTTTGTCGGCTCCGCTTGGAGTCGTCCTATCCTCGATATGGATAATCCGCTGAGCACAGATCGACCGGAAACCTGTACCTACGACGACACGAAGATCACGGCTGTCAGTCTCAACAATGTGCACTACGTTGACTTTGACGGTTTCGAATTTACAGGAAAATGCTGGAGTGGGGACCCTCGCGCAGCATCGATATTTCGCAGCGGCTCCCACGTTACAATTTCGAATTCCTATTTCCACGGCTGGACAATGACTGCGCATGCCGGTGATGATACCCATTACATGATCTTAGGCGCTGGGGGCGGAATCACCAGCAACGTCGTCGTCGGTAACGTGTTTGACGGATCAGATTCATCGCTAGGAACAACGCCGAGAAAATCGACTGGTTTTGCTATTTACGCCGAGTGTTATGACGTGCACAATAATATCTTCCGTCGCGTTTCCAACGGGGCTGTCTGCGCGAATCTCACATATGTCCACGACAATTTGTTCGAGTATATGTATAATCCAGTCGAAACATATTTCGCCCACGGCAATGTCGTGGAGTCTCTTGGGGGACTCGAGGGAGCATATTTCTACAATAACATCATTCGTCATACCGATGAGGGTGTGACGATTTGGTTGCAGGCTTCTACTTTATATAACTTCAACAACATCTTCTACGACATCGGCAACCCAACCAACTGCCTGATGCAAAATCCACCGGGTTTCAAAGCCGGATCGGGAGTCGCAACTTCCCACATTTACAACAACACATTCGTGTCACCCTGCCTTCTTCGCTTCAATGCCGCCAATAGCACCACACCTTCCTGGTCGGGGCCGGTGTATTTCGCAAACAATCATTTCGTTGGATTTTCCAATTTGGCTGATGGCATAGCCTGTTACGCTGCGGCAGGTTGCTATATCCATGATAAAGGAGGCAATATATTTCAAAGCAAGGCCAAAGCATACGCGGAAGGCTATACTTCCACAAATAACTACGCTCCCACATCGGCCAATAGCGCAACAATTGGTAGTGGCCTCAATCTCCTTGTTATGTGTGAGTCGGCCCCCACTCTTTGCAGTACCACAAGTTTGGGCGCCACCGACGGCCCCGGAAATACTGCAGCGTATCCCGCAATTCCCATTCTTTCACGATCGGCCAGTGGTTCTTGGAATGTGGGCGCTTACTAGCTAGATTTTACAGGCGATTAATCCGACCGCAGTTCACGAAGATCAAAAGTCCATAACATGACGCTGTCGCCCGAGATACGAGTACTGCGGACGCGAGAACAGCTCAACTCATTGCGCGATTTTTGGCAGTCCTGTCGCCCATGTCGAGACGCCGATTTCGACTTCTTCCTCTTTTTCATCGACCTTAATCCAGAAGCGCAAAGACCGCATGTCATAGTAATCTATGAGGCCGGCATCCCCACAGCTATTCTTGCCGGCCGCCTCGATGTTACCCGCATCCCCGTGCGGGTCGGATATTTCAAATTCCCCGTCCCGAAACTACGTATCTTTAACTTCGTCTATGGTGGATGGCTCGGCGACCACTCCGAGAAAAACGCAAAGTTGCTCATCGGCAGCGTTCTGGAAAGGCTACGCGCTGGAGAGGCCGATGCCGCAATGTTGCACTACGCCGACCTAGCCTCGCCGTTGGTCCATTCTGCAACAAGCCTGCCGTCCAGACTGTGCATTGATCACCTGATCGAGCCGCAAAACCATTGGGCTCGCGAGGGCCAAGTTGGATCTGGCTTGTTAGCAGGACTCCCCGCAAACGAACGGTACAATCAGCGCCGCCGGGCGAAGATGCGCGCCACGGACTTTCGCGACATCAAGATCGAGACATTCCAGGCGCCAGACCAAGTCGACCGCCTGATGCGCGACGCCGAGGCCGTTGCTTCGACTTCTTATCAGCGCGGTCTTGGCGTTGGATTTGCCGATACACCAATCATCCGAGGTCCGTCTAGAATTCGAGGCCCACAATGGGTGGCTGCAAGGACATATCCTCTATCTCGACTCCAAACCAGTCGCCCTCTGGATTACGTCCGTCCGAAACAAGGTAGCGGTTAGCGACTATCTGGCGTTCAACCCAGACTACGCGAAATACGCCCCAGGAATGTACCTGATGATCAGCGCGATTGAAGGTCTGCATGATGTCGATCGTATCGACTTTGGTGGCGGAGATGCGCGCTATAAGGAACTCCTCGGGAACAAACTTCAGCGCGAAGCAACAGTTTACATGTTCGCTCCAACAATCAAGTCCATCGCGGTCAATGCACTTCGCACGGGTGCTCGCGCGGCACATCAGAGCGCCAAGCGCGCACTGCCACACCTCGCCGCGATTAAACGGCGATGGCGTACGCGAAAGCGCAAATCAGGTCGGTCCGAAGAACCAAGGCCTCCGATGACCAAGCCCTGATTGCGCATCAGCAACTGCGGATCGAGAAGCTGACCGCCAGCTTTATGGGCCGCTGAGGTGGAGCCCATCCCGCCACGCAGGCCGTCGCCCCGTTCTCGGCTCGTGAGCGAGCGCGGTGCACCAGCGCATCTGCACTCCGACGACGGTCCGGAATTCGTGTCGCACGCTTCTCAAATGGATAGTGAACCAGGGAATCGGCACGGCGTTGATCGAACCCGGCAAGCCCTGGCCGAATTGGCGTCAACGAGAGCTTCAGCGTAACCATCCGGTGGAAGCCGCGGATCAAGAGCGTCGCGCGCACCTTGATGCGAGTTTTCGTAACCGAGGTTGGAGAGCATGGCGACTTCAGCGGCGAGCGAAGCGGTGTCAGGTTTACGGGGTCTCCATGGTTCGGCAATGGCCAGCGGCGGCCACTAGCAACCTGGCGCACCCGATGGCGATGCACGACCTCACCAATATGGTGAGCGGAGCCAAGGTACCGATTCCAAGCTTCAGCAGTCCATCAACTCCGGGATATTATGTCTATCCAGGTTACACTCCTTCGTTGAGTGATATCTTTGCCGTCATGCTCAGTCCTGCATCCGGCGACATTACTCCGGTTCGCGGCTCAAGCGGCGGACCGATAAGAGGCAGCCCTGCCGCTGCACAAGCGGCTTCGTTCAATCCCCCATGCGTCAAAAATCAGAACCTTGCTTTAAGGTCCAGCGAACCATTCGTCGGAATATCCTGAAAGCCGATAGTCGAGCAGACCGAGCCATTCATGGACGGCAATATCGAGGCGCCGCAAATTGTCCGTGGCGGTGCTAGCGGGCAACCATAGTTCTTGCCAACCATGCGTGCGCGCACCCACCGGAAAAGCGATTACGTTGAAACCCGCCCTTCGAAAGGTCCCCATCGCCCGCGGCATGTGATAGGCAGATGTCACCAGCAGCCAGCGTGACTGTGGTGTCGGATTGATCAAGTGGGCGGTGAACCGGGCGTTTTCTTCGGTAGTCTGCGATCGTTCCTCGATCGAAATGCGATCGGCGGCGATGCCGAACGAGACGAAGTACTGCTTGACAATAGCGGCCTCACTCGGCCCGGGACTTGATGGGTCTGTACCGCCGGAAAAAATGATCTGAGCCCCGGGATAACGATGGGCAAGGTCGACCATAACGGCCATCGGCTCAGTGTCTTCTTCGAGAAGGATTGTGCTCAAATATCCATGGCTCTGTGAATCATATGACCCACCGAGAACGATGATCCCATCGATCCGTTGGTCCGGGAATCTCATTTCGAACCGTTGCTCTAAAGGGGTCAACAGCATGTTTCCGAGCGGTGACAGCGCGGCCGCCACCAGCGCCGCCAAAGCGACCGTGGCGACAATTACGCCAGAGGGGCGACGAAAGACCATCAGGACAAGCCCCAGTACCGCTAAAGACGCAATGACATTTGAAGGAACGGAGAAAAACCCTACAGCTTTTGACAGCGCAAAATGCATTGCGACATCCTTTCAATTCACTACTACCAACACCAACACCTAATGGATGCGGGTGATATCGCTCCGGGCGCAATCGAGCACCCTCAAATGGATAGACCTTCTATGCAGGTAGCCATGAGCGGCAATTCAAGGTTTACGACAGACGTTGACGGGCGGCGTCAGGGCGCAGATAGCCCAATTCGCTGAGATGCGCTTTCGTGCCGATTAAGAGTCCGGTGAGAATCCAAGTCGTACCCCATAGATGCACGGTGCACGATATGTAGGCAGTCAGAAAAAGCAGGATTCCAAGAGTCGTTGCCAGCTTCGCGTCTACCGGCGTCAAGTCAGACTTGCGGCCTTTGGTCAAAGTGGCTGCAGCCCCAAAAAGCGAAAGCGCGACAAGAACAGCGCCAGGGTAGCCGTGACGAATCGCTAAAACCAGCCAAAGCGAATCGATCGAGTGGTTGATCTCCGCGGGCCTCTCACCGTAACCGAGCCCTACCCACGGCGATTGCGACACATACAATCCAACCATGTGCCACGTCCATTCTCGATAATAGCCGGATTCAGGAGAGAATGTAAGATGGGAAACTACGAAGCCAACGGGAGAATTGCTGATCAGGAACGCAGCCATGATCCCAACCGCACCTGCGATAATCAATGCTGACCAACGGAAAGCCATTCGCGAGAATATGCGATCGTAAGTGAGCAGAGCAAATCCCATAAGCATGATCTGAATCGGAGCGGAGGAAAACGCCAAAATCGTTCCAAGGCTGCATGAGAAAATTGCAAAGCGCCGCCCCCGGATGGGAATCGATACCGCCAAGAGTAGGCCAATCGTACAGGTAAAGCCGTAAAGAATTGGATGTTCTATCGGCCCGGTTGCCCGCAATAAGCCCAGCCGGTGCGCATCCTCCCAAGATTCAATACTGTGCATCGGGCTCCCTAACTGGGCAGCTAGATCATGTGCAAAACGATGGTTCGTCAAAGGATCGAGGATCCCCACCAGTGCCACGACCGCTATAACTCGACAAAGCACGTCAACAAAGGACAACGCATGGCCACGCTCGGAAAGCAGTACCCGGGTCGTCATGTAACCTATGCAGAACTCGAGGACGTCTGGGCCTGCATGGTTAAATGCCGACATCGGACCGTCCACGTTGGCTGGCGCATAAATCAACCAGCATCCAGTTAAAACGATGAAAAGGTCAGACAGCACAAATCGGTAGCGGCCAGCCGACACTTTTTGTATCCATCTGGCCAGCAGAACTGGTGTCAACGACAAGAAAATCAATCTAATTACCGTAAGTCGAAGCCCAAACATGTAAAAAGAGAGCTCCTCGGGAATGAAGAGCCCGATAAGGATAAGCGTCAGCATGAAGGGCATTGTGGCGGCGCTCCCAGCAGCCGCCGAACGGCGCGCGATCCTGAATCCAGGATTGGCGATGGCCGCCCCAAGAGGCTGTTTCATCTCACGCGGCATCATGCGCGAAGCATAGATATGTTATGTTCATGTCCCCTCCCTAAGAGAACTGGCGTAGGTGCGGGCCTCGATTATCACTTCCGGCGAAACCAAAATGAACCTGGTTCCCGACTAGGCTGGCTTGCCAGGATGGGACAAACCGCGGCCACGCGATCGCGATGATTGTGCCAAAGCCAATTCAGCGCGCCGATAACTTCGAACTCCCGATTAAAACAGAGAAAGGCTTCAAGCAGGTACTGCTCCGTCCACAATCTACGATCATCGAGGACCCAGGCCGCGGGGTAATCAGAAGGGGTAAAAATGTCATGCGCATGGACCGCAACGCCGCTCTTCAGGCGTCCGAGAAGAGCGAGATACTCATGCACGACGTCGCTCTGCGGCCGCACGACATGCGACGAATCAATGAAAAAAATGTCGTTCGCTTCGAGCTCGTCGACTACGTGAAGAGGCATATCCTCGATGCGCGAGCGATGGACGGTCACCCCTAGCCCTTCAAGCCATGGCTGCTCATACGGCTCCACGCAAATCTGCCGACAAAGATAAGCAGGATCATTGTTTTTGTTCGCCTTGATAGCGAGCTGTGCCACAAGCGTTGAACCGCCGCTGCCGACTTCAAGAATCCTTTTTGGCTTGAAGTGGCGTACCATGCAGTACAAGTATTCGGCGTCACCCGAACCAAAGTTCTTGTTGTCATATCCGTAGCTCAACTCACCTGCGCTGGTCAGAGGAATCGCCTCAAGCTCGTCGCGGTAGTGAAAATGGCTTAAAAGTTCGAGCTGACCCGGCTCATTCAAATCGAGCCCACAGATGGTTCTTTGTGCATGAAGAGGATGTTTGAGGTCCGAACGATAAACGAGCGGACTATAATAGTGATGCCTGATTGGATAGACACCAGCCTTATCGAAGATCCAGGCGCAGATACGCAGCCGTGATTGCAATCGGGACACCGCCACCATCGAGGCGACACCTATGGCGGCGAAAGGGGCAAGCATAATGTCAAGGAAGCGATCGAGGTACTTTGCGAGCATCAGTGTCCACCACCTTGGCGTTGGCTTTAAAAGGCGACGACAACAGGGGAAGGAACGAGAAAGGCGGCGTCCAGATTCAATCGCGCAACTAAACGAAAGTACCGCAAGTGCGCCATACACAGGTCGTCATGGAAAACGATCAGCGGCGCGCTAAGCTCCTCGATCAACCCCAACTGGATCCCCCACTCGCGCCCAATAAAATGGACGGTAACGCAATATATATATATAACATTATATATAATATTGGAAAATACGCCATCTGTCGGCCCTTCGGCGAAATGCCGGTCTGATCATTGAGAAACTGTCCATCGTATCTTTTCTTGCACAATTTTACTATCGCACAATTGGCCAAGTATAATGTATTGTTTCGCTAAGTGATGCCGCAATAGGCCAAAGGAAACAAGGTCGAGCAGTTTAGCCTTCGGTCCCTGTAGTCCGGAGATCAAGCCCGAAGTGACAATCAAATCTGCGTCGTTGAGTAGCTTAATGGCAGTATCCTCGACAAAGAATCTTAGATGGGTGCGATCCAGGATGCCCGAATCTTGATAGTTAAAGCGGCGCTTCAGCAGCAGCGGAACAGAAATACTCAAATGGGCGATATTGGGGACCGAAACAATAACTTGACCGCCAGGTTCCAGGAGCTTTGAGAGCTTTCGAAGGGTCGTGGTTGAATCGGGCAGATGCTCAAGCACATCGAGCAAAAGGATAAGGTCGTAGGTCTTAAGCTCGGTAAACGTCTCGTCTATTTGGCCAATAACCGCCACGTCAACGTTCTGTTTCAATTCGTCCAGCAAGTCTGGATTTAGCTCTACGGCGGTGGTTTCGGCCTCAGGGTATATCGTTTTCAACCACTTCAGCGTGCCTCCCGCACCGGCACCCACTTCGAGTATCCGCTTAGGGCTTTTTGGTAAAAGCGGATTAATCTCGCGCCGAACAAAGTGATAGTAATCCATATTACGAGCATTCCATGCCAGTGAATTACGTGAGTGACATTTCGACCACGATACCCCGGGAGCATCAGTCTTCTTCGCACGCGATTTTCGGGCGCTTCCTCCAGGATCTGGCTCGCCTCGGTCTTGCGGCCGAGGTGGCGTCCAGCCCGGCACCCCAACTCTCAAAATCTCACACTTTTTTCCCAACAGTGAGTTCAAACCATTTTCCAGCGCTACCGAGTCTGAGTTCAAGCCAAGCTTCAAGCTGAAATCTTTGCGCTACGGTATAGGTTCGAGTTTTATTGGTTGCAAACTTCGTGCAAGCCAAGCTGATACAGCCGATCTTTGCGAAAGTGCGCGTTCTTCGATGCAATGCCAAGAAACGATGGCAAGCAGGAGCGTTAGCGGCATCGAGAGAGTCGTCATAACAGTCGGCGTGCATCCACTGTACACGGCTGCGATGAGCTGCTCCACCGGGAACGCGTAAATGTACATCCCATAGGAGTAGTCACCGAGTCGGTTGTAAGCGAACAACGGCTCGTATCGCAGAAAGCCAAGATAAAAAATGCCGTAGCACCAGGCAAGGACAAACAGTTCGTGAAACCATGGGCTTCCGTAAGAGATGGCCGAAGCGGCACCGAGCAGCACCAGTATTGGAAATCCGAGCGGCACCCATTGCCGGAATTGGAACAAGGTCATGCCTATCACAAAGGGCAATGCCAAAAGATGGAAATTGCGCAAGATAGTAAGGTGGTTGAAATTGCTGTGTAGCAGTGAGATCGCTGCAACGTAACAAATTGCGTAGGCAAGCACAAAACCGCCAAAACGTCGACCGTTACGCGCCAGCCCGAACGTCCCGACCACCGCCACCATGGCATAACAGGCCACCTCGTAAGCCAAAGTCCAAAGAGACCCGTTTATCGCTCGCGGATACGGATTGTCCTCGAATACGCCGGGTAGTTCGTATTGCAGCGGCCAAAGACGAAGATTCTTTGGAATGTAGAACAGCGTTTCGCGATCCAGGAAATAGTCCGCCAAACCGATTTTTGTAAATATAGGTCCGAGGGCGAAGACAGTCAGCACGAGCACCGCAAGAAGGCCGGGATAGATTCTCAGTGCTCTTGCAACAGCGAACTCGATGAGACTGCGGCTATTGTGAAAGCTTTGAGAGATGAAGTATCCCGAGATAAAGAAAAAGGTTAATACGGCAAGCGTACCTAGATTCATGCCGAGGACACGAGCGAGAGGCTCGGGCGTCGCTGGTCCGGAGGAGATTGGGTATGCATGGGAAACTAGAACCGCGGCCGCCGCGATAACACGCAAGAGGTTGAAATTGTTTTCTCTGCCAGCGGTTGCTCTAGTCTGCAAAGTCATTGCTCGATAACCTCTATGTCACTTCTGCACATGGCGGCTTGTTGCAAAAGTTCACTCACATTTCCTCGGGCCGTGGGAGCGCCTGCCCATCGAAACCCCACGTTGGGGAAAGCCACCCAATCTACAGCCCACTCAACGAACGGCGACGTCCGCATCCGCCTTACGATAGCTCTGAACTGCACTTCTCATGACACAGGGCGTTTTTGCGCCGATCTTCGTCACCCTTCAGTTTTCGACTCTCGTAACACTATCGGAACAGAAAAAAGTAAATTTCGAAATTTAATATTCCTATAGAACTCAAAAGAGAGTTGCGCGCAAACTGCCATCACTCCTATTAGAAAAAGCATGCCGCGCGCTTGCCCCGTGACAGCTGGGTCCCATGCGAGCGCTGCGGCCATTACGGTGGGCGTCGCAAATGCGGCCACCAGATCAATCAGCACCGTTGACCCACGCGTCGTAGACTTCTCCAACGACGTAAAAAAGATCATGAAAGAGATGAACTCACCAATTGCTATCCCGACGAGCATTGATTCCAGGCGTGGCCATGCAACTATGCAGGCAAATGCAATCAGCAGTCCAAAGCCGGATGAGAGGTTTAAGAGCGCAAGCTGCTTGGTTCGACCGCTCGCGAGAAGGAACGTTGTAGGCGCACCCGAGCGTTGGAGCCTGAGGCACGCGATCAATACGAAGAGGACATGTGCTGCTGGGCTGATGGTAAATGAAGGGCCGAATATTAGTGGTGTTAGTATGTCAACAGCGAGCACCATCCAAACGGCATAGAGGCTGGTCAGAATCGAGTAAAATCCCAATAGTAAGCGGTAACGTTCTGAGCGATCGGAAGCGGCCTCACCTCCAGATAGGAGGAATGAAAGGCTTGGACCGGCAAATACGCTCCCTATCACGTAGGTTGGCACCACGCTCATGCTGAAGATAACGGCGTACACCGCCAATTCCTTTACTCCGAACCAATATCCGACCAAGACACGGTCAAGTTGAGATACGATCGCGAGGCCTACGCCGTTGAGCGTAAGCGGCAGTCCAAAGGACAGCGCTTGACGTAGCGTTGGTTTGTCCCAGCTGAGCTGGTAAGGAGTGCGTGCGAGCACATGGGACAAGATCACGTACACAACTGACTGGACGGCCAAGCTGACCACGATCGCACGATGATCGCGAAGCGCTGTTGCCGACAGAAATAACGCTGCTATCGCCGTCAGATTTGCTACGACCTGCGCGGTGCTGTCTGGACCATAGTTGTAATTTCGTTGAATTTGCTTGATACCCAAATGGGCGAAGCCTCCCACCGCTGAAAGGCCGGCGGCCAGTGCAAAACTTCCGGCGAAATTGCCAACTCCGAACAGTCCGGCAGTCACGGGTGCGGTGACCACAAGAGCCCCGGCAAGGAGGAGACTATTGGCGACGGCCAGCATGTGTGCCGTCGAAAGCGCTTGCGCTGAACCATTAATTATTACGAACCTATCGAGCGCGACGTCGGTTACGAGTCCACCAAGTCCCAATACAACACTAATAGCGATCGCGGTTCCAAACTCATCTGGGGCGAGCAGCCGCGACAAAATAATGTTTCCTGCAAACCGCGAGCCGAAAACGACAAGCGGAGCCAGGCCGCCTACAATGACGCGCTCCGTCCAAACCCTCAACGAGGTCACACTTTCCTCCGCCGCCCGGCCCATGTTGATTGGGCGTCGATTTACCGCCCAATTGCACCCGCATCGGAATTGCAATCCACAGTCATGCAAGCGATCTATGCCGGGAAATTTGGTTCCTTACATCATTGATCACATACCACTTACGCGTCATCGTCATCGGCTCAATCATCGACTTCTGGTTGCCAACCGCATGGACCTTTCTTCTATCGAAGCTTGAGTCTAGCGCGGCCTACGCAAATGCGCTGACGCGATCGTTTGCGTCTCTTTGATTATCATCGAGGCTTACGAAGATAACGACGACCTGACAAGCCTTCCCTCACGGAGAACCTCCAGCGCTCATATCCCGCACCGGCATATCCTGCCAAATCCCACGGGTATCGATCACCGCCAGGTGACGCCGTTCTGCTAAGGGGATCATTTTGAAATGGTCGTGGTCGACGAGCACAATTGCGATCTCGCAGGTCCGAATTGCCTCATCAAGATCTGTTAGCTCGGCCCCATGCTCCGCGATTTGTGAAGGCAGCTTGCGGATGTATGGCTCGACAATCTTGATGCGCGCGCCGTAACGGGAGGCAAGCTGATGCGCTACTTCCAATCCGGG
>WNFG01011460.1_pt1 | contig 11992 bp, 8 predicted proteins | sample 5400431 | NCBI WGS metagenome assembly WNFG01 (sample SAMN13153346, study PRJNA577476) | soil metagenome | isolation source: 120 cm saprolite under Douglas fir tree site 2 hole 3 replicate 2 | place: USA:California | collected 2015-04-18
ATTGTCGCCACGATGGCCGACGCTGGGGTCGGCAAGTCACGGCTGTTGTTCGAGTTCAAGGCGACTTCCCAATCCGGCTGGATGGTGCTGGAGACGTTCTCGATTTCGCACGGCAAGGCCAGCCCTTTTCTGCCGGTAATCGATCTGCTGCGCAACTACTTCGACATTTCCGCCGGGGACGATGAACGCAAACGCCGCGAAAAGGTAACCGGACGCGTCCTGGCACTCGACCGAAATCTGGAAGACACGCTGCCCCACCTGTCCAGTCTACTCGGCATCGTGGAGGGCGATGACCCGCTGGCGCAGATGGATGGGCAGATCAAGAAGCGGCGGACGCTGGAGGCGATCAAACGCATCCTCTTGCGCGAAAGCCTCAATCAGCCGCTGATGGTGATCTTTGAGGACCTCCACTGGATCGACGAGCAAACCCAGGAGTTGCTGAACCTGCTCGCCGATTCGATCGGCACTGCAAAATTCCTGCTGTTGGTGAACTACCGGCGCGAGTATTCGCATCAATGGAATACCAAGACCTATTACACCCAGTTGCGTCTCGATCCGCTCGGCAGGGAGAGCGCGGAAGAAATGCTCTCGGCGCTGTTGGGCGACGGCGAGGAGCTGCTTCGGCTCAAGCGCCTGATCATAGAGAAGACCGAGGGTAACCCGTTCTTCATGGAGGAGACGGTGCAGGTGCCCTCGACCGTGCAGGCCATCCTGGCTGCACGCATCGACCGCCTGCCCGCCAATGAGAAAGACCTGTTGCAGACGCTCGCCGTGCTCGGCAAGGACTTCACGCTTAGCCAGGTCAAGGCAACGATGGCGAGAAGCGACTCAGCACCGGAGCAGATGCTTGCTGAGCTGCAGATGGCGGAGTTCATCTACGAACAACCGGCCTTTCCCGAGGTCGAGTACACCTTCAAGCACGGGTTGACGCAGGAGGTCGCCTATAACTCGGTACTGGTCGAACGGCGCAAGCTTTTGCACGAGCGCGCCGGACTGGCGCTGGAGTCGATGTTCGCCAAGCAGTTGGAGGACCATCTGGACGAACTGGCACATCATTACAGCCGCAGCGATAACGTCGGCAAGGCGGTTGAATACCTGGGGCGGGCCGGCCAGCAGGCGCTGCAGCGCTCGGCCTATGACGATGCGATCAATGGCCTCACGGCAGCGATAGGTCTGCTCCAGAGGCTACCGGACAGCCCCGGACGCATTCAGCGGGAATTGCTCCTCCAATTGGCCATGGGCCCCGCCCTGGTCGCTGTCAAAGGCCGGGCCGCGCCGGAAGTGGAGCGCGCATACACTCGCGCGCGTGAGCTTTGCGAGCGGCTGGGCGATCCCCCGGAGCTTTTCCCGGCGTTGTTTGGACTGTGGTTCATGTATTTCTTGCGGGCCGAGTTGCGCAGGGCCTATGAACTTGCCGAACAGCTTTGGCGGCTGGCGCAGAACGCGCACGATCCGGTGCGGCTGCTTTACGTGCACCTCGCTCTAGGAGTTACCTCATACGGATTGGGTGATTTCCTTTCCGCCAAGGAACACCTCGGAACGGCAATCTCCATTTATGATCCCGAGCGCCATCGGTCGCTGGCGCTCCGCTATCTCGGGCTTGATGCCGGGGTATATTGCCTGATGGGATTGGCTTCGAGCATGTGGCAGCTCGGCTACCCGGATCAGGCTCTCAAGCGAAGCAATGAAGCGCTCGCGTTGGCTCGAGGACTGTCCCATCCCTTTAGTCTGGCTGCTGCTGAAAATTTTGTCGGAGACCTGCGTCAATATCGGCGAGAAGCAAGCGCAGCTCAAGAAAAGGCGGAGCGCGGAATTGCGCTCTCGGCCGAGCACGGGCTAAGCGACTTTTTGGCATATGCGACTATTCTCCGCGGCTGGGCGATTGCCGAATGTGGGCACCACGAAGAGGGGATTGCACAGATAGAGGGAGGCCTTACTGCGTTTCGCGCGACCGGAGCGGAATTGAGAAAGCCATATTTTCTGTGCTTGCTGGCTGAAGCATGTATGGAGACGAACCGCTTCGACGACGGGCTGAGTGCATTGACGGAAGCGTTGGCGGCCGCCGGTGAACATGAAGACCGTAACCATGAGGCCGAGATTTATCGGCTCAAAGGCAAACTCCTGCTGAGGCGCCAGGCGGAACGAAGTGGAGCCGAGCACGCTAGCGAAGCAATGCGGAGCGAGCTAAGGAGTCTGCGACGTGCGGATAAAGAATCGAGTCCGCGAGGTGCGTCAGGAATCGACGGCTCCAATGCCGCGATAGCTCAAACTTGCTTTGAGCGAGCGATTGAGATTGCACGTACGCAGAGCGCCAAATCATGGGAATTGCGCGCGACCACCAGCCTTGCGCGGCTTCTCGCGAAACAAGGACGCGGGGACGAGGCTCGCACCATGCTCGCAGCCATCTACAACTGGTTCACCGAAGGCTTCGACACCGCTGATCTGAAGGAAGCCAAGGCGCTTCTAGAACAATTGAACGGCTGAACAGCGCTGGTCGCCCGGTCGTCCCGGCCGAGCAGGCCGTGTAGTATCTGTGCCGTCAGTTGTGCAGCTATGGTTGATCCAGAACAGGGAGGCCGGTTGGCAACTCCGCCCGATACGGCTGCCCGTAATTCTACGCGCCAGCTTGCCGCGATCAGTTCAGCGATGTGGTCGGCTACACGGCGATCATGGGACGTGACGAGCATACAGCCCTTCACGCATTGGATGCCCATCGCGAACTTCTGCGCATCCTTCTGCCCAAGTTCAACGGCCGGATGGTCGGTGAGATCGGCGACGGCACTCTGACCAGCTTCCATAGTGCGCTCGAGGCGGTGAATTGCGCCTTACTTTTAGGCGCCAACAGAGGGTCATTTTTCAGCGTGCTCGCGATTATAAATTCACGCGACCAACCCCCGCGGCATCGAGCCCGCCGCCTCCACCAAAAATCCTATAATCGCGCGCCGCAGACGGCGCGCTGAGAAAGGACCCTCTCTTGAGCGCCGCAGCGGCGCCCGTTCTCCCCCTGACAGAGACTGTCAGGGGGAGAACCTAAAGGTCGCGATTAATTTGCTCGTCGAGCAGCATTGCCAGGCTGTCACGATAGACTGAGGGCCGCAGTTGCATCAGCAGGCCGCGGGCGGCTGCGACTTGTTGTGCCGCCATCGCCCGCCCGCGCGCGATAAGTTGTGGTTCACGCAATAAGCCAAGCACACGGTCGAGCACCTGGCCCTCCAGGCAGCTGCCATTGCCGAAGAGGGTTCGTAATTCAGGAATCGAGCCCAAGCCAAGCACCACCGGCAGCGACATTATACCCAGGCGAAGATCCGAACCCACCGGCTTGCCGATCTTTTCCTCGGGGCCGAGGATATCGAGCAGGTCGTCCACCATCTGAAAGGCGAGACCGATTGCGTGGCCGAGCCGCTCCATGTCTGTGATTGTCTCTGCGCTGGCCTCGGCAAGATCCGCCGCAACTCTGCCTCCGGCCGAGAATAATGAGGCGGTCTTGCGGGTGATTATCGCGAGATAGTCATCGAGACTGGCGGCCGCACGATGGCGCATGCGGCCTTCCATCACTTCGCCTTCGGTCAACTGAATGCAGGCGCCCGCGGCAGTGTGGACCAACCGCTCCTCGAAACGGCCGCAAAGCTCGAATGCGCGGCAGAAAAGATAATCGCCCGCCACCAAAGATGCGGCCGGCCCGTAACGGGCGTAAGCGGATGGCTTACCGCGCCGCAGCATGCCGCCGTCGATGATGTCGTCGTGGAGCAGTGTGGCCGAATGAATCAGTTCGAGCGCAATCGCGGCATCGATCGCGTCGCCGATCTTCGCATCGCTGCCCCCACACGCGCGATAGGTTAGCAAGATGAACAGGGGGCGTAGACGCTTGCCGCCGCCGTCGACCAGGTAATGGCAGATTTCGGCGATCAGCGCCTCGTTGGAGTCGAGCAGCCTGCGCAGCTTTTCTTCGGCCGCCTGCAGGTCCTGGCGGACCGGCGCGCCGATTTTGGCGGACTCGCCGATGGCGCCGTAGCGGACGGCTGCTTGGGTCTCATTCACAACTTCTACCGGGGACCGCGAGAGTTACCGTCACTCTAGCGAAAGAGATCGGAAGCCGCAGGTCGAATCAGCGCCTTGGCACTGGCCTCCGCAGGCTTGAATTGATAACCGCGAATGAGAACCGCTGGCACCGCGCCGGCTTTCGGCATCAGCAGGCCGGCCGCCGCCGCCAGCTCGTCGGCTACCGCGATTACGGTGTGATGAAGTTCACGGCCGCCGAGGTCGGTAGTCCCCCGCATATCCAGCAGCGGGTCGATTCCGGCAATTCCGATGCATACTTCGGTAAGCCCGTCACGCCACGGCCGCCCGAAGGTGTCGGTAATGAGCACGGCGACGTCCGCGCCGGTCATTTGTTTCAGGTCGAGGCGAATTCGCGCCGCGGACGCGTCGGCGTCCTCTGGCAGGAGGATAGCGACGTCGTCGCCAAGGCTGTTGGACTGATCGATGCCCGCGTTGGCGCAGACCCATCCGGGACCGGTTTCGACGATGAGGACGGCGTTGTCCATCCGCACAATACGGCTGGTCTGACGCATGACCAGCTCGACTTCACGAGGATCCTTGTCCCATCTTGCGGCGAACGCAAATCCATCGAGCCCAGCGCGTCAATAATAAGCCGGGCGAGATCATCGCCGCGCCTGATCATCGGGAGGCCTTCGATCGCGCTGAGCGTCAGAGATTGCATCGTTGGTGGGACAAGCCTCAAGCCTGTCTTTGCCCTTTAGCCTACACCCCAATTGCGCCGAGAACCATGTCCGCCAGGGCGGCGGCTTTCGCCGGTGTGGTCATAATCGTATCGGCCGCTATCGCCTGCAGTCCGAGCTCCTGAATCGATTCCACATAACGGCTGTCGAGCTGGTCAAGCACGAAGACTCCTGTGAAATCCTGATATAGCCGCGCAATGCCGAGCGGCGAAACCTCGTGGCCCAGACCGCGCATCATGGCGCCGGCCGGCCCCTTGACAGACTTGCCGCCGACGATCGGGCTTATCGCGGCAACACGTGGGCGCACCGATTTGAGCGCCTCGCGTACGCCCCGAAGTTGAAGGATTGGACCCAACGAGACGAACGGATTCGAGGGCGCCAGAATTACGGCCGTAGCTGCCGTAATGGCGGCAATCACCCCTTCCGCGGGCTGTGCATTTTCGACCCCTCGTAATTCAACGGCTTCGACCGCACCTTGTGCGCGCCGCTTGACGAAGTACTCCTGGAACGGAATCGGCGGCTTGCCCTTGAGCTTCACATGCGTATGTACCCGGTCATCGCTCATCGGCAACACCCGCGACTTCACCCCGAGGCGCTGCGCAATTTCGGCGGTCACCTGGGTCAACGAGGCGCCATCGCGCAAGCGTTCGGTGCGATACAGATGGGTGGCGAGGTCGCGGTCGCCAAGCTTGAACCATGGCTTGCCGTAGAACTGGCCAAGGGCTTCCAGTGCGCGGAAGCTCTCACCCGCACGGCCCCATCCGTTGGCGCGGTTTACTACTCCCGCCAGGGTGTAACTGACCGTGTCTAGATCCGGCGAAACATGCAGTCCGTAGAACAGTTCATCATCGCCGGTGTTGACGACCACGGTCAGCCGCCGTGGCTCGATGCGCTGAACCAGCCCGCGAATAAACTTGGCCGCACCTACTCCCCCCGCGAGTGTGGTGACCGTGACCTTCGGCGACAGTTTTTTCAATAGACCTGGCGTGCGCCGCGTTCCGCGCTCTCCGGCGCACGCATGGATGTGCCCGCCTCAGTCCGGTTGATTGATGACGCTCCCATCGCAGACAGCTAGCGGCCGGGCGCCATTAGGTGCTTTTCTGCCGTAGAGTTTCTTGTAAGTCGTGCTGCGTTCGACCGCGACTCGACCCATCTCGCGCGCTTTTTCTTCAATCAAGTCAACTGGGACGAATTCACCGGCGGTACCGCCGGCCTGGGCGGTGATGCTTTCCTCCATCAATGTACCGGAAAAATCATTGCAGCCGAGCTTGAGCGTTATCGCGGCAAGCTCAACGCCGAGCTTAACCCATGAGGTCTGGAGGTTTTTGATCCATCCGCGCAGAAACAGCCGCGAAAACGCGTACATCTGAAAGTCCAGAAACCCGATGGGCGGCGGCGACACCAGACCCTTGCGGAACAGCACCGTGTTCTCGTGGATGAAGCGCAGCGGTACAAATTCCGTAAACCCGTTGGTTTGTTTCTGAATGCTGCGAAGTATATTGAGGTGATTGACCACCTGACGGGGACTCTCGATATGCCCGTACATGATGGTCGAGGTAGTAGGCACGCCGAGCGCATGCGCGGTGGAGATAATCTCGACCCAGGTCGCGACGTCGACTTTCTTATGACTGAGGACCTCGCGCACGCTGTCGTCGAGGATTTCCGCCGCAGTGCCGGGAATGGAGCCCAGACCGGCCTCACGCAGCATTCCGATGTATTCCGGATAGTCCATCTGGGTGCGCCGCGCGCCATACATAATTTCCATCGGCGAGAACGCATGAATATGGATTTCCGGGAATTCCGATTTGATCGCCAACAGCAGGTCGCGGTACTTCAAGGCCGGCATATCGGGATTGATGCCGCCCTGCATGCAGACTTCAGTGGCGCCGCGCGCAACGGCGTCGCGCACCTTGGCCAGGATGGTTTCATCCGAATGATCATAGGCGTCGGACTCCCATTTCTGGCGCTTGAATCCGCAAAACTGGCAGCCGACGAAACAGATATTGGTGAAATTGATGTTGCGGTTGACGACATAGGTGACTTCGTCGCCGACGTCTTCGGCCCGGGCCAAATCCGCGCATTTCATGGTCGCGCGCAGATCGTCGCCTTGCGCCGTGTAGAGCAGCAATCCTTCCTCAGGGGTCAGTTCCTGGCATGCGACGGCGTGCTTGAGCGCGGCCCGCACACCCGGCGACGCCTGATCCATCAACGCGCCTAGCGGCGCCGCTTCAACTTCATCCGCATGGCGGCGCAATTCCTCGAGGTTCACGTCAGACCTCCAACAAAAGCTCGTTCGCAACCCGCGTGATCGCCGGCATCATCGCCGGAGCGACCCACTCGGGATCGATAAATTCGGGGTAAATCGCAAGCCGCTGTTTTAGGTGAAAGCCGGCCCGCGCACAGCGCATCGCCAACGCTTCGAGATGCGGCCATGGCGCCTCGGGGTTGACGTAATCTTTGCTGAGCGGCGAGATCCCGCCCCAGTCATTGATTCCCGCCTGGAGGAACAGTTCGATTTCGTGCGGCGAGAGATTGGGCGGCGCCTGCACATTCATGTTCGGGCCCAGCACCAGCCGCGCCGTCGCGATCGCGCGCGCCATTTCGCCCGCGTCCGGTTCGGGCGCATCGGCCATGGGGATATCCGGCTTGGCCCGGAAATTCTGGATGATCACTTCCTGGATGTGACCGTAGCGCTCATGCGATTGACGAATCGCTATCAAGCTCTGCGCCCGTTCCGCTGCCGTTTCGCCGATTCCAAGTAGTATACCAGTAGTAAACGGTATGTGCAGTGCCCCGGCCTCGTCGAGCATTCGCATCCGCACGGCGGGGTCCTTGTCAGGCGCCCATTGATGGACGCCGCCACGATGGCGCAGTCTCGGCGAGATGTTCTCGAGCATCAGTCCCATGCTGGCATTGAGTGGGCGCAATCTGCCCATCTCCTCGCGCGTCATGATGCCGGCATTGGTGTGCGGCAGCAGGCCTTGATGGAGTGCGGTTTCGCAAGCGAACGCAACGTATTCGATCGTGCTGCGCGCGCCACGAGCAGCCAGCAAGTCCCGGTATTCGCGAAATGCCACCTCGGGTTTGTCGCCGAGGCACATCAGGGCTTCCTTGCAACCCATTTCACGCCCGCGCCGAGACCATTGCTCAATTTCCGCCAGCGTCATCGTCCACGCCCCCGGCTCGCCCGGGTCCTTGCGGAAGGTACAGTAGGTGCAACGATCGCGGCACAAATTCGTAACCGGCAGGAAAACCTTGCGCGAATAAGTGACCTCGCGGCCTTTGCCGCGGTCGCGCATTTCCGCCCCGGCGCGCAGCACGGAGGGCAATTCGGCGTCCGAGCATTCGATCAGCCGAACCGCATCGCGCTCCGTAAGCGTCTCGCCCGCCAAGGCTCGTTCAAGAATTTCGAGCACCGGGGCGGGCGGCAAAATGGTACCCGCTTCTGCCATGGAGTATAGGGCCCTCTTATAGGCGATCAGGTTTTATGATGCAACCGGAGTAGACCGCGGTAATGGCGTATAGTGCATTGGATCCACGATTCTTCTTGCAGCATTCGCGTAATTCCGCTCAATCGATTTGCGACCGTTTGCCCTGTTAATTTTACCTTCGCACCGAATGATTCATGCTTCCTGATCGCTCTCCTTTATCCGGGCTTGAAGAAGATCAAAAAAGGGGTGCTGTTCGATTTGGGCAGTAGTGAAAAACAGGGTTCATTGTCTGCAAACCGGCAAATAGTATACACTTGCAGATTCTTCCAAGGGTGGCCAGCAGGGCTGGCGAGGATGGCTAATGAAGAAGATCACGGGGGCCCAGATTATAATTGAAAGTCTGATAGCAGAAGACGCCAACGTAATCTTCGGTTATCCTGGTGGTGCCATCCTGCCGACTTACGACGCCTTGCTCGATTCCAAGTTGAAGCACGTGCTGGTGCGTCATGAGCAGGGTGCGACGCATATGGCGGAAGGCTACGCTCGCGTAAGCGGACGGCCCGGAGTGGTGATGGTGACGTCGGGGCCGGGCGCCACTAATGCGGTGACCGGGATCGCCGACGCGTATATGGATTCGACGCCGCTGGTAGTCATTTCCGGTCAGGTTTCGACTTCGCTCATCGGCAACGACGCTTTCCAGGAAGCTGATATCGTGGGCATCACGCGGCCGTGCACCAAGCACAATTTCCTGGTCAAAGATGTACGTGATCTGGCCCGTTACCTCAAAGAAGCCTTCTATATCGCCGGCACCGGGCGCCCGGGCCCGGTAGTGGTCGACGTGCCCAAGGATGTGCAGCAGGCGGAATACCCGTTCAGCTATCCGGATCGGGTGGACCTTCGCGGTTACAAACCGACGATTAAGGGCAATCCGCGCCAGATCGAACGCGCCGTCGATGCCATCGAGCAAAGCGATACGCCGTTGTTTTACGTCGGCGGGGGCGTGCAATGGTCGGGCGCGGCGCCCGAACTGCTGCAACTCGTGCGCGGACTCGGGATTCCCATATGCGAGACCCTGATGGGCCTCGGTTCGTTCCCCGCATCTGACCCGCTGTGTCTGGGGATGCTGGGGATGCACGGTTCTTACGGCACCAATACTGCGGTGTGCAACACCGATTGCCTGATCGCCGTCGGCGCGCGCTTCGACGATCGCGTCACCGGCCGGATTGCGGACTTTGCGCCCAAGGCCAAAACGATCATCCACATGGACATCGATCCGTCCTCGATTTCCAAAAACGTGCGCGTCGATATTCCGATCGTCGGTGACATCAAAAGCATCCTCGAGGACATGCTTAAGCTCGTGCGCGAGCGCGAATCGCTCGGCCGCCGCAAGCTCGACTGGGCGACATGGCACCAGCAGATCCTGCAATGGAAACGCGAGCGGCCACTTTACGAAAACGGCAAGGTTCGTGAACGGGATTCGGTCTCGCCGATGCACGTCATCGAGGAGATGCATAATCTGACCAAAGGCGATTGCATCATCGCGACCGACGTCGGCCAGCATCAGATGTGGATTGCCCAACTCTTTCCCTTCGAGCGGCCGCGCTCGCTGCTGACTTCAGGCGGCCTCGGGACGATGGGCTACGGACTGCCGGCCGGAATCGGCGCCAAATTCGCAGCTCCTGACCGCCGGGTGGTGGTAGTTTCCGGCGACGGTTCGATCCAGATGAACATTCAGGAGTTGGGGACCGCGGTGCAGTACGGCGTCGATGTCAAAGTCATCATCCTGAACAACCACTTCCTCGGGATGGTGCGTCAATGGCAGGAGAAGTTTTACCAGGAGCGCTACTCGTATTCGGCGATGTCGGTCCCGAACTTCGTCAAGCTTGCCGACGCATACGGCGCCAGGGGTTTTCGCATTGAGCGGTCTGCCGAGTTAGCGCCGACGCTGAAGGAGGCGTTCGCCACCCCGGGCCCGGTCCTGATTGATATCGTGATACCGAAAGAGGAGGCAGTGATGCCAATGATGCCTCCTGGCGGTGCAATGTCCGAGATGCTGTTCGCCTGAGCATTTCTGCTGCAAGGCTCTCCCCTCTGAAGCTCTCCCCCTTTCAGGGGGAGAGCGGCGCCCTTCTTCTGGGCGCCAAGAGAGGATCCTTATTCAGCGCGCTGCGCGCCATCACGAATTCTGCCTACCGTGGCCTACCGGCGATGAGCAGTGATTCAAAATCGCCCGTCTAACCACGCGCATAATTTTCTGGAGGCCCCTCACCCGGCGCGAGGACGCGCCGCCTCCCGAGAAGGGGAGAGGTATTTGACTCAGAACGGAGGCGGTCCGACGATTTCCCATCCATATCGGCGGAATAGCTGCGCGACCTCAGGATCGCTCATTGTTGCGGCCGGGCGCTGCATTCGTCTCATCTCTTCGAATACTTTCCCTGCTTCGCCTGGAGCGTACATGAAAAACGCTCGCCCTACCTCGGTTCCACTATTCTTCCACGCATGTGGGATGTCGCGCGGCATGAATGCGCAGGTACCGGGTCCACCAGTGCTCAATTCATCGCCAATTTTGAAGCTGAATTCGCCACTCAGAACGAACATCACCTCGTCGCTGTCGTGGTGAAGGTGGAGTGGCGTTGCAGTGCCGGCCGGAGCCACCTCCTCGAACGCCATCACGCTTTGGTCAGTCTGCTCGTTCAGCAATTTAATCGCGGCTGTTCTACCGGGGGCCATGTTCCATACGCGTTCTTGTCCCGGCAGTGTGACGAAGCTTTTCCTGTCCATCGTGATTCTCCTCCGGCGTTCGTTAGACCTTAGCGCGCTTTGGCTGCATTTCTCAACGTTCGGCGAAGCGTCCAGCGGGTCTGTCATGCAAGCGTGTAATCCTGCGCGAAGAGTCCGGGCCTTTTTCAGTTGCGCGAAGATTCCTTGCGCGACGCGCTGCTCTTCCCCGATTGCTGGGCAAGGCGCTAGCTTGCTCTAAAGGGAGGAACCTTAATGGCTAAACTTCCATATCTCAGCCGTAATGATCTGCCCGAAGCCGAGCGCTTCATCTGGGATGACTTTGTCAAAGTGCGCGGGACCGAGCCCGGCAATATCCATCGCACGATCGCGAACGCCCCCAATCTGCTGCGGCGGTTTGTCGAGCTTGCCAATGAACTTCGCAACGGAACCCAGCTCGACCCGAAACTGCGCGAACTCGCGCTGCTCACGGTGGGACGGCTGACCGGCGCCGAGTATGAGTTTGTTCATCATTGGAATATGGCGCTGCGGCTGGGCGTCCGGCGCGCGCAGTTAGAGCAACTCGCGAATTTCGAATCGTCGGCTGAATTCAACCAGGATGAGCGTGCGGTGATGCGTTACGCAGCAGAAGCGACGAGCAACGTCAAAGTCAGCGATGCAATGTTCGATGCGCTGCGCCATTTCCTCGACAATCGCCGCATCATGGAGTTGGTGATGAACGTTGCCATCTACAATGCGGTCGCGCGTGTCATCGTTCCTTGCGGTGTCGAACTCGAACCCGGCGCAAAGAAAAATTAGAGGTGAGCTGGTGGCCTGCACCTCAACTTACGCGCATTTATAACTACGGTCGCTTGATATTGCCCCTGGTGGGCGGTGGAGCAAGAGGACGGTCCGCCGAGCGCCAAACTTGCTCAAGCGAACCGTCCCGTTGTGAATTCTCTGCGGCTAAGCGCTCCCAGGCTCGAGTGCGCGTTAGATCGTTACATGTGGCAATGAATGGCGTGGCTTGCTCTTGCCTGATCATCACGCTACTGGGCCGCGATAGCTGTCGCACAATGGCAGTCACTCACGGAATGCAGGAGA
>WNFG01004278.1_pt1 | contig 11990 bp, 8 predicted proteins | sample 5400431 | NCBI WGS metagenome assembly WNFG01 (sample SAMN13153346, study PRJNA577476) | soil metagenome | isolation source: 120 cm saprolite under Douglas fir tree site 2 hole 3 replicate 2 | place: USA:California | collected 2015-04-18
CGCTCGAGGTCGCGCATGCGCTTGCGGATGCGCCGTCGCTCGACCTCGATCTGCTGCTCTCCGAAACCGCCCCGCGCCCCCACCCCGCCTCGCCGGCCTCCGACCTGGCGGTCGTACGCGTACGCGCCGATCAGTCGCGGCAACAGGTGGTGCAGCCGCGCGGCCTCGACCTGCAGCCGGCCCTCGTGCGTACGCGCGTGTTGGGCGAAGATCTCGAGAATGACTTCTGTGCGGTCGAGCACGCGGATCTTGAGCTCGAGCTCCAGGTTGCGCTGCTGCCGCGGACTCAGGTCGTCGTTGCAGATGACAAGATCGAATGCGCCCTCGAGCTTGAGCTCGCGGAGCTCATTCAGCTTGCCCATCCCGATGAAATGTGCGGGATCGACTCCTGAGCGCCGCTGGACGTCGGTGCCGACGACTTCGGCGCCGGCGGTCCGCGTGAGATCGGCAAGCTCGGCCATCTGTTCACGAACCAGCTCGGGGGTCGTTCCCGGCAGCATCAGCCCGACCAGGTATGCCCGCTCGCGCGGCGGCCTCGTGATCAGAGCTTGAGCCGCCTCAGGCGAGCCATCGCTTCCTCCAGGCGAGCGTCGGGAGCGGTAACCGAAAGCCGGAAGTAGCCCTCGCCGTGAGCGCCGAAGCCGACGCCCGGTGTGATGTTCACGCCCACCTCGTCCAGGACATGGCTCGCGAATCGGATCGAGTCATAACCTGACGGTACCGGAGCCCATACGTAAAAGGTCGCGCGTGGAGGCTTGATCGTCCACCCGAGGCTGTTCAGGGTCTCCGCGACCAGCCGATGGCGCCGTGCGTAGACCTCGCAGGCGGCCCGCGTTTCGTCCTCTCCCCCATGCAGGGCCTCGATCGCAGCCCACTGGACGGCCTGAAAGATGCCGGAGTCGATGTTGGTCTTCAACTGCCCGATCAAGGCCACCAGGTCGGCCCGCCCGGTCACCCAGCCGATGCGCCAGCCGGTCATGTTGTAGGTCTTCGACAGCGAGTGGAACTCGAGGCCGACCTCCTTGGCGCCATCGATCTCGAAGAGGCTGAGCGGCCTGTAGCCGTCGAACGCGATCTCTGAATACGGAGCGTCGTGGCACAGCACGATGCCGTGGCGCCGGCAGAAATCGACCGCACGCTCGAGGAACGCGCGATCGGCCACTGCCCCGGTGGGATTGTTGGGGTAGTTCAGCCACATCAGACGCGCGCGCTCCGCTACCGCGTCGGGGATGGCATCGAGGTCGGGCAGCCAGTGGTTCTGGGGCGTGAGCGGCATGATGTACGGCTCGCCGCCTGCCATGAGCGCTCCCGTGACGTACACGGTGTAGCCCGGGTCAGGCGCAAGGACGATATCGCCTGGATCGACAAGCGCGAGCGGCACGTGGCTGATCCCGTCCTTCGAACCAAGCGTCGGCAGAATCTCGGAGGCCGGGTCCAGCGTGACGCGGAACCGCTCGCGGTACCAATTCGCGATCGCCTCGCGCAGCTCGGCGAGTCCGAAATAGGACGGATAGCGATGGTTGGCGGGGTCGGCCGCGGCCTCCTGCAGGACGCTGACGATCCGCTTCGGAGTCGGCAGGTCGGGATCGCCGATGCCGAGCGAAATCACATCCACACCCGCCCTCTTCTTCTCCTGCACCTTGCGGTCGATCTCCGCGAACAGGTAGGGCGGGATCAGCCCCAGGCGCTGAGCGCCGGCGCTGGTCGTTCCTTTCAAGACGGCTCCTCCACGTAGTTGAGGATAGCGGTCGTCGGATCGGGGTCGATGCCGAACCATCGGATGCGCGAATCTCGCCGCCACCACCGCAGCTGGCGGCGCGCATAGCGCCGGTTCGATCGGGCCATCGCGAGGGGAAGTTCCGCGAGTGTCAGCTCGCCACGGATGTGCGCAAGCGCTTCTGCGTAGCCGATCCCGGTCATGACGTAGGCCGTTGGTGGAACCCCGGCGTCGAGGGCCGCCTGTGTCTCCGCCACCAGCCCGCGCTCGACCTGAGCCATGCTGCGCTCGTCAAGACGGCGGTCGACGACCTCGAGCTCGGCCACCAACCCGATGCGCACCGGTTCCCACGCGGGCGGTGTTCGCCGGCGCAAGCGCCGCAGTGGCGGTCCGGCCGCCTCGAGGATTTCGATGGCGCGCACCACGCGGACGGGATTCCGCAGGTCGACGCCAGGGTCAGGGTCCAGCGCCAGGAGTCGCCCGCTCAATGTGGCGACGTCGAGGCGAGCAAGCTCGGTGCGCAGCTCTTGGTTCGGCGGCACGCCGGTGAGGCTGAACCCGTCGCAGAGGGCGTCGACGTAGAGCATGGTCCCGCCCTCGATGATGGGCATACGCCCGCGGGCGGCGATATCGTCGATGGCCGCGCGAGCGCCCGCCACGTATTCAGCGGCATTGAAGCCCGCCGCGGGATCCAGGAAATCGATCATGTGGTACCGGACGCGCAACTGGTGGTCGAGGCTCGGCTTGTTGGTGGCGATGTCCAGCCGTTGGTAGACCTGGCGCGAGTCCGCGACCACGATCTCGCCGCCGGTCTTCAGCGCCAGCTCGAACGCCACCGCTGACTTGCCGATGCCGGTCGGCCCGACGATGACCGGAACGCGAGGGGCCCGAATCAGTAGTTTCTTCGGAAGTGGCGCGTGAGCTCTTGCCACTCGACCACCAGGCGCGTCGGCCGCCCGTGCGGGCACGTGATCGACTCCTCGGCCGTTTCGAGGTCAGCCAGCAGCCTTCGCTGCTCGGCGACATCGAGGACGTCGCCAAAACGGACCGCCGAATGGCATGCGAGCGCGGCCGCCGCCTTGTGCAGCGCTTGATCGCCGCGCGTCTCGCTCAAAGCGGCGAGGGTTTCCTGCACAGCCGCGGTGGCGCGGCCCGCGGGCATCTCCACCGGCACCGCGGTGATGCGCAGGCTGCGCGGGCCAAACTCCTCGTACTCGAGGCCGAGCGCCGCCAGGTCGGCGCGGTGATCGGCAGCGGCTGCAATCAACGATGGCTCGACATCAACCGCCTGGGGCATCAGGAGCGGCTGGCTGGCGCCCAGCCCCGTGCGCAGCCGTTCCAGGAGCCGGTTGTACAGCACCCGTTCGTGGGCGGCATGCTGGTCGACGAGGACCAGGCCCTGCGGCCCTTCAGCGACCAGGTAGCCGGGGCCGACCTGGCCGATCGGGCGGAGCACGCCGGCCGCGGCTGGGCTGGGCATGTCTTGCTCCAACGCCACCAGGGTCGAGCCGTGGACCATGAGCTGAGGCGCCGACGCCCGCGCGGCGGCGACTGCCGATTCCGGTTGGGACATCTGGTAGCGAACCGGCTCGCTGGCTCCAAGTGCCGACCGAACCGCTCGCTGCAGCGCGGTGAAGACTGCTCCTTCATCGCGGAATCTGACCTCACGCTTGGCCGGATGCACGTTGACGTCCACAAGCGCCGCGTCGATGCCGATGTCAATGGCCGCGATCGGATGCCGGCCGCGCTCGAGGCGGCCCTGGTAGCACTCCTCCAACGCGTACAGGAGAGGACGCGACGTGATCGGCCTGCCGTTCACCGCCAGGACGAGCCCATCCCGACTGCCCCGGCTGAGCCGAGGTTGAGACACCATTCCGGTTACCAGCGGCAAACCCACGATGTCCAGCATCTCCGCCGCGACCGCCGCGCCGTGCACCGACGCGAATGCGCGGCGCCGGTCACCATCACCTGAGCTGCTGACGGCGGCGCGACCATCGACCGTGAGCTGGCATCGCACGTGAGGGTTTAGCAGCGCGAACGCGGTCACAACATCCTTGATGGCGGCGACCTCCGTGGCATCCGACTTCAAGAACTTGAGCCGTGCCGGCACGTTCGCGAACAGATCCCGCACCTCGATCGTGACCCCGGTCAGCAGCGGCCCGGCGCCCTGCTCGACCACCTGACCCGCCGTGATGTGAATGCGCGCGCCGGCGCTCGAGCATTCGACGTCCGCGACCGCGGCGATGCTCGCGAGCGCCTCGCCTCGAAAGCCAAGGGTGCTGATGGCTTCGAGGTCCGACAGTGCGGTGACCTTGCTCGTCGCGTGGCGCACGAATGCAAGCGGCAGCTCGTTTGCGGAGATTCCGCATCCGTCGTCGCTGACGCGAATCGACGTCCGGCCCGCTCCGCGCACGTCGACACTGATGCGACGCGCGTCGGCGTCGAGGGCGTTCTCGACGAGCTCCTTCACAACCGAAGCAGGCCGCTCGACCACCTCTCCGGCGGCGATCGCATCGGCCACTTCGGGTGCAAGGACGCGAATCTCTGTCATCTGTCGAGTCTGGACCGAAGCTCGTAGAGCTTCTGCAGGGCTTCGAGGGGGCTGAGCGTGTCGGGCTCGATCTCCTCGAGCTCCTTGCGCAGCGGGTCCGGCGCCATCTCCATCGGCAGGCCGAGCTGCTGCTCGGGCGGCTCCAACGGACGCTGGCGCTCGAGCTCCGCCAGCACCTGGCGGGCGCGCGCGATGACTCCCGAGGGCAGCCCGGCCAGCGCCGCCACGTGGATGCCGTAAGACCGGTCCGCCCCACCGGGCACGACGCGGTGCAGGAAGCGCACCGTCTCGCCCTCCTCCAACACCTCGACCCGCTCGTTGCGAACGCGCGGCAGCCGCTCCGCCAGCGCAGTCAGCTCGTGGTAGTGCGTTGCGAAGAGGGTCCGGCAGCCGAGGCGCGGCGAGTCGTGCAGGTGCTCGACGACCGCCTGAGCAATCGAAACACCGTCATATGTCGAAGTCCCCCTCCCCACCTCGTCGAGGATCACGAGCGACGAACGCGTCGCGTGGTTGAGGATGTTCGCGGTCTCGGTCATCTCCACCATGAACGTGGACATGCCGGCGGTGATGTCGTCATGCGCTCCGACGCGTGTGAAGATGCGATCGACGAGACCGATGACCGCCGCGTCGGCGGGCACGAAGCTTCCGCATTGGGCCAGCAGCACAATCACAGCCGCCTGTCGGAGGAACGTCGACTTGCCTGCCATGTTCGGCCCTGTGAGGATGGTTATCTGTTGGCCGTCGGGATCCAGCTCCAGATCGTTGGCGACAAAGGCCCCGTCAGCGAGATGGCGCTCGACCAGCGGATGGCGCCCGCCCTTGATGCTGAGGATGAGGCCCGCATTGACGGTCGGCCGGAGCCAGCGCTCGCGTGCGGCCGCCACGGCGAGGCTACCGAGTGCATCGATGCTCCCGATCGCGTGCGCGGTCGCCCTGAGGACCGGCGCCGACTCGGCGACCTTGCCGCCCAGCTCGCGGAGGATCTCGACCTCCCTCGCTGCGATGCGTTCTTCCGCGCTGAGGACGACCGCTTCTTTTTCTTTGAGCTCCGGCGTCAGGTAACGCTCGGCGCCAGTCAGCGTCTGCTTTCGGACATAGTCGGTCGGGACGGCGACCGCGTTGGCGTTGCTGATCTCGATGTAGTACCCGAACACCTTGTTGAATCCGACCTTCAGCGATCGGATGCCGGTCCGCAGGCGCTCGGAGGATTCGAGGGCGGCGATCCACTCGCGCGCGCTCTGCGACGCGTCGGTGATCCCGTCGAGCTCGGAGTCATAACCGCGCCGGATGGCGCCGCCGTCGCGCGCGTGTACGGGCGGGTCCTCGATGAGCGCACGCATCAGCTCTGATGCGAGGTCCGGCGCAGCCGTCATCTGCGCGGCCAGCTCGCGGATCGCGAGCGCTTCGCACGCGGCGGCGGCATCGTGTACCGCTGGGATCCCGTCCAGGGAGCGGCGCAGGGCGACCAGGTCGCGAGCCCCCGCCCGGCCCTGGGCGGCGCGCGACACGAGGCGCTCGAGGTCTCCCACGTCTTTGAGCGCTGTCGCCAGGCGGTCCTGAAGGGTCGGGGCGGCGACCAGCTCATCGACCGCGCTGAGCCGCAGCTCGATCGACTCGGCGTCTCGCAGCGGGGCTCCAAGCCACGTGCGCAGCCGCCGGGCCCCGATGGGCGTTCGCGTGTGGTCGACCAGCTTGACGAGCTCGGGCAGCTCAAGGTTGCGCACGGTGGCGGCGTCAAGAGGCATGGTCGCGTCCGGCGAATAGGTGCGGACGCTCAGGAGCCCAGGGCCGACGCGCGTCTGGATCTGCTTGAGGTAGTCGAGCACGACCCCGGCGGCGCCGACAGCGAGCGGCGCGTCGGCTGCGCCCACCGCTGCCGGGTAGGCGATTCCCAAGACATCCCGCAGTCTTTGCTGCCCGCGGATCGGATCGAACCGGTAGTCCTCGACCTCGGGCGGCGTGAGCAGCTCGGCGGGCGCCAAGCGCGCCAGCTCGGCGCTCAGCCGGTCCGCGGGGAGCTGGCTGAGGAGCAGCTCGCCGGTGGAGATGTCACACGCCGCCAGCCCGGCATCGGCGCCGCGGGTCCAGGCCGCGACCAGGTAGTTCGGACGCGCAGGGTCCAGGTAAGAATCCTCGACGACGGTCCCCGGGGTGAGCACACGAGTCACGTCGCGCTTCACGACCGGGCCTTTGCCGGGGGCTTCAAGCTGGTCGCAGATCACCACCTTGTGGCCCGCACGCAAGAGCTTGCCGGCGTACAGCTGCCAGGCGTGATAAGGGACTCCGCACATGGGCGCGCGTCCCGCCTTGCCAAGCGGCCGCGAGGTCAGCGTGACGCCCATCACCGGCGCGGCGATGAGCGCGTCGTCGAAGAAGACCTCATAGAAGTCGCCAAGCCGGAAGAGGAGGATGCCGTCCGGGTGCTGCTCCTTAGCCTCCCGGTACTGCCGCATCACCGGGGTCAGAGCAGTGCCGTCCTTCACGCCGCCGGCAGTCCCAGCAATTGACCGGCTGTGGCCTGCATGACCCGCAGGTTGACCAGGGCGCCCGGTGGGACCCCGGACCCGCGCATGACGATCGCACGTTTGCCCTGCCGGATCCGGCCGTAGGGGCGGCCCAGCTCGTCGATGCCTTCGACGAGCACCTCGACGTCGCGGCCCACCCATCGCGACGTCTTGCGCGTCGCGATCTCGCGCTGCAGGGCGAGGAGATCGTTGAGGCGCCTGAGCTTCTCGGCGGCCGGCACGTCATCAGGCATTTTGGTGGCGGCGAATGTGCCGGGCCGCGGCGAGTACATGGCCAGGTGGACGACGTCGAACTCCATCTCCTCGAGCAGGCTGCGCGTGTTGAGAAAGGCGGTCTCCGACTCACCTGGGAAACCCACGATCACGTCGGTCACCAGGCCGAGGTCGGGCATCAGCGCGCGGGCGCGTTCGACGATGGCGCGGTAGTGCCGGGTCTGGTAGCCGCGCGCCATGCGCTTCAAGATTCCGTCGTCCCCAGACTGCACGGGCAGCTGCAGCTCTCGGCACACGACGTCGCTCGCCGCCATCACCTCCAGGAGCTCGGGCTCGAGGTCCTGAGGATGCGAGGTCATAAAGCGCAGCCGCTTCAGCTCGGGGATCCTCTCCACCTCCCGAACCAGAGCCGCGAGGCCGCCACCACCGCCTGGGTCGCGGTAGTCGTCGACGTTCTGGCCGAGCAGAACGATCTCCCTGGCGCCGGCCCGCACCGCGACGCGGCACTCCTCCAGCACCTCCGGCACCGGGACATGACGCTCCCGCCCGCGCACGCGGGGCACTATGCAGAAAGTGCAGTTGTGGTCGCAGCCCTGGATCACGCGCACGTAATGGCTGACTCCCGTGCGCCCGGTGGGCGGCAGCGCCTCGCCTTCCGAGTAGTCGTATCGGGCCGCGAGGCCGGCCAGGAAGTCGTCATATGCGCCGATGGGCACGACCGCGTCGAGGTGCGGGAACCGTCCCCGGAGGTCATCGCCCTCTTTGGCTACGATGCAGCCGGTGACAGCAATCGTCCTGTCCGGCGTCTTCCAGGCCTTGAGCTCATGGAGCTTGGAGTAGACGCGATCCTCTGATGCCTGGCGGACGACGCAAGTGTTGAGGATGGCGACGTCGGCCCGGTCGAGCGTGTCCTCTGTGTATCCGGCTGCGAGCAGCCTGCGCGCCAGGCTCTCGGAGTCGGCCGCGTTCATCTGACAGCCGATCGTCCAGATGTGGAACGAACGCGCCCGGACTCGACTCCTGGTCGTTATCGGCTCTCCACGAGCAGGCGGATGCCGGTACGTTCCTCGCCGTCGATCGAGATGTCGATGAAAGCCGGTATGCAGACCAGGTCAAGCCCTCCCGGCGCCACGTAGCCTCGTGAGATCGCGATCGCTTTCACCGCCTGGTTGATAGCGCCCGCCCCGATTGCCTGCACCTCGACGCGCCCCTTGCTCCGGATGACGCCCGCTATAGCTCCGGCCACCGCAACCGGCTTGGAGGTGGCTGAGACCTTCAGCACCTCCACTGGAACGCGCTCCCCTGTCATTTGCTGGAACCCCTTGAAATATGTTCGCGGTCGATTCGCTGGATCGATGTGGCCCGTCCGGTGGAAGGCCTAATGGTAACCAGTACCGAATTGAAAGTCACGATTCCAGACGCCACCACGAAGCGGTTCGGGACCCCCGTCAGGAACCGCTGCAGGACGACGTCCTTGTCCATCCCGATGCAGCTGTCGCGAGGCCCGACCATGCCCACGTCGGTGACATAGGCCGTGCCTTGAGGCAGCACCCGCGCGTCCGCGGTCGGAATGTGCGTATGGGTGCCCACGACCGCGCTCGCGCGGCCGTCGAGATACCACCCCATCGCGGTCTTCTCGGAGGTGGCCTCGGCATGCATGTCGCAGAAGACGATCTTGGCTTGGGGATGGGCGGCCAGGATCGCGTCCGCTGCGCGGAAGGGGTCGTCCAGCGTATCCATCGTGAAGATCCGGCCCATCAGGTTCATGACCAGGACGTCGTGGCCGGCCGCCTGGACCACGCACCACCCCTGGCCGGGAGCTTTGGGCGGGTAGTTGGCCGGCCGGAGCACTCGCTCCAGCTCGGGCAGCTCGGCGACGAACTCTTTCTGGGCGAAGACATGATTGCCGGTCGTGATCACGTCGGCGCCGGCTGCTCGCAGCTCGGCGACCAGCTTGCCCGTCACGCCGAATCCGCCGGCGGAGTTCTCCCCGTTGAGGATCGTGAGGTCGGCGTCGACCTCGCGCTTCAGGCCGGGCAGGATGGCTTTGACGGCGTCGCGACCGGGTTGGCCCACGACGTCGGCAACGAACAGAATCCGAAAGTCGTCTGCCATCGCCGGACAAGGCTAGCTGGAAAATAAGAAAGGGAGCCCGAGGTGGGCTCCCTTGACTTGATTACTTGGCGTACTCGATGGCCCGCGTCTCGCGGACCACTGTGACCCGGATCTGGCCCGGAAAGCTCAACTCCGTTTCGATGCGCTTGGCGATGTCCCGCGCCATCAGCTGCGCAGCGGTGTCGTCGATCTGCTCCGGCTTGACCAGGATCCGGACCTCGCGCCCGGCCTGGATGGCATAGGACTGCTGGACTCCCTGGAACGAATTGGCGATCTCCTCCAGCTTTTCCAGCCTTTTGACGTAAGCCTCCAGCGACTCACGCCTCGCCCCCGGCCGCGCAGCCGAGATTGCGTCTGCGGCGATCAGGAGGAGAGCCTCCATCGAGTGCGGCTCCTCGTCGTAGTGATGGGCGCGCACTGCATGGACGACCGGGGCGGGCACCCCATGTCGCTGCAGTAGATCTGCCCCGATCACGGCATGTGAACCCTCGACCTCGTGGTCGATGGCCTTGCCGATGTCGTGGAGCAGGCCCGACAGCTTGGCGATACGAACGTCGGCCCCGATCTCGGACGCCATCATGGCGGCGAGATAGGCCACCTCCTTGGAGTGGTTCAGCACCTGCTGCCCGTAGCTGGTACGGAAGCGCAGGATGCCGAGGTGACGGACGACCTCAGGGTGCAGACCCTGTAGCCCGACCTCGAGAACAGCCGCCTCCCCCTCCTCCTTGACCCTTTGCAGGACCTCTTGGCGGGACTTGGCGACGATCTCTTCGATGCGGGCCGGATGGATGCGGCCATCCACGATCAGCTTGTTGAGCGCGACCCGTGCCACCTCGCGGCGGACGGGGTCGAAGCCGCTGATGATCACGGCTTCCGGGGTGTCGTCGACGATGAGATCGATCCCCGTCGCCTGCTGCAGGGCCCGAATGTTGCGGCCCTCTTTGCCGATGATCCGGCCTTTGAGCTCGTCTGTCGGCAGCGGCAGCACCGAGACCGAGACCTCGGCGGTCTGGTCGGCGGCGATGCGCTGGATCGACTCGGTGACGATCTCTCTGGCCCGGCGCTCGCTCTCATCGCGAGCAGCCAGCTCAGACTCCCGCACTTTGCGGGCGACCTCATTGCGCAGGTCCTGCTCTACCTGTGCCATCAGGACGCCCTGAGCCTCCTGTCGCGTCATGTTGGCGACGCGCTGAAGCTCCTGTTCCTGCTGGCGGTAGGTGTCCTCGAGCTGGGCCTTGATCTCGTCGAGCCCCTTCTCCCGGTCGGCGAACTCGCGTTCCCGCCGGTTGAGGTCGTCGCCTTTGCGATCGAGGTTCTCCTCCTTTTGGAGAAGGCGCTTTTCGATTTGCTGTGACTGAAGCCGGTACTCGCGGGCCTCTTGTTCGGCCGCGGTGCGGACTTTGACGGCATCCTCTTTGGCTTCGAGCAGCTTCTCCTTGGCCTGGGTTTCGGCCTCCGAGAGCGTCTGCTGGGCCTTGGCCTCGAGGGCGCTGGCCCCGTTGCCTTGCCGGTTCCTGAGCAGCATGTAAGCCACCCCGAAGCCGGCGAGGAGTGCCACCACCAATAGCGGTACGAAGACGTAGACAGGCATGTGACATGCACCTCATTTATTCGAATGTCAAAGTGCGGTTCCATCGCAGGCCCATCCCGCGAAATCGTATTTCGCGGGACTTTCAATCAATCGGGCCCACGTCGGGTTGGCTCTATGACTGCGGGCGCAACGTGCGCCGCTCGTGAGGAAATTCTAGGCCGGTGAGCGGTCCGGGTGCCCCGCCAGCAGGGTGTGGCACACGGCCCGGGCGACTGAAACCGAGAAACCCCGCCTCACCAGCTTGGAGCCGACCTCGTCGAGGATCTCCCGGTAGCCGAGCGAGGGCTTCCTGGCGTACAGGCGTTCTGCGATCTGGGTTGCGGCAGCCAGCTGCTCGTCCTCGCCGAACTCGGCCACGGCCGTGTCGACCTGGGCTCGGTCGACGCCCCGCGCGGCCAGCTCGGCCGACAGCGCTCGTGGGCCTCGAACCGAGCCCCGGCGGCGCACAAACGAGCGCGCGAAGGCCTGGTCGTCCAGGTACCCAAGCTCCCCCAGCCGCAGCAGGGCCGCCCTGATCGCCTCGCCGTCGTAGCCCCGCCGGGTCAGCTTCAACAGCAGCTCGACGCGCGAGTGGGCGCGGCGCGCCAGCAGGCGCAACCCCGCATCGAGCGCACTGTCGGACGGCGGCGGACGGTGGCGGCTAAAACTCCTCTGCGGCACCGGAACTGTCCGACGTTGCCCGGGCGGCCGATGCACGCTGCACCGACTGCGCGGTCCCGCCCACGGCCTTCAGGCGTACCGCTGCCTCTATCTCTGACGAGAGCGTTGGGTTCTCCCGCAGGTAGTTGCGCACGTTCTCGCGCCCCTGGCCAAGGCGCTGATCGCCGTACGACATCCACGTCCCGCTCTTCTCGAGGATGCTGTACTCGAGTGCGGCATCGATGAGCGAGCCCTCGCGCGATATGCCTTCGTTGAAGAGGATGTCGAATTCGGCTGATCGGAACGGTGGGGCGACCTTGTTCTTGACCACCTTGACCTTGACCCGAGCCCCGACGGAGTCGAGCCCCGACTTGATGACCTCGACTTTGCGGATGTCGAGTCGCACGGATGAGTAGAACTTCAACGCGCGGCCGCCAGGCTGGGTCTCCGGATTGCCGAACATGATCCCGACCTTCTCGCGCAGCTGGTTCAAGAAGATGACGGAGCAGTTTGACTTGGAGATCGCGGCGGTCAGCTTGCGCAGCGCCTGGGACATCAATCGCGCTTGCAGCCCGACGTGGGCATCTCCCATCTCTCCTTCTATCTCTGCTTTGGGCACGAGCGCGGCGACCGAGTCGA
>WNFG01004437.1_pt1 | contig 11988 bp, 9 predicted proteins | sample 5400431 | NCBI WGS metagenome assembly WNFG01 (sample SAMN13153346, study PRJNA577476) | soil metagenome | isolation source: 120 cm saprolite under Douglas fir tree site 2 hole 3 replicate 2 | place: USA:California | collected 2015-04-18
GTCTGAAACGCGACTACCGGTACCATTTCATTCTGAAGTCTCCCAGCCGTGAGAAACTGAACCTCGCGCTGAGAAAGATGCAGTCCTTCGCCGACCAGCAGAAGATTCCGAGGACGAATGTGATTCTCGATGTGGATGCGTTGTCGCTGATGTAACCAGAACCAAAGTCAAAACCAGAAATCTTGAAACACGGAGGAAGCGGAGGATAAAAATCTGAGGGAACGGAGGACTGCATAAAGAAGTATTGCGGATTCAACCGTAATCTTCGGGCAACGCGGCAATTTAGGGTCAGCGTTACAACCCCTGAATTCCTCCGTTCCCTCAGGTTTTTATCCTCCGGTTCCTCCGTGTTTCAGGTTTTCTGGTTTTGACTTTGTTTTGGGTTTGTCCGGTTACTTCTTCGAGAAATGCTCGGCCATCTCACCGGCAAAGTTCTTCAGGCTCGCCCCGGGGAGCGGGTCCCAGTGGAATGTGAGCACGAGGATGCACAGCGCGACCACTGCGAGGATTTTTCTTTTGCGGTCGAGCGGGGTCTGGTCGTAGACCTCGGGATGCCTGCCGATGATGCGCAACACGATGGCCCACACCGCCCACGCCAGCCAGAAGAACCAGCCCAGCGGCAGCAGAGCAACGACGGCCAGGCGCGTCACCAGCGTGTGGGCGCGCGGGTTGACGGCGTAGACGATGTGGCCTCCGTCAAGCTGGCCGCCCGGCAGAAGATTCAGCGAGGTGGCAAACATCCCTACCCATGCGGCAATTGCGACCGGATGCAGCAGAAGGTGTGACAACTCAACCTGTGCGCCGGCGCCGTGGCTTCCCAGGGTTGCCAGCGTCCAGTGGGCGAAGTGGAAAACCAGCGGCAGGCCCAGGGATATTGTGCCGTCCGTAGGAGGGCTGACGGAGAGTTTCGACGCCAGCAGTCCCGCGAACAGAACGGGAACGGCCACAGCGAACCCGGCCAGAGGGCCTGCAACACCGACATCAAACAGCTCGTGGCGGCTGCGAAATGGCGCTCGGATGCGGATGAACGCGCCAAACGTTCCGATCAGGTTGGGCGCGGGAATAAAGTAGGGCCAGGAGGCGAGCGTGCCCCATCGGACGCAGAGAAGGTAGTGTCCCAGTTCGTGCGCTGTCAGAATACCCAGCAGAGAAGCGGAGAAGGGAATCCCCATAGCCAGCCGGCGCCAGCTTGAGAGTGTCCACGTCCATGGTTCGAAGAAGTTCTGGTCCATGGTCAGCGGGGAAGTGCCGTTTAGAAAATTGCGCTGCAGAACTGCGCCCACGCACAGAGTGCTGAAGATCGTCATCAGAAAAAGCAGAATGTGCAGCCAGTAAGGACGGCGATAGGGCGGAATCACTTCGACAGTGATTTCTTTCCGGTCGGGGTCGTAAATCTGATACTCAAGCGATGAAGGAGGATTGTCTGACATGAAAAATCGAATGGCCCCGATTCAATGAAAGGCTTTCCGTTCCTGGCTGGTGAGCGGCGAGGAAATGCGGGAGTTCCAGCCCGATGAGTGCCGGCAGCTCTCCGCCAGGTCTTGCTTTGCGTCCTTCGCGGCGAACGGTCTTGCTGGTCGCTGAGCTAATCGATGGACTGAAGTTCTTTGCCGGGTTTAAACCTCACCGCTTTTCCGGGAGGAATGTTCACTTCCGCGCCGGTGCGGGGGTTGCGACCGATGCCGGTCTTGCGCGGACGCACATTGAAGACGCCGAACCCGCGCAACTCAATGCGGTCGCCTTTCGATAAGGCGGTCTTCATGCTCTCAAAGACAGTTTCCACGGCCAGTTCGGCTTTGGTTTTGGTAATACCCGTCTTGGTGACGACTTCGTTGATGATATCGAGCTTAATCAAGTGTCGGCTCCTCAGGTTTTCGGGAAAAACGTGTAACTTGCAGATAATATGGAACTTCCAGGCATGTTGTCAATGGAGGCCCGTACCTGTAAGATGGCCTCTCCGCCGTCAGACCGCACGCTGAGCCGTTCCCTGGACTGCCAGGGCGGGGAAGACTACCGAATCGAGGACTCTTTTTGAATGGCAATTAAGAGCGACCGCTGGATCCGCAGGATGGCCACGGAACACGACATGATCAATCCCTTCAACGACCGCCAGGTGCGCGAGGGCGTGATTTCCTACGGCGTTTCCTCCTACGGATACGACCTGCGCGTGGCCGACGAGTTCAAGATCTTCACCAACGTGAACTCCGCCATCGTCGACCCAAAAAACTTCGACGAACGGTCGTTCATGACGGTGCGCGGCGACTCAGTGCTGATTCCGCCCAACTCCTTCGCTCTGGCGCGCTCGGTGGAGTACTTCAAAATCCCCCGGGATGTCCTGACGATCTGCGTGGGCAAGTCCACTTACGCTCGCTGCGGCATCATCGTCAACGTGACGCCCTTCGAACCGGAATGGGAAGGCTTCGTGACTCTCGAAATCTCCAACAGCACCCCCCTGCCCGCGAAGATTTATGCCAATGAGGGGCTGTGCCAGATTCTGTTCTTCCAGTCCGACGAGCAGTGCGAGACCAGCTACAAAGACAAGAAAGGGAAGTACCAGAAGCAGAGCGGGATTGTGCTGCCCAAGCTGTAGCTGCAGAGGTTGCGACGACACCGAAGAAATCGTCCGTCAGCGCGGGGTGGCTGCGTCCGCGATAATCCAGCGCCGTAGGCGCGGAATAATGTAGCCCAGCCCGGAAGGGCTGGGTGAGCTTGGGGACAAATGAAAAATCGCGGCATTTCAATGCCGCAAACCTCAGATGGACGACCCCACCATAAACGCAATCCGCGAAAGCTACGACCGTCTCGCCGATGAATATACCCGCCGAATTGCCAGCGAACTTCAGCACAAACCCTTCGACCGCGAGCTGCTCGATCGCTTCGCCGCCGCCGTTGCCGGGCGCGGCGACGTATGCGACATGGGCTGCGGCCCCGGACACGTTGCCCGTTATCTGCACGATGCCGGCACAACCGTTTTTGGCCTCGATCTCTCGCCCCGAATGGTCGGGCAGGCGCGACAGCTCAACCCCGGCGTCTCCTTCCGCGAAGGAAACATGATGGCCCTGGAGATGAAAGACTCAACGCTTGCCGGCATCATCGCGTTCTACGCCATCGTCAATATTCCTCACGAATCTCTGCCTCGGGTGTTTGAGGAGATGAGGAGAGTCCTGCAACCGGGTGGACTGCTCCTGCTTTCATTTCACGTCGGCGACGAGGCCCTGGAGGTAAAGGAATTATGGGACCGTCCGATTTCGATGGATTTCTTTTTGTTCCAGCCGTCGGTAATCCGGCGATATCTCGAAGCGGCGGGGCTGGTGATCGAAGAGTCGATTGAGCGAGAGCCGTATGGCCCGGAAGTGGAGCATCAAAGCCGGAGGGCATACATTTTTGCGCGAAGGCCGTCTCCCTGGACAAAGTCAAAACCATAAACCTTGAAACGCAAAGGAAGCGGAGGAAGCGAGGACTTTGGGGGGTGTTAAGGTATTTTTCCCGGCAAATCGAAGAGTCTTGCCATAGACGAAGATGTTCAGACCAACAATATCTTTTTTAAAGAATTCCTCCGTTCCCTCAGATTTATTATCCTCCGTTTCCTCCGTGTTTCAGGTTTATGGTCTTGTCTTTTGGTTGCGGCTCCGTCGCGCTGTGTTTCCCGTTTTTTGGTTTTGTCCGCGAAAACCTTCAATGTGCGTCGATCGCCGCCGGGCGCTCCCGACCCGCACTATTTGTCTGCATTACTTGATCGATTTCTTCAAAGAGTTCATGGATGCCGATGGGCTTGCTGACATAGCCATCCATGCCGGCATCGAGGCAGCGTTGCCGGTCGCCTTTCATGGCATGGGCGGTCATGGCGATGATGGGCGTGTGGCGATCCGGAGACAGCTCATGGGAGCGAATGATTGAGGTGGCTTCAAATCCGTCCATCCCCGGCATCTGTACGTCCATCAACACCAGATCGAAACTCCGCGCTTCCAACGCCGCCAGCGCTTCAATTCCGTTCATCGCGGATGTGACGATGTGGCCTCTTTTCTCCAAAAAGCCCCTGGCCACCGTCTGGTTCAGCAGGTTATCTTCCGCCAGCAGGATGTTCAACGGGCGCCTGTCTTCGGTGGCGGAACCGTTGCCCCCTGAAGACTCCGGCATCTTTTCTTCGACGGCGGCGTCAGGCCTCACAGCGGAGAGAATGGCCCTGCGCAGTTCCGACTGACGCACAGGCTTGAGAAGACAGGCTGCGGAACCCCACTCCCGGCCGGCATTGTCTTCCTGCCGGTCGGTGGTAAGCATCGGAATCACAGTCCGCGCGAGACTCGGGTCTTTCCGAATTTGTTCGGCCAGCCCGGCGCCACTCATTCCAGGCATCCGGCCGTCTGCCAGTAAGACATCAAAAGTCTGGCCGGCCCTTCGGGAACTTTCCAGAATCCGCAGCGCCTCGACGGTGTCGGCCGCGCTTTGCGCATTCATCCTCCAGTGCGTCAGCATGTCCTGGAGAATTCGGCGATTGGTGGCGTTGGCATCGACCACTATCGCGCTCAGGCCCGACATGATCATGTTATCAGAGGCAGTTGACGCCCTGGCCGGTCCCATCGCAAAGGAGGCGGTGAAATGGAAAGTGCTTCCTTTCCCTGCCTGACTCTCGACTTGCAGCCGGCCGCCCATCATTTCCACCAGAGAAGCGGAAATCGTCAGTCCCAGACCGGTGCCGCCATATTCGCGGCTGGTGGAGCCGTCCGCCTGGGAAAATGCCTCGAAAATCAGCGCCTGCTTTTCTTCCGAGATTCCGATTCCCGTGTCGGTGACGGCAAAGCGCAGAAGCGCGTTCTCTGAGGTGCGGCTTTCGCAGCCGACGCTCAGTACGACTTCACCCGTTTCCGTGAACTTGATTGCATTGTTGACAAGGTTGAGAATGACCTGCCGCAGCCGTCCCGGGTCGCCCATGAGCGACACCGGAGTTTCCGCGTCGATGTCGCAGGCCAGTTCCAGGCGCTTGCCGTGCGCCGCCAGGGAGACGGTCTTCAGGGCGTTTTCCAGGGTTGTTCGCAGATCGAATTCCACCACTTCGAGGCTCAGCTTGCGCGCTTCGATCTTTGAGAAATCAAGGATGTCGTTGATTACGGTCAGCAGAGCCTGACCCGACTGGCTGACGGCCTGCAGATACCCTTTCTGCTCGGAAGTCAGATTCGTGGTCAGCGCCAGCTCGGTCATACCGATGACGCCGTTCATGGGAGTGCGAATTTCGTGGCTCATATTGGCCAGGAATTCACTTTTGGCCCGGGTGGCGGCTTCCGCCGCATGTTCGGCCTTCAGCCGGTCCGCAATCTCCGCCTGTAACGCGTCATTGGCAAGGGCCAGGTCCGAGGTCCGCGCCTGGACGCGGATTTCCAGATCGTCCTGCGCCCGCCGCAGCTGTTCTTCGGCCTTTTGGCGCTCGCCGATCTCCTCGGCCAGAGACTGGTTGACGTGCCCCAGGCGTGTCGCATTCCCGGCCTCGCTCTTGAAAATGGAAAACATGCTGATAAAAAGTCCGTTGAGGACCAGCGCGTACCCGGCGATTTTTGCCACATGGGCGGCAAAGTACGGTGCGTCAAACAGTTTTTTGCAAAACATGTAGTCGAAATGGCTCGCCCCGGCAATGATCAGGGAAAGCACCAGCCAGTGTTCAAAATCGTCGGTCTTCCACGAACCCTTCGCCAGATATCCAAGAGAGGCAAATCCAAAAACGAGGGCCGGCGCAAGGTCCAGGGGGCGGTGAATGAAAAAGTCGGGGAAATAGGCCGGAGGCAGTGAGATCAGCGTGAAGCACAGAAGACAGATTGCGATACAGCCGCCAATCACCAGGTAAGTGATATTTTCCTGCGTTCTCTCGTCGGGCCTTCGAGCCTCTTGTTTCCACGCCAGCAGGACGGCGCACATCACGCAAGAGAGGAAAAACCGTGAGGTGATTCCGGTCCATGGGCTGAGGATGGCGAGCGGGGAAGGCATGTGCCCGGTGAAAGAGGAAGAGGTCACCACGGTATGGAAGATGTCGATAACGGCGGTTCCCAGCAGGCCGGCGCCGAGGATCAGGAATTTACCGCTCTTCTTTGCGTAGTAACGGACCAGGGCCATCGCGCCGGTGATGAACGCCAGCAGGGTCGCGATGGCTTCAAGCAGAGTATGAGATTCGGCGGTCCCCTCCCAACGCGCTCTGCCGAGCAGGAACCCTCCCAACAGCACCAAAAGGGTGGTGAGGACGTAAGTCCAGGCGCGTTTTCTGCTCCTGCCCAGGCGCAATGCTTCCATCTGAAGAACATCGGCAGGCTGAGAGGAACTCTTTAGATCATCGCCCGTCCCGCCGCAGGCAGTGCACGCTTAAGTCCGCGGCGCAAAGGCCGATACAAAGAATTAAGGGAATTCCATTCCCAGGGATAGCCATGGCTACACACAAGTTCTTCAGCGAACCGAAGTTCCACGATGAGGCTTTTTACCGGGACCGGGAGGCGGCGGACCACATCCACCAGCCCAAACATCGTGAGCGCCTGCTGCGTACGCTGCATGACATTCTTTATCTGCTGGCGGTGGATATTGAAGCGGTCTCTGTATGCGATTTCGGCTGCGGCAACGGCGGAATGCTGCGCGAGCTAAAGAAAGCGCGGCCGGATATCGCCTCTTGGGGCTTTGACTTGTCTCCCCGGGCGGTGGACTACGCCAGGCAGGAGTACGGCGTGGATGCGACCCTGCTCGATTTTACAAAAGAGGACCTGAGATTCCCCGACATCGCCATCATGACCGAGACGCTGGAACATCTGGTGTCTCCGGAAGACTTTCTGCAAAAGCTGAGAGATGGCGGGGTCAAATGGCTGGTGGCGAGCGTGCCACTCGACGAGACGCCCGACGAGCATTACGAATTTCATCTGTGGGCATGGGACAAGCCTGCTTTTGCCGACCTGTTTACGCGCATGGGGTTTACCGTCGTTGCCCATTACAACGTGCTGTTCGAAGATTGCCAGCATCTGATCGCCCTGAATGGCAACGCGTTCCAAAAAGCCGGCTGCGAATAAACGCGAATTAAATGGATCAGCGAATTGGCGGAATCCTGCGCCCCTGAAAGCCGGTGCATCCCCGCACGGCAATGCCGTATGATTTCGGCAAGCTCTTACAGGCGGCCATCACTTGTCGATTATTTCCAATTCAATCCGTTCAATTTACGTTCATTCGCGGCTGGTGTTTTTTGCGGCTGTCTTCGTTCTTTCCGCGGCGGCCCGGCAGATCGATCCCTCGGCTTACTCGTCTTTGCATTATCGCTATCTCGGGCCGCCAGGCAATCGCGCGATTGCCGTGACCGGAATTCCGGGCGACCCTTCGACGTACTACGTGGGCGCGGCCTCCGGAGGAATCTGGAAGACCACCGACGGCGGCGTTCACTGGAAGGCCATCTTTGACGATCAGCCGGTGGCTTCCATCGGCGCGCTGGCGCTGGCGTCCTCGGACCCGAATATCGTGTGGGCGGGAACCGGGGAGACCTTCATTCGCAGCCACATCTCCATGGGCTGGGGGATATTCAAATCTGAGAATGCCGGTCAAACCTGGACGCGCATGGGCCTTGAAAAGACGGGGCGCATTGGCCGCATCGTCGTCGATCCTCGCAACCCGAATATAGTTCTGGCCGCTGCGCTCGGTCACAGCTATGGCCCACAGCAGGAGCGCGGTATCTACCGCACCAGCGACGGCGGCAAAACGTGGAGCCGCGTGCTGTTCGTCGACGAGAACACCGGCGCCGCCGACATCGTGATGGACCCCAATCATCCCGACATTCTCTTCGCAACCATGTGGCAGATCGAAGTCCACACCTGGGGACGCGTCAGCGGAGGGCTGGGAAGCGGCATCTGGAAGTCCACAGACGGCGGCGTGACATGGAATCGCCTTGCCGGGCATGGCCTGCCTGAGCGGCCGTTTGGCAAGGCGGGCCTGGCGATGACCAGAGCCGACTCCAGCCGTGTTTATGCCCTGATCGAAACCGGGCGCGGTATTCCGTGGAATGGTTCGCCCACCGATCCGGGAGTTTTGTGGCGCTCCGACGACGGCGGGGAAAACTGGAAGCTCGTCAACTCCAACGGCAACCTGCTTTCGCGGCCCGCTTATTACACGCGAATGGCGGTGGAGCCCGACAATCCCGACGAGGCTTATTTTCTCTCGATCTTCATGAGCACCACGCGCGACGGCGGTAAGATGCTTCTTCGCCGGTCGATGGAGCAGGGTCCGGGATTCGACAATCACGACATGTGGATCGATCCGACCAACGGCAAGCGGATGGTCATTGCCAATGACGAGGGAGTCGCGATCTCCATCAACCGGGGCGAGACCTGGACGCGCATCCGGCTGCCGATCGCTCAGCTTTACCGCGTGACCACTGACAACCGCGTGCCCTACACGGTCTGCGGCAACATGCAGGATGGCCCTTCCACCTGCGGGCCGAGCAACTCGAAGATCGGCCTGGGCGAGATGACGGGCAAATCCGATATTCCGCGCGGCCTGTGGTATTCAGTCGGCGGCGGCGAAAGCGGATGGGCCACGCCCGATCCGGCAGACCCGAATCTTATCTGGTCCACGGCCTCAGGCCGCGGAAGCGTGGGCGGCATCGTTACCGTCTACAACGTCCGTACCAAAGCGGTGCACGACGTTGAAGTTTGGCCGGTCAGCACCAACGGTCACGCCGCCCGCGATGCGAAGTATCGTTTTGTCTGGGATTTCCCCATCACGATTTCTCCGCACGACCATAACAAGGTTTATGTCGGCAGCCAGTTTCTCCACATGACCACCAACGGCGCGCAGAGCTGGCAGTTGATCAGCCCCGATCTCACGCTCAACGACCGCAGCCGCCAGGGGCCATCGGGTGGAATTACCGGAGACAACATCGGTGTGGAATACGGCGACGTCATCTACGCCATCACCGAGTCGCCGGTCACAGCGGGTCTGATCTGGGTGGGAACCAACGACGGCGTGGTGCAACTCACTCGCGACGCGGGCGCGCACTGGACCAATGTCACGAAAAATATCCCCGGCATTCTTCCCTGGGGAACGATCGGCAATATCGAGGCCTCGCGTTACGACGCGGGCACGGCCTACATCACGGTGAACGGGCATCAGGAAGGCAATTTCGATCCGTGGGTTTACCGGACCACCGACTACGGCAGGACGTGGACTCTGATCGTCAATGGCCTGCCAAAGACGCCGCTGAGCTTTGCGCGATGCGTGCGGGAAGATTCTGTGCGGCGCGGGCTGCTCTATCTGGGCACGGAAAACGGGCTCTACGTGTCGTTCAACGACGGCGCGCAGTGGCAGCCCATGCAGATGAACCTTCCTCCGGCCCCGGTCTCCTGGATTACGGTGCAGAAGCAGTTCAACGATCTGGTGATTTCAACCTATGGGCGCGGTTTTTACGTCCTCGACGACCTTGCCCCTCTGCAGCAGATCAACGCGGCGATTGTGGAAGCCGACGCGCATCTCTTTGTTCCGCCGCCCGCATGGCGCTTCCGTCTGATCAACGGCATCCGTGAAGTCTCGGACGACCCCACCGCCGGGCACAATCCTCAGTACGGAGCTTCGCTTTCCTACTGGCTCAGGAATGTGCCTGAGGGCAACGTTTCACTGACCATTGCCGACGAGAACGGAAAGATTCTGCGAAGGTTGTTCGGAACCAAAACGAAGGGCATCAATCGGGTTTACTGGGACCTGCGTTACGATCCCACGTCCATCGTAATCAATGTGCCGCCTTCGGCCGATACGCTTCCGGTCCCGACCGGACCAGAAGAAGGGCCTCTTCCCGGCCCGGTTCCTTCGCCCGGGGCGCGTGGCGGAGGCCCGCCGGCTCGCGTCAACATCATCGCTCCTCCGGGACGCTATACCGTGAAACTCCAAATCGGCGCTCGCGAGTTCTCGCAGCCGCTCACTGTGCTCAAAGACCCGGACTCAGGCGGCAGCCCGCGGGACATCGCCGCGCAGATCGCCATGCTGGAGTCTCTCGCCGGCGACCTCAAAACATCCGTCGCTTTGACCGATGGGATTGAGGAAGTAAGAACCCGGTTGCGGGCATTCGGCGCGCGGTGGGAAGGCGATGAGGAAAATTCCTCCGCGCGTAAATCCGCCGCCGCGCTCGAACAGAAGTTCTCAGGGATAGAAGACAAGCTGAAGCAGCAGAAGGCGGTCGCCTTCTATGAGTGGCCGGTGCAGCTCACAGCCAAACTGCTCTATCTCGCCGGTCACGTGCAGAGCTCAGATCGGGAGCCGACCTCCCAGGCGCGGGAGGCGTACGTGTTATTGAAGGGACAGCTTCAAAGTGTGAAACGTGAATATGATCGGCTGGTGGAGACAGACCTGAAGCAGTTCAACGAGTCTCTGAAGAATGGAGAGACGGCCATCACCGCGGCGCGGCCGTAGAGATCGAAGGCTTAACTGCGGACGCTCGGAGGCACGGAGAAGAGCAAATTCCTTTTTTGTTTTTATTCGCGTTCATTCGCGTATATTCGCGGCCAATGCTCTGGTTCTATGCTTCGCCTGGCACCGGGATACCCGCGGGTTCCCGCCGTGCCGCTTTTTGCCATTCGCGCAGGCCCATCACGCAGAGAATCACAAACACCGTGTAGAGTCCGGCGGTCTGATTGAGTCCTTTGTAAATGTACAGACCGATGGCGAGCACGTTGCCGACGATCCAGAACCACCAGTTCTCGACGATCTTGCGCGACATCATGTACTGGGCGGTGAGGAACAGGGCGGTGGTGAGCCCGTCCGTAAATGGAACGGTGCTGGGCGTGTAGCGGTGAAGAATGAAGTAGAGAATGGCTGTGGCCCCGGCGGCCATTGCGGCGTAACCTTCCAGGGTCGCCAGGGAGGCCTTGCTTACGCCCAGCTCTGAATGGTTTTTACCGCCGTGCAGCCAGTTCCACCAGCCGTAAATCGCGATGGCGATGTATATCAGCTGCAGCCCCATGTCGGCGTAGAGGCCCGAAACGAAAAAAATGTAAATGTAGAGGATGTTATTGGCGATGCCGATGGGCCAGTTCCAGATGTTTTCCTTCACCAGCAGCCAGACGCAGACCAGACCCAGCGCCACGCCCAGCGATTCGATTCCGTTCGCCCGGATGTACCCTTCGAGCCAGTGAACCAGATTCATCCGGAGGAGCCCTTTACGATTGGGTGGCTTCGCCGACCTTGTAGATGTATCGGATCGCGGGTTTATAGATCAGCAGGCTTGTGCCGCCGGTGCGGGCCAGACGAATGCAGTTGCGGTCATACCACTCAATGATGCCCTGCACCTGTTCGCCGTCTTTCAGCACCACGGCCAGCGGAGTTTTCGCCTGGATCTGCTTCTGATAATAGAAATTCTCCGCATGGGTCTGATCGGTGGGCAGGGATTTCTTCAGCCCCGGGCCACGGTCGCCGCGATCGAGCCTTTCGCGCCTTTCGCCCACCGGTTCCGTGCGCGGCGGCGGTGAGTTCAGAGAAGGCCGAATGAGTTTGCGGTTGGTGAACTCTTCCTGAGTTCCGTCGTGAATCGTGCGTGCCGCCGGCGATTCGATTCCGTCTTTCATCTTTCTGCTCCATCTCCTGCGCACAAACATCGGTGCAAAGGCAGCCGTTTGGGAGGCCGAACCTGAACTCATGGAATTCAGTTTGCGGGTTGCTGTTTACCGTACCACAGCGGCCCCGGCGTTTCAAATTACCCAGGGGCAGAGAGCGATTTACCGCAAAGGACGCTAAGAGCGCGAAGGAAAGGCAAAGTCAAAACCTAAACCTTGAAATGCAGAGGAAGCGGAGGAAACGGAGGGTTTTAAGGCCCCTGGCGTTCAAGGGACAATGCGAAGGCATCCAGCGAGAGGGAACGCAGGACGTTGCGGCGCATGCCGCTCTGGACCTGGCTCAGCTGCTGGGTGGCCTGGGAAATCCAGCGGAAATCGATGGAGGCGGCCAGAGTTTTCAGCTCACCCACGATGTCGGTATTGCGGACCAGTTCCGGAGTTC
>WNFG01021364.1_pt1 | contig 11986 bp, 11 predicted proteins | sample 5400431 | NCBI WGS metagenome assembly WNFG01 (sample SAMN13153346, study PRJNA577476) | soil metagenome | isolation source: 120 cm saprolite under Douglas fir tree site 2 hole 3 replicate 2 | place: USA:California | collected 2015-04-18
GAGACCTCCGGCCTGATGCTATTCGCAAGGAATGCATCCACACAGGCCGCCCTTCAGGAGAACTGGAAGGACTTCACGAAAAGGTATTTCGCTCTAATGTGTCGAACTGAAGTCCGCTCAGTAATTCGAACAAGCGATTGAGGACAGTTTATGGGTAAGAGTCTCGGTGAAAATGCTGCAGTAATCGGCGGTAGTATCGCAGTGTTAATGACCGCGCGTGTGCTGGCGGACCACTTCGAGCAGGTCGTTGTGCTCGAGCGCGACCATATTGCGGAGGAACCTGCGGTCCATAAATCGATTCCTCAAGGTAATCATCTTCACGCGTTGTTGCTAAGCGGCCAGCAAGTCTTGTCGAGGCTGTATCCTGGCTTTACTGACAGACTGCAAAGCCTGGGCGCAGTGCGTCTGCGTATGGGCAAGGACAATGCCGTTCTTACTCCTGACGGCAAGGCCTACTCGCTCGGCGGGGTGGTCAGGGAGCCGCGCGATCTGGGTATTGATTTCTATTGTCAGAGCCGAGGGCTGCTTGAATATTGCGTCCGGCAATGCACCAAGGAGTTGGCCAATATAAGTTTTCGAAGCGATTGCGCCGCGCGGCAGCTCATCAGTTGCAATAAGCGCGTCGGCGGCGTGGTTTACGACAACGATGGCGGATCGCACACAATCACGTCGGATTTGGTGGTGGACGCGGGCGGGCGCGGCTCACATACGCCGCGCTGGCTGAGGGAATTCGGAGTTGCGGCTCCGGAGGAGACAACTATCGGGATCGACTTCGCGTACACGAGCGCGAAGTATCGGATTCCGAACTGGTCCGAACCGGAACGGCTTTTGTCCTTGCGCGCGTCTGGACCCGCCGATCCGAAAATCGGTCTCATTGAAGAAATCGAAGACAACCTGTTTCACCTAAGCCTGGGCGGCCGCTTTGGAGACTATCCGCCGGCTGATGAAGAGGGCTTTCTGGCTTTCGCGAAATCACTACGCACCTCCAAACTCTACGACCTCATCAAGGACGCACAGCGGGTGACCGATATCTCAACGTATCGGTTCCCACCAGCCTCTGGCGCCATTTTGAACGGCCCGCAGTGTTTCCAGAGCGGTTTCTGGTGCTCGGCGACGCGATCAGCAGCTTCAACCCCATTTACGGCCAGGGCATGAGTTCAGCGGCTCTCTGATTTCGCGTATCCGCGAACCATTGGCGAACGGCCGCCGGATCTTGAGCAACGGGCCCAATACTTCACGGCATTGGTGACTCTCTGCGCGGAAGATGTCCAAGTCCATATCTTGGTGGCGAAAGTCATCAACCTTGTGACGCTGCCCTCAGCCTTGAAGGAAGAACCTCTCCGCAGCCGGGTTCTAGCAAAGATGCCGAAACAAGTTGCCGACAACTGAAGAACAAGGAGCAACAGCAGAGCTGCACGCTGGAATCTGGGGAAAGCGCCGTGAGTAGCATTCGCAAGCCCATTCGCATCGCGCCGGCATTCGACGACCATGAGGTCATGAAACCCTGGGTTCCGGAGGGCTGCCGGACAATGCCCAAGGAGGGGATCAATGGCAAATTGTCTCGGTGAAAATGCTGTCGTCATCGGTGGCAGTCTAGCCGGATTGATGACTGCCCGGGTGCTCGCCGATCACTTTGCGTCGGTGACGGTGCTGGAGCGCGACCACATCGAGTCGGGGCCCGCGTTGCACAAGTCGATTTCGCACGGCAATCATCTCCACGGGCTGTTGCTCGGCGGGCAGCAAGTGCTGGCTTCGCTATATCCCAATTTTCTCGCAAAACTGGACTCACTCGGGTCTGTTCGCTGCCGCTGGGTGAAAGAGATCGTTTTTTATGGCCCCTTCGGTAGGGCGTATACACCCACCGGAGAGGTGCGAGAGGCGCGAGACTTCGGGATTGATTTCTATCAACAGAGCCGGGGGCTGCTCGAATACTGTGTGCGCGAATGCACCCTGGAATGTGCCAACGTGAAGTTCCGAGACAACTGTGCAGCTCAAGGTCTTGTGTTCCGAAACAACCATGTCGAGGGCGTCCGGTTTAGCGATGATGGTGCATCGAACATCGTGACCGCCGATCTGGTAGTGGATACGGGCGGACGAGGGTCGCATGCACCCCGGTGGCTAGCAGAGCTGGGCTTTAACGCCTCGCCCGAAACAGCCATTGGCGTAGACTTAGCTTACGCCAGCACCAAGTACTGCGTGCCGAAAGACTACGACAGGCGGGAACGCGTGGTCGCCTTCGATGTTTTGCTACCACCGGATGTCCCTAACTGTGCGCTCATGGAGATCATCGAAGGGGATCTACTGCATGTCACCCTAGCCGGGCGCTTCGGGGACTATCCTCCGCGTGATGAAGCTGGCTTTTTGGCTTTTGCCAAATCGCTGCACACTCCTAAGCTCTACGATGTCATTAACCGTGCGGAGCGGGTCAGCGAAATAACTTCCTTCCGTTATCCCACCGCCGTGCTGCGTCATTACGAACGCCTGCCCAGCTTTCCCGACGGGCTTCTCGTCTTGGGCGATGCCATAGCAAGCTTCAACCCGGTCTATGGCCAGGGGATGAGCGTTGCCGCTCTCCAGGTGCAAGCGCTGCAACAGCTACTGGCAGAAAGGAAAGCGCAGGACCGTGGACTAGCAGGTCTGGCGTTGTCGTTCTTCCCCATAGCAGCGGGCATCGCTGAGAATGCCTGGATACTGGCCGCCAACCAAGATTTGGCCTATCCGCAGACGCAAGGTGAGCGTCCCCCTGACCTGAAGCAAAGACTAGGTTATTTCGCGGCGGTGGTCTCCTTAAGTGCTGAGGACCCCGAACTACACCGGCTGATGAGTGAAGTGTTCAGCCTTTGCAAACCGTTATCAACCCTGAATGAGGAGCCATTGCGGAGCCGCGCCTTGGCGGAACAGCGAAGGCATCCGGAGAAGTACGGTCTGTAATTTGATTAGCGACCGTGTTGGCGAGGCTGCGAGCAGTCGCAGATCCCGTGTAATTTCACACGCTGAGAGGCCTTTTCGTGGCTGTCATCTCAGCCTCGCTGAGGAATTGATGACCCACAGATCCGCGGCCTGTTCGGACGCCGACTCGTCATTAGCTGAAATCGAACAGCCAAAGACTGGTGGTTTGACAAATAGCTAGTCACGGAGGGCAACGCCCATGGCAACGAATCAAAAATCCAAGTCGCTAGCGATCCGCCAACGTCTGAACCATCCGATCCTGGACGCCGACGGCCACTGGCTTGAGTTCCATCCGGCCGTCTTCGATTATCTGCGCGACGTTGCCGGCAACGACATGGTCGCACGGTACCAATCGTGGCAGAGTAATCGGAACGTATGGGCTTGGTATCATCTCTCGCCCGCGGAACGCCGCGACAGACGCGCGCTCCGTCCCGTCTGGTGGGCCGTGGCAACCAAGAATACTCTCGACCGTGCGACTGCCACGTTTCCGAAGCTACTTCACGAGCGTCTCGATGAGACCGGTCTCGACTTTGCGGCGCTGTATCCGACTCTTGGACTTTCTGTTCCAAGTATCGACGAGGAGGATCTGCGGCGCGCGGTATGCCGGGCCTTCAATCGATTCAGCGCCGACGCTTTTCGTGAGTACTCGGACCGCATGACCCCGGCGGCTGTTATTCCGATGCACTCGCCGCAGGAAGCTATCGAGGAGTTGGAGTACGCGGTCAAGACGCTAGGTCTCAAGGCGCTGTTCATGGCGGATTATGCGAAGCGCCCGATTCCATATGTGGAGCGCGAGTTCGGCGAGGAGGCCGGCCGCTTCGCCTTCTGGCTGGATTTCTTCTGCCTCGACAGCGAATACGAATACGATCCGGTATGTGCCAAATGCGTCGAGCTGAAGGTGGTGCCGGGATTCCATTCGACCGGCTTCTGGGGCAGCCGGACTTCGCCCTCGAACTTCATGTACAACCACATCGGCCATTTCGCCTCCGCGTCGGAAGCGGTCTGCAAGGGGCTGTTCATGGGTGGCGTGACGCGACGCTTCCCGAGCCTGAAATTTACATTTTTGGAATGCGGCGTCGGCTGGGGCTGCAGCCTCTACGCCGATCTGATTGGCCATTGGGAAAAGCGGAATCTCGCGGCAATGGAAAATTACAACCCGGCCAATCTCAACGTGGAGATGCTTCTCGAGCTGGGCCGCAAGTATGGCGGCAAGATCACCGAAGGAAGGCTGAATGACGCGGTCTTTCCGCTTTTCGACACGCGCGAAGATCCCGCGACGGTCGACGAATTCGCCCCATGCGGAATCAAGGACAAACGCGACATCAAGGACCTCTTCGTGCCTCATTTCTACTTCGGATGCGAGGCCGACGATCCGATCACTGCATGGGCCTTCGACACTAGGAAGAATCCCTACGGCGCGAAGCTCAACGCGATCTTCAGTTCTGACATCGGCCACTGGGACGTGGTTGATATGCGCGAAGTGACGTCGGAAGCACACGAGCTGGTCGAGCACGGCCTCCTCAATGAAGATGAATTCCGCGACTTCACGTTCACCAACGCGGCCCGCATGTGGGGCTCGACGAATCCGGATTTCTTCAAGGGCACAGTGGTCGAGAGCGAGGCGGCGAAGGTTCTGGCAGTGGAGAGGAAGGGTACGGCGGCGCCGAAGGACGCCTCTTCGACGCTCATGAGCGATACAGCAAAGTGACGCGGAAAATCGCCGATCAGCTAATACTCCGAAGCCCCACGGAGGTATATATGGCCGACAGTGGCTGCAGCCCGAATCGTGCATCCAAGTCCGTTCAGAATCGCGCCCGCCTGATTCATCCGATTATCGATTCCGAAAGTGAGGAACCGGCTAGCTAAACGCTATTAGTAATGCCACCCGGAGAATCCGATGGAAGAAGGACGGCCGAGTTTCACCGCGATGGGAGCCGCAATGGATCGCGCGGCGCATCTGATGTTGGATGATCGCCCAAAGATTTTCGAGGATCCCTTCGCTTTGGCGCTCTCCGGATGCGCGAACGAGACCGCGCTGCGAGCAAGATTAGACGCGCGGTTGGCTGCGCTCGCTGCCGTAGCTGGACCAGATTTAGCGCGAGCCGCTTTCAATTTTGCCCGCTCCTTGGTCGCTGTGCGCGCCCGCTACGTTGAGGACGAATTGACGGAAGCGATCAAGCGCGGCGTTTCGCAATATGTGATTTTGGGCGCCGGACTCGATTCATTCGCGTGTCGCCGGCCGGAACTGCTTAACGCCTTGCGGGTGTTCGAGGTTGATCATCCAGCGACCCAAGCCTGGAAGCGTGCGCGGCTGCAGGAGTTGAGCGTGACCACGCCACCCAATCTCCTTTTCGTGCCGTTGAATTTCGAGCAGCAGTCGTTGATCGAGAGTCTCCGCAACTCCGGCTATCGCACCGACGCTGCGGGATTCTTCTCATGGCTGGGAGTTGTTCCTTATCTGACTCGTGATGCGATTTTCGACACTTTGCGCGCGGTAGCTTCGATGGCGCGGGGCACTGAGATTATTTTCGACTATCCGCCTTCCCACGAACTTCTAGATGATGGGGGCCGGCAAATGTTGGAGCTTGCGACGAAGGCCGTTGCTGCTCAGGGTGAACCGTTTCTCACCTTCCTTGAGCCGGCGGCGCTTGCCGAGCAGGTGCGAAAGTTGGGCTTTGCCGAGGTTCGGAATCTTGGACCAGAGGAGTTGAACGCTCGTTACTTTGCGAATCGCTCCGACGGCCTCCGAATGTTGCTCGGCCATTTCATGGCAGCGCGCGTCTGACGCGGAGAGGATCTCATGGAAGAAGGAACACCAAGCGTGACGGCCATGCGGACTGCGATGATGCGCGCCGCGCATCTCCTGTGGGATGACCCGCCCAAGATCTTCGAAGATACCCTCGCCCTGCGGCTCTCCGGTTGTGAAAGTGAGGCCGCCCTCCGCGCGCAGTTAGATCAGTTAGATCCAGAAGTCGTGCGGAGAGTTACTGGCACGGTAGTGATGCGAGGCCGCTACCTCGAAGACGAAGTTGACCGGGCGGTTGAAAGAGGACTTTTCCAGTATGTGATCCTGGGCGCCGGGCTCGACTCTTTCGCCTACCGCCGAACGGATCTGGTGAAGGTCCTGCGCGTCTTTGAAGTCGATCATCCCGCCACACAAGCGTGGAAGCGGACTCGCTTGCAGGAGACAGGTATAGAGTTGCCCCCTAACCTTAGTCTCGTACCGATCGATTTTGAGAAGCAGTCTTTCATCGATGGTTTGCAGAGGAGCGGTTATCGCACCGATGCACCGGGCGTTTTCTCATGGATTGGAGTTACGATGTATCTCACCCCTGATGCAATATTCAGCACATTGCGAGCGATAGCCTCCCTCGCAGCTGGCACGGAGATAATCTTTCAATATCTGGTCCCTAAAGAATTAGTAGACGAGGAAGCCCAACGGATTCTTGCCGTGATAATGGCCGACACGGCCGCTCGCGGCGAACCACACCAAAGCTTTTTCGAACCAGCCAAGTTGGCGGAACGCGGCGAACCACACCAAAGCTTTTTCGAACCAGCCAAGTTGGCGGAACGGGTGCGGGAGCTCGGGTTCGTGAATGTTTCGGATTTAGGTCCTGACGAGGTACAGGCGCGCTATTTTGCCGGCCGCACCGACGGTCTACGCGCGTCCCCATTGAATCATTATATACGCGCGCGGGTCGGCCCGAGATTTAACTGATCGAGCTTTAGAGTAGCGCCGGCGATAGGAAGACAGGACCGCAGGGAAATCCAATGAGCGCAATGGGAGACGCGAATCTGAACTTCTCACTACCAAAACCGGGTCGAGCGGAAATAGTTATCGTGGCTGAGTAGATCGGATTGTCGAGAGTGCGGTGGGTTCGCGCTGATTTGATAGACGTTTAATTGAAGGGGAAAGATCGGTGGCGATTGCGGAGACCTCAGATACGTTGCAGCGGTACCAGGAGCAGTTTTTGAGCTCGCTGCTCTCCGAAACCGGAAACCAGTCTAGGTTTGTCGAACCAGTCGCGTTCGGACTCACTCCCCAACATGCGACCGAAATCTCCAAACTCGTCCTCGACGGCGTCAAGACGGCGACGGGATCGTTACTATGGTCGTATCAGGCCGATGGCAGGGCGCTCCCGCGCCTGGGCGATATTTGGGTAGTGATCGACGGAAACTCCAACCCGGTATGCATCGCCCAGACGCTTGATGTCAAAGTAATCCCATTCAATGAGGTTCTGGAGGATTACGCGCGGTGGGGAGGCGAGGGAGACTGCTCACTGCAGAGTTGGCGCCGAATGTATTGGAAATACATCGTTGTGGAATGCCAGCGCATCGGACGCGAACCGACTGCTGGTGTGCCGATGATCATGGAAGGCTTCAAGGTCGTATACAGCCAGCCCCTGCATGGATTTTAGGCCGCAAACACTTACAACGTCTGTCGCAATTGGCCGAATACTCGGAGTGAACATGGCACAAACGCAAGCCGTTGATCTGGATCCTGTGGCAATTGCAGCTGAACTGCGTCCCTTGCTTGCTCGCAACGCGGCGCAAGCAGAGCGCGACCGGCGTCTTCCGACCGAGAACATCGAGGCCTTGCAGACTGCCAACCTGTTTAAGGTGATAACCCCGCGCCGCTGGGGCGGCTATGGGGCGCCGCTCCCGACAACCCTGAGAACCTTCGCTGAACTAGCCAAAGATTGTCCTTCGAGCGGCTGGGTCACGATGATCATCAACGCATCGACTTGGTGGGCGAGCCTGCTGCCGGACCGCGGGCAGGAAGAAATCTTCGCGAATCCGGCCGACCCGCGTGTCTGCAACGCCGCCTCGCCGGCCTTAATAGGGCGGCGTATGGACGGCGGCGTACGCATATCGGGAAAGTTTCCATTTGCTTCAGGTTGCTGGCACTCATCGTGGGGCAGCCTCACGGGTCAGATCGAGGATGATACTAACAACGTTGTCGACCGAGTGACCGCATTTGCACCCATCTCAGAGTTTGAAATCGAGGACACCTGGTTTGTCGCCGGGATGTGTGGAACCGGCTCCAATACCTTGGTCGCGAAGGATGTGTTTGTTCCCGATCACCGAGTATTGTCGATGACCAAGATTTCAAAGGGGGAATCTTCAGCGCGGCGTCATTCAGGTGAGCCTTCGGATAGTTACGCGTTTATAGCTGCGACCGCCCTGATTGGCCTCTCGCCTGTGATTGGGATCGCGCAGGCGATGCTGGAAAAGGTGATCGGGGGCACGCGCACGCGGGGCATCACGTTCACAACTTACACGCGCCAGGCAGACGCGCCGGTTGTGCAGCATCGGATTGCGGAAGCAGCACTTAAGATTGACAGCGCGTGGCTTCAGGTAATGCGAGCTGCCACCGAAGTCGAGGATACCGCCCGAGCAGAAAACCAAATGGACTATGTCGCGCGAGCGCGCGTGCGTGGGATCGTCGGTTATGGCGCCCGGCTCATCCGAGAAGCAATTGACGCGCTTATGTCCATAGGCGGCGCGAGCGGGTTCGCGGATTCGAGTCCGCTCCAGCGGCTATGGCGGGACGCCAGCATCGCAACGCGCCACGCACTGCTCGCGACGGACCCCGGCCTCGAGATTTACGGTCGTGCGCTAGTCGGTGCGGAGGGGAATATTACGCCGTTCATTTAGGCTAAATCCTTTCGGGCTGGCGAACTTCCCTAAGAAGGAGTGGCGATATGGAGTTTCAACGAGCTCCTGATCCATCGGCTATCGCGCTGCGTGACCTGATCACTTCCCAACGTATCACCGCCGTCAGCTATGTCGCCGCTCGGCTCGGCGTCGCTGATTGTCTTGCAGGCGGCCTTAGAACATCGGGCGAACTTGTCCAAGAAAACCGACGCACATGAACGTTCACCAGGAGGATTATGTGGAAGAAGGAACACCGAGCATAACGGCCATGATTACCGCGATGCTGCGTGCCGCCCATCTGCTGTGGGACGACGCGCCTAAAATCTTCGAGGATACGTTCGCGCTGCGGCTTTCCGGTTGCGATGGTGAGGCTGCTCTCCGTGCGCGGTTGACTGGGTTAGACGCGGAAGCCGTGCGTCGCTCCACAGCTATTGTAATCATGCGAAGCCGCTATCTTGAGGACGAAGTCGACCAAGCAGTTGGGCGAGGGGTTTCCCAGTACGTGATCCTCGGCGCCGGGCTGGACTCTTTCGCCTTCCGCCGACCGGACCTGGCGAAGGTTCTGCGCGTCTTTGAGGTGGATCATCCCGCCACACAAGCGTGGAAGCGAACTCGCCTTCAGGAGGCAGGTGTAGCGTTGCCTCCTAATCTGAGTCTCGTGCCGGTCAATTTTGAAAAACAATCCCTGATCGATAGTTTGCGGATGAGCGGTTACCGCGCGGACGCACCGGGGATTTTCTCATGGCTAGGCGTCACGATGTATCTCACGCTTGACGCAATATTCAGCACATTGCGGACGGTAGCCGCCCTCGCGCCGGGAACGGAGATCATCTTTGAATATAACGTCCCTAAAGAATTAGTCGACGAGGAAACCCAACGGATCCTCGCCGTGGTGATGGCCGACACGGCAACTCGCGGCGAACCATACCAGACCTTTTTCGAGCCAGTCCAACTGGCTGAAGAGGTGCGGAGGCTCGGGTTCGCCGAGGTTTCGGATTGGGGTCCTGAGGAGGCACAGGCGCGTTATTTTACCGGCCGCACCGACGGTCTCCGGGCAACCCCATTGAATCATTATATGCGGGCCAGGGTCGGCCCGCGTTCGAGCTGATCAGCTAAAGCTTCCGATTGGGGGAACGACCAATGAGCACACCACCGAGCGCCGACCGCATTCAGTATCTCTCTTTCGGATTTATGGCGTCTAAGGTCCTCTTCAGCGCCATCGAATTAGGACTCTTCACCGAACTCGCCAAAGGACCGCTAGAAGCCGAAAAGATCCAAAAACGCTGCGGACTTCATCCGCGCGGTGTCCGCGACTTCCTCGACACGCTAGTGGCTCTCGGGATGTTAGAGCGTCGCGGTGAGGTTTACTCCAACACCTCCGAAACCGACTTTTACCTCGATCGCGCGAACCCCACCTATATTGGGCACTACGTCGAAATTTCGAGCCTGCGGGAATATCACTTGTTCGATACGCTCTCTGAGGCGTTGCGGACCGGGGAGCCGCAAAACGAAATCAAGAGCGGGGATGAGGACTGGGTTGATGCTATGTATCGGACGCCCGCGAGACTTCGCATGTTTCTGCGGGGGATGACTGGGCACAGCCTGCCGTCGGCGATGGCTATCGCGCAGAAGTTTCCCTGGGAGAATTACCGGACCTTCGCCGATATTGGGACCGCCGAAGGATGCCTTCCCGTGCAGGTCGCGATGGAGCATCCGCATCTGATGGGGGAGGGTTTCGACCTGCCGGCGGTTCGTCCTTTCTTTGAAGAATACGTCGCGTCTTTTCGCCTTCAGGATCGTGTCAAGTTTCGTCTTGGCGATTTTTTCAAAGATTCGTTGCCAGCCGCTGACGTCCTCGTGATGGGCATGATCCTGCATGACTGGAACCTCGACCTGAAAATGACCTTGCTAAAGAAGGCGTACGACTCCCTGCCTCGCGGCGGCGCGCTCATTGTCTACGAACACCTCATCGATGATGAACGGCGAAAAAACGTTAACAGTCTGCTCATGAGTCTGCTGATGCTGGTCGAAACGCAAGGTGGTTTCGACTACACCGGCGCGGACTGTTGCAGGTGGATGCGTGAAGCGGGGTTCAGCGAAACGCGCGTCGAACAGCTTACGGGCGTAGAGTCGATGGTGATCGGAATCAAGAGTTGAGGCGAACCTTGGGGTACCGGAGCATCGCGACAGCGGTGCAGCCTTAGAAAGCCAAATTTCTATTGGGAGTGCGACTATGAGCGCACACAATGTAACAACGAAAGAGCAGAATCCAGCTTCGTCACGCGGCACCGGAAAATCCGCCGCGGGCGATTCGTCGAATCCTGCGGCTTCGTTGCCCTTTGCGGAGATGCGCATTAACGGGAACTTAGGCGGCAGTCTACTTATGTAATCACCAATCAATGGAGATCGACGATGGCGATCGCGCGAACGGCTTCAGCGGAAACAGGATCGGCTTACGAGTTGCCGGAACCCAGCTACGACGCGGAATTGGTTGAGGTCGGCCGAGGCCAACCTTACGGTGAGATGCTGCGCCGCTACTGGCATCCGATCGCAACCGTGGACGAAGTGAAGGACCTGCCGCTGCCAGTGCGTGTCCTGGGCGAGGATCTGATCCTGTTTCGCGCCGCGGCAGAAAAGTACGGATTGGTTTATCCGCGATGCGCGCATCGCGGCACTAGCCTGGCGTACGGCAAGGTAGAAGAAAACGGCATCCGATGCTGCTATCACGGTTGGTTGTTCGATTCTGAAGGCCGATGCCTAGAGCAGCCGTGCGAGCCTGGTGGCGGGCTCAAGCGCGACGGTTACCGCCAACCCTGGTACCCCGCCACCGAGCGCTATGGCCTGGTGTTCGCCTACCTGGGACCGCTCGAACACAAGCCGCTGCTGCCGCGCTACGATATCATCGAAGAGCTTGCTGATGACGAAGAGTTAGTCGCCAATGGCACCTTCCTGGGCGCCGATCCAGCGCGTTATCCGTGCAACTGGCTGCAGATTCATGAGAATGCGATGGATTCCTGGCACGTCTATATTCTTCACAGCACTTTCAGCAACGTGCAGTTCCACAACCTCATGACGGTCAGGCCGGAAATCACATGGGAACTCACCGATGAAGGCTTGGTCGCATTTCAGATCCGCAAGATGCCTGACGGGCAGACCATGCGCCTGATGGTTGAAATTCGACTGCCGTCGGTAATGAGCGTGCCCGATCCGACTCTCACCAGCCGCCAGTACTGGGGGAAATCATCTTCAGTGAGATGGACGGTGCCGATCGACGACACGCACTCGCGTACCTTCAGGGTCGGCAAATTCCCCAAGGGGACGGCGCCGCGCGGCCCGCTGCCGATTTATGAGGGCAAGGGCTGGGAGGAATTAGACTTCG
>WNFG01013298.1_pt1 | contig 11985 bp, 8 predicted proteins | sample 5400431 | NCBI WGS metagenome assembly WNFG01 (sample SAMN13153346, study PRJNA577476) | soil metagenome | isolation source: 120 cm saprolite under Douglas fir tree site 2 hole 3 replicate 2 | place: USA:California | collected 2015-04-18
ATGCGCACGCTGGGTTAAGGGCAATATGAAAAAACCGGTGGTCGGTTTTATCGCCGGGGTCACCGCCCCGCCGGGAAAACGCATGGGTCACGCCGGCGCCATCATCTCCGGCGGCAAAGGCACGGCGGCGGAAAAGTTAGCGGTCATGGAAGAGTGCGGGATTAAGGTGACTAAAAACCCGTCGGAGATGGGTAAGCTGCTAAAGTCGGTGCTGAGATAACACATGCGGCATGTAATGGACCGCAACCGCCTGTGGCGGGACATACGGCAATAACGTCCCGCCACAATGCCTTAGGTCGGGTAAAGTAGGCTAGCGCGAGGTCTTTTCGACGAACCTGCGCCGCATCGGTTTTAGCACAAACCACGCCATCAACGCCGCCACCGCATTCATAATGGCTGCCACAACGAAGACGGCGTGCCAGTTTCCGGTCGCGGCAACCAGCACACTTGAAAGCGGTACCAGAAGCGAAGCGGTTCCCTTGGCGGTGTAGAGCATTCCCGCATTCGCCGCGGCAAACCCGGTTCCAAAAGTATCCGCCGATGTGGAAGGAAACAGGCTGTAAATTTCGCCCCATGCGAAAAATACCAGTCCCGTCAGCAGAACGAAAACGACCGGATCTCCTCCGTATACCCCTAAGCTCATTATTCCAATCGCTTCGAGCATGAACGCGATAAGCATGGTCTTTTCGCGGCCGATGTGGTCTGAAACCCAGCCAAAGAATGGCCGGGTTATGCCGTTTAAGATTCGGTCGATCGTAAGCGCGAAGGTAAGCGCGGGAAGCGTAATCCCGATGAGACTCACCGGTATGTCGGCAATCTTAAAATCCTTGGCGATTGGCGCAAGCTGGGCCGTAGCCATGAGGCCACCGGCCGCGACCAGGACAAACATGACGTACATGACCCAAAACACGGGCTGCTTCAACACCTCCATTGGCCGGTAGTTATGACGCGTCTGCGGCAGTTGCTTCGAGCCCTCCGGAGCCTGGCCTTTCTTCGGTGCAGCCAATAGCAAAGACAGCAGCACTACAATTATGCCCTGGCCAATTCCGAAGTACAGAAAAGTCGATTCGTAGCCGCTGGATTTGATCATTGCCGAAATCGGGATTATGGTAAGCGCGGAGCCGGCGCCGAATCCCGCAGCCGTCAGCCCCGCCGCAAGCCCGCGTCGATCGGGGAACCACTTCAGGGCATTGCCGATGCAGGTGCCGTAGACCGCCCCCGCGCCGATGCCACCCACCGCAGCCGCGATGTAGAGGAACGTGAGCGAATCTGCGTAGGCATTCATCGCCCACGCGATGCCGCATAGGAGGCCTCCGACCAGAACAACGAGCCGTGGACCGAAGCGGTCAACCAGATACCCTTCAATAGGTACGAGCCAAGTCTCAGTCAGGACGAAAATGGAGAACGCCACCTGGATCGCGGCACGGCCCCACTGGAACTTTGCGTCGATTGGATTCACGAACAGCGTCCACCCGTATTGCAAATTGGCGACCATCGCCATGCAGACAATACCAGTCACCAATTGCAACCACCGATACGACTCTTTCGGTCTTACGCCCAACCCCTCTTCAGCTATCGAGCTCATATGCTCCTCCTGTCAGCAGTGAATGAACGGCCGTGTCCTTCATGCATAAGGCGACACGACACTTTTTTCTTCTTCCTTAATTGCGACGATTCACGCATCGCCGAATACCACTAAGCGTAACACACAGCTCAGCAGGCAACCGCGCGGACCATGATACGCTTGACCGGACTTATCCCTTTTAATGCCTTGAAACTCGCAAATACAATATACCAATATTATTATTAAATAAACCGTAATTTTTCCGGTTTTTACCTCATACCTGCGCGAGTGATTTTATCGATTCCTGATACCCGAATGCGATTAGGCGAGGTTAAGGCTATGCGAGAGTCCATCGCCCGCGATCAAAAACAACTTTATGGAGTTTGTTAATTTGTTCTGAAATCTGTTCAGAGAGTTTATTCATCTCTTCAACTGTTTTTGGGTTCCACTCAACTTTCAACTGTTTTGCATTTCGTGAGGTTTTTTGGATTAATGGGACTCCGTCTACTTCTACGGCAATCCAAACGCCGTGAACAATGTCGTTTCTAATTGCCCGTATCTTATCAATCTCGAAGATGATGGAGTTCCCTTCACTCGGCAGCAGCAATAATTAGCTTAACCTGAACCGGGATTAGTTCAGGTAACGTCAGACTTACTTAGCGAGAAATCCGGCTTCCTTCATCAGATTCTTGTGAGTATCTTCAGCGCTTTTCACCCAAGCGGCATATTCTTTGCCAGTCATGAAAGTCTGGTTAAACGCGCCCGCCTCCATAAATTCCTTCCATTCGGGGGTTGCTCTGACTTTCTTAAATAAATCCACATAGTAATTAACCTGATCTTTAGATACCCCTCCCGGCATAAAGATACCGCGCAACATCAAGTATTCCACATTGACGCCGGATTCCTTACAGGTGGGGATATCGTTCCACGACACGGTGTCAGCTATTTTGGCTATTTTGTCTTTATAGGGCATACGCTGGCTGTCAAATACGCATAACGGACGCAGCTTGCCCGCACGCCAATGAGCCATCGCTTCAATCGGGTTGTTCACGGTAGAATTGACGTGATTGCCGGCTAACTGAACCGCGACATCGCCGCCGCCCTTAAAGGGCACATAGGTAAACTTCTTTCCAACAAATTTCTCCAGCGCCACGGTGATGATTTGGTCTTCCTGTTTGGACCCGGTACCGGCCATCTTGAACTGATTATCGCCGCCGGCCTTTATCGCATCCAGGTATTCCTTAGCGGTTTTATAAGGGGACTCGGCATTTACCCAAAGCACAAATTCGTCGAGAGCCAGCATGGCAACCGGGGTCAAATCCTTCCAATTGAAGGGAATGCCGGTAGCTAACGGAGTGGTAAAGAGATTAGACAGGGTAATGATAATTTTGTGGGGATCGTTCTTCGCGCCTTTAACATCAAGGAGGCCTTCAGCACCGGCTTCGCCGGACTTATTGAGTATCACTAACGGCCGTTTCATCAGATCGTGCTTGATCACCACTTCTTGGATCAGCCGCGCCATTTGATCGGCGCCGCCGCCGGTACCGGCCGGTACTATGAACTCGACCGATTTCGTCGGCTCCCATGCGGCCCGAGCAGGCGCAACCGTGCTCAGCATTATTGTTCCTCCGACCAAGGCCCCGATTATGCCTTTATGGAATGTTGTAGCCATGTTTATTTGTGCCTCCTGTAGATTACCCTGATGTTCTACTGCGGAAAGCAAACGAATATGTCAAGAACATTTGAGGGTCGAACTTTATTACTACCCCTGCCTTAAAGCTAAAGTAAAGCAAGAGTCCATCCGCGCGATTACGCTTAACGGACTTCCCTTTTAATGCAATATACCAAATACCAGCGCTAACAATAAGCCATATAAACCATTATTTTCCCGCCTTTACATCCCTGTAGAGTGATTTATCGATTCCCGATATCGGAATACGATTTAGGCGGGGCGTCGCTCAAGCGATTTTTTCATGCAACCGCAAAATGAGATTCTGATACTTCGCAGCTGCCGTGGCGTTTGAAGGCGGCCCCAGTTATGGCCGCGGCTTACCTGGGATTACCGGCGTGGTGCGCGCCACATCGGCATTCTGCGCGCGATTGCGCAGCGCATGATCCATCAGCACAATCGCGAGCATCGCTTCGGCGATGGGAGTGGCACGGATACCCACACAAGGATCATGGCGGTCGGTCGTGGCCACTTCCACGGGTTCACCGCGCACATTAATTGTGCGCGCCGGCAATCGAATACTGGAGGTGGGTTTCAGGGCGATACTGGCGAGAATATCCTGGCCGGAAGAAATACCGCCCAAAATACCGCCGGCACGATTGCTTAAAAATCCTTGCGGAGTGATCTCATCGCGGTGCTCCGTGCCCTTTTGTTCGACACAGCCAAACCCGGCGCCGATCTCTACACCTTTGACCGCATTGATGCTCATTAACGCATGCGCGATATCGGCATCGAGCCGATCAAATATGGGCTCACCCAAACCCACAGGTACATTACTTGCGACGACATTGATGCGCGCGCCGATGGAATTGCCTTCTTTACGCAAGGCATCCATGTACGCCTCCAACTCCACCACCTTAGCCGGATCCGGACAAAAGAACGGGTTGTTCTCAACCTCCTGCCAATCACGCAGCTCTAATTTAATCGGCCCGAGTTGCGCCAGATAACCACGAATGTGGACACCATAATGTTCGTGCAAATACTTTTTCGCGATCGCCCCGGCCGCTACGCGCAACGCGGTCTCGCGCGCCGACGAGCGCCCGCCGCCGCGGTAATCGCGAAATCCGTATTTTTGTTGATAGGTGTAATCGGCATGCGCCGGGCGGAACCGGTCCATGATTTTGGAATAATCTTGCGGGCGCATATCGGTATTTTGAATCAGCAGGCCGATCGGCGTGCCGGTGGTGCGTCCCTCGAATACGCCGGATAGAATTTGCACCGCATCGTCTTCGCGCCGCTGGGTGGTATGGCGCGACTTGCCGGGCTTGCGCCGGTCGAGATCGACTTGAATATCGGCCTCGCTCAATGCCATACCGGGCGGGCAGCCGTCGACAATGCATCCCATCGCCGGGCCGTGACTCTCGCCGAAACTGGTTACGCTAAATAGTCTGCCAAAGGTGTTACCGGACATGACGGGCTGCGCTCATTTATTGGCTTGCGGCAAGCTACTCTCGTTATTCGTAATGCTTGCACGCGCCAAGTTTAGCGACTACCACGGCAAAACCGCAATAGCAATCAGGGGGCGCCCTTTTCGCGTTTGGATTTAGCGAAGATGTACGCCATCCCGGCACCTATCATTAAAGATTTTTTATCCTTTACTAACGGGCTATCGGCGAATACCGCCCCCGATAAATCATCGTAACGGGCGAACGCACCGAACCAAATATCGCCGACCTGCCGGCTGAAGCCCACGCTAAAGCGGCTGCCGCTGTAACCCGCGCGCGCGTCGTAAGCATCGCGCTCGGCGGTTTTAAAAACCGGGTCCACGGCATAATAGTAGTCATGATATTTGTTACTGGCATAAAGTGGGCCCAAGGTAAATTCAACATAGCCATTATCATTGGAACCGAAAACGGGAAGTTTTAAATCGAAGTGCGGGGCGAACACCCAGCCGATATTTTTAAAATGGGCAAGGTCGGTCGCAACCGCCGCGCGCAACGGCAGCTCCAGGGAGAACCGCTCTTTCGCCTGCCCTTCCCACAACTGGATTTCCAAGGATGGGCCCATTTCAATCGTAGGGTCGAGATTCGGCATGCCGGTGCGCGCCTGGTTCTTGCCGCTGTTGACGGGAAGACCCGCGGTTACGCTCAAAAATAATCTAACCCGCTCCGATCCCAGCACCTTGTTGCGCACTCCTTCCCTGTCGACGGTCACTGCGTCCCCGCGATAAACAACATAGGGTAGCGGCAGTAAATAACCATGGCGTTCGTTCGCCCCGCGATAATCCGACATATAAAGACCGCCTACGCCTATACCCAACTCCCAGCGCGGCAATTCCTCCGCTTGAAGTTCACCAAACAGCCCTGGGACGAGGAACCCGGCGGCGACAAACAGAAAACGGAACTCCATACCAAACTTATTCTTATATCCTTAAAATCCTGGAGATGATAAAAAAGCAGTGTACTAACTCTGGCTTGTAATGCAAAGTAATACTGACTCATAATTTTTGCGGAAAGACTTCACACTTATGTGGACTAAACCATTATTGAAACTATTTTTCGCGCTAGCGCTGCCCCTGGCGCTGTTGCATCCCGGCTACGCACAATCGGCACTCGAGGGGCAGGCAGCGCCCGCGAAACCTTCTTATCGCCAGCCGGCGCCATCACAGGCAATACCGCCCGCTCCACAAAACAGGTCGAAAAAATTAGAGGCCCCGCAGGCACGCGGTTTATTATGGAAGATCGAATCGCCCGGCGTACGAGCCAGCTATCTGTTCGGCACCATCCATTCCGACGATGCGCGCATCACCCAACTGCCGCCGGCAGTCAAACAGCGTTTTGACCATGCCACCAGTTTCACCATGGAGTTAATCGCGAACGGCGCCGGCATTGTCGACATGGCCGAGGCAATGTTTTTTAATGACGGCCAGACCTTGGAAAAGGTGCTGGGCAAGGATCTTTATGCCCAGACTTTACAGGCGTTGACCAGCCGCGGCCTGCCCACGCAAGGGATAGAAAAACAGAAACCTTGGGTGATCATGATGAGCTTGAGCATGCCTAAGCCGAAGAGCGGCTTAGTGCTGGACCTGGTATTACAGCTGGAAGCAACCAAACAAGAAAAGCCGACCTATGGGCTGGAAACCATGCAAGAGCAAATTGAGCTATTCAACAGTATGTCTATGGGCGATCAAGTGCATTTGCTTGCGGAGACGTTGCATACCGCCGCGCAAATGGACGCCCAATTTGAAGAGCTGCTCCAGACTTATTTAAATCGTGATCTCGCCGGTTTAATGGCGACCAATGATAAATATCAGCCGGACAACGACGCGGTCTATCGCTCTTTTATGGATCGCTTATTAAACAAACGCAATATTAAAATGTTGCAGCGCATGCTGCCGCGGCTTAAGGAAGGCAACGCCTTCATCGCCGTCGGCGCGTTACATCTGCCCGGCCCGGAAGGCTTGTTAAGCCTGCTGGAAAAAACCGGTTACCGCATAACTCCCATTTATTAAATAAAGGATATCTTCTTATGGCCGATAACCTACCCGCCGGACGCCAGCCCACTTTGCGTGTAGTGCCCATGCCTGCCGACACCAACCGGGCGGGGGATATTTTTGGCGGTTGGATTATGTCGCAAGTAGATATCGCCGGCAGTATCGCCGCCCACCGGCGCGCCGGCGGGCGCATCACCACCGTTGCCGTGAATGCGTTTCAATTCAAAAAGCCGGTGTTCGTCGGTGACCTGATCAGTTGTTACGCCGAGGTCATCCGGGTCGGGCACACCTCGTTAACCGTAGATGTCGAAGTTTATGCCGAGATAAAAATCGGATCCCGCGCCCGGTGCCGCCGGAAAAAGATAGAGTAATTTAGCAGAGTGATGAAAAACTCGTTTTTCAGCACCCTGCGGTGCGGTATGACGAAATCACACTTGATCAGAGTCTCCCTAATTAAGCGACATGGGTCTTTTTCCGGGCCGCACCTTTCTTAAATACAAACGCATTAGCTTGTACATCGACGATAATAGTCTCGCCGGGTGCGAACTTGCCTTGCAAAATCTCCTGGGCCAGCGGATTTTCCATCGATTGCTGTATGGCCCGCTTAAGAGGTCGGGCGCCGTAGACCGGATCAAAACCGGCCTCCACCAATTTATCAATAGCCTTATCCGTCAAATGCAGATCCATGTCGCGCGCCAATAAACGGTCCCGGAGATATTGGATTTGAATGTTCGCAATGCGATGCAATTGCGCGCGCGCCAATGGATGGAATACCACCACATCATCGATGCGATTGATAAATTCGGGACGGAAGTGCTGTCCTACAATCTCCAGCACCGCTGCTTTCATGCGTTCGTAATTTTCTTCCACCGCACGCCCCTGTGCGTCTCCCACCATCTCCTGAATTACGTGTGAACCCAGATTCGAGGTCATGACGATCACCGTGTTACGAAAATCGACCGTGCGCCCTTGGCCGTCGGTCAGGCGGCCATCATCCAACACCTGCAATAAGATATTAAATACCTCCGGATGCGCTTTCTCGACCTCGTCCAACAGAATCACGGAATACGGCCGGCGCCGCACCGCCTCGGTCAAGTAACCTCCCTCCTCATAACCCACATAACCCGGAGGAGCGCCGATCAGGCGCGCGACCGAATGCTTTTCCATGAACTCGGACATGTCGATACGGATCATTGCCTCCTCGGTATCGAACAAGAACGCGGCCAGCGCTTTGCACAATTCTGTCTTGCCCACGCCGGTAGGCCCCAGGAACAGGAAAGAGCCATTCGGCCGGTTAGGATCCGACAACCCCGCGCGCGAACGGCGGATGGCATTCGATACTGCTTTGATTGCTTCGTCCTGACCAACCACGCGCTTGTGCAACTCTTCTTCCATGCGCAATAACTTCTCGCGTTCGCCTTGCATCATCTTGGAGACTGGAATACCGGTCCACTTGGATACCACTTCGGCAACCTCGTTCTCGCCGACTTCGTTGCGCAACAGCGTTTTTTCCTTATTCTCAGCGACACTTGCAGCACTAAGCTGTTTTTCCAGTTCCGGAATGCGGCCGTATTGCAGTTCGGACATGCGCGCGAGATCGCCCGCGCGGCGCGCGGTCTCAATCTCCAGACGGGCGCGATCCAATTCTTCTTTAATATGTTGTGTGCCCTGCAGCGCGGCCTTTTCCGCTTTCCACACTTTTTCCAGCTCGGCGTATTCTTTTTCCAGCTTGGTAATCTCTTCTTGCAATATTTGCAAGCGCTTCTTCGACGCCTCGTCGGTTTCTTTTTCCAACGCAACCCGCTCGATCTTCAACTGGATCAGGCGCCGGTCGAGCTTATCCATCGCCTCAGGTTTAGAATCGATTTCCATACGGATGCGCGAGGCGGCTTCATCGATAAGATCAATCGCTTTATCCGGCAATTGCCGGTCGGTGATGTAGCGATGGGATAACGTGGCCGCGGCCACGATCGCCGGGTCGGAGATATCGACGCCGTGGTGCACCTCGTATTTTTCTTTCAAGCCGCGCAGGATGGCGATGGTATCCTCCACCGTCGGTTCATTGACCAGGATCTTCTGGAAGCGCCGCTCCAGCGCCGCGTCTTTTTCGATATATTTACGATACTCGTCTAAGGTCGTGGCGCCGATACAATGCAACTCACCGCGCGCCAGCGCCGGCTTCAGCATGTTGCCGGCGTCCATCGCGCCCTCGGCCTTGCCGGCGCCGACCACGGTATGCAACTCATCGATAAATAAAATGATCTGCCCCTCCTGTTTAGCGAGATCATTCAGCACCGCTTTTAAGCGTTCTTCGAATTCGCCGCGGTATTTCGCACCGGCAATCAACGCGCCCATGTCCAAGGACAATAAACGTTTACCCTTCAACCCTTCCGGCACCTCACCGTTGATAATGCGTTGTGCCAATCCTTCGACGATTGCGGTTTTGCCCACGCCCGGCTCGCCGATCAGCACCGGATTATTTTTTGTGCGCCGCTGCAATACCTGAATCGCTCGCCGTATCTCGTCGTCGCGCCCGATCACTGGATCGAGTTTTCCCTGCTCGGCGCGCTCGGTCAGATCGATGGTATATTTTTCCAACGCCTGGCGCTGCTCTTCGGCATTCGGGTCATTGACATTTTGTCCGCCGCGCATATCTTCTATCGCCCGTTCGATCCCGTTCTTGGATACCCCGGCTTCCTGCAACAAACGCCCCAACTCGCCCTTATCCTCCAGGGCCGCCACAATAAACAGCTCACTGGAAATATATTGGTCGCCGCGTTTCTGAGCGAATTTATCCGTGAGATTGAGCAGCTTGGCAAGATCATTGGAGATATGCACATCACCACTCGTGCCTTCCACCGAAGACAACCGGTCCATCGCCTGGCTTAACTTTGAGCGCAAGGCGTTAACGTTCACATCGCTTTTGCTCAGCAATTGGCGCGTAGTGCCGCCGTCTTGGTCTAACAGCGCCACCATTAAATGGACGGGCTCGATAAACTGGTGATCGCGACCCACCGCCAGGCTTTGCGCTTCCGCCAAGGCCTGCTGAAATTTACTGGTCATTTTATCCATGCGCATGAGGGCACCTGTAAGCCGGATTTACTCTTCCTTAGATGGGGAGGTGATTCAATAATTTCAAGCTGCCAAAGATCAACGTAGGTTGGGTTAAGCCGCGCAAGCGGCGAACCCATCAAAATCATAGGTTTTGAAAAATCTCTCCAGCCCCTTGTGCCGGAAGCTCTTGATCATATTAAAAGTGTAAAGTGTCGCTTGTCAATTCTTCGTACCTCCCAGCGGGTCTTGCCTGCACCGAGTGGACTGGCTTGGCAGGGCGCCTACTGGCATCGCTAAAACACCCCTAAAGTTCGTGCATTACAGCATCACATTATTTCCCAGACAGGATCCGGCCTAGTTCACGTAGAAATCCTTCCGGCTCGTGATCTTTATAATAAAGCGGATGAAACGGAAAGATGCGCGCGCGGCTGCGTAGGAACACGGCGGAGACGGTTTTGCCTTGGCCGCGCACGCCTTCCACGCGCAGGGGACATACCGGCACGCCGGTCATCTCCGCCATCAGCATGACGCCGCGCTTAAGCGCAACCGGCGGTTCGTGATCCAAGTGAATGCCGCCATAAGGAAATAACGCGACGACCTCGCCCGCCTCCAACGCCTGCCTCACGGCTTTTAGCGCCCCGCGTGGATTCGATTCTCTGCCTACCGGGATACAGCCAATGGCTTTGAATAACCACTTGAGCCACCAGCGGTCATATTCTTCTTGTGCGATCATAAAACGCAACGGGCGCGGGCTGGCGGCAATCATTAATAAAGGATCGAGGCCGGAGACATGATTGGCGACCACCAACGCGCCGCCGGTTTTCGGCAGCAATAGTTCTTCATGTTGCAGGCGGTGAAATCTCCGGCAAAGGAGGCGGTTCAATCCATCCAAACGATTGAGCCATTTATTGCCCCAGTCCGCGATGTGATTGGCTTCCAGAATTCTTACCCACGACTGGGCTAAAAACCAGCAGGCGGTAACCACCAATAATGCGGCGCAGCCATATAAAATTTTTTCCAAATGCGCATCGATAGCGGGATCGAAATAAAAGACTAAGCTCGGGATAACAAAGGTCATAGAAGTCAGTTGTTCTTTAATGCCGAAAACCCGGCCGCGCAATTCGTCCGGTGTGGTACGTTGCAAACCGGTGTCGACCAACACCAGCACCACCGCTCCCAGCGCGCCCAGCAGCATCACCACCAGCAGGCTCAAATAAAACTGATAACTGCCGGCTAATACCACCGCCGTCAAGGCGACGCCAAGCAATACCGGCCAAATGTGGCGCGCAAACGCCTCGACGGCGGTTACCCGCCGGCCGGCGATCACTGCGCCGAGCAGCATGCCCAGTCCCAGCGCCGCCTGCATATTACCGATGCCGGCCACGCCGCCGCCGAAACGCACATAGGCAAAACTATTGATCGCGGAATACGCCGCTGCCGCCACCGCCCAGAACAGGCTGGCGGTAAACAGCATGGCGAGAATCCCCTGTTTCGCCGCGATGAACGGCAAAATCTTTTTGTGATTGGCGTTAACTGCGCCGGCAGGCTGCTCGCGCTGTGGGCGGCTATCAACCACAATGCGCCACAGCAGCCCGGCGGAGACGAAATAACTCGCCATGTCCAGGAGAAAAAACGGCACCGGCGAACGGCCTTGGTCCACCCCCATGCTATGGGCAAGATGACCGCCGATAAAAGATCCGATCATGGTGGCAATGATATTGGTGGTGGCCGACAGGCCATTGGCGGCTTGCAGGGCCCGATCCGGCACCAGGCGCGGAATCAGCGCGGATTTGGCTGGATTAAAAAAGCCGGCCATCAACCCGAGCAATAATACCGAAGCATACACGGCGGTCTCGCCGTAGCGCGGAAACGTAAACGGCAACGTCATCACGATCACCGCGCGAACCAGATCGCTCGCGATCATGACGTAGCGGCGATCCACGCGATCCACCACCCAGCCGGCGATGGGTGAAATCAACATATGCGGCGCGATGGCTAAAACCGCGATCAACGCCATGGCCGCGGTAACACTGTGATAACCGGCGGCGGTAAACAAGGCGATGATGCCCATTTGCTCCAGGCGATCGCCTAAGCCGGAGATAATCTGTCCTCCCCAGAGCTTCAGGAAATCCCGCGACTGCAAGGCGTGCTTAAAGTTAATCATGGCGCGGATAATTAGATACGATTTCTATGGCCTAAACTAGC
>WNFG01016958.1_pt1 | contig 11982 bp, 12 predicted proteins | sample 5400431 | NCBI WGS metagenome assembly WNFG01 (sample SAMN13153346, study PRJNA577476) | soil metagenome | isolation source: 120 cm saprolite under Douglas fir tree site 2 hole 3 replicate 2 | place: USA:California | collected 2015-04-18
GACAGCAAAATTCGCATCATGACCGCCACCACCGACCTCGCGTCCCTCGCGCAGGAAATTGGCGGCGACAAAGTGGACGTCGAATCCGTCGCTCGCGGCTATCAGGACCCGCACTTTGTCGATCCCAAGCCGAGCTTTCTTCTGAAGCTCTCCAAAGCCGAGCTCCTCGTCGTCGTCGGCCTCGAACTCGAAATCGGCTGGCTACCTCCGCTCATCACGCAGTCCAGCAATCCCAGGATTCAGGTCGGCGCTCCAGGTTATTTTGACGCCTCGCGATTTGCCAGAATCCTGGAACTCCCCACCGGCCAGGTCACCCGCGCCGAAGGCGACGTTCATCCTTTGGGGAACCCGCACTACTGGCTCGACCCGGACAATGGCTTGCGCATCGCCAAGGGCATCCAGACCAAGCTCAGCGAGATGCGCCCGAACGAGGCCGCCTATTTTGCGCAGCGCTACGAGGCCTTCGAGCAGCGCCTCAAACAATCCGACCAGCAATGGCAGGCGCAGATGAAGCCCTACGCCGGCCGCAAAGTCGTTACCTATCACCGTTCCTGGCCCAATTTCGCCGAGCATTTTGGCCTGAACGTCGTCGGCTACGTCGAGCCGCGCCCCGGCATTCCCCCGAGCCCGCAGCACACCGTGGAATTAATCGCGCAAATGAAGCGCGAAGGCGTGAAGGTCATCATGGTCGAGCCGTACTTTGACTTAAAGACACCCAATTCCATCGCGCGAGAAACCGGCGCGCAAGTCGTCGTCCTGATGCCTTCTGTCGGCGGCGAAAGAGAGATCACCGACTACTTCAAGCTGTTCGATTACGATATCGCCAAGCTCAAGAAAGCCTTTGACGAGACTCACTAGGAGAGTATTCGATGGAGATTCTTCCGTTTCTGGTTTTGCCTTTCTTGGCGAGCCTGATCCTCACCGGCATCCATTCCTATCTTGGCGTGCACGTCGTCGAGCGAGGCGTTATTTTCGTGGACCTCGCTCTCGCGCAGATCGCCGCACTGGGCGCCATCGTAGCTATTATCGCGGGGATGGACCCGCACGGCCGCGGCGCTTACTGGATCAGCCTCGGCTTCACGTTTCTTGGCGCCGCCATCTTCGCCTTTGCGCGCACCCGCCGCGGCCATATTCCCCAGGAAGCTTTCATCGGCATTGCTTACGCCGTGGCCTCTGCGATGGCCATTCTTCTCATGAGCAAGGCCACCGGCGAGACCGAGCATCTCAAGGACATGCTCGTCGGCAACATTCTCGCCGTCTCCCGGCCCGAGGTGATCAAGACCGCTCTGCTCTACAGCGCTATCGGCCTCTTTCATTTCATCTTCCGCAGGAAATTCCTGCTCATCTCCATGAACCACAATAAGGCCGAACAAACTGGCCTAAACGTCCGCTTCTGGGACTTTCTTTTCTACGCCTCATTCGGATTTGTCGTCACTTCGTCGGTGGCCATCGCTGGCGTCCTGCTCGTCTTCTGCTATCTCATCGTCCCAAGTGTCGGCGCCATGCTCTTTGCCGATCGCATTGGTCCTCGCCTCGCCATTGGCTGGACCATGGGCACGCTCGTCTCTGCGCTGGGCGTCTATCTCAGCGTCCAGCTAGACACTCCCACCGGCGCCACCATCGTCGTCACCTTCGGCGGCGTTCTCATCGCCATGTTTCTATTGCATCTCGTTCTGCACCACGGCCGCTCCACCCGCGAATTGAAAGGCGGCGTTTCTGCTCAGCGTGAACTCGAAGCAGCCACTCCCTCTTCTCGGGAAGCGTAGTTTTCAGAAGTGAAGTTGAAGCTCTATTTTTTCTCCGGCTGCGCGGTCGGCGGCAAAATCCCATTCAAACGCAAATAAATCGCTTGCGTCGCATAATGGTCTGTCCAACCCCCGCCGAGCGCCACCAGCGCCCCTCCTCGCGACATTGGCCGGTTCCCGAACATCACGAATTGCTCTCCCAGTTTCGAATCGTCCACCTTTGCCAGCGCCGCCGTACAAAACGCGAAAGAATCCTTCACCGCTGCCACCAGCTTGTCCTTCGGATCCATCTCCGCAATCTTCACGTCCGGCGCCGCTTGCCCAGAAATCTTCGAACAGAACATATTGTTCGACTGGGCGATGTGCATCACCAAGTGCCCGAACGAATTCATCTCCGGCGAAGGCTTGAAGCCATACTTCTCCGCCGGCATCGCTTCGGCCGCCGCCACCATGTTCTTCTCGTATCGCGCCACTCCCGCTTTCACGAATCCGCTCACCGGATTCGCTACCGGCGTCAGGTCCGGCGCCGCGCTTGCCGCTGGCGCGGCCGCTTGCTGCGCGAACGCGCTGCTCGCCGCCATAAACACCGTCATCCCTGCCACCAACAAACCTGCACGTAGTTTCATCACTGGCTCCTTGTCTGGACTCTCCGTCGAAAGAATACTCCCGGTTCTATTTCTAGGAAAGGTTCTTCAGCGTCTTCTCAATCAGCCCCGCCGTCCCCGCATAAGGATCGCCCGGGCTGTCCCACTCCATCGAAAAATATCCTTTATACCCATGCTTTTTCGCGATCCCAAACGTCCGCGGCAAATCCACATGCGCGATCTTGTCTTTCCCATCGCCCACTTCCGTCTCTTTCACGTGCGAGATGTTGTACGCGTGTCCAAACATCGCTTCGATACCCTGGTACGCGTACGTCTCTTCATAAGCCGCCAGCGTGTTCGCGAAATCCGGCAGCGCGTGCAGCCAAGCGCTGTTCACTTTCTCGATGACCTTCACCAGAAAGAACGGGTCTTCGCTGACCGCGTTGTCGTTCTCCATGTTCACCACCACGTTTTTCGCCGCGCCATATTCCGCCACGCGCTTCAAACTCTCCGCCGTCCGCTGCACGTCCGGTTTCGAATCCTTCGCTTGCGGTAGATTCGTCCGCACGCTCGGCGAACCAATCGTCACCGCCGCATCAATCCATTCCTTGCTGAACGCCACCGCGCGCTCCCGCTCCACGCTGTCCGCCGCATACGGGCTGTACTCGCCGTCCACCGCGATGTTTACGATCGCTCCGCCCGCCTTCTCCACTGCCGCCCGCAGCTCCTCCAGATACGCCTTCTCCAGCGAACGGAAATGCGCGCTCCACGGTTCAATCTTCTTGATGTTGAATTTGGCGCTGACGTGCGCCGCGAACTCTTTCAACTCCATCTTCCCGCTGCCGCTCTTGTCATCGCGCCCCGTGATGAAATCCCGGAACGGATACGACGCAATCGCAATCCGCTCCCGCGCCGCCGCCGGAAACCGCATGCTCGGCCCCGTATCCGCCGCCGGCGCCGTTCCCATCCCGGCAACCAGCTCCGGGCCTACTCCAGCGCAAACAATCGCTCCCGCCGCCGACCCAGCAGCTTGCCCAAGGAATCGCCTTCGTGTCGTCCGTCTCAAAACCGCGCCAGTCTAGCAGACTGCCTCTTCCCCTGCCAGACACACCACCCCGTCATTTCGAACGGAGCAAGCCGACGTATTTTCTTCCGCTTTCGCTCCTCCGAAAGCGTCGGCTTGCGGAGAGAGACCTCCGCCCCTCCGAGCGTTTTTTGCGAGGAGAAATCTCTCTTCCTCTTTCTTCAGGGCGTAGAATGGGGACGAGAAAGCCTAAAACGAGGTCAATCATGAGGAAAGCGCTTTTTGTGTTCCTATTGTTGTTCAGCGCCCGCCCCGCGTTCGCGCAAACGGCCCCCGAAGGAATCTGGCAGGGCTATGACGGCGAATGGCGCCACGTCTCGAGCCAACTGCTCGCGCTCGCCGAAGCCACCCCCGAGGAAAAATTCTCCTGGCGTCCCGCGCCCGGCGTGCGTTCCACCAGCGAAGTCTACATGCACATCGCTCTCGCCAATTTTTACCTGCTCAGCGTCACCGGTCCAAAAATGCCCGCCGACGCGAAAGAGGGGATGGAGAAGTCCATCACCGCCAAAGCCGAGGTCATCAATTGGCTCAAGCGCTCCCTGGACGCCGTGAAGCAGGCCCATTTGGCGGTCACGCCGAAAGATCTCGAGCGCAAGGTTCACATCGTCGATCGCGATGCCACCGTGGACGGCATGTACTTGCGCATCATCGTTCACGCTAACGAGCACATGGGCCAGCTCATCGCCTACGCCCGCATGTCCGGCATCGCCCCTCCCTGGTCCAAGAAGGACTAGGGACTTCCGTGGGTTTTCCATTGTAGTGGCGCAGCATGCTGCGCCCTCAGGTCGGCCCTGCCTCTCGGTTTTGTAGGGCTGGCCTTCCGTTTACCGCGACTCCGGTCGGGGAGGCCGACCGATTCCTTGATCTTGCATGGGTCTGTATTGCACCTGGGGGTCGAACCTTCAGGTCCGGCATAACTCGTCTCTTTTTCTTTACGGCTTTAGCCGCTGAGGAATCGGTTTTGAAGTTGCGGCACAGACTCGTGTAGCGCCGGGCTTTCACCCGGTTTGTGGGGGTCACGACGATGTGTGTCGGGAAGCCCGGCATCTTGTTGTTGTAGTGGCCGGTCTTCAGACCGGTTCTTTTGACTCACTGTCCTCTAACTTCATGGGCTGGCGCACCATTAACTCCCACTTCGCCCCGCTCCTCACCTCTTCAAAAACAAAACGCAATAATCATTCTCCGGCCAATCACCGACAATCTTCTCGACTTTCAACCCCGCCGCCGTCAGCTCCTCAATCACAATCTTCTGCGGAATCCCATGCCCGCCCCGGTTGCTCGGAACTCCTTCCACCGGATCCAGTCCCGCCCGCGGCGGAAAATCAATAATCGCCAGCCGCCCTCCCGGCTTCAAAGACCGCACCAGGCTGGCATCAAACTCCGCCGGCTTCGTCAGGTGATGGTACACGTGCCTAAGGAAAATCGCGTCGCAGCACCCCGCCGGCAAATTCGTCTCCGCCTCTTTGCTCTCCACGACGATCACGTTCCCGAGCTTCCGTTTCGCAACCTCGTCCTTCAACTCCGCCAGCTTCTTCGCATCAATCTCCGTCGCATACACTTTTCCCGTTGCCCCCACCCGTTCCACCGCCGCAAACGCATACTTCCCATCCCCCGCCCCAATATCTGCCACCACCGTCCCCGTTGACCCTGAGCTTCGAAGGGGCCCCCACCCTTTACCCTGAGCCCCGAAGGGCATCAACTCCGCCAGCCGCCTAATCTCCCCCGCCGCGTCCCCCCGCACCCCCACCGCAAACACCAACGTCACCGCGCAAGTCAGCCCCACGATCAACAATTTTCTTTTGTTCATCACTGTTTTGGCCCCTTTCCCAACATCCCGGTAAGACTCCCCGCAAATTGTGACGTTAGCATTCCCGACAATTCCGTCGGCGCGCGCGGCCCACTGCCGTACTGTCATTTCGAGCGGAGCAGGGCGATTTTTTCTTCCCCGCCGCTCTTGCGGAGGGTCGCCCTGCGCAGAGAGAAATCTCTCTTCTCTCGCTGTCCCGTGACTTGGCGGGCCCAATCCTTACGCTCTCAGCTACCGTATTCATCATGCCGGCGCACCCAGAAGGGTCCGCGCCCGCCTTCATCCCGGCCCTTGGGCGCCAAATCCAGAAAATGATAGTGGATGTTCAGCTTGTCGTTTCCCCGGTCGTAACACGAGTAGGAGTGAAACACCGCCCCGCTCTCATCCTTGTAGAACACGCTGTGCCCTTCGCGCTCCGGAGCTTGCGGGTCCTGTATCTTGAAGTTGTAGAAAGCCTTCTTCTTTGTGAACTCTTCCGGAGTGAACGAGACGTGATAGTCGAAATTGAAATCCGTATCGCCCGAGGAGACCCACTTGAAATTCCAGCCCATCCGCTTCTGGTAAGCCGCCAGCTTGCTGTACGGCGCCCGGGACACCACGATCATCGTCACGTCGCGTTGCTTCAGGTGCACGCGTTGAATCCGTCCGCTCGCAGCGAGCAGTGCGGGCATCCCGCTTTCGCGCCCGGTTCAAACATGAAGTGATAGACAATCAACTGGCTCCTTCCGTCAAAAAGCTCCGGCAGCGTTTGCCTCCCGTCGGGTCCTTCAAAAACGTACTCTTTCCGCACCGCCTCCCACGGCAGCTCCCGCCGCTCCTGGTTGAGTTGGTCCTGCAGCCGCGTGAACTCCTTCTCCTTCGACAGAAACGCCGTCCGCGCCGCGAGCCACTCCTCGTGCGAGACTACCTTGTGATTCTTGATTCCGTCGCCGTTACGCATGTTCTTCCTCTTCCCTTGCCACTATGATCTGTTTAACGCGTTAGCCGTTTTTCATACTCCGCTTTCGTTTTGACGATCCACGTCCAGAAAGGACGCGGTTCCCGCCCATTCAGTTGGTCGTCCAGGATGCCCAGGTGCGAGTGCCATCCGCTCGCCACCCCGACCATCTCCCCGCGGTCGCGCAGCCGCCGGTGCGTCACGATCAGCAGCACGTCCTTCCCGTTCGCGCTCAATTCAAACGTGACCTCCGACTTTTCCCCCGGCGCGTCACCCCACGTATAACTCAGCAGCCGCGGCGGCTCGCATCGCGTTACGCGGCCATGGCTGAAAGAGCAGCTTTCGTATTTCTTATATTCTTCCGGCGGCGTCTTCTCCGCGGATAGCTCCGAGTGGTTGAACACCAATTCCACTTGCCCGCCCACGCGCAGTTCCATAGCACCCGAGGCCAGCCATTTTCCTCGTTTTTCCGGCTCCGTGAGGTAAGCCCAGACGCGCTCGATCGGTCCGGGCAACACGCGTTCCAGTCGCACCGTGCCGGGCTCCGTGGCCGCGCCGTACTCGTTCGGTTGCTGCCCCTGTTTGTCATCTTGTTTCTTCGGCTCCGCGCTCATCGAGTTTTCCTCCCAAGAATGATTCCTTCAATCCGGAGTTCCTTGCCCCTTTTGCCTGCGGCGCTTATTTACCCTGAGCGAAGCCGAAGGACCCTGCCCCGGCATCGATTTCTGCAAGACATTTGCGGGACGCATCACTGGAGCGTCTTTCATTTTCGCGGCCGCCCGGTCTTCGGCCAGCAAGAGGTTCTCTAGGACATCCAACCTGCTAGTCCACATCGCTCGCTGTGCCTCAATCCACCTCGCCGCTTCATCGAGTGGTTCCGGTCTTAGCGACAGCAGGTGCTCCCGCCCCGCTCGCCGCCGCCGCACCAGCCGCGCTCCCTCCAGCACTCGGATGTGTTTCGAGACCGCATTCAGCGACATGGCGAAGGGATGCGCCAATTCCGTCACTCGCGCCTCTCCGTGCGAAAGCCTCTGCAGGATCGCCCGCCGCGTCGGATCCGCCAGCGCCATCAACGTTTGGTTCAGTGTGAACTGCCTGGCCGCCACCATCATTATTCAACCTATAGGTTGAATATAATCGGCGAACATGCCGCTGTCAATCCCGAACTGGGGCCGCGCCCGCCCCGCAGTCTCCTTGGAGTGGGTGTGTTTCCCAAAAGTTTTCCACAGTTCATTCGAATGCTAATCCAATACGTACTTGACAACTGTATTACGCCTGCGCAATCCTAGTCTTTGATAGTTAGTCGCCAACGCGCTCGATTCGCCCCGTTCCATTCCTCTCGGCGATCCCTCTGCGGACGGCGCCTGCTCCGACCCGGTCGGGGCGTCTCTGCGTTATATTCTTACCGCTTTTTCTCTCCAAATATTGGCCGTGAACGCCCAATTCCCCGCAAAATCCTCGCCGCTAAGCTATTTAGAATCAGCACCCATTTTGCGCGATTTTTGTGCCGGCTAAGTCCCTTTAGAATGAACACTTCCAAAAGTGTATCAAAACAAAGGACTTTAACTATCTTTAGAATGAACACTTATGAAAAAAGGGGTAGGGGGTGGCCAGTTATTGTTAACCAGGAATCCGTTAAGGATTCCTGGCCCGAGAAGCATCGCGACGAAAGATCTCTCCTAAATGCCAAGAAGCATTTCTATCCTGAACGACCATCGGGAGTGAAGGATCTCCACGTGGCACAGCCACTCTTGCTTGTCCTGAGCGAAGCCGAAGGGGCTGTGCTCTTCCCACAGGTCACGGGACACCGAGCACGGAACTCCGCAACTCCCCGTATAATGTGCCCTCTACTTCAGGAGAGCACACCATGCGCTATCGCAAGTTCGGCCGCACCGGATGGAACGTCAGTGAAATTGGGTACGGCATGTGGGGACTCGCCGGCTGGACCGGCTCCGACGACGCTGAATCGCTCGACGCCCTCCAGCGCGCCGTCGATCTCGGCTGCAATTTCTTTGACACTGCCTGGGCCTACGGCGACGGCCGCAGCGAACAAATCCTCGGAAAAGTTCTGCGCGCCAACAAAAATAATTCCGCTGTCGGTGGGCCGAACAAGAAACTCTACGTCGCCACGAAAATTCCGCCCAAAAATCGCCAATGGCCCAGCCGCCGCGACTTCACGCTCGACGATTGCTATCCTCCCGACTACATCGAAGAATACGTCAACAAAAGCCTCTCCAATCTTGGCGTCGAAAAACTCGACCTCATCCAGTTTCACACCTGGGAAGACCGCTGGCTCACCGACGAACGCCTTCCGCGCGCGGTGGAAAAGTTGCGCACCAGCGGGAAAGCGGAAGCCGTCGGCGTCAGCGTCAATCGCTGGGAGCCGTACAACGGTATTCGCGCCGTGCTTGAAGGCGTTGCCGACGCCGTCCAGGTCATCTACAACATTTTCGACCAAAATCCCGAAGACGCGCTCTTCCCCATTTGCCGCATGAAAAATGTCGCCGTAATCGCCCGCGTCCCGTTCGACGAAGGCACACTCACCGGCACACTGACCGTGGATAGCACCTGGCCCCAGGGCGATTGGCGCAACACTTACTTTGTGCCGGAAAATCTGAAGAACAGCGTGGCCCGCGCCGAAGCGCTCCGTCCGCTCGTTCCTGCGGACAACTCCATGGCGCAGATGGCGCTCCGCTTCATCCTCAACAATCCCGACGTCAGCGCCATCATTCCCGGCATGCGCAAACGCCGCAACGTCGAAGCCAACATCGCCGCCGGCACCCAGGGCCCCCTCCCCGCCCCCCTCCACACCCAACTCCGCACCCACCGCTGGGACCGCAACCCCACGAGCTGGAGCCAATGAAACTTTTTATGTTTGAAAGGAAAATAATTACGCGGTTTGCTTCAACGCGCGCTCGACGAGCGTCAGGCAGCGCTCGGCTTGTTCGCGCATCAGCTGTTCATGGTCGCCGCGATCGCGCTGCAGGCTGTGGAGTTCGTCAGCAATCGCCAGCGCCGCCAGCACCGCGACTTTCTGCGTGTCCACCGTTTTCGTCACGTCGGCGATATCATGCATTTTGTCGTCCACATACTTGGCGAGCTTCTGTACATACTTCACATCCAGTTCCCCCTGGATGGAGTAGGTCTGCCCGAAAATCTGCACTTTCACCGGCGCGCTCATGGTTTTTCTATGCGTGAAGATAACATAAAACTTGCGCGCCTGGTATGTCGCGCATTACTTGTACGTGTAGGGGCACGATATATCGTGCCCCTGCGTTTTGAAAGTTAATGTCGATGAATGAGCGAAGGGAAAATTTAACTAGCGCGGAGTTGCGCGCCAAGAGTTTTTTCGAGCGCGGCAACAATTTTCCCGCTGAAATCGGCGATTTGCGTGTCCGTCAGCGTTGCCTCGCGGCTCTGGAACGTAACGCGCACGAGCAGCGAATATTTTCCGGCGGGAACATTCTTGCCGCGAAAGAGATCGGTCGCTTCGATCGAATGAATTTCGCCGATGCCCAGCGACTGAATCGTTTTCGTCACGTCGGCAAACTTCGTGCCCTCGGCAAGCAGCAAGGAGAAATCGCGCTCGACGCTCGGGAATCTCGGCAATGGCTCGTACCGACGCGCCTCTCTCGCCGCATGCATCGCAGCATAAACCGGATCGAGCTGCAATTCCGCGACAAATACGTCTTGCCGGAATTTTAGTTTTTCCGCAACACGCCGCGCTAGTTGTCCCGCAATTCCAACTGAAGAGTTATTTGTCCCCTCGCTCGAAATGGAGGAATTCAGTCTTACGGAACCGCGCCGCGCCGCGTGCAGCCACTCCGCGCCGCCATCTTCCCAGCGGTAACCGCTGCAGAGTTCGCCGATGGAGTCGAGGTCGCCCTTGAGGTCCGCAAAAGAAAAATCGCGCGCTTCATCGTAGAGACCTTTTTCACGCGCTTCGCCGGTCGCGCCAATTGTGAGCACACGAGTCTCGACCGACTCAATGTTCTCGCTCGCCTTGCCGGCGAGGCCATTCAAGCGATAATGGCGGCCAATCTCGAACAGGCGTGCGTTGCGCTGGCCGTGATTGAGATTCCATTCGATCGCGCCTGCTATGGTCACGATGCCGGTTGAACGTAGCACGTTTGCTTCTTCCGAGAGCGGATTGGAAAGCCGCGCGGGCGAAACGTCGCTGGGACGGAACAACGCGTCGCGCTCTTCGGCAACGTGAGGAATCGTCAGGATTTCGCGATAGCCCAGGCCGATGAGCCGCTCGCGCAAACGCGTTTCCGCTTCGTAGTGTGGAAGGCGCGCTGCACCTTGCCGGGCCGCGGGCAAACGTGGGGGAAATTTATCGAGGCCGTAAATACGCGCAATCTCTTCGATCAAATCGATTTCGCGCTCGACTTCGGCGCGCCAGGAAGGCTGCGTGCATTCCCACGCAGCGAGAAGCGAACCTTCCGCGCCGCGGTTTTGGTCGCTTCGCACAGGCGCGAAACCGAGCGCGCTGAGGCTGGCTTCGACCTGCTTGTCAGGAACATCCGCGCCCATCACGCGAAGAATCTCGGCGCGCGTGACGCGGATTGTTTTCGAGGCATGTTTGCCGGGAAAGACATCGACAACGCCGGCGAGTAACTCGCCACCGGCCAGCTGCAAAATCAGTTCAGCGGCACGCCGCGAGGCCAGCTCGGCCATTTCAGGGTCGGCCCCACGGCCAAAACGCGTGGACGCTTCGGTATGCAATTTCAGAAAACGAGCGGCGCGGCGAATGGCGACCGGTTCAAACCACGCGCACTCGATCAAGACGGTTTTCGTGGAAAAGGAGATTTCCGTTTCCGCGCCGCCCATGATTCCGCCGATGCCGATGAGGCGCGCGCCGTCGCCGTCGCTGATCATGCAAATGTTCGAATCAAATTGCCGCTCTATGCCATCGAGAGTTCGCATTTTTTCGTTTGACTTGGCGCGGCGCACCACAATTCTGTGGTCGCGAACCTTGTCGTAGTCGAAAGTGTGCAGCGGGTGGCCAAGCTCCAGCATCACGTAATTTGATATATCAACGACATTGCTGATGCTGGCGACGCCGGAAGCTTCGAGGCGGTCTTTCAGCCATTTTGGCGACGGCTGGATTTTCACGTTGCGAATGACGCGGGCGGTGAAGCGGCCGCAGAGTTCCGGGGATTGAATCCCAACTTTTATTGCATCGGCGGCTTTAGCAGGGCTTTCCGGCGGTTTCGGCGCAACGTGTTTCAGCGGGAGCTTGTAAATCGCTCCGACTTCTCGGGCGATTCCGTAGTGGCCGAGACAATCCGGACGATTCGAACTGACCTCTGCGTCGATCACGGCACCATGGGGGCCGATTTCGACGCTGGCGATGTTCGTGCCGGAGAGCGCGAGGCGCGAAGCAAGCTCTTGCGGCGGCGCCGTGACGTCGACGAAATCTTTCAGCCAGTTGTAAACGACCTTCATGCGTCAGTTCCCATTCCCTTGCAGTTGTCCAAAATAAACGCGCGTGAAGTACTCCATGCGCACACTGCCGTCCTGCTGATGCGCGCGAAAGACGCGCTCCAGCTCCGCCATCATGGGCGCGTAATTCGGATGACCTTCGGTCGGCGCAAAAGAGCTGCTGCGCAAACGGCCACGGAAGCCCTCCCAATCGAGGGTCTGGTTGTTGGGCAAATCGCGCGTGGAGAATTCGCCTCCGGCGAAGAAACTGCTGATGTCCTTGCGTTCCGGATACGCATCTTTCACGCGCTTGTAATCAAGGCCGAAAAGTTCGAGCAGGCCTTCGTACTCACGGGTAAGCGGCGCTTCTTCCATGCGGCGGTCATTCCAGAGGATCA
>WNFG01004283.1_pt1 | contig 11981 bp, 10 predicted proteins | sample 5400431 | NCBI WGS metagenome assembly WNFG01 (sample SAMN13153346, study PRJNA577476) | soil metagenome | isolation source: 120 cm saprolite under Douglas fir tree site 2 hole 3 replicate 2 | place: USA:California | collected 2015-04-18
TGCATGGAGCAGGCTCGGAGTGAGGATGTGTACATGGCTGTTCCAGAACCCAGCGGTTATAACCAGACCTTTACAATTAACTACGATTGCAGCGCGCGGGAATTTCATTGAGGCACTCGGTCCGACAGCAAGAATGCGGCCATCGTGCACTAGGATTGAGCCGTTTTCGATTGGCGTCTCGGTGGGCGAGGAATAAATCTTTGCGCCGACCAGGACGAGGTCAGAGGCTCGGCTCAGGTCGCACGAAAATAATACCCAAAGCAAGAGCACGGGCAGAGGTATTCGGATTCGCATATTGACATATACGCTCTCAGCTCAAAGATTGTTTCGGATGTCTGCTTGGAAAGACTCATTAGTTGTCGGCCCGTGCCGCTGACTCGTGTTTTCTCCACCACGAATGCTGATTCGGAGGAAGGCGTCGCCTTTGAGCACGTAGAGCGCGCCGGTGATCGAACTGCCCATCCAGTAGGCTTCCTGGCCGAGCCCGTCGATGACGCGCGGCTTGCCCAACTCCTTCTCGCGTTCAGGCCCAGGCTTCTTCGAGGTTTTGCCGGTAGCGGGCTTTTCTGCAAGGCTCGCCGAAGCATTACCCTGAGGACCGAGGATGCTTCATGAGCCTCGGGCTCTCTCGCGAGCTACAGACTCGTCGCTCTCGGGGCGATACACCTACAGTGGTTGCGTGCCGACTTCAGTGGGCGGCTTGCTTATTCTTCGGCTCCATCCAGAGGACATATCGGACGATTTCGGTGGGGTCAGTTAACGCCGGGCACGCCGCCCATCTGTCCAGCGTCTCATTGCCGTACAAGATGACACCGGTGTGCTGCGACTTGTCTTTGTCCACGGTGGGGTCTGGATCCACAAAGCCGAGTTTGCGACGGAGCTTCTCAACGTCGCCGGGTTTCCCGGTCAGGAACAGCCAGCCCGGCTTGACCCCGTTGCTCTTGGCATATTCCTGGAGCACCTTGGGCGTGTCCTCTTCTGGCTTGAGGGTGATTGAATACATGAAGATATCGCGCCCAACGCGATCACCGAGGGCTCTCTGCACTGCCGCCAGGTTCGCGGTCTGTCGCGGGCAAAGACCCTCGCAGTTTGTGTACATGAAATTGATCAGCACGACCTTCCCTTTGATCAGATCATCGTAGAAGCGGACCGGCTTATTCTGGTGAGTGCGCAGAATCGCGTTCGGGAAGTAGCCCGCCCTAGGCCCGGTGCGGGGAGCCGACTCACGCCCGAACCCGACTCCCCTAAGAATCACCGAAGCCAAAGAGGCCAAAGCCCCGCTTACAAGCAAAGTTCTTCTTCTCATGGCTGAAGTCTCCTTTCGAACGGCTCAGGCTCTGCATCCGGCTCCAGATTCGGGGTCGCGCCCGTGTTGAGCGTTCCCTTCATCGCCTCGGGTCTGAGCTGGACGTTAGGGAAGGGTTCTCGTGCCGAAAACGCGCGGCGATGGCCGATTGTCACCGTTTCTATCGATCAGGTCCCATCTGAACATCATGGCGTGGTCCTCATGCACGGTGTTGTGGCAATGGGTGGGGTACCTTCCGACCCAGTCTCGGAATCGAATGAAGACGCGAACTTCGTCTCCCGGGCCCAGAATCACAACATCTTTCCTGGATACTTCGTGAGGCGCCGGCGGTTCGCCGTTCCGCGTGAGGATCTGGAATTCCTCCATGTGAATATGGATCGGATGGGACCAGCCGCCGCCACCATTTTTCAAGGTCCAGATCTCAGCCGTGCCCTGCTGCGGGTTGGCGCGGATTTCGTTTACGTTGAAGAACTTCCCGTTGACCACCCAAGCCCCCTGATCCCGCGCGAAAACCCAACTTCTTTCCGTAGCCACTTCCTTCAAATTGATCGGAGGGAGTTCGCGCAATTTGCTGGGAACCCTGCTGTGGTCAGGCGCGTCGCGATCCACATCAAACCGCAGGATGGCGTCCCCCATGGGAAGGATCTTTCCCGTGGGGCCGCGCCCATTGGTTTGTTCCCAACGGTTCTCCAGAAAGAGCTGATCTCCGATCTTGTAGTTGGAGAAGTCGATGATCACATCCATACGATTCGCGACCCCGAGCTGGACGCTTTGGATGGCGAGCGGCGCGGGCAGCAAGTTTCCGTCGTTCGCAATCAAGGTAAACAGTTCGCTGGTTTTGCCAGGCTGGCCCTTGCTCAGGAAGAACTGGTAGAAGCGCGAAGGCCCAGCGTCCAGAAGACGGAAGCGGTACTTGCGTCGAGCGACCTTGAAGAACGGCTGGATCACGCCATTCACCGTGAATTTGTCGCCCAGGATGCCGTCAAAATTGAAGGCATCGAAGAACACCTGGCCATCCGGAGTGAACGCTTTATCCGCAAAAGCCAGGGGAACGTCGAAGTCGCCGCTCGGCAGTCCGAGGCCAGGGTTCCAATCTTCCTCGTGGCCTGAGTCTAGCTCATCGAAAAGGAGGTAGAAACCAACAAGACCCTTGTAAACGTTTTGCGTGGTGAAGTCCACGCGGTGGTCGTGGTACCACAGTGTCCCCAGGGCCTCTCTGGGGTCTCCACCGGCATAGATGTTCGGATAGTGGTTGTCCTTGCATTGTCCCGAAAAGAAAAAGTCGGTCGGAAAGCCGTCGCTCTCTGACGCTGTGTGCGCATTGTGCAAGTGGGTCGAGGTTTCGGGAATCCCAAATCCTACGTGGTTCGCTGGCAGGTCATTACAAAACCGCACGATGATGGGTTCCCCGTACCGAGCGTGGAAGGTGGGACCGGGGAAAATTCCGTCGAAGCCCCAGATGAGATTCTCCGGCAGGTCGGGGTGGAAGCTATGTTTCGTCTCCTTTTGGTGGATTTCGTAGAACAATCTCGGCGGAAACTCAAAGAAACGCTGATGGGCGGCAGGATCCGGCGCAACGTCCAGTTTCTGGACCGGCTGGGCCACCGGCGGAATAGGAAGCTCGACCACGAATGGTCTGGTAGGCGGGCTTGTGACAGCGTCACCCCCTTTCCCGGCATTCGTGCGGGCCAAAGCAACGCTTGGCCCCCAGTCAAGCACGGGAAAACTCATCAGGCCCAGTTTCATCAAATCGCGTCTTGTCAGCACTATTCGTGCTCCTTTCACTCGGCCTCCTAGCCTGCACCAGGAGCTTGCCATCCATCCGCAATGCTTCAGTTCGTCAGCGCGGTCGGGCTAGGAACGGGCTAGGTGGCTGTGCTCATGCCGCGCCATACAGGCAGTGATCAACCTGCAAAGGTCAGAACTGTGCGGGGGAAAGGGGCAGAGCTGATTTCCTCGCGGCCTTCTGGGGGGCCCGACACAGGTTCCTTCGGCTGGAAGCAGTTACCTGCATCCATAGAATTTCAATGCGGGGACTGATCACAGCATGTTGCTAATTCCGCTGGAAGGCAAGTAACAAAATGAAGGAATTCTGTAGGAATACTAGAACCCCATTTTGGCTTAGAGGCCGTCGAGAGGGGGGTGCCGGAAAATGAAATGGCGGTTGGACTTGTCTCAAAAAGACCTGTTCTGTAATCCTTGACAGTGCCTCCCACCCTCAGGGTGAACTCTCCAGGCTGTCGGTTCGTGGAATCCTTTTACAGCTCCGCTTTTTTTCGGCCGCTCAAGCAGCACTTGGCACGCTCGATTTTGCGATGGCTCGCAAGACTGGTCGCCTTCTAGACATGACCAGCCTTGATCGCAGGAGCCGGGAGGTAGGTGGCGGCGTCCACAGTCTCAACCAGTGCCGCCCGGCTGTTAACACCCAACTTAACAAAGATGTTCGACAGGTGGAATTTGGCCGTTCGCTCAGAAATCTTTAGCGCGTCGGCGATTTCTTTGTTAGAAAGTCTACGCACCACCAGCTGGAACACTTGGTTCTGGCGCGCGGTGAGTGGAAGGTCGGGCCGCAGTTGCTTCTCTAATATGAAGTTTGAGTGCCGAATGTATTTCCGGATCACTTGAGGTGGAACCCAGAGGTTTCCCTCCAGCACCGACCGGACTGCCTTCGGAAGTTCTTCCTCAACTTTGTCCGACAATTCGACGAAAGCATCGATCCCCGCATAGAGCATTCTGACCATCTCTTCTTCGCTACTTCGATCCGGAGGCAGCAAAGCCAAGAACTTGCTGTTTGGGCAGCGCCCACGTAAAGCCCTGCAGATAACGGGAATATCATCTTGAAGCGAGCTTGTGTCCAGCAAGAACATGCACGGTGTCGTGTCCTGTGGCACCGAGCTGAGGTTGGAATAAGGCTTCGAGTGCAGTCCTCGGCGGAGTCCGGGATCAGCAGCCAAGCAACGAACAAGCACGGCTCCGGCCAGAGGATGGGAAGATAGCACGTAGAGGCGGCAATCCATCTCCACCTCACTGGCTGGGGAATTCGTCTCAGTAAGGGAAGAAACTCTTTTACTCGAACGCAATCTTTGTTGTCAAGGGTTTTCTCGGACGTGTCCCAGCTGTCGGAAATGCTTTAGCCGAGCAGTTTTGCCGCCCTGTTTGTAAACTAGCCTTCAAGGGAACTGCCTATAAGCGCGAAAGAATCCTGCCCTGTCTCCGGAGAAAAACTGCCCCACGAGCCTTTCGAAGGACAGTTGCCCCCGGCCGGAGTGAAGAGTTAGGTTCAGAGCCCCTCGGGGGGATCTTTCCGTGAGCTTTTTCCATTTCCCCCGAAGAGTGCGCCACAGCAGTTATTCGGGATGAACATCGGGAGTTTGAAGCGGACTGAACCTGCTGCTTCGAACAAGCGTGCTAACTCAACTAGCCAGACATGGATAAAGAGCCTCGGCTTAGCAGCCTGAGGATGATTTTCGGAGAGGAGATTTAACTATGAAGAGGAAAATACTCACTTCCTTCCCGGTTCGTTTGGGGACTGCGCTACTGATCCTCGTAGTCTTCGCTCTTTGGCTCCGCCCGTCCCGTTTCCCGGCCAAAGCGTCCGAGGAGGAGGAGCGAGAGAACGTCGATTGGCGCCATTACGGCAATGACCTCGCCAACACACGATTCCAGAACGTCGATCAGATCAATCGATCCAACGTCGATCAGCTCCAGGTGGCCTGGGTCTTCCACACCGGCGTCCTCGACCCTCTGGCGAACCTCGAGGTCACGCCCATTGTCGTGGACGGCCGGATGTACATCACAGACGGACACGATGACGTTTTCGCGCTGAACGCGGCAACGGGCAAGCAGATCTGGGCCTACAAACCTCTCTCGATCCCAGGCGAGATGCCGCCACTCGCTCAGGTCACGATCTGCTGCGGCCGGAACAACTTCGGCGTGGCCTTCGGAGACGGGAAGGTCTTCTACGGCCGGTTGGACGATGTAGTCGTGGCCTTGGACGCGGAGACAGGAGAGGTAGAGTGGAAGACCAGAGTGGCCGACTTCCGACAAAACTTGGCAATCAACATGGCACCGCAGTTGGTGGATGGCAAGCTGATCGTCAGCCTATCGGGCGGCGAGTACGAGATAAGGGGCCAGGTCTTTGCTTTGAACGCGGAGAACGGCCACATTATCTGGAGCTTCTCTACCACGAAGCCCGACAGCTTTGCCGGAACTTCGTTCCTGAGAGGGGGCGCGGGAGTATGGAATACGCCCGCCGTCGATCGGGAATTAGGGCTCGTTTACATTAACACGGGAAACGCTGCTCCTGATATCCAGGGCGAGGACCGCGCTGGCGACAACCTGTATTCCGCCTCCATCGTCGCCTTGGATCTGCGCACAGGCAATCCGGTGTGGCATTTTCAAGAGGTGCACCACGACATCTGGGATTATGACAGCGCCCAGACGGTGGTGCTGTTCCCGCTCAAAAAGGATGGGAAACACTTCAAGGCGCTCGGCCACTGCAGCAAGAACGGGCAGTACTATATCCTCGACCGGCGGAATGGTCAGCCGATCTTCCCGGTGACCGAAGTGGCCGTCCCGTTCAAGAACATCCCGGTCCCACCTGGAGTTGACACTTCCTTCCAACATGCCGCTCCGACTCAGCCGGTGTCGGCCGTCGAGCCATTGACTCCGCTGACGTTCGTCCGGCCGACTCCCACCACGTTTACAAACCCTGACGGGACGGTCGAGAAGATTACTTTGGCACCCCAATACACTCCGCCTGGGGATAAGCTGATTTTGATTGTCCCTGGCGATGATGGGGGATGCGAAATGGCACCTGCGGGCTTCAGCCCACGTACCAAGTTCGTCTACTACGGCACTCGGTACGAGCCCAATCTCTTCAAGACTCGGAAAGGAAATAACACCGTCCTCGGCAATGGGCTCCACCTCGGCTCGACCTTCTTCAACGGGGTTCCCGGCTCGAACCCCTTCGGCCTGTTTGGCGCGACGGACACGAGGACCGGCAAGGTTATGTGGAAGGTCGAAATCCGGCTGCCACCAAAATCAGGGGTTGTCATCGCTGGGGATCTGGTGTTCTTCGGCGATGGCGACGGCGTTTTCTATGGCGTGGACGCCGAGAAGGGCACGGTCTTGTTCAAGTTTCCTACGGTAGCCAAAGTGCCTAATGCAGGCGGGGCCGCGGCTGGCCCAATAGCCTACGTCGCGGAGGGTCGCGAGTTCATCGCCAACGCCTTCGGCGGCAACGTGCCGGATCGAGCCAACCAAGGTAGCAACCCGGTCGGCGATGCGATTGTCGCTTTCGCGCTCCCGCATCGGGAGGATGAGGACAAAGATAAGGAATGACCTCCAGCATTCAGCGGCGCGGGCGATTGAGCCCGCGCCGCTTGGGGGACAGTAATACGATCAAGGGTGAGGTAACGACACTCAGGAGGTATTTCAAATGGAATGGATACAGCCAGATTTTGAAGAAATCTCGCTGGGCTGCGAGGTTACCTCGTACGCCGTAGCGGAACTTTAGCAAACAGTGTGCGGATCAAGATTCTGGGTTCTGCCGCGGGTGGGGGATTTCCGCAGTGGAACTGTGGGTGTGTCCTGTGTAGAGGCGTCCGAGAGAGGAAACTGAGCACAAGCGCCCGCACGCAGTGTCAGGTCGCCATCAGCAGCGGCGGCGAAGAGTGGTTCTTGCTCAACGCGTCTCCTGATTTGCGCGCGCAGATTGAGGGCACGGCGGAACTCCACCCACGTGCAGTGCGGCAGAGTTCAATTGCGGGTGTCTTGGTCACCGGCGGCGATCTCGACCAAGTGCTCGGGCTCCTGCTTCTCCGCGAGCTACAGCCCATTCGAATATATGCTACGGCTTCCGTTCGGCGGCTGCTCAAGGACGATAACACGTTCTTTAACATGCTCTCGCAGGAGCCCGGGCAAAGCTTCTGGACGGATATTACGCCGGGCGTACCCTTCACTCTGGCTTCACCGACCGGGTCAAATTCGGCTCTCGTCTGTCAGCCCATGGCGCTGCAAGGCGGTTTCCCATCCTACGTGGGTAAGAAACGCGCTTCAACGCTGCTTGCCAGCCAAGCGGTGCTTGGACTCGTGATCGAATCCAACCACGGAGGTGGGCGGTTGGCCTATTTCCCTGTGGTTGCTGATCTAGACGCCAACTTGACCACGGTCCTGAATTCCTGCGATTTGCTGGTCTTCGACGGAACTTTTTGGAACGACGACGAGCTGATCCGAATTCAGGGTGGCGGCCGGACGGCTCGGCAAATGGGACACTTGCCGATCTCCGGTCCCGGCGGAAGCTTGGAGCGGCTGTCCCAATTGCAGCGCCCACGCAAGATCTTCGTGCACATCAACAACACCAATCCCATTCTGGACCAGAACAGCCCGGAATATCAGGAAGTGCGTAATGCAGGCTGGGAAGTGGCGGAGGATGGATGGGAGTTCAAGCTATAACCATGGAAGCAGGCTCGCGCCACCTGAGCGCGGAGGAGCTCTCGACCCGACTGGAGAGTGTTGGAGCCGAGCGATATCACCACCGGCATCCCTTTCACCTCCTGATGCATGAAGGCCGCCTCACGCGCGGCCAGTTACAGGCGTGGGCACTCAATCGCTACTACTACCAGAGCCGAATCCCGATTAAAGACGCGATCATTCTCTCGCGCAGCGAGGACGCGAATTTCCGGCGCGCGTGGCGAAAGCGCCTCGCCGATCAGGACGGAGATGGTGGGGCGGGCGGGCTGGAGTGTTGGTTGCAGCTCGCAGAAGCTACCGGCTTGGAGCGCAAGCGCGTCTGCTCTTGTGCCGAGGTGCTGCCTGGCGTGCGATACGCGGTTGACGCTTATCTGGCGCTCGTGGAGCGTGGAACTCTGCTGGAGGCGGTCGCCTCATCCCTGACTGAGATGTTTGCCAAGCATCTGATTGCGCTGCGTCTCGACGCGCTGCGACGCCATTATCCCTGGCTCCGGAATGGATTGGGCTATTTCGAGGCTCGGCTCTCCCAAGCCCCAGAGGATGCGCGGTTCGCTTTCGAGTGGGTCTACGAGCACGCGCGCACTCGTGAAGAGCAGGAGCTGGCGGTACGGGCATTAACGCGTAAGTGCGAACTGCTGTGGGCCCAACTGGACGCGTTGCACTTTGCTTATGTGCAGCCAGGATGGCCCCCGCCCGGCGCGTTTCGGCCGGAGGCATCGTGACGACCTTACACAGCTTGTCGCAACCGCGGCTTGCGGCCGGGTGCCGGCTGCGCGAAATGGAGGGAGAACCCGCCACCCTCCTGTTCCCCGAAGGCATCCTGCGGTTGAAAGGTCCGGGTGCAGAAATTCTGCGGCGCTGCGATGGCCAGCGCACGTTTGCGGAGATCGTAGCGGAGATACAAGCGCAGTATCGGTCCGCGGATCCAAGACTGATCGAGCATGATATCGAGAGTTTTCTCGATCGCCTGCAGAACCGGCGAGTGATTGATCTCTGATGCCCACGGCACCATTGGCGCTGATCGCGGAACTCACGCATCGATGCCCTCTTCGGTGCGTCTATTGTTCCAATCCCCTGGAACTCCGGGCGCGCTCCGAAGAGCTGTCGACCGAGACATGGGTGCGTGCGTTCGAAGAAGCGGCCCAACTGGGCACGTTGCACGTGCACCTGACCGGAGGCGAGCCGCTGGCGCGAAGTGACTTAACGCCGCTGGTTTTGGCCGCGCGTTCCGCCGGGCTCTACACGAACCTGATCACCTCCGGGATTGGTTTGAATGAAAAAAGGCTGTCCTCGCTGGTCGAGGCTGGACTGGACCACATCCAGTTGAGCTTTCAGGACGCGGAAGAGAGTTCCGCAAATACAATTGCAGGTTGCTCCGCCCATGCGCAGAAGGTGGCCGTAGCGCGGCTCATCTCGGAAACCCGATTGGCGTTTACAGTCAACCTGGTTGTGCACCGGCGGAATCTGGACCGCTTGGAAGAAATCATCTCGTTCGCCGAAAGGTTACGCCCGCACCGCATCGAGATTGCCCACGTTCAGTATTACGGTTGGGCGCTAAGGAACCGCGAGGCCCTGCTGCCCACGCTCGATCAAGTGCAAGAATCGGTCGCTGTCGTGGAACGCGCGAAAGAAAGGCTGAAAGGGATCAAGATCGACTTTGTGACGCCGGACTATTACGCAGCATTCCCCAAGCCCTGCATGGGAGGTTGGGCCCGCCTGCTCATGGTTGTCGATCCTTCCGGCAAAGCCCTGCCGTGCCACGCCGCAGGCGTGATCCCCGGTCTGAAATTCGAAAACGTGAAGGAAAAGTCGCTGCGCTGGATTTGGGAAGAGTCTTCGTCATTCCGGCGATTCCGCGGAGAAGATTGGATGCCGGAGCCATGCCGCACCTGCGAGCGGCGCACCCAGGACTTCGGGGGCTGCCGTTGCCAGGCTTTCCTGGTCACGGGCGATGCAGCCGCTACCGACCCCGTTTGCTCGCTTTCACCCCACCGCCACCTGATTGAAGCGGTCCTGGAGAGGATCAACCTGAGTCCTCTTGCTGGAGACATCGGCAGCTCCGCCGAACCTGGCGCGGGGAACGTAAAAGCCCTTGATACCGATCTAGCCCTTCGACAGCGCTGGGCATATCGCACGAATCCCGCTGGTGTGTGGGAGCGTCCTGAACTATAGCTTGCCCTGAGACATCCGCTTGTTTCAGAGATGGTGGAATCGCAAAACGAGATGCATCGAGATGAGCTTCTGGAATTCGCGTAGGTTTGCTGGCTGGGCGTTAGTTTTCGCAGGGATTCTTGGTGTCGCATGGCTCGCGCGACCTGCCAGGGTCCCGGAAAATGTGGCATACGTAAGCGACGAAAAAGGCGGCATAACCGTTATCGATTTGAAGACGCTGGATATTCTCAAGCAGATCGACCTCAAGGGCGTCGAGCCCCGTGGGATTAGCCTCACAAGCGACGGACGCTATCTGGTAACGGCCAACAAGGACACGTCCGATGCTTCGGTGATTGATACAAGGAGCTTCCGGACAGTGCGTCGGATCCACATCGGAACCAATCCGGAGTTCCTCAAGCTGCACCCCAGCGGGAAGTGGTTGTTCACTTCCCACGAACCTGCTTCGGCGGGCGCGCCACCCAAGGAAGATGCGGAAAAGAAGGGAGTTTGGTCTCCGCCGTCTCGAATCGTAGCTCTTGATGTCCAGAACTGGTCAATCGCGAGAGCTTTCTCAGGTGGAACCGAGACGGAGGGGATTGAATTCTCGCGGGACGGAAAGATTCTCATCGTGACCAACGAGGCGGAAAACACAATTGCGGTTTACGAGGTTGAAACGGGAAAGCTTGTCCGGGAAATCGATGTCACACCCTACGGTCTTCGGCCTCGTGGAGTCAAAGTTTCCCGCAACGGAAACACGTATGCAGTCACGTTGGAAGCATCCAATAAGCTTCTCTTATTTGATCAAGATTTCACCCTAATTCGGTCTATATCCACCCGCGCGGGCCCTTACGGAGTGGCCTACGATCGAGAGGGCCGGCGGCTCCTGGTGGCTGCGGCGAAGGCGCAGATGCTCCAGGTTTATGATGCTGACGCATGGCAACTCATGGCTGAAGTTCCAGTGGGCCAACGTTGCTGGCATTTTACTTTTACACCGGATGATTCGAAGATCCTGCTCGCCTGTGGTCGGTCAAATGATGTGCACATCATCGACGCGAAGACTTACCGGCCGATTCGCGTGCTCAAAGGACTTCAAATGCCCTGGGGCATCGTGACTTATCCCAGGGCTTACGGCAGCCTGGATCTGCCCTAACGTTGCGCAGAAGATCGTAAAAGACATCACTAGCGAGGGACAGTTCTCAAATGGTCCCACGCAGCACACCATTGGCGCAAAAACAGGCGAGAAGACTTTGGACAGTTCTCCTATTCTGCGCTCTCCCCTTGCTGGCACAGCGCGGTAGGGGCGAATTGCGTCTGACAGTGACTGACCCCGCAGGTCTGGGAGTGGAAGCCTCTGTTGAGCTGGTCAGCCAGGCCAATCAGGTCCAGCAGGTTTTCCGCACAGACTGGGAAGGACACTACGCCGCAAGAGGTCTCCCCTTCGGCTTCTATCGATTGCAGGTGGATCGCCCTGGGTTCACTTCCTTCTCTGAACTCGTGGAAATTCGCTCGGAGGTTCCGCTTGAATACCGGGTCACCCTCGGCCTCGCCCCCATGGAAGCTACCGAAGTAGTCAGCGACTCCCCGACCCTGCTCGATCCCTACGGCACAGGAACGGTGTACCACGTCGGATCGGAAAACCTGAGCCAAAGGCGCACGTCCTCACCCGGCCGTGCAGTCCTGGAACTGGTGAATATGCAGCCGGGTTGGTTGCTGGAAGCCAACGGCGTTCTGCATCCTCGCGGATCCGAATATGACACACAGTACGTCATCGACGGCATCCCCATCGTCGATAATCGTTCTCCGATTTTCGCCCCCGGAATCGAGGTCGAAGAGCTTCAGTCGATGAAAGTCCTTACCGCAAACTATCCGGCTGAATACGGAAGAAAACTTGGGGGAGTCATCGAAGTGACCACCCCGCAGGACTCCAGGGCCGGATTCCACGGAAAAGCAATGCTCGAGGCTGGCACCTTTGCAACGCAAAACGCCTACCTCGCCGGCCGATATGTCACGGGGCGCACTGCGGTTGGCTTCAGCGCAAGTGGAGGTCATA
>WNFG01005134.1_pt1 | contig 11980 bp, 13 predicted proteins | sample 5400431 | NCBI WGS metagenome assembly WNFG01 (sample SAMN13153346, study PRJNA577476) | soil metagenome | isolation source: 120 cm saprolite under Douglas fir tree site 2 hole 3 replicate 2 | place: USA:California | collected 2015-04-18
GGCTTACACGCCGAACCGCGACAGGAGCTCGGCGACGGTCATTTTGCCGTAGTCCTTGGCGAGGACGTTTTCGGCCGTGTGCCACACCATCTGCGCCTGGGCCGGGCCGCGGTCGGCCAGCTGGTCCAGGGTGACGGAGCTGAACAGCTGGATCTGCGGGATCTGCTTGAGCTGCTGGGCCAGCCACTTCGCCCACTGCGCGGTGTTGCCGTCGTTGGGGGCGACCTTGGCTTCGACCGCCGCCTTGATCGCGGTGGCCTTCGCTTCAGCCGTCGCCGCGGCCTTGGTGGCTTTGGCCGCCGTCTGCTGGGCGACCTCAGACGCGGCCTGTGCTGCTTCTTTGGCCTTGGCCTCCACCTCGGCAGCGGTCGCCGACGCCCGGGCGGGCATGGTGCTGAGCTCGTGCTCGCCCTTGTGCATGATCTCTTCGGCGGCCTTCCCCACCTCGCCTCGGCCGTCCCCAACGCCTGCTCCTTCGCCAGTCCGCAGACGGTCGCCGAAACCTCTACCGAGTGCGCCACCGATCAAGCCCGGCACATCCAGGCCGGTGAGCCCTCTGATCGCGGTCGTCGACTCCACCATCGCGCGTGTGGCGTTGCGAACGAGGTCCGACGCACCGTCGGCGCTCATCACCGTCAGCGAATTGATGTGGCCCATCGGCTCTGCCGCCGCCCGCACGATGTCGGGCAGCGCTGTTAGCACCGTCTGGATGATGGCGGCCTCGTTGAACTGCTTGTATGCCTCCGCTCGCATCGCGAGCGCCTTGGCCTCCGCCTCACCCTTGGTCAGCACGATCTGCGCCTCCGCGCCACCTTCGAGCCGCGTGGTCTCGGCGTCGGCCTCGGCGGACGCGATACGGGCGCGCTTGGCGCCTTCGGCGCGGGCGATCACGGCCTGGGCTTCAGCCGCCGCCGGTTTTACGGTGGACGAAAGCAGCTCCTTCTCCTTGCGGTCTGCCTCCAGTTGGGCGAGCTCGGTCTGCCTGCGCACGACCTCCTGCTGAGCCTCGGCCTGGGCCAGAGGACCGGCCTGGTCCGCCCGTGCCTGGGCGGCCGCGACCTGCGTCTTGGTCTCCGCCTCACGGAGGGAGACGTCACGCCCGGCGGCGTTGATCTTCACCTGCTGCGCCTCGGCTTCTCTGACCGCGGCGGTCTGGTCCGCAGACGCACGCGCCATGCGCGCGTCGCGCTCGACCGTGGCCAGGTTCTGCTGGCCGAGCAGGCCGATGTAGTTCGACTCGTCTGAAAAGCTCTGGATGGTGAAGGCGTCGATCTGGAGGCCGCTCGTGGCCAGGTCGCCCTTGGCCGCGTCCTGCACCTGCTGCAGGAGCTTCTGGCGGTCGCGGATCAGCTCTTCGATGGTCAGCGTGCCGACGATCGAACGCAGCGATCCTTCGAGCACGTTCTTGACGATGGAGTCGACCTGCTCGGGTTTGGCGTCCAGGAATCGCTCGGCCGCGTTGCGCAGCGACTCGACGTCGCGTCCGATCTTGAACGTGGCCACGCCCTGCACCTGCACCTTGATGCCCTGGCTGGTCACCGCGTCGCCAAGCTGCACGTTGATCTGGCGCGCGGTCAGCTTGAGCTTGCCGACGCGGTCGAGCAGGGGACGCACAAACGTGCCGCCACCGACCACGACCTTGACGCCCTTGTCGCCCGAGATCGCCATGACCTGGCCGCGCTCGTCGCGAACCTTGGCGCCGCGCGAGCCGGCGACGATGAGGGCCTCGTTTGCCCCGGCGACCTTGTACCGGCTGGCCACGAAAGCGATCAGCAGGACGAGGACGATCACGCCCGTCACCGCGAGGAACGGAATGGACGTCACGAAACTAGGCATCGGATCTGGCTCCTTCTTTGGTCGCTGTGGTGGCTGCTACTACGAGGTTGGTTCCGGCGACAGAAACCACCTTCACCTCCCGGCCCGCAGGGATCTCGGCGTCGGCGGTGGCGGTCATGTTGTGTGTCGAGCCGGCGAAGCTGATCAAAACCGAGCCGAAATGATTGGCCGGTATGCCGACCGAGACCCGGCCGGTAGAGCCGACCATGTCCTGCAGGCTGAACGTCTCCGTCGATTCCGCCGAGCGGAGGGCCTTGAAAGCCCCGAACACCACGCCTGAGCCGAGGAGGCCGGCAACAACGCCCGTGAGCGTGGCCACGCCCGGACCGGCGTTCAAGCCGTGGAGCCCGAACAGGCCGCCCACCCCGAACATGGCGATGAAGCCGAGCAGCATCGGGGTCGGCGACACGCCCGCGACGTCAAACCCGAGATGGATGGCGCCCAGCAAGCCCCCGAAGATGTCGTCGACGATCAGGGTGAGCAGGAGGAGGCCGCCTCCCAGTAAGAGGCTGACGCCGAAGACGAGGTCGGCCGCGTTCAAACCCTGACCACCAGCGATTGCAGTTTAGGCCGAGTGGTGCGGAAGAGTGCCCGGCCTTCACCTGGTCCCAAATCGGAGCGCGCCGCCTACCGTATTCGCCATGGCCAGGGTGGTGCTTGCGGCTCAGATGTGCGCCGTTGCGCTCATCGCCTGGAGCTTGCCGGCCTGCTGCTGCGGTCCCCTTCCACCCAAACCGGGGCCCCCAGGGTTCATCAGCGGCGAGATTCAGCGGCCGCCGACGACCACGCCGGTCGCTCTCGCCGTATACGCTGTCGATGCGCTGAACAGCGGCGCAAATTACGTCGTGACCTACGTTCCGGCAACGGAATCGACGTATCAACTCGTGGTACCGCCAGGCGAATACCACGTCGTCGCCAGGATGGACAACGATCCGCTCGCGGCGGGCGGATTCACGTTCAACGTGATGTGCTCAGCGTCTGGCACCTGTGGTGGGAATGCCGGCAATCACACGCTGTTCTTCGTCCGGGTGGAGAGCGAGCAGAGTGTTTCTGGAATCACCATCGGTGATTGGGGCACCGGTAATGCCCAGGCTTTGATCTGGTACGTCGATGTGAGCGGCTCACCACTGTCTCTCACCCCGCAGGTCTCACCATCACCGAGACAGCTGGCGTCGCGCCAGCTGCCCGCCGTGTCATCGACCGACGCCACGATCGGATACACGAGCTCGCTGCTCGGCGCGAGCCTTCAAATCCCGGTCGGCTGGGCCGAGATCAAGCCCCCTCCGTCTGTCCTCTATCCGACAGAGCGCTACTTCGCCAACCAGCAGGTGCATGATCCGCTGGCGCTCGACAGCCAGGGCGTCTGGCTGACCACACAGATTCGCACGGGGCAAGGTTGCCCCTTCCCAGACTGGCGGTACGCGACGTCCCGGGCGACGATCACGATGCAGGGCGGAGCCAACCATTTCTTCTTCGAGGATCCGCCGCCGAGAGGTGGACCACAGCCGTTTGCGGGCTACACCGTTCGCGGCGGCACGTTTGTGTTCGGCAACTGCGTCGAGTTCATCTTCACCGGGGTCACCCGGGAAGCGCTCGAGAACAACCTGGTCCCGTTCTTCCTCATGATGGAGAGCGCCCAGTTCGTGCCGCCGTCCTGATTGCCGCAAACCGTTAGCCTGTCTCGAGCCCATGAGCGCTTCCTTCCGCATCGGCGCCGAGGCCGCGGAGCATGTCGCGGTCGAGGTGCTTGCGCGGGAGCATCCGGACCAGTCCGATTACTGGGACGGGAACTGGCTGACCGCCATGGTCGACGTCGCCTGCGGCCCTTGGCGCGGCAACTACCGCGCGGCGCTGCGCGCGGAGGAGTTCGTCCACTTTCGCGATCAGCTCCAGAGGCTGAACGACGACCGGGAAGCACCGCCGGCAGAGTTCGAGTCGATGGAACCATGGCTGCGGTTCGAGGTTCACCGATCCGATAAACATGGGCACATGCGCGTCAGCGGCCGGGCTCAGACGGAGCCATTCTTCGACAGCCACAACGTGTTCTATTTCGTGCTGGAGCTCGAACAGAGCTTTCTAGCGACGACACTCGATGAGCTGGGGAAGGTCATCGAAGAGTTCCCGGTGGTTGGTTCCCGTTAGCCAACCCAACCCCACCCGACGGTCGAACAGGTGGATCTTGTGGTTAGCGGGCGGGTGCTCGATCTCGGTTATCCTCGCGGGCGCCGTCTTCGGGTTTGCATTCTGGGCCGCCTTCAACATCACATCCAAAATCACATCCGGCTGCTTGCCATCCGACTTTCCCAAATACCCCGGCGCGATCTGGGGTGGCAGCAGTTTCGGCGGCACAGCCTGCCGCCGGACGCTCCTGACCACCGATGACTCCAGCCGCATCATCGACTTCTATGCGAGCAAGTTGGGCGCAGGCAAATGGACAGTGACATCGATCGATCGCACGATCGATCGCATCGACTTCAGGCATGTCAGCGGATCAAGCATCACCGGCGTCGTCTGGCTGGTTGATCGCAGAGTCTTCAGGGCGATCTGTATCGAGGTCGACAAGTCAGCGTCAGCCGGCGGGAAGTTGCTTTCCGGGCAAACGCAAAGTGTCCTGACCGCCACAAGACAGGGCGTGTGCGACGGCGGCATCCCTCAGGCACCCGTACCTGCGTAGCTGCCACGAGCAGCGTTAGGGCGTTACGTCTAGGGGCCTACCGCGTCGATCCGCGTTCCGGTGAAAGTGCCGGCCCTCATGAACCCGGTCAACCCCAGAATGCCGTGGGCCGTAAACGTTCCCACGAGCGTTCCGTCCGCCGCCACGTGTGCGGCGAAGTTGCCGACTATGGCTCCGTTTCTCGAGGCGGGGGTGCATCCAGGTGACGAGCCCGAGCCTCGCCTCGTTTGACGCGACCTACGCGTTCGCCAAGGGAGGAGTGTTCAAGAACGTAAGGCTCGCAATCGTGTTCAGGAACTCCGCCAGCGAGTCACCATACGGGCGGCGATCTTCATCGCCAATCGCGTCCGTTTCAACGTACTGGTGAGTCTCCTGGTCGAATCCGAAAAGCCCGTTTCCGCCATCGCTACCGAAGATAAGCAAGCCCGGCCAGTGGGTCGCTGCATCCAGAATTTCGTGCGTGCTAACCCAGTCTTCGAGCGGATAGACGCTTAAGTAGCCACCCTGTCCGATGAAACCCCCGCCACTGCCGCGCGAAGTCAGGAGGTCTGCCAGGTCAGGCGGGACCCGCATACGCAATGCGGTCTCAACCTCGGCCACTTGGGCGGCCGTGGCTGGCGATTCGGACCAGCTGAAATCGCCCAGGAGCTCATCGACGCTCGGCACGGTGTTTTCAGAGCGAATAATGCACGGCGGATGGTCGGGCGGGCGAGATTTGAACTCGCGGTCTCCTGGTCCCAAACCGGACTTGTCGGCCTACCGTAGTCGGCCCGATCTTAGCGCGCAATCCACATTTGGCTGCAAGTCTCTTAACTCGGAAGTGTCCGCGCGCCAACCGAATCTATGAGCAAGCTGCTAAGCAACCATCTTGTGATCCTGGGGCGACGGTCGTTCCCGCTCAAGATCCGGAGCATATGATCGGGATGTCAACACGCAGCCAAGGAGGGCTACGACGTGGGCGCTCGCGGCAGGCTAATCGCCGCCGGCTTAGGGTCGTTCTTAGTGCTCGCCGGAGGAGCTGCTTTCGTGACAGGCATCATTCATTTGCCTATCAGGTGCGAGGGGCCGCCGTCTCCCGCGTGGGGGGACGACCCGTACCACGGCTACGGAGTCCAGGTGGCCGACGTGAAGGAAGCGGCGCCCTATCTCGCCTTCACGCCAGTCGTTCCGAGAGCTCTCGGCCCAGCCGCCAAGTTCTTCATCAGTGGGAACAAGCCGGACATGAGCGCGAGGAGCCTGATTTGGGTGTATGACCAGCCGGTGTATGGGCGGTTCTGGGTCGAGGAATCAATCAGCGAGACTACGCAGGCCTCGATAGACTCGCTGCGCAACAACCCGACGGGCTGCAGTCTGAACTCGGTCGTGACACTCCGAGGTGGGACCAGAGCAGCCGTGTTGGTTGCTAACCCGGCGGCCCACGGTAGCGGCACGGGCACGACCAGCATCATGTGGCTCGATCACGGGCTTCTCATCTCAGCGCTTGGATTCAGCGATAGTTTCACGAAGGACCACGCGATCGAAGTAGCGAATCTGATAAGCGGTTAAAGCTAATATCCGCGCCGCGACCAACGTGGCATGCCCGACGCTTTCAGTTACTCGTGGTCTCTTAGTTCGGCAGGTTCCAGGAGTTTTCCACAGCCGTTCCAACCCCGCGCCCAATGCCTTCCCAAACGGCTGAAACGAGATCGAAATCTGCCGTTTTCAAGGTCTCAAAACGCGATGGTCGGGCGGGCGAGATTTGAACTCGCGGTCTCCTGGTCCCAAACCAGGCGCTTTACCGAGCTAAGCCACCGCCCGACACTGCCGCATCAGTGATTCAAACAGACACGCGCTCGAGCGCGCCGGAGGCGAGCATCGCCCTGACCGCCCGGGCGCGATGGCTGTATCGGGCCTTCTCCTCCGGCCTCATCTCGCCAAAGGTCCGCCCCGCTTCGGGAACGAGAAAGACCGGGTCATAGCCGAAACCGGCGACCCCCCTCCACTCCGGGACGATCTCGCCTCCGCACTCGCCCTCGAAGAACTCGGTTGACTGGCCGGGCGCCGCCAGGGCGATCGTGCATGCAAATCGCGCCAGCCACGGGCGCGGATGACCCTTCAGTCGGTCCAGCAGGGCCTGCGTGCGCTCCTTCTGCGTCGGACCGATGCGGGCTGAATGAATGCCCGGGAAGCCCTTCAACACCGCGACTTCGACGCCGGAGTCGTCGCCAATGGCGGGCAGTCCGAGCGCCTCGCGGGCCGCCTCGGCTTTCAGCTGGGCATTCTCCGCGTAGGTTGCCCCCACCTCCGCCACCCCCGGATCGACCACCTTCAGCTCGAAGCCAGCGCCAGCCAGGAGCTCTCGGTACTCGCCCAGCTTGCCCGCATTACCGGTGGCAATGACCAGCCGGCGCTCAGCCAAGAGTAGAGATGGCCCGCTTCTGCCCGACGATCAGCTCTTTGATGCCTTTGTGAGCAAGCGCCAGCATCGAGTCAAGCTCCGGCCGCGTGTAAGGAGCGCCTTCCGCCGTCGCCTGCAGCTCGACCAGCCGCCCATCCTCGACCATCACGCAATTGAGGTCGGTCGAGGCCTGGAAATCCTCGGTGTAATCGAGGTCCAGCATCGGCGTGCCCTCGACGATCCCGCAGCTGACCGCGGCCAGATACTGCCGGACGGCGATCTCGCTCACCATGCGCGCGTCCTTCATGCGCTTGATCGCCATGTACAGCGCGCAGAACGCGCCGGTGATCGAGGCCGTGCGGGTACCGCCATCGGCCTGCAGCACATCGCAGTCGAGCGTGATCGTCCGCTCGCCGATCTTGCCCATGTCCACTGCGGCCCGCAGCGAGCGGCCGATCAACCTCTGGATCTCGTGTGTCCGGCCGCCCAGGCGGCCCTGGATCGCCTCGCGCGTCCCGCGATCGTGGGTCGAGCGAGGCAGCATCGAGTACTCGGCCGTGATCCAGCCCTGGCCGCTTCCGCGCCGATGCGGGGGCACTCGGTCCTCGACGCTGGCCGTGATCCACACGCGCGTCCGCCCCATCTCGATCAGGCACGAACCCTCGGCGTGTACGTTGACGCCCAGGTCGATCTTCAGAGGCCGGAGCTGGTCAGGCTGGCGCCCGTCCGGACGCGATCTCACAGTCGTGGGCGCGCTCATCGACCGCTTACCTTGAGGATCAGCGCGCTCAATTCGAAAAAGATATAGAGCGGCACGAACATGAGCAGCGGCGTCAGCGGATCGACGCCCGGGGTCAGGAAGTTGGCGACCAGGGCGAGGCCGATGAACCACCAGATGCGGTTCTTGTAAAGCCATCGCGAGCTGATGATGCCCAGAAGTCCGAGCACGACGAGCACGACCGGCAGCTCGAACACGATCCCGAAGCCGATGACCATGAGAAGAATGAATCCGACGAGCTGCGCAACGTCCGCGAGGTACGTGACATTGGTTGGAGCAAAGGAGTTGAGAACGCGAATGTAGAGAGGCAGCGCATATAGTGCGGCGGCCACGCCCAGACCGAAGAAGAAGATGGTGGCGATGACCAATGGCAGCGTCAGCCTCCGCTCGTTCCGGTGCAGACCCGGGCTCACAAACCACCAGATCTGCTGGATCACCACCGGCGCCGCAATGATGAAACCGATGTAAATGGCGACCTGGAGGCGGGTAAGCACGAAGCTGCCCGGACCCAGATAAACCGCATGCCCGAGACCGGCTCTGCTGACAAGCCATTCGACCACCTGACCCGATACGACGAAGCCGGCGATCGTCGTGATCGCCCACGCGACGAGGATCACGATGAGCATCCGCCGTAGCGCCTCGAGGTGCTCGATCACGGACATGCGCTGCTCTTCGACCGGGGCCGCGACTCGAGGCGCGCGCCGGAGGACCCTGTCTAGGATCGCCACGGGTCGAGCCTCAGCGGTTGGACGGAGAGGCTGACTCCGAGCCCTGGGAGGGGGTGCTCTCGGTGGACGCCGGGGTCGCGGGTGGTGTGACGGCCGCGGGCGGAGGCGGCGCGGGCTGGGTCGAATGCGTGACCTCGCTGGTCAGCTCAGAGGTCGCCTTCCGGAACTCGCGCATGGCCTTTCCGACGGCGCCTCCGAGCTCGGGCAGCCGGCCGGGCCCGAAGATGATGAGCACGACGACGAGGATGGCGATGATCCAGAACGGGTGTATGGGCATCAGCCGGATTATAGTCCGCCGCCTGTAAGGGGAGGATCAGGCTTCTTTCAGGTCACCGCAATCGTGATCGAGTTGATCTTGTCCGTCCCCAGGATGGTCTGGACCTTGTCCATGCCGCTCACGACCGTCCCAAAGCGGTTGTAGGTCGCGGTCGCCCCCGCCCCCGGCCAGGGGCCTTTGACGATGAAGAACTGGCTGCCGTTGATCGGCCCATCCGGCACCCTGGCCATGCCGACGGACCCGATGCCCCACTTGAGGAAGGAGTTCGGCTCTTCGGGCAGGTTGTAGCCCGGGCCCCCGGTTCCGTTGCCCTTGGGATCTCCCGTCTGCACCACCCAGTCCTCGCTTTTCCAGAACGGGCTGCCCGTGTAGTACCCGTTCAGTGCCAGGACGACGAAGTTGTTGACGGTGATCGGGGCGGTGTCCGGCAGCAGCTCGATCACCACCTGGCCTTGAGTTGTGTTCAAGGTGGCGGTGTATTTGTGGTTGGGCAGGATGCAGGTCGGTTGCGCCGAGATGAACGCGTGCACGCCGACCGCAACCGATGTCTTGCAGTTGGCCAGCGCGGACGGTCTGGGCTGCGTCGCCGCTTGCTGCAGCGCGAGGCCCGACCCCAGCACAGCCGCTACCAGGATGGCCATGATCAGGTAAGGCACCCACGGCCGCTTCTTCCATGCCTCCGGCAGCTCGATCGCCTCGGCCTCGGGCCTCGGCGCGGGCTCAATCCTGCGCTTCGACTTGCTCATCGCCTGGCCGCCGCCTCCACGATCGCCTGGACGAGGCCGTGAGTCGTGTACTCCCGCGCGACGATGTCGACCCGTAGGCCCAGCTTGCGCGCCGTGTCCGCCGTTACCGGTCCCATGCACGCGACCTCGGCATCGCCCAGCACCGCGGGCAGCCGATCGTCAGGAAACGCTCGCACGAAATTGACGACCGTGGAGGAGCTCGTGAACGTGATCGTGTCGACGCCCTCGGCGCCGAACAACCTCAGAAGAGCCGGCCCCGTCGGAGCTGGGCAGACCGCCTGATAAACCGGTAGGATCTCGACCTCGGCGCCTCGCATTGCGAGCAGGGATGGTAAAGCGTCGCGCGCGACCTCTGCTCGGGGGACGAGGACATGCATGCCCTCCATCTCCCAACCTTCCAGCGCTTTCGCAAGCCCCTCGGCGGTGTACTCCGAGGTCACCACCTCCGGTCGCAGTCCGTGGTTCTCGAGCATCTCGGCGGTTTCCTGGCCGATCGCGCACAGCTTGGATGCATGCAGCGCGCGGGCGTCAGCGCCGGTTTCGACCAGCATCTTGAAAAAGATGGCGACCGCGTTCGCCGACGCGAAGATGACGAGGGTGGTACGGCCGAGGTTGGTGATCGCCTTGCGCACGCGCTCATCGGTGGGCATCGGGCGGATCTCGATCGTCGGGATCTCGACCACGGAGGCGCCCAGGTCGGCGAGCAGCCGGCTGAACGGAGCAACCTGATGGCGCGCCCGCGTGATCAGGATGCGCCTCCCGTGCAGCGGCCGCTTCGTCAGGGTGTCGAGACTCTCTGACATCTCGACGCCAGGTCCCAGCACGAGCAGAGCGTCACCGCGCAGGCCATACGTGGCCGCTTTGCGCGCGAGCTCTCCGAGGGGCGCTCCCACCCGGTGCTGGCCGGGCTGCCCTGGGTTGAGGATCAATGCAGCGGGCGTCTCCGGCGTTCTGCCGTCGGCGAGCAGCGCGCTGATCCCCGACTCCCACCAGCCCGAGGCGAGCCGCAGCACCACCGTCTCCGCACCCTTCACGAGCCCGAGGCCGATCGATGCCGAGCGGCCTTCGATGGTGAGCGGAATGCCGCTCATCACCGGCGCGGCGAGCTCCAGGATGAGCCCGGGCACTGCTTCGAAATCGATGCCGGCACGCTGGAGGCGCTCGGCGATCGCGCTGCCGTTTGAAAACGCGTAAGGGTTGCCTGGGAAGAGGACCGCGACTTTGCGGCCCATCCGCGCCACGCGCACGATCTCTTCCACTGAGTCGAGCGGGCCGATATCAGCTCCGGCCGCCGCGAGGTGAAGCAGCCCCACGCCACAACCATCGATGTTGCGTATTACGTCGGCTTGCTTGATCGCTTCGACCGCCTGCACCGTGGCCAGACCTGGGTGACCGGGACCGACACCCACGAGCCGGACCCTGCTGAGGGGACCCACGAGGAAGAGGTTAGAGCTTTCGAGAAACCACGTAGTCGGTCAGCGCCGCCAGCGTTTGCGCGGCGTCGCCACCATTGATTCCGTCGAGCTCGCGTCGCGCGTCGGCCGCCAGTGAACGCGCACGTTCGATCGCGCGCTGAGGTCCTTTGCTCTCGCGCACGAGCGCAACGACCTGCTCGGCGTCAGTCACGTTCAGCTCGCGACCCGAACGCAGTACGGCCGACAAACGGCCGGCAACCGAAGGCTGCTCCATGGCCATCATCAATGGCAGCGTCGCGAAACCTTCGACGACGTCGTGGCCGATCGGCTTGCCCACCTCGTCCTCGGTACCGGTGTAGTCGAGCACGTCGTCCGCGATCTGGAAGGCGAGGCCAAGCAGGCGCCCGAAGGCACGCAGGTGCGATCGCGGCCCCGCATGGAGGCCGCCCAGGAGCGCGCCGATGTCGCAGCAGGCCGCGAGCAGCGTCGCGGTCTTGGCCTCGATGCGAGCCATGTACTCGTCGAGCGTGGTCGCGTACTGATGGCGGATCGACTGCTGGCGCACCTCGCCCGCGCAGATCTTCATGACGGCGTCGGCGAGGATCGTCACGACCTCGGGCGACTGCGTGTTGGCGGCCTGCTCGTAAGCCTTGGCAAAGTAGAAATCGCCGACCACGATGGCGGGCTCATCGCCGAGGCGTGCCGCTACGGTGGGGCGCCCTCGTCTGACGGTCGCGCGATCGATGACGTCGTCGTGCACCAGGGTGGCTGCGTGCGTCAGCTCGACCGCCATCGCCGCGGGGGTTAGCCGATGGAGGTCGTAGGTGCCGAACTTCGCCGCCAGCAGCACGAGGGCGGGCCGTATCCGCTTGCCCCCCGCGGCGAACAGGTCGGCCATGGGGGCGGCGACGACTTCCGGGTCGGCCTCGATCAGTCTGCGCAGGCTCGACTCGATGGCGGCGAGGTCGCCGGCGACGGGTCCGAAGAGGTTCGATTCGACGGCTACGTCGTCTGCTTCTCCCAGAGCTGCACCTCCTGGGCCTGGACGCGGTCACCGAAGATGTTGGCGGCGATCCGGTCGAAGTGCTTTGGTGTCGCCGTCACCAATATCTCGTGGTGCGGGGCCGCGCCGTTCGCGCGCAGCCGCGA
>WNFG01023984.1_pt1 | contig 11979 bp, 8 predicted proteins | sample 5400431 | NCBI WGS metagenome assembly WNFG01 (sample SAMN13153346, study PRJNA577476) | soil metagenome | isolation source: 120 cm saprolite under Douglas fir tree site 2 hole 3 replicate 2 | place: USA:California | collected 2015-04-18
ATAGTGGGTTCGGGAGCAACGAAAGGACCGCAACATGGCCATCTCCGCTGCAAATTCTTTCGGAACGCGCGACAAATTGAATGTGGGCGCGCAGTCATTTGACATTCATCGGCTGGAGTACCTGGAAAAGAAGCTTTCTTCGGGAAACATGGCGAAACTGCCGTTTTCGCTGCGGATTTTGCTGGAAAATTTGCTGCGCAATGAAGATGGGCGGTTCGTGCGTCCAGATGACATCAAAGCGCTGGCTTCCTGGAAACCCGGCTGCGCCGAAAAAGAAATCGCGTTTATGCCGGCTCGAGTTTTGCTGCAGGATTTTACGGGAGTGCCGGCGATCGTCGATTTTGCGGCGATGCGCGAAGCCGTCAAGAAAATGGGCGGCAATCCGAAGCGAATCAATCCGCTGTTCCCTGCTGAATTGGTGATCGATCATTCGGTGCAGGTGGACGCATTCGGAACGGTGAACGCGTTTGGGCTGAACGCGCAAATGGAATTTCAACGCAACGTGGAACGCTACGCATTTTTGCGCTGGGGACAAACTGCGTTTCAGAATTTTAAAGTGGTGCCGCCGGAGACGGGAATTTGTCATCAAGTCAATTTGGAATATCTGGCGCGGGTGGTTTGCGCGGTGCCGTCAGGTAGCCGGTTCGAAGCGTATCCAGATTCGCTGGTGGGAACTGATTCGCACACGACAATGGTGAATGCGCTAGGCGTATTTGGATGGGGAGTGGGCGGTATCGAAGCGGAAGCGGCGATGCTGGGACAACCGAGTTCGATGCTGGTTCCGGCGGTGGTGGGATTCAAGCTGCACGGAAAATTGCCGGAAGGCGCAACGGCGACGGATCTGGTGTTGACGGTAACGGAAATGTTGCGGAAAAAAGGTGTAGTCGGAAAGTTCGTGGAGTTTTACGGCACTGGGCTTTCAACGTTGAGCGTGCCGGATCGCGCAACGATTGCCAACATGGCACCGGAGTACGGCGCGACGATGGGATTTTTCCCGGTCGACAAAGAGACCTTGGCATATCTGCAATTTACCGCGCGGCCACAAGAGCAGATTGCGCTGGTGGAAGCGTACTGCAAGGAACAAGGATTGTTCCGCACGGACGAAACGGCTGATCCGGCGTTTTCCGACATGTTGTCGCTTGATCTTGGAACGATCGAGCCGACGATTGCGGGACCGAAGCGTCCACAGGATCGCGTTTCGCTGCATGCGGCCAAGAATTCGTTCAGCAAAGTTGTGGAGGGTTCGCCCGCAAAGCACGCGCAGGTGCGAAACAATGGCGATTCGTTCGACCTGTCGAGCGGAGCAGTAGTGATTGCGGCGATTACCAGCTGCACTAACACTTCGAATCCATCCTTAATGCTGGGCGCGGGATTGTTGGCCAAGAAAGCGGTGCAACGCGGGTTGCAGGTAAAGCCGTGGGTGAAAACCAGCCTGGCGCCGGGTTCGAAAGTGGTGACGGACTATTTGCTGAAGGCCGGACTCACAGAATATCTGGATAAATTGAAATTCAATTTGGTGGGCTACGGCTGTACGACGTGTATTGGCAATAGCGGTCCGCTGCCAGAAGCGATCGGCGCGGCGATTAAAGAAAATAATATGGTCGCAGTAGCGGTGTTGAGCGGCAATCGCAATTTTGAAGGACGGATTCATCCACTGGTACGCGCGAATTATCTGGCTTCGCCGCCGCTGGTGGTGGCGTACGCGCTTGCGGGAAGAATGGATGTGGACCTGACGACGGAGCCGCTGGGAAACGACCAGGAGGGAAAGCCGGTTTATCTGCACGAAATCTGGCCTACGCCGCAGGAGGTGGAAACAACAGTGCGGCAAGCGGTAACGCAGGAACAATATAAGAAGCAGTACGCGGCGGTATATCACGGCGACGAACATTGGAGAGGTATGGCGGTGCCTGCGGGCGATTTGTATCAGTGGGATGCGAAGTCCACATACATCAAGTTACCGCCATATTTTGAAAATATGTCAAAAACCGCTGCGCCGCTGGCGGACATTCACGCCGCACGGGTGCTGGCGATACTGGGCGACAGCATAACCACGGATCATATTTCGCCGGCAGGATCGGTCGGCGCGGATTCTCCCGCGGGAAAATATTTGATCGCAAACGGCGTGAAGGCGCATGAATTCAATTCGTACGGCGCGCGCCGCGGAAATCATGAAGTGATGGTGCGCGGCACGTTTGCGAACATCCGGTTGAAGAATCAACTGGCGCCGGGGACGGAAGGCGGTTGGACTACGTATCAGCCTAGTGGCGAGCAGATGAGTATTTACGATGCTTCGGTGAAATACCGCGAGGCTGGGGTGCCGCTGATCATTTTGGCGGGCAAAGAATACGGGTCGGGATCTTCGCGCGATTGGGCGGCCAAAGGACCGAAGTTGCTGGGTGTACGCGCAGTGATTGCGGAAAGTTACGAGCGGATTCATCGCAGCAACCTGGTGGGGATGGGAATTCTGCCGCTCGCGCAGCAACCTGGTGGGGATGGGAATTCTGCCGCTCGAGTTTAAGGCGGGTTCGAATCGAGAGACGCTTGGATTGACCGGCAAAGAAACGTTTGAGATTACCGGAGTTACGGCTCTTGCGCCGCGGATTGATATTCACGTTGCGGTGATGAACGACGACGGAACCGCGAAGCAATTCACCGTGGTGGCGCGTGTGGATACGCCGGAAGAGGTGGCGTATTACCAGAATGGCGGGATCTTGACGTATGTGTTGAGGCAAATGATTTAGCGACACATGATGAAGATGGCCACCTGAAGGTGGCCGCTACGACGGAATGCTAAGACTGAGTATTGAAAATGACTCCGGATTTTCGGAGTCATTTTTTTTGCGGAATTGAAGAAAGTCGAGCGGACGACTATCATGCGCGAGCGGAGTTCGTTGGTCACGATGACGCTGCGTGATTGAACGGCCGAAAGAGGCTGGTGTGAAAATGCGACTTTTTGTTTTTTGGGGACTTATTTTCGCGTCTGCGAGTATCGCGTCAGCGCAACAAACTCCCGCTCCGGAGGTTGTTACTGCGATCAAGGCCGGGCGCTTGATTGATGTGGAGAATGGACGGGTGCTGGCAAAGCAAATAATTTTGCTGCGCGGGAAGAAAATCGCAGCGGTGGGCGCTGACCTGCAGATTCCTGCGGGCGCGAGGATTCTGGATCTTTCGACTAAGACGGTATTGCCGGGATTAATCGACTGCCATACACATTTGGCGGATGGCGCGCACGGCGGTAACGGTGATCCTGTTTCACAACTAAAGCGGACGGCGTCGGAAGTTGTGCTGGAATCGGTTCCTAACGCACGGATGACACTGGAATCGGGATTTACGACGGTACGCGATGTCGGCGTGTATCGTGCTTTGAACGATGTTGCGTTGCGCGACGCAATCAACAACGGTTACATCGTGGGCCCGCGCATGTTTGTGGCTGGAGCGTATATCACGATCACTGGCGGAGCGGGCGCGATGACCGGGTTTGCTGCGGACATCAAGCTTCCGTGGGATTTTAATTATGGCGAGGCGAATAGTCCGTGGGAAGTGCGGCAGAAAATTCGCCTGCTGGCGCATGACGGAGTGGATCACATCAAGGTTCTCTCGACGGGCGCGGTGTTGACGCATGGGAGCAATCCGAACGCGCAGGAATTTACGCTGGAAGAATTGCAAGCTGCGGTTAGCGAAGCAAATAATTTTGGATTGCGAGTCGCGGCGCACGCGCATGCTCCACAGGGTATCAAGAATGCGATCCGCGCTGGAGTGGCGTCAGTGGAGCACGTGACTTTGATTGACGATGAGGGCATCGCGCTTGCCAAAGAACACGGAACCTATTTGGACATGGATATTTACGACGACGAATGTATTCAGGCATCCGGGAAGACAGGCAACATTCCGGCGGATTTTTTGGAACATGATCGTGATCTGGGCGAGATTCAGCGACGGAATTTCACGAAGGCGGTCAAAGCCGGCGCGAAGATGGCTTTCGGGACAGACGCGGGAGTTTGTCCGTATGACGTCGCAGCGCACCAGTTCGCGTTTATGGTGAAGTACGGCATGACGCCGATGCAGGCGATTCAGTCGGCAACAATAAGCGCGGCGACGTTGATCGGGAAGCCGGAAGAATTTGGCTCAATTCGCGCTGGAAAATTTGCGGACTTAATTGCGGTGGACGGCGACCCTATCGCGGACATCCGCCAGTTGGAGCATGTGACGTTTGTGATGAAGGAAGGCGTGATTTATAAACAATAGAATTTGGTCCAACGATCAGATCCTTGACAGATTCGGTCTATGTCGTCATCCCGAACGCAATGACGGGCCAATTTTATCCGGCTGCAGTTATTTGGCAGCAGGCCGCGGCGAAGCTTCTGCAGGTTTCCTGACAAAAATAAAGAACAGCACAACACCGAGCAGTACGGACGCTACGCTAGCGGCCTGGGCGTTGGACATGCCGAAGAACGAGCGCGGGTTGAGGCGAATGATTTCGACGAGAAAGCGCGCGATACCTGTAAGGCCGAGATAGCCACAAAAGACCAAGCCTGCGGGCTTTTTGTGCTTCAGCACATACGCGCCGATTCGCCACAACACGTAAGCGATTAGCATCCAAACAAAAAATTCGTAAAGCGGCGTGGGATGAACGCGACAATCCGCGGGCCAACCTTGCTGCGCACATGTTTCTGTAGTGGGAACGACACCATCAGGAAAGCTCATGCCCCAGGGAAGCTTGGTGGGGACGCCATAGTCGCCATCGCCGCTGAGCAGGCAACCGATTCGGCCGACGGCGTAACCCACGCAGGCTGCTGGGCTGCACGCATCAAGAAGAGTAAGCGTCGGAATTTTTTCGCGCCTACCCAAGAGCAGAAGCGCCGCAAAGCCTCCAAGAAATCCGCCAAACCAGGCAAAGCCGAAGCGGCTGATCAGTAGCGGCCACGGGTTCGCGAAAAATTCGGAGGGCGATTCGAGGACGTGATAGAGCCGAGCACCGACGATTCCTGCCAGACCCGCAAAGCCGATGACAAGGAACGCGTCGGCGTGAATTGCTCGGCGGCGAAAATCAGCTTGAAGAATGTAGGAAGCGGCTAGCAAGCCGGTGGCAACCATCAAGCCAAAAGTGGGCAGGTTCAACGGGCCGAGGTGAAGGTAAGGAATCATATGGATTTGGAAATTTGTTCCTGAAAAGTATACATGAGCGGTTCAGGGAACCTTTGCTGTAGGGCTTGGGCGGCTCAGATGCATTGCAATTCCGATCAGAAGCCAAATGGTGAGAGCGATCCATTCTGCCTGGGAAAAGTGTCCGGGGAATTTCGGGACGACTTTCATAGCGACGAGGAGTAATGCCACGATTGCTCCGATCGCCGCGACGAGTCGCACTCCAAGACGCGTCTCAACCAGGAAAAGCGAAATGCTTGCCGCAAACCAGCCGGTGGCGCAGGCCATCGAGCCGACTTCGGTCACGGGAACGAGCAGCGAGTCGCCAAGAACGAGGCCCGCGAGGGTAGCAATCGTTACGCCGACAATCGCGATTGATGGCGTCTGAAATGACGGATGGATGACGGCAAAACGCGCTGGAATCGTCCCGCGCCTGCCGAAAGAAAACAGAAGGCGGCTGGCTGCAACGAAATTTCCATTGAAGCATTGAAACAAGCCAAACATCGCAGCAATGAGGATGAGACGAACCGGCCATTGCGCTCCCATCACTTGCCCAAATGCGGTGGCAGTTGCGAACCGTTTGCCAAGCAGAGTCTGCCATGGCGCCACATACGAAACGGCCGCGATGACAGTCACATAAAACGCCGCGCCGACAAAGAGCGCCAACACTATGGCTCGGAAAAAGTCCCGCGAACGGAATTCTTTGTGGGCCTCCTCGGCGGCCTTGGGGACGGATTCGAACCCAGTCATGAAGTACGGAACGATCTGCAGCACCAGCAAAATAGAAACCAGCGGTGCTGCGGAAAAGCCGGGATGAAAATTGCTGGCCGAGCCGTGCAGGGCGCCTGCTATCGCGACGATGGCGAAGAAAACCAGCACCGCAGTCGTTGCCAAAACCTGGAAAGTGGCGCTGGCCCGAATACCGCGATAGTTCAGCGCGGCCAGGAACAGCGTCATTATTATTCCGAGCAAGAGACGCGGCAAAAACACCGGCTGGTCCGCGATGCGATATATCTCGAACGAATTCAGGGACGGAATCAAATAGCCAGCTAGTTTTCCCACGGCCACCGCTTCCCACGGGCACACGATCAAATAGGCGAGAAGCATGATCCAGCCCGTGAAGTAGCTCACGATCGGCGGAAAAACTTGCGCGGTGTAAGCAGCTTCACCGGCGGCGTCGGGCAATCGCTTGACCCATTCGCCGTAAACGTACCCTACGGGAAGAAGCAGCAGGCCGCCGATTGCGAACGCCAGCATCGCGCCGAACGGACCGCCGCGGCCGAGCCAATCGTCCATCAGGACCAGCCAGCCGACGCCGATCATGGCGCCGAAGGCAAGCGAGAAGTAATCGCGCAGCCCCAATTTGCGAGCGAGTTGAATGGCCATTAGGTAGGTCGTGTGCGGTGACGATTCTATACGTCATGGGCCGATTTGCGACTACCTTTTGACGTTCCATTCATTTACGGCTAACAGAACTGGCCTAGAAAACTATGCGGGTGTGACCAGTGTGCCTTCAAGAAATGTCCCGGCTCGGGAGGTGTGCGCCCACGCCACTTACGATGTCCTCCAAGGAGATAAAACGATATGCGTCATTGCTTCGCCAAACCGGTGGCCCGATCAAGCATGTTGTGGTGATATTTCAGGAGAATGTCTCGTTCGATCATTACTTTGGGACGTACCCTCATGCCTTCAACCTGCCCGGGGAAACTCCTTTCCACGCAAAAGAAGGAACCCCGGAATCCAACACGCTCCTTTCTTCCGGGCTTATCACCAACAATCCGAACAAGGCCAATCCTTTTCGAATTCCACCGAGCGTGCCTGTAACTTGCGACGAGGACCACAACTACGGCGACGAACAAGCAGCAGCAGATGGCGGCTTGATGGACAAATTTGTCGAAAAGCTAAGCTGCAATGACGCGGTCCTGGGACCCGCGAGCACTATGGGCTACTACGACGGCAACACCGTTACGGCCATGTGGAACTACGCGCAAAACTTTTCGATGAGTGACAACTCTTGGGGAACGACGTTTGGGCCGTCGACGCCGGGCGCGCTAAACCTGATCGCCGGGAACACTTTCGCTGGGACGCTTGCGCCGCTACGGCCCAATGGGAAGCCATCGAGCGCGAGTGGCAACATCGCGAACGGCGCTACCACTGGCGCGGTGATCGGCGATCCGCGGCCGCTGCTGGATGATTGCGTCGCTTCGAATCCCAAGTTTCAAACCGTGAACCAGATTACCGTTTCCGGCAAAAACGTCGGCGACCTGCTCAACCCGAAAGGCATCACCTGGGGTTGGTTCCAAGGCGGATTCGCGCCGACCGGCGTGGACGCAAGTGGGCGGGCCGTATGCGGCCAGCATCACACCGGCCTCGCCGGCGACGATGCAGTCGTCAACGCGGGGGACTATATCCCACATCACGAGCCTTTTATGTACTATCCGCAAACAACAAACATCCATCATCTTCGCCCAAGCAGCCCGGCCATGATTGGCCAGTCCGATCGAGCCAACCATCAATACGATTTGCGGGATTTCTTCACAGCTGTAAACGAAGGGCGTCTCCCGGCCGTAAGCTACTTGAAAGCGGGGGCATACCAGGATGGACATGCCGGCTATTCCGATCCGATCGACGAGCAGATCTTTGTCGTCGATACCATCAACGCACTGATGAAGAGCCCGGTGTGGAACGAAACCGCAGTGATCATTGCTTGGGACGATTCCGATGGTTGGTATGATCACCAGATGGGAACCATGGTAAATCAGTCCGATGTTTTGGACGACCAACTCCTGGGACCGGGAAACTGCGGTTCGCCAAAGGCAAATGACATCAGCGGCGGCACGCAGAATGGCCGGTGCGGTTTCGGTCCTCGCTTGCCGCTTCTCGTGGTTTCGCCCTGGGCAAAGCCGAACTTCATCGACGACACCATCACAGATCAATCGTCGATTCTGCGGTTCATTGAGGACAACTGGGAGCTTGGTCGTCTCGGAGGTGGTTCCACGGATGCCATCGCGGGAACCTTAAATAACCTCTTTGACTTCAATCATGGACCAAGAGCAGGCCGGTTAATCCTGGACCCGGCGACGGGACAGCCGCTCGAAGACTAGCGAGCGAAGCGCGGCCAACAGTTGGAGGCTCATTGAAAGGCCCGCTCCGGCCTCCTCGGAGCGGGCCTTTTTTACTGTTCGGCAATCCAATGTTTCGAATGGCGTGTGGATCGTATTACACTCGATTCCTTATGAAGCTCAAAAAACTGGTCAAAGAAGCAGCCGAAATCTCCCGGCCGTATCGCGTTGCGAATGGCGAAAAATTTCGCCTGAAAGATTACGACCCGGCGGATACCGGCGGAATGAAGGATAAGGATAAAGCGCTGAATACGCTGCAGCAGGGCATAAAACTTCTTTCGCACTTGCAGGAAAAGCTCTACGCGCAGGATCAATGGGCTGCACTGCTGATATTTCAAGCCATGGACGCCGCGGGAAAAGATGGCGCGATCAAGCATGTAATGTCAGGCATCAATCCACAGGGCTGCGATGTTACTTCGTTCAAGGCCCCTTCGCACCTGGAGCTGGACCACGATTATCTGTGGCGAGCTCATAAGGCGGCTCCAGAGCGCGGAAAAATCGAAATCTTCAACCGGTCCTACTACGAAGAAGTATTAGTGGTGCGCGTACATAAGGAGTTGCTCGAGGCACAGCAGTTGCCAAAGGAATTGATCGGAAAAGACATTTGGGAGAAGCGATACGAAGACATCAACAACTTCGAAAAATATCTGGCGCGTAACGGTGTAGTGATCCTGAAATTCTTTTTGCACCTTTCGAAGGCAGAGCAAAAGAAACGCTTCCTGGAACGGCTGGAAATGCCGGAGAAAAATTGGAAGTTTTCGATGGCCGATGTGAAGGAGCGCGGTTACTGGAAGGACTACCAGCAGGCTTATGAAGAGATGATCCAGAACACGGCGACCAAGCATGCGCCGTGGTTTGTGATCCCCGCCGACAACAAATGGTTCACACGGCTGGCGGTAGCGGCGGCAACGATTGAAGTTCTGGATTCGCTGGACCTGCAATTCCCCGAAGTCCACAAGGAAAAGAGAAAAGAATTGGCCAAAGTGCGCGAAGCTCTGATTCGCGGCGAAGAATAGCGATTGCAAGGCACTCCTGAAGTAAACTGTCGCGGTCCTTAAAATCGTTTGCGTTACGGGGAGAAACTGGGCGATGAAACAAGTTGCGGCGGTGATCGGGGCTGGATTTGTCGGAAAGGCGCACATCGAAGCACTGCGAAGGTTGCCGGTTCCGGTACGCGGAACGTTGGTGAGTTCGGGCGAACGCAGCGCCGCCGCGGCAAAGGCACTGGGACTAGAGCGCGCTTACAGAAGTGTCGACGAAATCGCGTCCGATCCCGAGGTGACGGCCGTGCATATTTGCACGCCGAATTACGTACATTTCGAACAGGCTGCAAAATTGCTGCGCGCCGGGAAACACGTTCTATGCGAGAAGCCGCTGGCGATGGACTCGCGCGAGTCGGCGACTCTCGTCGCTCTGGCCAATGAAACCAATCGCGTGGGTGGAGTCGCGCACAATTTGCGATATTACCCGCTATGTGTGCAGGCGAAGGCGCTGATCGAATCGGGCGCGATTGGACAGGTAAAACTGGTGCACGGCGGATTTTTGCAGGACTGGCTTACGTATCCGACGGATTGGAACTGGCGGTTGGAATCGAAACTTGGCGGCGAATTGCGCGCGGTGTCCGACATCGGCACGCATTGGCTAGACCTGATTCAGTGGATTACCGGCGAGAAAGTAGAGGAGCTTTGCGCGGATTTGGCAACGGTGGTTCCGGTGCGGCACAAGCCGCGCGGCCACGTAGAGTCTTTTTCTTCGGCCAAAGATTTCGCAACAGATGAAATGCCGATTGACACTGACGACTACGCGTCGGTGCTGGTGCATCTGGATCAGGGCGCGAAAGGAGTCTTCACCGTGTCGCAGGTCAGTGCGGGCCGCAAGTGCAAACTTCATTTCGAAATCAATGGAACGGAGGGTTCACTGGGATGGAATGCCGAGGAGCCGAATACGCTGTGGATCGGCCGTCGAAATCAAGCCAACGAAATCTTGATTAAAGATCCGTCGCTGCTGGCTCCCGCCGCGCGGCGTTATGCGGCATATCCCGGAGGACACGCCGAGGGCTATCCCGATACGTTTGTGCAGCTATTTCACGATTACTACAACTATCTGGATGCCGGCGATTTTAAGGCGCCACGGAAATTCCCAACATTCGCAACCGGCCACGAGGAATTAATTTTGTGCGAGGCGATTCAAAAAAGTGCCCAGGATCGCGCTTGGACCAAATTGCATTGGGACTGAGATAAAACAAAGAGGGGCACGGCCCCGAGCGGTTTGCAGCCGGCACGCGCGGTGCCTACTCAAAAAGATCCACAGCGGATTACTTTGCAGCGGAGTAGTGATATTGCAAATCCGCCGGCAGTTTTCCGGAGCGTTGGCGCGTGTTGTATTCCAATTCATATTGCGTGTGCGATGTGTCTTCGGGATAAGCAGCGCCGGGCTCATACGGATAAGCCTTCAGTCCGTGCTTGGGCAAAGGTTCGACGGTGAATGCGTGCGCTGCATAGAAGTCCATATCTTTTTCGAAACCATCGGCATAGAAGAAATAATCGCGCACCCAGCCTGGGGGAAGTGCGGGCAATGACTTCGCGTCGAAATCCAGCTTCAGACCTTCGCCAGAGCTGAAAATGACAAAGCGATCGTCGGCGGCGCGAAGCAACGATTTCACATCGCCATAGCGCGTGTAATTCCCCGCCGCGCGCGCGTACGGTCCAGTCATGCTGCGCGTCGAATAGGAATACATTGTGTCGCTTGCGGGAGTTAGGCGAATTTCCTTGGGGAAGCCGAGAAAGTCGAGCGAAGCGTTCGCCAAGGGAACTTCCGTTACGCGCACGCTGCGCTGCGGCGGCGTCTGGTCAATGCGAATTGCGTCCCAATAAATTTTCAGATTGTTGACGATGCGAATGCGGTGGGTACCTGCAGGAATCTTTCCAGTGAGATCGGTAATCATAGTGCGTTCGAGGCCCGCAGGAAATCCCATGTCGTCAATAACGCGAACCCATTTGCCTTGCGCGTTCTGCGCTTCGACGTACGGCGCAACTACTTTGATTCCAGCCTGATCGGCGGCGTACATCGAAGTCGCAGTGAAATAATCGGTGTAGCCGTCGGCGATAAGGCGAAGTGGGAGGCGCGGATTCCATTCACCGAGGTCCAGTTCAATCCAGTGTAATTTTGCAAAACCTGCGAACGGCAACTCGTCAAAGCTGGTGACATATTTGCGATCGCGTTTGGCGAGAAACGGTAGCACGTCGTTGCCGCGGTCATCCCACGCGCTGACTGGCAGATGAGCGTCGCTCGTTGGCACCACGCCGAATTCTGGGAATGGCGGATTGCTGGCAAATCGTTCGTTGGGATAAACGTCGAAGCGCGCGGGATGATCGATTGCCAGCAGCTTCACTTGATCGAGATACACGGTTTCTTCCATGGGCTCGAGAAAACGGAAACTGAGCTTGCCATCGCGCAGCTGCAAACTTTTCCCGGGGACTTTCAGATATTCGGTTGGATCGGGAACGTCTCGCTCTCCGGGCGCGACCCAGTGGCCAACGACGCCGGGACCGATCATGTCGGCGATGAATTCGTATTCCTTGCCGTTCCAGGAAAAGAGAACGGGGCAGGAACTACCGCGGCGGTCCAGCTCAGCAACGACTTGCGTCTTGCGCCCATCGAGACGAATCTCATCTTGCGGCACGCCCGCGGGCCACAACAGACGAACGACGTCCGA
>WNFG01011132.1_pt1 | contig 11976 bp, 10 predicted proteins | sample 5400431 | NCBI WGS metagenome assembly WNFG01 (sample SAMN13153346, study PRJNA577476) | soil metagenome | isolation source: 120 cm saprolite under Douglas fir tree site 2 hole 3 replicate 2 | place: USA:California | collected 2015-04-18
CTGTATATCATCCGTGGATCCAGCCAAAGCGCAAAGAAGTCGTTGGAGCGGTCATAGTGATAATTCGTGACCTGACGATCGCGCTCCTTCGAGTGAAGTCCACCTCTGATCTTCACCGCCACATCACGGGAACGAGGTTGACCGATATTCGGCAAACTGAGTAGACGTTTACCATAGCGCAACAGTTGCATCTTTCCCGGGCGCGCGTCAATCAAGTATCCGATCAGCGGCGAGATGACTTCAATCTCCCCTTCGATGTCGAAATCATTGTAGATATACGCCTCCCCGATGTTTAAATCGCTGGGCGGCAAAAACATCTTGCGCAGCGCTCCCGGGTGTTGGAGCGCCAGGGTGCAACGTGTCGGTTCCGCTGAACCTGATCCGGGTCTCCAGACCGTTCCATCCCACAGGCGCACGGCGACATTGGGCATTGGGCAAGAACTCAGCAGGTCATTTAATAAGGACAGACTGGTCTCAACTTGATGATCTGTGCTCTTCGTGATCGGTCTCGCCATGGTTCGTCCCTTTCTGGTTGCGTCCAGCGGGAGCAAGGGCTTGGAGTTGCCTAAAGTTATGATATCTTGTTAACATGCTTACCGGGCTTCATCCAGTAGAAACTAGCTTCGCTGGGTTATTCAATCCCGCTCCAGCGGTAGACCCGACGGGACGAGAACCGGAGTTTCCAGAGCGGAAGCATCCCGTCGCGTGGCGACTGGTCGCCGCTATGGGTCGGGTGACCATTACTGGTACGTGTATGCTCTTCTTTCCGAAGCACTCTTATCTGCTTTAACCCTGGGCTTGGTAACTTGGCGTTCGGGCGGCGACGGCGAGTTTGCTCCTGCATCGGCGGCCCCGGCACACGTCTTTATGCGCTCGGTCTTGATGTCCGAATAATCAGTCGAACGACTGGGCTGACGACCAAGAGCACGATGTCCCAAAACGGCAAAGGACCGGCTTTACATTCCACCAAATCCGTAGTCCAATGTATGCTACAGGTAAGAAATGGCTTTCTTTTGCTGCCACCGGGCGGCGCCCAACGGGGCTTCGGAGAGAAGCGTCGATGATCGACATTGCCATCCTTGGAAACGGCGTGGCTGCCAATCTGGCGGCCGCTTATTTTCGCAAGAACATGCCGGAACTGGCGGTCGCGGTTATCGGCAGCGGCGACAAGCGCAGACCAATCGTTGGCGAGGCTCTCGTCGAAGCGAGCACCAACTTCATTCGCGAAATCGGCCTCGGCCCGCTCCTGATTGAGCGCCATTACCCAAAATACGGGCTGACCTACTACTACAAGCCAGATCTCGACGATCCCGCGGACCGCACCTACGTCGTCGATGAGGCTCCCTATCTTCCGCCCTTCCCCTCGTTTCTAATAAATCGATTTACCTTCGACCGGGACTTGCGCTCGCATAACGCGGAAAACGGCGTCACCTTTCATCCCGGGCGCGCTACAGGCCTTGAGCTGGGCAGAGCGGGGCAGCCGCATCAGGTGGTTGTCGAGGGCGAGGATAAGCGCAAGCGAGAGCTGAACTGTCGATGGTTGATCGATGCGACCGGGCGAAACCGAATGCTAGGCAGGTTGCTCGGCTTGCATCACCGGCCGCAGCTTCAGAAGGATGTCTATTGGTTCCGTCTCGTCGATTTCGACCCGACGATTCTGTCCCGGCTCGGCGTGATAAAAAAACAGAACCGAGCATTCGACTCATATTACTGCACTCATCACTTCTTCGGCAAAGGCAACTGGATATGGTGCATTCCGATCCGTTCGGAAGAGCATCCTACAATGATCAGCATCGGCATCACCTATCGCAAGGATCTCTGTCCGCGCGAGATCCGCTCGATAGAGCAGTTCATCGATCATGTCGGCGCGGAGCATCCCGTGGTTGTCGAGCTCGTCAGGAGCGGCAGAGTAGACGATACGAATTTCTACGGTTCCTATATGTATGAGACGGGGCAACACTATTCCCCGGACGGCTGGTTCATTATCGGCGACGCGGGGGATACGGTGGACCCTCTGTACAGCCTCGGACTAACCCTGGTCTCGTTTCAGGTTAAGCAGGTTGCCGAAATCGTCAGGAGACACCATCAGGGCGAGCCTATCGACGAATTCGTGAGTGACTTGGATCTTGCCCTCACGAATACCTACCGGCTGGTGACGGATGACGTCAACAGCCTTTACGAGGTCATGCATGATGGCTTTTGCTGCCACCTGCGCATGCACCTCACTATTCTACTGATGTTTCACTTGGCAATGCCGTTGACGTTCAGCGGGTATCTATCGGATCCGATCGGCATAAAATTGTTCAACCGCATAGTGAAGCCGAGTGCTCTCGCGCCCGAGCTCGGCCGCTGGAAATCGCTGATCGACGCCGTCGCATCGATCCCGCTCAACCGCGCGGTCGAGAAATACTTGAAAGTGCAATCACCATTTTCGCTAAACCACAAATTCTTCGAGCATCTCCGGGAAGAAGAGATCCCAGAATCGATTTCTGGGATGTTATTTTATTTGGCGAGATTGCGGCTAACTTTACTGGCGAAGACGGGCTGGCGCGGCGCTATCGCATTTGAACAACACCTGGCCTTAGTGCAAGACTTGGCTCGGGCCGGGGCGATTTGGGCGTTTTTCCACGGGACGAAGCCGCGCGACAGCAGGTTGCTCAGAATGTTGGTCTCCGGACCAGGGAAGAGCCCGCGGGCTAAAGCCTATACGGGCAGCGCCGCGGCAGGCGCAGACCTCCCCGCCCGGACGGCCTAAGGAGCAGGAATTGACACTTGCGACTCGACTAAAGCTAAGCACGCGAAGACTGGTTGCGCTGCTGCTGTTGCCGCTGGTGCTTATCGGCGCCGGTATCGGGCTTGTGGAATTCGCCGGCGGAAGTGACACCGATCCCTCGGTAGCCTCGTCTTCTGGCGGCCTGCCTGCGTCCGCGGTCGCGGCGCTCGGGCGAATCGAGCCGGAGAGTGGCCTCATGAAAGTCAGTGCCGCGACACCGGATGTACTGGATGCCCTGCTCGTTCAGCGTGGCGAGGTCGTCGATAAGGACCACGTCCTGGGATACCTCCAGAGCTATGCCGAGCAGGTTGCTCAGCAGGGTTCGATAGCCGCTCAGCTGGAGGAGGCTAAGGCCCGGCTTGCCGCGGACGAGGAACTCTACGAGGCGCAAATCGAGAATGCCGAGATCAAGTTGCGCCGGATCGAGGATCTCGCGCCGCTCAAAATTGTCGCGCAGGAACAGACCGTCAGGAGCCTCAGGAAGGGGTTGATCAACGACAAGGACATCCTCGAGGCTGACACGACGCTGATGCGCAGCAACGTGGTTGCCCGCCGTACGCAGGCCAATCAAGAGACCCTGGTCAAGCAAGGGAAGGCGAATCTCGAAGCCGCAGATGCCCGCCTGCAAGAGTTGCAGCAGCAGTTTGCCCTTGACCGGGTCGCGGCCGAATCCGAAATAAGGATAGCCAGGGCGAACCTGGTGCGAGCGAAGGCCGAGATACCTATCGCCTCGCTCGGTAAACAACTCGTTCTAGCGAAAGCGCGCGTTCGGAACGCCGAAATCCGGGCGCCCATTGCCGGACGGATTCTCAATGTGATCGCGCATCCTGGCGAGCAGGTCGGCCAGATCGATGGCAAGCCCATTCTCACGATGGGCGATACCGACCGGATGCGCGCAGTAGCCGAGGTCTACGAAACTGATATCGGGCGTGTCCACCTGGGCGCGAGCGCGACGGCGACTAGCAGAGCACTCGACCGGGCGGTTACCGGCCGCGTCGTCGAGATCGGCAACATGATCTACAAGAACGATGTCCTCAACGTCGATCCGGCCGCCAAGACCGACGCCCGGGTCGTCGAGGTGCGCATTGAACTCGATGATCCGCAGCGCACCAGCCGTCTCAGCAATCTCACGGTCGACGTCCTGATCGCGGGCGATGAGGATGTCAGTCGCCTCACGACCGCGCCGAGGGTCGCCGGCGCCTCCCGGCAGTGACGGGGCTCGTCGCGTGGCGCATCCTAACACATGAGAAGGCGCGCAGCGCCCTCGCGGCGGGCGGGATCTTTATCGCTCTATTGATGATCTTCTTGCAGCTCGGCTTCTTCGTCGCGGTGCCAAAGACCGGAATGCAGGTCTACGATAGTCTGCGCTTCGATCTGCTGCTCGTTTCAAGCGCGTATGTCTTCCAGGCCCAATCCTACGACTTCCCGCGCCAGCGCCTCTACCAAGCACGATCGCTGCCGGAGGTGGCATCGGCGGAGCCTTTGTACCAGGGAGAGGGGCATTGGTTGAACCTCGAGGGAGGCGCGAGCCGCGACATCTTTGTCATGGGGTTCAAACCGGAGGACGGGATCTTTCTTGCACCCGACATCAATCATCGCCTTGCCGTGCTGCGCCATCCCGACACCGTGCTGATCGACGACCAGACCCGGCCGATTTACGGGCCGCAAGCACCGGGTCGGAGGGTCGAAATCGATAGGCGCACCGTCGAGATCGGCGGGAGTTATTTGCTCGGGACGGGTTTTCTGGGTCTTGGCGTGGCGGTCACGAGTGACGTCAATTTCATTCGTATTTTCCCAAAGCGCTCGCTGAGCGCTCCCAACCTCGGACTGGTCGTCCTGCAACCGGGCTCCGACCCTGATCGTGCTGCGGCACGGCTACGAGCCATGCTGCCTGCTGACACTCGCGTCCTCACTCGCTCGGAACTAACTGCGCACGAGAGGGCTTATTGGGTCAAAAGGACCGCGACTGGCATCATCTTCGGTTCCGGCGTTATCGTAGCGGTGATAGTCGGCGTGGTGATCCTCTACCAAACCTTGGCCACTCAAATTGCCCGGCAACTCCCGGAATATGCGACGTTGAAAGCGATAGGCTACAGGGATGCTGATCTAGGCAGGATCGTCACGACGCTCGCCGTCATCCTGTCGAGCTTCGCCTTTGCTCCCGCGATTCCTGCAGCGGTTGCAATATACGGCAAGGTTCGGATCATGGCGCGACTCCCGATCGAGATGACCCTTTCACGCGTCGTCTCGGTGCTTGCGGTGGCGCTGCTGATGTCCGCGGCTTCAGCGTTGCTGGCAGTTCGCAGCTTGCGGCGGGCCGATCCGGCGGAGCTCTTCTAACAGATCGGGTGCATCGGTCGATGACCCCAAGAGCGGCTCAGCGACGGCCCGCCCTGCGATCAGCCTGGAGCGACCTAACGCTCGCGGTGCCTCTCGCTCGACGAAATCTGCTGGCCGACAAGCGGCGGCTAGTCCGCTCGATCAGCGGCGTAGCCTTCGCGGCGCTCTTGATGATGGTGGAACTCGGTTTCCGGAATGCCTTTATCGACAGCATGCTCCTCGCCGTGCGCCAGCTCGATGCCGACATCTTATTGATCGGCAAGATGAAATACGAATTTGGTCGAGACGCGCCCTTTCCCCGCAGGCAACTCTACCAAGCCCGTGCGCTGCCGGGAGTAGCATCAGCGCGGCCATTATACGCAGAACGGACCGCCTCGTTGTGGAAGAACCCGCAAACCCATCAAACCTACACCGTGCAGGTCTTCGCCTTTGATCCCGACGAACCGATCTTCCTCCTACCAGAAATTAACGCGAACCTCTCGGCATTGCGTCGACCGGACACGCTTATGGCGGATCGGCGTGCCCGGAGTTTCATCGGCCAGGCTGTCAGCGGCACCGAAACCGAGTTGGCGCGCCGCAACATCCAGGTGGTTGGGACCTTTTCGCTCGGCCCCAATTTCTTCGCCGACGGCACCGTTATCATGAGCGATCGAAATTTTGCAAGCCTGTTAACGGGCAAGGGTACCGGCGAGACTCAGCTGCCCGAAGTTGAGGTCGGGGTCGTCAAGGTACGGCCCGGATACGATGTTCCGACCGTTCAGCGGATGCTCCAGGCGGCGATGGCAGACGATGTCTCGGTCCTGACCAAAGCGGAGCTGCTGGATCGGGAGGCCGGTTTCCACGCTCAAGTCTCATCCGTTGGACCCATCTTTGGCGTCGGCGTGCTGGTCGGCTTTGCGGTCGGTATGATGATCTCTTATCAGATTATTTTTGCCGATTTAACCGACCAGCTGCCTCAATACGCGACCATGAAGGCGATGGGGTACCACGATAGCACCCTGATACGGATCGTCTTGCAGCAAGCGACATTGTACGCCATCGCCGGATACATTCCCGCCTGGATCCTGTGCGGGTTGATCTTCCGTGGCCTGGACGCGGTAGCATTACTGCCGATGGAGATGTCGGCCGGGCTGACGGCCATCAGCTTCTCGCTCACCGCTCTGATGTGCGTCGCTTCCGCGCTCGTCGCCGCGCGTCGGGTCATCGCAGCCGACCCCGCGGAGGTTTTCTGATCCAGCGGTGGGTTTCGCACCAACGGACCCTTGGGACCTGAGGGCTGCTTGGCAGGGTGTGGCGGTCCTCGCAGCGGGTCCAGCTCTCTGGTCCCGTTGATGGCAAACGCCCAGCGAAAGCCCGGGCTCTTGCTCCACGGCCGCGGAATTCACTGGTGAGACAGACCCGCCGGCGGAGCGAGAGGGATTTGAAAGGGTGTCGCTTGACCCTCGCGAAGGAGCCAGGGCCGGAGGTCGATGGCGTGGGCTTGAAAGACACCGTTCCCCTTCCCTCCGCCGGCGAGTGTACCTCACCTGGAGGTTCCGCGTTGCAAAGAGATCAAGGGACTGCCCCCTTCTCCAACTATTTCCTAGGGGTTCACGTGGAGATTGCCCGATGTTTGAAGCGCACCCTTTCGAAAGCTCCTTCGGGAACAACCGCAGCCGGCGCTGCTTCTGACCAAGCCCGGTGCTCGGAGCCACGTGGGTGGCGACCCGGGAGGGCCGTCAATACTGACAGCCATGCTTGCCGTGCCAGGAAAGTCGAGCGGAACGTGTGGCGGGACACGGGTTGTTTTTCACCCTCGCACGATGCGGTTCGAGAGATGTCCATCTGCCAGGCAATGGGTCATCGACATGTGTGCTGCGTAACGGCAGCATGTACCCGCCATCAACCTCAAAGAGGAATCGCCCGATGCCCGACACGCCGACTTTTGGCCGCTATGCCGAGATCCCCTATGACCAGATGACGCCAGAGCAGCAGGAAGGCTATCGCTCGCTGATCGAGACCCGCGGCCAGGTGGGCGGGCCGAGCAAGATCTGGGTGCACAACCCCAAGCTGGCGAAGGCGGCGGGACCTCTCGGCGCGCATTTTCACCCCGGCGGGTACTCGCTCTCGGAGCGAGAGCGCGAGATCGCCGTCTGCATCATCAACAGTAAATGGCATTCGGCCTATCCGACCAACGCGCATGAGCGGCGCGGCAAGGAAGTCGGGTTGCCGACCGACAAGGTCGAGGCGCTGATCAGCGGCCTGCCGACCTCGTTCAGCGACACCCGCGAGCAGATTGTCTACGAGATCGCGATGACGCTCGCCAACTCGCGCTGGGTTCCGCAGGGCCTCTACGACCGCGCGGTCAAGGCGCTCGGCCATGTCGGGATCACGGATTTGATCACCTTGATGGGCTACTACACCAGCGTCTCGATGACCCTGGCCTTTTACGATGTGCCGGCCGGCGCATCGGGCATGGCGCGCTGAGCCGCGCGAGCGCCACCGTGCATGAAATAAAACTTGCTCGGTTAAGTATTCGATCTCGGACAGCCCTCTCGAAAGGACGATGAGGACCGCGTGCCCTTGCTTTTGCGGATCGCGGTCCTTCTCGGGCTGGACGAGGCGGCGCCACACCTCCTCGTAGACCGGTCCCGACCTGTAGACCTTAGCCCGGCCGTAAAACCGGGCGATGCCGCCCTTTGGTAGGACGCCTTCCTCGCGCAACTGCGGCTTGCGGAAATAAACCGTGAGCCTGGTCCCGTCGGCCAGGTTCTCGTTGGTCGAGCCCTTGCCCCGCTCCCACAGCGCGATATGCGTATCATCATACACCATCGTGCTGCCGCGCGGGCTGATCTGGGCGAACCCGTTGGGCAGCACGCTACCGACTAGGCACACATTCGCCGGGAAAGCAGTGTCGATGTGCTGTTGCAGAATCTTCGGGATGGTCACCACGGCTTTATTCCCTCCATTGGCATTCAGACGGCGCGCTCGATGTTTGCCTGATAATTGTTATTGAGCCACCAGACCCGATACTCGCCATTCTCAGGCAACCTGGTCGATGGTCGAGGCCACATCGCGGGTGGTCACGCGGCGCATGTCGCGCGTTTCAGTCTCGTCGAGGGGCCGGCCGCGGTGCATGGTGCAGCGATTGTCCCAGATGACGAGATCGCGCGGACGCCGGCGGTGCCGGTACACAAAGGCGAGGTGGGTGGCGAATTCGATCACGTCACGCAGCAGCAGGGGGCATTCCGGGTGAAGTTGGCGCATAGTGAACTGCATCAGCGCCCCTTGCGCTCTTCCAGGCGCGCTTCCACAAAGCCCTTGATCGCCTCGATCAGTTCGGTGATGTCGGCCTGCAGGCGGTCGAAGCCCGGGCTCTTCTCCAGCGTCTTCTGATCCATGTAGAGCACGCGGTCGACCTCGATCTGTAGGCTGTGGCGGTCCATCGCCGGGCGTCCCTGCCGCTTGACGATCTCGACCCCCTTATAGACCTCGTTGATGCGGATGGTGTAACCGCGCCGGCGCAGCTCGCGCGCGACAAACTCGGTGAATTCCGGCTCGCAGGTCGTCCCGTCGCGGTCGCCCAGCACAAAGTCGGCGCAATGGCCGCCTTTTTTGCCGGAGCGCTGGGACGGCATAGAATGACAGTTCACATGCCAGACGACGCCGAATTTGCGATGCGCATGCCGGCAAGCCTCGTCGAGCACGCGGTGGTACGGGGTGTGGCAGCGCTCGAGACGCGCGAGGATCTCGTCGACACCGAGTTTGCGGTCGTAGATCGGGATGCCGGTCCTGGCGACACGGCGCACCAGGCCGAGGCCGGACCGCGTCTTGTGCGAGGGGGCTAAGGCCGAGGGCCAGGTCCCATCGATCAGCGCGGAATCGAGATCGTCGACGGCCCGGTTCGGATCGAGGTAGCTGCGCGGAGAGACCGCCCCGATCAGCGTCGCGCCGAGCGCCGGTGCGGCGCTGTAGAGCTCGTCGACATGCGTGTCCTCGGCGGTGCGCAGGACCTCGAGCGGGCAGCAAAACTGGAAATCTCCGGGGTAGGTCGTCCCGCTGTGCGGCGAATCGAAGACCAGCGGCACTTCGGCCGCTTGCGGGTCGTGGCGCCACAGCACGCCGGGGATCTCGAAGCTCATTCTGTCAAGCTCGTTCCTTGAGGTGACCGGACCGCCAAACATGCGTGAGCGAATTTACGCACGGGCCCGTCGCCGGGCAAGCTTCGCCGCCCTCTGGTAATGCGCCGGCTGTTGCCGGGGTGACGCGACGGCCGATCGCGTGCAAGATGGGGCGTCCTGCCTTCTGAGTTGCGGGGAGCACCACGTGCCTGAACCGAACTACGCGGTCGAGCTGACCCCACCCGACATTGAGCCCTACCGAGCCGGCAACACCGGGATCGATTACGTCACCTCCTTTGACAGTGGCCAGCCCGGACAGCACGTGCTTGTCACCGCGTTGACCCACGGCAACGAGATCTGCGGCGCAATTGCACTCGATCGCTTGCTTCGCGCCGAGCTCCGTCCAAGACGGGGTCGGCTGACCTTGGCGTTCGACAACGTCGCCGCCTATCGCAGCTTCGATCGCCGGATACCCACTGCGTCGCGTTTTGTCGACGAGGATTTCAACCGGCTGTGGGCCGCTGCAACTCTTGATGGACCACGCCAATCGGTTGAGCTCGCCCGCGCCCGAGCCTTGCGTCCGGTCGTCGACTCCGCCGATGTTCTGCTCGACATCCACTCCATGCAATATGCGACGGCACCGTTGATGCTGGCGGGTACGCTCGACCGGTCGGTCGCCTTGGCGCGGCAGGTCGCGATCCCCGAGTTGATCATGTGCGATGCCGGCCACGCGGCGGGTCCGCGGATGCGTGACTACGGCGGGTTCGGCGATCCCGCTTCGGCCAAGACCGCGCTCTTGATCGAAGCCGGACAGCATTGGGAGCGCCGCGTCGCCGAGGTCGCGACCGATGTGATGCTGCGTTTTCTGATGGCCGTCGGCACTTTGTCGCGCGACGACGCGGCACCGCTCGGCGGACCGGACTTCGCGGCACACCCCGCGCAACGCATCATCCAAGTCACCGAAGCCGTTACGATCACCGGCGACACTTTCGAGTTCGTTCAGGATTTCCGCGGGCTGGAGATATTACCGCAAAAGGGAACATTGATCGGGCACGACAATGGCCGCGAGGTCCGTACGCCCTACGATGATTGCGTGCTGATCATGCCGTCACGACGCTTTGTCAGGGGGCAGACCGCGGTTCGCCTCGGCCGCTACGTCGGGTGAAGAAAGCACGGCTCGATCAAGCCCTGCCGGCTGCATTCGTCAAGCGCAGTTTCCCGCCGATCGCGGACAAGCGGGCGCGCGTTCTCGTGCTCGGCACGCTCCCCGGGGAGGAGTCGCTGCGCCGCGGCGAATACTACGCTCATCCGCGCAACCTGTTCTGGCCGATCGTCTTCACGCTGTTCGATGCCATCCCAGCCATGGATTATGCAGAGAGGCTGGCCTTTGTCGCGGCCCATCGGATTGCGCTGTGGGATGTGTGCGCGCTCGGCGAGCGCGACGCGAGCGCCGATGCGACGATCCGCCGGGAGCAGCCAAACGCGCTCGCCCAGCTGCTCGACACATATCCGGCGATCTGCGCCGTTGCCTTCAACGGCACCGGAGCGCGGCGTCTCCACGACCGCCACTTCGCACGGCGCCCCGGCCTGACCTACCTGGGACTGCCCTCGACGAGCCCGGCCCACGCCCGCATCGACTTTTCGGCCAAGCTCGCGCGCTGGGCGGCGCTGCGCGAGCTGCTCTGCGCCGTCGCGGATTTCCCTGCCGGGCAGGGAAAACACGGGAAAAAATCGAATCCGAGCGCGAAATAGATCGGGTACATCCTCGATAATCCTTTTTCTATCAGACGCTTACCAAGAATATCCGCGGTAGCCGAAGCGCGCCGGCAGGGAAATTGGCAGGGAAATCAGAGCGGGTGGCAATTTCCGGACCGCAACGGCCTCACCGTAGCCCACCCTGCCGCCGATGATCCGCTGCGATCTTGGTGCCAAGAACAAGCTCTCCGTGCCACGGGACTCAAGACCAAGCGGGCGGTGGTGGCCGGGCTCCGGATGCTGCTGCGTCTCAAGGGACAGGAGGACATTCTGCGCCTCGTCGGAAAGGTGCATTGGGAAGGCAATCTGGACGAGAGCCGGCAGGGCCGTGATCTCACGTGATCCTCGTCGACAGTTCGGTCCGGATCGATCTCCTCAATAATGTCGTCACCGAGCCCGTCCTCCAGCTTCGAGAACTGATACCGACAACGCCGCTATTGATCGGCGACCTGATCCTATGCGAGGTCTTGCAGGGTTTTCGGACGGAGGCATAGGCCAGACCGGGATTTTACGCCAATGGAGCACCTTCTCGGTTTGCAAACCGTCTGATAAGGCATCCTCACTCCGCTGACGCGCCGGGAAATTTCTGCGAGGCCGTCGCAGCCGGTTTGTGCTGACGACGCTTTCTTTCGCGAGCCGGGGCTCCCGCTGTTTTTGCTGTTTCTGCAGGAAATTATCAGCGATCGACATCCTCTTTGCCGCAGAAAGCCTGGGGTTCCAGCGTTACCGCGGGGAAAAGAACAGCGGTAACAGCGCTGTCACCCGCTGTAAACCCGCTGGAAAAAGCCAATGCCGCGGGTGCGCGTTTGTATGCAACGAATTCACCACCATCCTCTCCGAACCGGATCCCAATTTGATGAAATAGCATTAATTCCGCAATTTGTCAAAAAAATTCCGATTTGCCCTAACCGGCGCGACGTATGCCCGCCGGCGCCGGTGATCGCCGCCGGTAACACGATGCAGCCGGTAGCTGAGGCGACGGTCCACGATGTCTGTTCGGGGACGAGC
>WNFG01004294.1_pt1 | contig 11969 bp, 11 predicted proteins | sample 5400431 | NCBI WGS metagenome assembly WNFG01 (sample SAMN13153346, study PRJNA577476) | soil metagenome | isolation source: 120 cm saprolite under Douglas fir tree site 2 hole 3 replicate 2 | place: USA:California | collected 2015-04-18
TATCGAGTACCGAAGAATGGTTCCGTTGGTTGTAAGCCTTGTACGTGATTCCATATTCGCCTGGGCCTTGGACGTCGTAGGCCTGACCGAGCGCCATTTCGACGCTGAGGGACTTGCCAGGTGGGATCTGAATGTAGCTGTCATCGGTAATTGCACGTTTCAGCATTCGGCCCTTGTACTCGACGACAGAGCCGTTTCGCGTAACCTGGAAAAGCGCACCGGTCATCTCGCCGTTCTTTGGCAGATTCCACTCCAGTAGCTCATATGCCGATGGTGAGTGATTGGCGATTGTGACTTTCACCCTGATATTACTGTCGGCCTCGCGGGCTGAGATTGTGCATTCGGGTAGGACAGCGGAAGCGTACACGGGCACTGTTCCTTTCTGGCGGTCACAACCGACCGGAAACAGCACCACGGCCAGAACGCTCAGCAGCGCCCTACGGGTTCGCGAGGGTACCAGAACACTCTGCTCCCAGCTTGAGGCCCTCCTCGCATTCATACTTGCGACGGCCTGGTTCGGGAATGCGAATCCTACGATCAGATAGATACCGAGTAGCCAGAAACCCGCCGTGCGAGCGAGACTCGAGATTCGATGAAGCTGGTGCAAGTCCAGCGTGGGCTTAACAAAAGAAGCTGCTAGACCTATGCAACTCGCGATTGTAACCAGCAGCGAAATCATGGATCCCACAATGAGAGCACGTCGAAGAATGCCACTTGAGATATTCATTAGCGCGTCCTCCCGTAGGTGTGCAGCTTTTGACTTTGGCCGATTCCGCACAGTAACCCGCCAACCGGACGCCCCGAACCACCAGAACGGCCCCCTCGCGATGGCAGGATCGCCACACTGCCGAGTACTGATCGGTGGCGGAATCGGTGCCGCAAAGCGGAGCTAATCCGACCCGGATCACGGCCCACAAAGGCAACCAAAACTGGGTCTGAACGCGGCACAATCAGAACCGGGTCCGCAAAGGATCGGGCACGGTCTCAGGGCCCATCCCCCAGCCCCTAAAAGCGCAGTCGTTCCTCCAGTACACGGATCTTCAGTTCCGCATATTGCAGCTTGTTTTGATACGAGACGACGGTGTCCTGAAGATTGCTGAACTGATTGCTCACCGCAGCAAATAGCGGCCCGGCAAGTTGCTGCTTCAGCTGTTCGATCAGTTCAAGCTCGGAAGAAGTCGAAGAATTTGCGGCCCTAGACCCCGAGGATGGATGAGCCGCCTCACTCACGATGAGTTCTAGATAAACGGAGCGGCTTGTGGATTACAAGTGTTTTATGCGGCAGCATCTCCTTCGATGTTTACTTTGCGGTACCACCGCTTGCTTTTCGTTGTCGCCAGGTCGATCCCACCCAATAATAAGGACAGCTCTTCGTGACTCAACACGACCTTGCCTTGTGCATCGCCAGACGGCGGCCAAGTGAAGCAACCTTTCGGTAATCTTTTCGCGCAGACCCATAGCCCGCTCCCGTCCCAAACCAGAATCTTCAGACGATTTCGCTGTGAATTACAAAATAAAAATAGGTGTCCGCTCAAAGGCTCGCACAACAATCGGTCGCGCACCAAGCCATAGAGGCCATAGAAACCCTTGCGCATGTCCGTGGCTCCCGCCGCCAGATAGATCCGTGTCGCTGGGCCCACGCCAAACACGGCTTACACCCGCTCCAGCACACTCACCAGCCGCTCGAACGTGTGCACATCAAAATCGCGCTGCACTTCGATCCGGTGCCCGCCCGACAATACTACGGCCAGCCCGCAACTCGCTTGCCGCTCCGCCGCCGGTTTCTTGATGGCCAACTCCACTGCCACCAATTTGCCGCTTACCGAAGCCTTCCTCGTCTTCCTCTTCGACCGTTGTTTCTTCAGATGGCGATCCAGCGTGCTGTAGCTCACACCTCGACTGCGGCAAAACTCGCTCCGCCGCATGCCACTGCTCACAAACTCTGACACCAACTGCCGAACCTCAGCTCGTGTCCGCCGTCTCCGTGCCGTTTCCTGCTGTTCTCCATTCATCCATCCAACTTAAACACAGACTCCATTTGTCGAACAGGTGTGTTGCTCGGACGCTTACGGTCGAAGCGAGTTCCAAGCAATTGGCGGAGCTGAGACCGCCGCTCGGGGCACTCGAGGTGTGAAATATGAAAGCGTTAGTCGCGGAAGACCATATTTTCCTTCGCAGGCTGTTGGAGCAAACCCTCGCCCCCGACTATGACGTTATCGTGACGCAGGACGGCGACCAGGCCTGGGCTACATTAGAGCAGACGGATTTACCGCAGCTGGCGATCCTGGATTGGATCATGCCCGTCATGTTCACCGCCAAAACCACTGTAGCCGACGCCTCTGGCTTTCGAGCGAGAGCAGATGATCGCGTAACTAAGCCTTTCCATCGCGAAGAACTCCGAGCGCGAGGCACAATCGGTGCCGCATCTTCGATGTGAGAGAGTCCCTGGCAGAGCAATTGGCGAAGGCAGATGAATCGTGGGCGCGACAAGAACAGCTGCAGGCAGCTCTTCGAAACTCTTGCATGAGCGAGAAGAACGGTGGTTCTCATCATTTCGGGTATGGTACCGACAACATCAGCGCAGCGAGACATGGCTGGAAGCACAAAGTGAACGCCCCGTGAGGGGCAATCTCTTTGCAGAAGGAAACACGCAGCGATCTTATCAAAATGTCCGAGCGCGCTGCGCGAAGCCCCAGGGTCCTGGTACTGACCTCTACACAACAAAATGAGAAACGAGTCGTTCCAACATGACACTAGCACCCCCCCGATGATGGGCAAAATGTAGAAGCGAGCAAGCGCGTCCTTCTTTCCGGCATGAGGCGGATTGAGCGACGCGAATGGTGGCTCTGGTCGGCTGCGGTTCTCGTCACGCTCCTGCTGACGTTGGCGGTGATTTCGTTCGTGGTTCCCATGGCTCACGAGGACAACTTTACCTGGTTCCAACTTACGCACTCGATCTGCGGACTAGTAGCCTTGGTGTTGCTTTTCGATATTTACGTGATTTATCAACAGCTGCAGATCTACCGCATTCGTCGTCGATTGATCCAAAGGGAGGAACTCTTTCGACTGATCACGGAGAATGCGGCGGATATGATCGCGGTCATCGACGCCGACGGCCGTTGGCTCTACAACAGCCCCTCGTACGAAAGGGTGCTGGGCTACAGCGCACAAGAAATGCAGCGTACATCGGGGATGGCACAAGTTCATCCCGAAGATTGTCAGCGTGTGGAAGAAGCAGCCCAATCAGCGAGGGGCACTGGAGTGGGCCGGAGAATTGAATACCGAATGCGCCATAAGGATGGCAGTTGGCGTTATTTGGAGTCTACCGCGAGCCCAATTCAGGATAGAGATGGACAACCTGGAAGGCTCGTGATTGTGAATCGTGACATTAGCGATCGTAAAGGGATGGAAGAGCAATTTCGCCAGTCCCAGAAAATGGAAGCCGTAGGGCGGCTTTCCGGTGGAATCGCGCATGACTTCAATAACATTCTCGGAGTCATTATCGGATATGGCGAGATTTTGCAGGAGCGAATGGAGGCGAGTAACCCGCTGGCTCCTTGTGTTGAAGAAATTTTAGGGGCTGGACGGCGGGCGGCGTCTCTTACTCGACAGCTGCTGGCGTTCAGCCGACAACAGGTGCTGACACCGAAAGTCGTCGATCTGAATCGAATCATTGCGGATACGGAGAGAATGCTCAGGCGCCTGATTGGCGAGGACGTCGAACTGCGCACGATGTTGGATTCAAGCCTGACCACTGTGAAGGCTGATCAGGGGCAAATCGAACAGGTAATCCTTAATCTTTCCGTGAATGCTCGCGACGCAATGCCTGCCGGCGGAAAAGTAACAATCAAAACCGAACATGCTGTGATCGACGAATTGGCGGCACGGCAATATTCCTACCCCTTCAAGCCGGGGCCATACGTGCTCCTCACTGTAACTGACACTGGAGTTGGCATGGACGCTGCCACCCAGACCCACATCTTTGAACCCTTTTTTACCACCAAAGATAAAGGAAAAGGTACAGGACTCTCGGCTTGGCCACGGTTTATGGAGTTGTAAAACAGAGCGATGATTATATTGAAGTGCACAGCATGTTCTGAAATTCCTGGGTTATACCGTTCTGGAAGCGAGCAACGGTGGGGAAAGTTGTCGGGTAAGTGCTGAACATCAAGGGAAAATCGACCTCGTGCTGACAGACGTGATCATGCCCGGAATGAACGGTCCGACTTTAACGCAACAACTCGGCACTTCGCGACCGGAGATCAAGATACTGTACATGTCCGGTCATACTGGGCAGGCCGTCGGACACGGAGTTTTGCCTGTGGGCAGCAATTTCTTACCAAAACCATTTACCCGAGACAATTTGGCGGACAAAGTTCGGGAGGCTCTCGGAACCAAGCCGCCAGCTCGCTCAGATGATTGCATTGGTGGTTGAATTTGGCGGTGTTAAGGAACAATGGTAATGAAAAGCTCTTGATCGTGGATGACGATCGTGCACTGCGCGCGGTCTCATGCGCCCGGGAAGCCCAGGACAGGCGATCGCCCTCGCACTGGAACACACGCCTGATGCCGTCCTGCTCGACCTGATGATGCCAAAGCTTTCGGGGTTCGAGCTGCGGCCCGGGCTTCCATGCTCTCACGTACACATGCTATGTGCCGATATTTGTTAGCAGTGACGCGGCTGGTAACAAATATAAAGAGCAGTGTGACAGGTTGAGTGCGGCTGACTATTTTGAAACAAGTGGACTCCAAGAAATTGAAGGAGAGGTTAGCGGCTGTTTCGTGGTTGCAATTAGTGGAGCTCCGTTTTGAGCACGCTCCCCGCCGCCGATTTTCCGGGCTTGCTCGCAAGCCGGGGAACACATGCATGATAGAAGCATATCCTTTCGCCAAGAGGTCTTGGTCATGAGTGAAAATTCCGTGCAGGGCCAGTCGCACATAGACTCGATTGTGCGGCAGGAGGAAGAAGCGCTAGAGCGAAGGTCCAGTGCAGAGCATCTCGCCGATGCGGTGGGGGTTTTTGCCGGAAGCCTTCCCTTCGTTGTGCTCCACCTAGTGCTCTTGATTGCGTGGCTGCTGGTGAATAACCGCAGGATTCCTGGGGTGCGACCCTTCGATCCTTACCCGTTCTCGTTACTCGGCGTGATTGTTGCCGTGGAGGCGGTCATTCTCTCCAGCTTCATCCTCATGCGTCAGAACCGCATGATGGGCCGAGGGGAGCGTCGGGACCACCTGAATTTGCAAGTTGACCTGTTGGCAGAGAAGGAGATCACGAAGGTGTTACAGATGGTACGCGCAATTTGCGAGCACATGGGACTTCAACACATCATGGCGGATCAGGAGATCCGTGAGCTCAGCCAGAACACTTCTATTGAGTCGCTTAGTCAGACTTTGGAGGATCGGCTGCCGGAGACATAGGGCAAACCTTTTTTATTGCTTTAGCCGCAACCAGTCGTAGACTCGGTGTTCCGCCATGGTGGCGGCGATCTTGCTGGTGGTTGCCCTGATCGCCAGTCACGTACCTGTGCGGCGGGCGGCGAAGGTTGATCCCATGGCCGCACTGCGGAACAGAAGAGCAACCAAGCGGATTCGACAGAGATCCTCAGCCGGCCAACAGGATTGAGGGTCTCGGCCATCGATGGCATCTCGGCCTCATGCCTCGACGCGCTGAAGCAAAGGCCGGAGTTCCCGCATATCCTTTACATTCTCAAGACCCAACACCATGTCAATAAGTTTCGCGCACCGCGATATTCCGAGTACGGGGTTAATCAGATCCCGGCACTTTGCGACGACTTCGTCCCTGGTCATGGGGTTTTCTGCGGTGCCCCGAACGTCATCAACACGCTGGCTTAAGGTCTTGCCGCCGGTAACAGTGACCTCAACAATCGCAATCCGACGGGGGAGTAGCCTATCAAGATTCTCGTCAGGGACGAGGTTCACCTTGGCCCGCAGTCGGACGACAGCTCCGTCCTGCATTCTCGCCTTGTCATGCGCCGAACGAAAAGAAACGGTGCGATCGATCAGCATTACGGCAACCATGTGTTGCAGGCAGATGTCCGGCATCTCGCGGTTGTTGACTATCACCGCTTCTTGCGTGCCGACGCGCACAGTTACGTTTTGTACCTGCTCCACGGCGAAGGAGTGCTTTTTGAGAATGAGTTCCAATGCGTCGAGTGGCGCCTGGATCGGCGAGCCGACGGTCCATTTCTTGATATTTGTACGGGTGACTTCATAGCTCTCCCCAAGGTTCTCGACTAATTTCATGGGGTCTGCTTGGGGGGCGAAAGCCGCGAGGAAGTTATCCGTCCCAGACAAAATGTCCTGGACTCCAGTCCAGCCAGATCGGACAAGCAGCGCGGCAGTGACCCCGCTCCGCGCGGGCATTCCTGCAAACACGAATGCCTTCTCGATATGTTCGGTGTCACGCTGCCAGGCGGCGATTCCGGAGGCCTGCTGCGCGCTATAGTCAAGCAACCAGCGCATTTGCTGGATGTTTAGGCTCGCGGAACTGCCGGCGGCGGCAGCAGCGCCGAATACTCCGGCCAATGCATGAGTACTTCTGTGGCTTTCAGTCTGAAACTTTGCGCCCCCGAGAGACATGGTCACGCGCGTACCGACATCGTAGCCAAGCGCAACGGCGCGCACAAATTGCACGCCATCCATGCCAAATTGCTCGGCAGTTGCCAGCGCTGCCGGCACTACCGCGCAACCGGGGTGTGATTGCGAAGGCGCATGCGAGTCGTCGGTCTCGTCGGAATGGGCAAGTATGCCGTTCGTGAGCGCGGCCTCAATCGCGCCGCACAAGATGTTTGAGGCAACGACGGTCGAGACTTGGTCTCCCCGATAAGCCTTAGCAAAACGAATCGCCGCGAGTCCTGGCGGTAGGTCTGCTCCGGAAATCATGGCTGCCAAGGTGTCGAGAATGTGCTGCTTGGTTTTCTCCGCCACCTCGCCCGGCAGAGCGCGGGTTCGCGCCTGAGCCATGTAGTGGCTGAGTGTCGCCATGACCGGGCTCACGGATTGCGCCACCATCCACCCTCCGCGACGTAAGACTCCCATCGCGAGGATGCAGCTTGCCCGCTCGAATAACGCGCGCCTGGTCAGTCTGCCACTGGAGGCTTCAATATGAATCGGCGAAACACGCTTCCCATCCATCGCTGCTATCCCTTTCGCGTTGCTCCTGCTTAAATCGACTGCGATCTGCCTCGACTTTTCTCCACGATTAAGGCTGCGCGGCGCGGGATTTCGCCAGCGTCGGGAACTGCCTCGACATTCCATGCCCTGGAAAGCAGCACTTCAATTTGTGGATTCGGCAACATAGCTTCCCCCAGTCATGGGACGGTCTTCGGATAGGGCAAAGAGCATAGCCGGCTGGCTGGCCGCCAGCAGCCCAAAGTCCGCGAGGAATTTCCGAGGGAGGCGGACGTTCGGACGCTTGATCACGTTATGCCTCGCCTCCGTCGAGGCGTGGTGGCATTTCGAGAAACGATCGCATCACGTGCCAGAATTGTTGGCGGTTGGTCCCCAGAGCGACCGAATGCGAAGCACCTGGCAGCACTACGAATTGCCGATCCTGGACCGGAAGCTTGCGAAAAAAGTTGAGCAGGTCGTCCTCGCTCGCGATGCCGTCATATTCGCCACGAGCGATCAGCACGGGCGACTTTATCTTGAGCGGATCAACGAGGGGCAATTTGGTGGTCATGTCGAGGTACGAGCCGGTGGGAACGGTGTCACCAAATTGCAATTCAGCGTCGGCCATCGCCTCCGCAACAGCAAGATCTGAAGTTCCCGGTTGGTCGCGAGTGAAAATACTTCGGATAGTATCTCGAGTCCTTGGCCGACGGTTGTGCGCTCGAAAGTATTCGACGGATTCAGACCGCTTGGCCAGCGTGGGCGAACCCTGTCCCGTCCAGGTGAACGACACTAAAACCAGCCGGTCGACTCGTTCCGGTTGCGTCATCGCGAACGCACCGGCTCGCAATGCGCCTGAAGACTCTCCGTACAAATGAAATCGTGTCTGCCCTGTCTCCTCGAGCACGACCTTACATGCAGCCTTGAGATCCTCGACGCCTGCGGCGATGTCCGAGTTGCCCGCAGTTTGCGACGACCTCCCGTAGCCTTCAAAGTCCATGGTCCAGACATCGAAGCCATAGCCGGCAAATTGATCCATCAAGGAATAGTCCCCATGGCCGGGGACGCTAAGATCGAAGGTTGGCCGCGATGAAACTGACGAGCCGTGGGCTAGCAACAGGACCGGTAGCTTGCCTCCTTCCCCCTGCGGGGCACCTACTCTCTTGCGGTAGAGATACAGCGAGATGTCGCCGCGCCTGGCCCAATATTCCGCGTTCCATATCTTGGGTGTTCGAGGAGCAACGGAATCCTCGTGGTTGGATTTCTGAGCCCGTGCCCTAGAAGGTAAAGCCAATTCCCCCAGGCCGCAGGCGATTGCGGGCACCGCCTTTAGAACCATCGAGCGACGCGAAAGATCCGGGACGTCCATGACCATTGGGTTTCGACGGCGAGAATCTGTGTAACCTGATAGCGCGTTTATCACGAGGGCGCAAATGATCTTCAGCCAATAGGAAGCCTAGTCAAAACGTAAACTTCACCGCGAGCTGAATTTCGCGCGACGTTAGTGTTGTCTGATCAATGAGGCCGGCGTTTGGAATCGGAGCTCCGCTCCCATCGAACACCGTATTGTTAGCGCTGGGAGGGGCGAAATCCGCGTGATTGAAGAGATTGTACGTCTCTGCCCGAAACTGCAGGTTGGCGGCTTCGGAAAAGCGTTTCAACGGGAAGCTCTTGAAAATTGAGAAGTCCATGTTCACCAGCCCCGGGCCAATCAATTCGTTCCGGCCTCCGTTTCCCATCCGCGGGTGATTATTGACCGGTGCGGGAAAGACGAAGCACTCCAGCTTGATGTAACCGGTTTGCTTACCCGTTGTCGGATTGCTGCAGTTGCCGCCAGTCAGCCGGTCCGGGAAATCGAAGGGTACGGCACTATTGAGCCCCAGAGGGTCTCCACCGATGCTTACGCTGAAGGGCTGACCGGTCGCGGCATGAAAAATTGCGCTCAGTTGCCACCCGCTGGTCAGCGCCCCCAGAAAGCCGGTAAGGTTCGCCGGATGGGGAACATCCCACACCGTATTGATGACCAGGTTCTGAGTTACATTCGTGTCACAGGGGCCACGGTGGCTGCGGGGATCTATGTAGAGAGTGGCGGCAAGCGAATTGCGATATTGGTCTGATGCCGCCGATCCGGAACTCGTATCGATGCACCGGGACCAGGTGTAGGACACCTGCCCTTGCAGGTTGTGCGTTACCCTTTGCGAAAGCTGAGCCTCCAGCCCGTGAAAGTAAGAGTCGGAACTCCAGTCAGCCTTGAGCACCCGTCCTACGAGAGGGTCGACGACCGGGTTCGACGGATTCGGAATCGGCCACAGGTAGCCTTGCGGAGTATGCGCGATGGGCAACACGATATTGGCATCATCGGTCTGATACCACATGTGGATTCCGCGAGAGCCGACGTAAGCGATCATCCCAGTGGTGCCGGGCAACAGTTCTCGTTGGACGTTCAAATTCCACTGCATGATGTAGTTGCGAGGGGGATGATACTGAATGACGTAGACGCGATGATCCGTGGGAGTATTCGCAATATCCAGATAAGCGTTTGTGGGAAATGTGAAAGGAACAGGGTAAACGGTGCCGGCGGGAGGCGTGTTGGTTCCTGAAACGTTTTGGGCAAAGGGGAAGGACGCGTCTACGCCGCTGCCCATCTCGACGATCAGCGGCAGGATGTCATAAATCCCGAAGCCTCCCCGCAGCGAGGTCTTTCCATCCTTGAATGGGTCCCAGGCAAAACCTACGCGAGGCTCAAAGTTCTTGTGGGTAGGATTGGCGATGTAAGGGTTGCCTAGGAAGGGAGTATTCCCCGCTAATACCCGCAGGTTCGATAGCTTCCCGTTGATTTCCGAAGGGACGCTGGCTCCTTCGTAGCGCATGGCCAAGTTCACGGTTAGGTTGGGACGCAGACGCAGGTCGTCTTCGAAATAAACTCCGTAGATTGTCTGGCGTAGATGCCGAGGTGTAATCGTTCCCGGAAGCGTCGCGAGCAGGGAAAGCGGGCTATTCGAAGCGTTATTGGAAATGAAATCAGATAGCGAGTTGAATTGGTAGAAACCGCCCGGAGTATCCGCCGAAAATTGATTGTCCTGAATGCGTTCGATGCTGGCGCCGAAGGTAAGGCTATGGATACCGATGGTATGGGACACGTCGTCATAGGCCTGCCAGGAATTCCAGCGGAACAGGAGGGGATTGGCCGAACTCAACCCTCCCGAAAACGTCGTCAGGCCAGGTACTTGAACTTGTCCCGCTGAATCTCCTGGGACAAATCCGAAAGAGGTATCGGCCGCGGCCTTATTGATTGCGGTCGCGGAGTACGGCGAGCCGGCGTTATCGCGGCTAAAGCCTACGTGGGCGGAATTCAGCGTTGATGGGCTGAAGATGTGGGTCTCGAGGATCGAAACCAGCTGGCGGCGGGTTTTACTGAGAATAACCTTGTTATTGAACTCGTCATTCTGGCTGCTGGGATTGTCGTCGAACATGTACGTGACAGCCACACTGTCTTTTGGCGAAAAGGTGTGGTCCGCCCTGACGGTGAAGAAGTTTTCCGTGGTCCGCTGGGTGCCGACGAAACTATAGTTGCCGATGTCTGCGCTGCCCGTTCCGTTCGGGAGCGGGTAGAACGCGTTGATGAATCGTGCTACTTGGGGGTCCGGAGTCACCTGGACGCCGCCGACGAATCCGGCTCTGGCGGACGCTGTGGGCACCTGCTGTAGCGCCGTTGTTCCCAAAGTCTGGCGGACGCCTTCATAATCTCCGAAAAGAAAGGTCTTGTTCTTCTGAATGGGCCCGCCCAGCGAACCTCCATATTGATTGCGGCGGAAGGGTGGGATAGAGCCTACGTCAAAGTAGTTCTTGGCATCCGGCGAAGCGTCCCGCACAAACTCGTAAGCGCTGCCGTGAATCTGATTCGTGCCAGAGCGTGTGATCGCGCTGATCACGCCTCCGGAAGTTCGTCCGTATTGGGCTACTGGATTGGTCGTGATTACGGTGAATTCCTGGATTGCGTCCACGCCGAGGTTGCCTCCCAGCACGCTGCCCGGTCCGGCGTTGGAGTAGTCATTTATATTGATTCCGTCGAGGAGGTAGCTGTTTTGTTGGGGACGGCCGCCGGAGATACTCAGCTGTGCTCCTAATCCGCGCTTCGGGCGGTCACTGGCAGTCACCGGTGGCTGGGTCTGGATTACCGTCACTCCTGTGCTTAACGCGGCCAGATCGGTCCACGATCTGCCATTCAGGGGCAACTCACGCACGTTCTTGCCGTCGACCACATCGTTGAGCGTTGATGTTGTGAGGTCCACGCCCACGGTGATGTCGCTGACCGCAATCTCCTGCTTGAGGCTCCCGACTTTCAGGATGATGTTGAGGAGCTGGTCACTTCCCACATCCAGCGTGATTCCCGTTCTGACCTCGGTCGAAAAACCCTCTTTCGATACCGAGATGGTATAGCTACCCGGCGGCAGGCTTGGAGCGCTGTAAAGTCCGCTGCTGTTCGCGATTACATTGCGAATGATGCCAGTCTGCACGTTGGTAATTTCTATCTTCGCGCCGGTGATGCTTGCGCCAGACGTATCTGCTATCGTGCCCGATAGTTTGGCCGCGCTTACCTGGGCCTCCGTAGGCAAGGAAAGCACACTGCAGGCGAGAACTAGACCAATCGCAACGACCTTCGAACCCCATTGCCCCTTGATGGTTGACATGCGCCCCCCTGGAATCAGCGAATTAGAATCTGCGAATTAGTCAATGATGCTGGACCTTCTTGAGTCCATACTTGCAACCTGGCCAAACCGCCGCCTCCCTGCCGAGGCGACGAGGTTCAAGTCTTGCTGCGCGCGTAGCTCAGCTCC
>WNFG01004296.1_pt1 | contig 11968 bp, 12 predicted proteins | sample 5400431 | NCBI WGS metagenome assembly WNFG01 (sample SAMN13153346, study PRJNA577476) | soil metagenome | isolation source: 120 cm saprolite under Douglas fir tree site 2 hole 3 replicate 2 | place: USA:California | collected 2015-04-18
AAAGAGCCGCGCCGGATGGTCGGCACTGAGAACGATGTCCGTGTCGACGCAGAGATCTACGGCGAGGAGATGGTGCAGGGTTCGAGTCTCTCCATCAAGTACGACGTCACGAATCAGCGTTCGTCGCCGATCCTCATCGCCGATCTCCTGCCCGAGACGACCTACGACCCGGATACGCGCATGGTCACCATCAACATCGGATCGGAGATTCCCGGCGAGGAGCTTCTGCCACGGCTGATCTCCATTCCTTCGGGTGGCCGGCGCTCATTCCATGCAGGCGCTCACATCAACATCCACATGCCGCTCAACGCTCCCTCGTCACCGAGGCCGAGGGGGTTGCAGATTCGCGTCAATTTCCTCGGTGACTCGGCGCCCTTCGTGAAGCTGATCGACATCCCCGAAAGGGCAGTGCACGACCGGGACCTCGCTGCCGAGCTCTTTCCGAAGTGGGTCGATAAAAACGAGACGGTGACGACCAATGCGCTGCCGATGCGCTGGCAGGGGCCGCGGCCCTCGGGGATCGAGGAAGCACCGGCAGCGCCGCCTTCGCGCCGGCGCCGTCCCGGATAGACGGCGCCGGCAGCACGACACTCAGGGATTAGAAGCTGTCCAGCGCTTCCTGCTCGTTTTCGTAGACTTCGAAAACGGTGATGAGCTGCGTGACGTGCAGCAACTCATTCAGTTTGGCCGGAAGGTGCAGCAGCTTGAGCTTGCCGCCTTTGTTCGTCACGGTCGTATAGGACCCGACCAGTTCGCCGATGCCCGACGAATCGATCGTCGTGACGCCGGAGAGGTCGAGCAGAATCTTCTGGCTGTTTGCGTTGGCAATGACATCGCGAAGCTGCTGGTCGCCCGCGCCGATCGTGATCTTGCCATCGACTTTGATGATCGCGATGCCGTTTACGTCGCGAGTGGTGGCTTTCATCTCTCTTCTCCTTTGTTTGTATCCGCGGCACGCGAGCTGCCGGACGCGGAAGATATCAGGCTTTGCTGCTGGCGATGCCGGTTCCTTTGGCGAGGTTCTTGGTCATGACCAGCGAGGTGCCGCTGCCGGCCTCAAAGCTGTAACGGATCTGATCCATGAATGTGCGCATATAGAAGATTCCACGCCCGCTGGTTTTCATCAGATTCTGTGGATTGAGCGGGTCGCTGACCTTCTCCGGATCGAATCCGGTACCCTCGTCGGAGATGGTGATGGAGAGGTCGTGACCATTTAACTCGAAGGTCGCGTTGACCTTTTTTTTGACGTCGAGCTTGTTGCCGTGCTTGATGGCATTCGCCACCGCCTCGCGGACGGCCATGCCGATCCAATGCGAACCGTCTTCATCCATCCCCGCGTTTTCACAGAGATGTTCCGCGATCACCTGCACGAGCTCGATGTTCTCGAACCGACTGCTGATGGTGATCTCGATCCGCTCGCCGTCACGTTCCATCGGTTTTGAACCGGGCGGCATTGTAGGGGAGGCGGGGGCGAGGGACAAGGGAAGAGGGAAGACGGCTGCGCCGCTCCCCGTTCCAAGGCGCATGTCACGACGGCTCCCGAACTTGGTCGCCGCGCTTATGCTCGTTTCCGCGAGCGCGCGCGGCGCGTCGCTCGATGCGGAGATGAAGACGGTTGAGAGGCTGCGCGGCCTCGCCTTCGAACGTCCGGTCGTGCAGCAGACCATCACGCGGGCCGACCTCCCGAAGATGCTCCGCGCGCAGATGGAGAAATCGCTCCCCTACTCACCGGACGACTACGCGTTGATTCTGCGCGCGCTTCAGCTCGTCGACGGCGGTACGAGTGACCTCGTCGGCAGCATGCTCGATCTCTATCAGGCGCAGGTGCTGGCCTTCTACGACCCGCTGACGCATACGTACTACGCGATCGATGCCCCCCCAGCGGCGGCCGCGGGAATCATGGACGCCGACATGCTCCGGGAGTCGGTGGCGGTCCATGAGCTGACGCACGCGATGCAGGATCAGCGGTTTCACCTCGGCGTGCGTGACCTGGCGCTGCAGAAGGACACCGACGGCAGTCTTGCCCTGCACGCGCTGATGGAGGGGGAGGCGACCCTGGTCATGATCGATTACGTTCTCGATCGCGCCGGACAGAAGATGGACGACATGCTGCGCAATCCGGAGTTGATGTCGCTTCTGACGTCATCGCTCAGCGGCTCCGACAAGACGCTCGATCCGTCGACGCCGAAGTATTTCGCCGAGTCGTTGAAGTTCCCGTACGCCGATGGCTTGAAGCTCGTCATCGACGGCTACCGCCGCGGCGGGTGGAAGATGGTCGACCGGATGGATGAGAATCCGCCGCGCTCGACGCGCGAGATTCTTCATCCTTCCGAGTATTTCGACCGGCTCGGCAAGACCGCTGCTCCCCCGACGCCGTTCGACGACAAGTCCCGACTCCCTGGTGCGCTGACCGTCGAGCACCTCGGCGAGTTCCACTGGCGTTTTCTGGTCGGCGACGCCGGCGCTGGCTGGGTCGATGATCGAGTCACCGTCACGCAGAATCTGCAGTGCGATCCGACCGTGCTCGTCGAAACACGATGGGAGAACGCCGTCCGCGCCCAAACCTTCCGCGATGCCTATGCCGATTTTCTCCGCGGCCGCGGAGTGGACGCGCGTGTCGTCATCGACGGCACGCGCGTGCGCGCCGCGTATGGCGCCGACGCGAAGATGATGGAGTCGTTCCTCCGATGAATGTCGATTACGAGACTCTCGAAAACGACGTCGAAAGCGGCGTGTTTCGCGAGTCGCTGCGCGAAGAGCTGCTCTTCGGATTCCGCCAGATCCATCAAGCGGGCGAGCGGCTGCCGCTGGCTTCGTACTACGCGGCGCAGATTGCGGAGATCGTCAATCGTGGAGCCGCCGAGCCGCTGAACAAAGATCTGGCATTCCATGTTTACCAGGAGATCCTGCTGGCCGTCGAAGAAGCCCGCGCCGAGGTTCTGGGAGAGCCGATCGCACCGTCATAGAATCGCGCCCGCTGATGCCGCAGAAACGTCCCACGCTCTTCCTCATCGACGGATCGAACAACGTCTATCGCTCGTATTTCGCGATCCGCAATCTGACCAATTCCTCGGGGCTGGCTACGAATGCCGTCTACGGATTCACGCAGACGCTGAAAAAGTTGCTGAAGGACTTCGAGCCTGACTGCATCGCCGTGGCATTCGATATCGGCCGCGCCACCACGCGGCATGAGGCGTTTGCCGACTACAAGAAAGACCGCCGGCCGATGCCGGACGATCTGGCCATCCAGTTGCCGTTCGTCAATGAAGTGCTGGAAGGGTTCGGTATCCCGGTCATCGGCGTCGAGGACTGGGAAGCGGACGATCTTCTGGGAACGCTGGCTTGCGTTGCCCGCGACCGCGGTTACGACGTCGTTCTCGCGACCTCGGACAAGGATTTCTTTCAGCTCGTCGGTGACGGCATCAAACTCTTCCACACCGGCCGCGAGGTTCTCTATGACGCAAAAGGCGTCGAGGAGACGTTTGGACTTCCTCCCGAAAAGGTGGTCGACGTCATGGCCATCTGGGGCGATGCCATCGACAACATACCCGGCGTCCCCGGTATCGGCGAGAAGGGAGCCAAGGCGCTGATCACCGAGTACAGCTCGCTCGAAGGAGTGTACGAGAACCTCGACAAGCTCAAGCCGGCGCAACGCAAGAAGCTCGAGGAGAATCGCGACAAGGCCTTCATCTCGCGCGATCTGGCCCGGATCAAGTGCGACCTGTCGGTAGAGAGCATCGATTTCGAGAAGCTGAAGCGCCAGGAGCCGGACCGCGCCAGACTGCATGATGTCTTCTCGCGTCTCGAGTTCGCATCGCTGATGCAGGAGTTCTTGCCGGCCGCACCGCCGGTCGAGCGCGACTATCGTATTGCCTCCACCGCGGACGAAGTGCTCGACTTCGTCGGGACAGCGGCCGAGGTGGCCATCTGGTTCGAGTCGGCCACGCCGGAAGCGCATGACGAACTTTTTGCCGCATCGCTGTCGGTGAAGCAGGCCGAGTCGCTCATCGTGCCGATCGCCGATTCGGTCGGCGGCACTCCGGAAGTGCGCGAGGCGCTCAAGACATTGTTGCGCTCGGACCGCCTCTTCGTCGCGTACGACATCAAGCTGCAGCTTCGACGCCTGGCGGCGAACGGCTGGCCGCTCCCGAAACGTTTTTCCGACACGATGATTATGTCGTATGTGATTAATCCCGGCCTACCCAGCCACGCCTTCAGCAACATCGCGCGCGATTGGCTGAAGCAGGATGTGGCTTCGCGGAAGGACGCCGCGAAGACAGCGCCGCTCTTCGCGCTCGATCACGAGATCGGTGCCACCGCGCTTTCCCCTTATCAGCAATACCTCGGCGAGAAATCCGACGTCACGGTTGCGCTGAAGGAAATGCTGGCACCCGAACTGCGACGCGATCCGGCGCTCGTCGACATCTACGACCGCATCGAGCTTCCGCTCATCCCGGTGCTGGAGCGGATGGAGGCGCGCGGTATCAAGATCGACGTTGCTCTTCTGCACGAGATGTCCGCGAAGATGGCCCTGCAGATGGCGCAGCTCGAGAAAGAGATCTACGCCGAGGCCGGCACCGACTTCAATATCAACTCGCCGCAGCAGCTCGGGCACATCCTTTTCGAGAAACTGCAGTATCCGGTCTCCAAGAAAACCAAGGGGACGAAAGCGTTCTCGACGTCCGTGGACGTGCTGCAGGAGCTGGCCAGCCACGGATTTGCGGTGCCGCGCTTGATTCTGTCGCATCGCGAACTGCACAAGCTGAAGTCGACCTACATCGACGCTCTTCCGCAACTGGTGACCGGGGACGGACGCGTGCACACGTCCTTCAATCAGGCGGTGGCGGCGACCGGCCGGCTGTCGTCGTCGGACCCGAACCTGCAGAACATCCCCATCAGAACCGAGCTGGGACGCGAGATCCGGAAGGCGTTCATCGCCGAAGAAGGGAACGTCCTGCTCGCGGCGGACTACTCGCAGGTCGAGCTGCGCATTCTTGCCCATATTTCGCAAGACGCCGATCTGATCGAGACCTTCCGGCGCGGCGCGGACATTCATCGGGCCACCGCTTCGAAAATGTTCAATGTGCCGGAAGATGAGCTGACGATCGATCAGCGGCGGGCCGCGAAGACGATCAACTTCGGCGTGCTGTATGGCATGTCGGCATTCCGGCTGTCGAATGAGCTGAGTATTCCTACCGGCCAGGCGAAGGATTTCATCGACGCTTACTTCGCGCGCTATCCGAAGATTCAGGAGTACCTCGACCGCACGCTGGAAGAGGCGCGCCGCAGCGGCAAAGTGACGACGCTCTTCGGTCGCGTGCGCTACATCCCGGAGATTCACAACAAGTCGTTCACCGTGCGCGGCAATGCCGAGCGGATGGCCACGAATGCGCCGATCCAGGGAACGGCTGCCGATATCCTCAAACTGGCCATGATCGCGCTCGACAAGCGCTTGGACGCAGATATCGAGGGGACCGCGACGATGCTGCTGACGGTACACGACGAGATTGTGATCGAGGTGCCGGAGAGGCGCGCGTCCGACGTGGCCGGAATCGTGAAAGAGACGATGGAGAACATCTTCCCGCTCGCCGTGCCGCTCAAAGTCGATGCGCACTACGGCCGGAGCTGGTACGACGCGAAGGAGTAACGATTGACGCTGTCTTTCCGAGCAGGCCTGATCCTTCTGCTCTTCTCCTGCGCCCGGCCCGCCCATCAGCCCGCGCAATCGTCAAACGAGCCGAAAATCCACGCGACGGTCGTCACGATCCAGACGTCGATTCAACCGGCGAACAAGACCTACTTCCACATCCTCTTCATTGCGAACGATCGTGCCCGCAGCGGTGATGAGGTCGACGAGTGGCGGCTGTTCGATTTTGCGCAGAAGCGCGTGACGTTCGTCGACGATCTGACCGGAACCTATCGCAATGAACCGTTCGATGAGGTCGTGACGTCGCATCGCGCCGGTATGGCGCGATCGGTCCCGGACGGAATGCCGCGCGCGCAGTTCTCCGTCACCGGTGCACGAAAAACGCTGCAGGGCGTCGCTGCGAGGCAGTCGATCATCCGGCTCGGCGCGTATCAACGCGAACTGTGGATTGCCTCCCATCCGCTCATTCCTGAGGGACTCTTCGCCATGCTGCAGGCCAGCGAGCCGGTTTCGTCACCTCTGGCCGGCGTCATGCGCGCTGCCGACGAGGCGTTGTTGGGTGTGAAGGGATTTCCGATCGCCGACCACGCCGAACTGCTATACGAGGACCAGAAGCTCGTCGTCGACAACACCATTGTGAAGATTGATCAACGCGACGTGCCGGCTTCCTGGCTGAATGTGCGAGCCGACTACAGGGAACTGCGGCCGGCTCCTTCGAGCGCTGGAAAGCCGCCGCAATCGAAATGACCAAGCGACAACGCGCCGAAGGCGCAGTTACAGCACCTTCCGCGAGTCGCCAACCCGCTTCGTGACCCCTTCCCGATCCATCCACTCCAGGAGGGGGATGGCGATCTTGCGCGAGAGGCCGAAGTACTCCTTGAACTGGCCGACGTCGATCATGTCGCCAGCGCGTACGCTTATGCGCTCGCGCGCGGCAACGAGTGCGTTGCGATGAACGTAGATCCCCTCCGCCAGGCGGACAAGCGTGCCTTGCTTGACGAGGAAACCGATCACCCCTTCGATCACCCGCGCTTTCTGCGCCCGCTCGTTGATGATCTCGGAAACCGGCGGCGGTGCCAGGCCCGCTTCGGCGAAACGCGACTCGATCATCCGCGCCAGCTCCCCTTCCGCGCCGCCCAGGCTCTTCGATCGGCCAGGGATGTCGAGGGCATCGCCGGCGATGGCCACGATTTTTTCGCGCGCCAAGTCCTGCAGGAGGAAGTTGATCATCGCGCCATCGGCACCGCGCGGCAGCAGTTTCTGCACGAACTCGCTCTTTGGCACGTTGATCGCCATCCGGTTTTCTTCGAAGTAGGCGCGCAGAAACTCCATGGCTCGCCGTCGAAAGTCGGTGATCACGTCGTGATGAATCCACCGGCGCTCGCCGCTGTCGGCAAGATGCGGCACGTTCTTTAACTCTTTCGCCAGTGTCTCGACGCGAATGCCGGTTCGCGCCTGGACCTCGTGAATGGTCAATCCGCGCAGCCCTTCGAGCTTTGCCATCAGCTCGACGCGCTCCGGCAGCGTTCCGCCGGCGAGCGTATCGAGCAATTCGCCACGAGTATCGCGGCTCAGCTTCGGCAAGTGCGCGTCAAGGATCACGCCCCCGCCGACCGTGAGCGCGGGTGAGTAGCGCCGGATGACGAACCGATCGCCGGCAACGGCGACCAATGGCGATTCGAGGCGTATCTGAATGTATGCGCTCGATCCCGGCTTCAGCTCCGCGGTCCGGTCGACGAATCGAATACTGCCGAGGAGCTCGGCCGAGAGGTGATGGAAACGGATGCGCGTCTGTTCTTTGAGCGGTTTCGCGTCCGCCAGCAGATCCAGACGCGCCGTGATGACCTGCGACTGGCGGAGAGTATTCGGTGTGACGAGTTGCTGTCCGCGTTGAAGTTGATCCAGATCGATGTCGGGCAGGTTGACCGAGGTCCTCTCGCCTGCTGATGCGTATTCGCGCTCTTCACCGTGGACCTGAATGTTGCGCGCGCGGCTGCGTTTGCCGCCCGGCAGCACCTCGATGTCCGTATCGACGTTCAGGCGTCCCGCATAGGTCGTCCCTGTGATCACGGAACCGAAGCCCTTCATCGTGAAGACGCGATCGATCGGCAGCCGGAAGATACGCGTCGTGGCATCGCGGTCGCCGACTTCGGCGACCGAGGCCAGGATGGCCCGGCGCAGATCATCCAGTCCTGCTCCCGTGACGCTGCTGACCGGCACGATCGGCTTTCCGGCCAGAAAACTCCCCGCCACCATCTCTTCGATCTCGAGCCGGACGAGATCGAGAATGTCGTCCTCGACCAGATCGCGCTTCGTGACGGCGACGACTCCCGTTCGGATGTCGAGCAGCCTGCAGATGGCGAAGTGCTCGCGCGTCTGCGGTTTGATCGACTCGTCGGCGGCAACGACGAGGAGCGCGCTGTCGATCCCTCCGACGCCGGCCAGCATGTTCTTGACGAAACGTTCGTGGCCGGGGACGTCGATGAATCCGATCTGGTAGTCGTCGGTGAACCAACTGGCGAATCCGAGGTCGATCGTGATTCCCCGGCGCTTCTCCTCGGGGAGGCGATCGGTATCGACGCCGGTCAGCGCGCGAACGAGCGCCGTTTTGCCGTGGTCGATGTGTCCTGCCGTTCCGACGACCCTCTTCTTTCGAGACATGGGTCGGCGAGTGTACCCGAGCGGTGGGGCGGCACCGTATCGGCATAAAGTCTTGCCGAGACCGAAACCTTGAGCGTGTCTGAAACGTAGAATTGACCGAACGGTCGTTCTGTAGTAGACTTTGTGGCGTTCCCAAAGTGATGGTTATCTCTCAGCAGTTCAGCAAGTTGTCACGTTGCTGTTACCATGAGAAAAGTTTCACAAGGTCATGAGATAATGCAGCCCGTCGTAAGAACTTGAGGGTTTACTGGATGATGTGGGGGCGGATTAGCTTTCTGTTTCAACAGCCCGCCTCTAGTTACACCGCTTGAATTCTTCTTCGAATCTTACCGATCCAGCAACTTCACTCCACCCAAGCGTTCGCACCCACCCCCATCCAGTAGATTTTGCCGGCCCCGTCGAAAGACGGGGCCGGCTTTTTTTTGTAACCGGTTACGTAACGACAGGCACCGCTTACGTCACGAGCTCGGCCAGTGCCTGTTCGACCAGCATGCGGGCATCGGCATTGACGCTCAGCCAGCGGATCGCGGCGGTGGTGGCATCGGCGGCGGCCAGTAGTTTCGCCTGCTCGATCGAGAGCGGAAATCGACCGGCCACCGCGTCGCACAGAACCTTCCCGAGCAACGCGACAGCGTCGCTGACCTCTTCCTGCGAGGCGACCAGCGAAGCGATGCCGAGGAGAGCGGCTGTGTCGCGCTCATCGGAGAAACGCCTCAGGCCGGCCACGATCGACGCCGCCAGCGCGTCGTTCGTGTCGACCTCTCCGCCGACGAAGATCATCTGGCAGCGCGAGCGGATCGTCGGCAGCAGGAGATCGGGTGACCTCGTGAGCAGGATGAAGGTTGTGTCGCTGGCCGGCTCCTCCAGCGTCTTGAGGAGCGAGTTCGAGCCGCCGACGCTCAGGGCGTTGGCCGGGTCGATGATGAAGATTTTGTTGCGCCCTTCGTACGGCCGCAGAGTTGCCGCCGCGACGATCTCGCGGATCTGATCGACGCTGATCATCTTCCGCTCTCCGGTCACTTCGATGAAATGAACGTCAGGGTGCATCCGGCGTTCGATGCGCTGGCAGGCCGTGCAGTCATCGCCCGCGGTCCGGTTCAGGCAGTTGAGCGTCTTGGCGATGCCGAGAGAGACCTCACGTAAGGCAGCCGCTGATGGGCCGTGGCAAAGGATGGCGTGATGCAACTCGCCACGCTTCGCCGTCTCGAGCAGTAATTCCGCCGTGGCGATCATCGCAGAACCTCCGGCTTCCTCCGCAGGAGCTCCGCTTCGACTCGGGCGTGCACCTCATCGACATTGCCCTCGGCGTTGATGACCGCGAAGCGCGCCGGTTCGGCGACGGCTAACGCGAGGTATCCCTCGCGTACCCGCCGATGAAACCGCAACTCTTCCGCCTCAAAGCGCCCCTCGTCATGCACCGCCTCGGCGTTGCGCGAGCGCGCACGCGAGAGGCCGACCTCCTCGGGCAGATCGAAAAGCAAAGTAAGGTCCGGGGTGAGCGATTCCGTGGCCCAGGCGTTGAGCGCGCGCAGCTTGTCGAGATCGATGAGCCGGCCGAATCCCTGATACGCGAGAGTGGAGTCGGTAAAGCGGTCGCAGAGAACGGCCGCTCCCCGCTTCAGCGCCGGGCGGATGATCTCGACGACATGCTGTCTCCTCGACGCCGCAAAGAGAAAGAGCTCAGCGACGGGATCGAGATGCGAGCTGCTGTCGAGAAGGATGGCCCGGATCCGATTCGCAAGCGGGGTACCACCAGGCTCTTTGGTGACGACAGCATCCGTGATCCGTGCCGCCAGACGGCGCAGTTGTGTCGATTTACCTGATCCCTCGATACCTTCGAACGTGATGAACATCAGTTTTCGAAGTGTATCGCCACGAGGATTCGGCAATTGGTAGGGCCCAGCACCGCTGAGCCCTACGAGCCTACTTCTTCACGGCAGTTTCGATCGGCAGGTGTGCTTCGTTCCAGCCGTTCCAGCCGCCGAGGAGAGCGGCTGTGTTCTTGATTCCGTGAGCGTTGAGGTCCAGCACCGCACGGGCGCTTGTGTGCTCACTCTGTCAAGCACAGTAGGTAATGATGAACGTCTTCGGCGGGATCTCCCGCACGCGGGTCAGGACGTCACCAAGAGGGATGTTGATCGCTCCCTTGATGTGTCCCTGGTCGTATTGATCCTTTGCTCGTACATCGACGTAAACGGCCTTCTTCGCCTTGATGAGCCTGATCGCTTCCTCGCGGGTGATCCGGCGCGCTGATTCGAGCGGCGCTTGTGCCGTCGGGATGGGAGTCGCCTGTGTGACCTGTGGCGACGGCTGCATTCCCGGTGGAACTGCCGACTTCATCTGTGCATTGGCCAGACCCGTTGCGAGAAAGCCAACCACGGCTGTTGCGGCTACGAGATGACGCATGAGTGGCAAGCCTCCTTTTGAACTCGGTTCGAAAACCGGTCGAAAGCGTAGCATGTTCCGCACAGCGCAACTCGGGGTCGGCCCCTCCGTACAATTCATCATCATGAGAGACCACATTCGCATACTCGGTTGGTGTTTCATCGTCTACAGCGCCATCATCGTCCTGGTCGGATTGGGGATCGGCAGCATCGTCATGTTCGGCGGCGCCATCTCAGGCGATCACGAGGCGATATTCATCACTAGCGCGGTCGGAGCCGCCATTGCCTGCTTCCTCATTGTCATTTCGCTTCCCGGGATGCTGGCGGGGATCGGCCTGCTGAAGCTGCGGCCATGGGGGCGCATCGTCGCCATCATCGTCGGCGTGCTTCACATCCTCAGCTTCCCGCTCGGCACGGCCCTTGGCATTTACACGCTCTGGGTTCTGCTCAATGTGGAGACCGAGGCGCTGTTTCGCGGGCAACAGCAGCAGGTTGCCGTAGCGGTGTAGCGTCAGTAGCCGGCTGGGCGCGTTCGTACCGGTGTGAATTTGTTGGCCGGTCCGAAGTTCCTAGCGAGATAGGCGACCACGGCAGGCTTATCGCTTTCCTTCATCACTGCGCCCCAGCGGATCATCTTGTCGACTTCCGCCGTCCACTGCTTTTCCGTCAGCCGCTGCTGTACCAGCATGTCAGCGGAGTGGCAGGGAAAACAGCTCGCCTCAACCTGTTGCTTGCCCCTACCCGCCGGAAGCGAGTGGAACTTGGTCCCGAGCACCGGCAGGTTGGGATCGAAGGAGACGCTCCTCTTCGCCGCCGCGGATGCAAACGCAGCCGCCAGAGCCAGCACGACGACCGCGGCGCGCTTCACGCCGTCACCTCGATGTCGACGAAGTGCCATGAGTTCTGAAGGTATCCGCTCTGGTTCCAAGTCGCCTCGCGCGGTTGCACGTTTCCGCGGCTATCCGTCGCACGCGCGCAAAGACGCATGGTGCCGGAGCGCGAGGGTGTCCAGCGATGCGACCACAGTCGCCAGGCATACTGGTCATGACGCGGATCGAGTGATGCCTCCTGCCACGTCGCGCCGTCATCGTCGCTGATCTCGACTTTGGCGATATCGGGCGCGCCGGAGAATGCGAAGCCGCGGATCTCGCAGGCATGTTTTGCTCTTGTTTTCGCGGGCGCGGTGGTGATGTTCGATTTCACGAACAACTCGGTCACCGGCGCCATCTCCTCGGGCTTGAACGCCACCCCGGGAGCGGCGGGCGTCAACGGATAG
>WNFG01004800.1_pt1 | contig 11962 bp, 8 predicted proteins | sample 5400431 | NCBI WGS metagenome assembly WNFG01 (sample SAMN13153346, study PRJNA577476) | soil metagenome | isolation source: 120 cm saprolite under Douglas fir tree site 2 hole 3 replicate 2 | place: USA:California | collected 2015-04-18
CACCCGCTGGGTGCGAATTAAAGTGCCGAATAAATCATCTGCACGAACATGTCGCTGCTGAGCATGCCGTGAACCCACACAGAGTCCAAATCGCCGGCCCTGTCCAATTTTCTCGTAATCATACTTGTTGGCCAAACGGGCCAGTACTTTGCCGGTCTCGGTCCAGTCGTTGAGGTTCGGTACTAGAATTCGCCTCGCCTTCTCGAAATCACGCTCGAATCGTTCCAGTACATGCCGACCGCGAGGGGCAATTCCGGCGTATAGCTCTTCGAGTGCAAGTAGATGCAGCCGGTTCTCTTCGACTCTTCCATTTACATTACCGCTTTGCGAACCGGAGACTAGGCCGCCCTCTCGCTGAGGCGGTTGGCCGTCGATTCGCCGATTTTGCTGAGTGTGGTTCTCTGGACGAAAGCACAATTACAGAGCGGGATACAAAGCGACCGGCTTCATAAACCCTTTGGTCTTACCGTCGGCAACCTGGAGCGCGTTACTCGTCGAGCGGGAGCGGCTCACCGGGGCGCTCGCTCGATCGGTACAGTGCCTCCACCAGCGCCATGGTTTGAAATGCATCTTCGAAGTGCGATGGCAATGTTGAAGCTGATCCCTCGGCGAAGGATTGCAGAGCGCCCATAGTTCCCATGAAGGCGTCCGGGAAGTTGTTTCCGCCGACCGGGACGGCGTGCCAGCGAGGAGAGTTGGAGCCGCGCTCGACATATTCGGCGGTATCCGGCTTGCCGGTGGGATAGTCGAGGTTGACGCCCATCGTGATGCGTGCTGCACCCGCCAGGCCCTCCCATTGAACGTTTAGAGTTGCCGTAGTCGAGAATTGCGATGGTCTTGGTGGCGGCCAGGTTTGCTGTGTGCGGGTTTTTTAACGTGCGCGCCAAGACGCTTTGCGGGTTGCCCAACCACGAGCGAATGAGATCGAAGTAATGAATGCTGTGATAGAGGATCTCAAGGCGCGGCGCCGTGGCGAGAAAGGTCCAGAGATGCCACGGCGTATAGGTGCTTGTTTGCACTTCGATGTCGTGGATTTCTCCAAGTAAACCGGCATTCGCGAGAGACGCGACGGCGAGGTTGTTAGGAGAGTATCGCAGCGAGAAGTTTACGCCGGCGACGAAACCTTTCTTCCGGCAAAGGTCGCGGATGATGCGGGCCTCTTCGAGAGTCTCGCCCATCGGCTTCTGCATGAGTATCGTCGCACCATTATTGAACTGCGGAAGAATATGGACAAGTTGAGAGGCGGGAACCGCCACATCGAAGATCGCGTCAAGTGGAGCGAAACGCACTGCTTCGGCGGCAGAGCTGAAGGTTCGAGGGATTCCACGTTGGGAAGCGAGTTCAGCGGCTCTGGCACTCTGTTGATCCATGAGGCCGATTACCGGGAAGCCTGCCTTCTCATAGGCCGGTAAGTGAGCGGCGCGAACGATGCCCCCCGCGCCTATGACGATGATGGGACGAACCTGCTTTGGGCGCGGTTGCCGGACGGTTTGGATAGCTTCGAGAATTCGCGTGTGGAGATCATCGGTGGCGTGAGAATTTGACATTGGTCGTTCTCGTTAGAGGCTGCCAACTGCCAATAGGACAATAGCAACGGTTAGACTGGCCATGCCAGAGCCCAGCAGCAGTTTTGCGGAGCGCGAAGCTTGCTGCCACTCTCCTGTCATTGCTCCCGCCAACGTCGCTGTCATAATCATAAATATCTGTAGCAGACCCCATCCGACGGATGTCCCTAGCGTGCCAAGCAAGCTTGCGCTCATTCCGTAAAGAGCAAACGCTCCCATCCAGAGAACGCCCATCAGGCAAGACCACACGAGATCCGGTGGTGCGCGTCGGAACAAAGGCCAGGTCCGGTTCTTGAAGAGTAGCCACAGACTGTAAGCAGCGTTAGGAAGAAATCCTCCCGCCAATCCGATCGGCCAAACTGCATAGGCGCTGTGCACGGGCTGATTTCCAAGGCGGACCGCCGTCTGTGCGATGTCTTGCCCAAAGGCAAACGAGTAATTGAGCATGGGAGCCATCAGGCCACACAACACGGCAACCAAGATGGCGGCCGGATAGGACCGATACGAAGCGCTCTGAGGAACGCCGCTTGCGCGCTCGTTGATTTGGCCGCCCCACGTGGTCAATGCGATGCCGATCACCATGATAGCCACGCCGCAAATAATCAGCTGTATAGCGTGTTCTTTGGCTATCGCCCTTTGCTGAGCGAAGAGCGGAACCAGCGTTCCCAAAACCGCACCGAGGCCAATAATAATGGCGTAAGCGATACCCAATCCCAGGCGCTTCACGGAGATGCCGAAGAGAATTTGCGCGACTCCCCAACCCGCACCAAACAAGATCGGGACGGCGAGTTGGCGAAGAGACAGCGTACGGTAAGTCTCGAAAAGCCTATCCACCAAACTAATAGCGAGCATCCAGGGAAGTATCACCAGTGAGACTACGCTGAAAATGAGCCACAAATTCTCCCATCTCCATGAGCGCACAAATTTCATCGGCAGCATGCAGGTACCGGACATGAGGCCAGCGACCATGGTGAGCGAAACCGCCGTCTGCAGAGAGTGTCCCATCAGCCGGCCTTGCCTGAAGTCAATTTCAAATCGCACGATGCGCCGGGTTCCTGCGGTGTCTTGTAGCAGCCGTCCGCTAAAACTGCCGGAATGACGAAGTGCTCGCGCAGGTGCGGAATGTGCTCGAGGAACAAGACTTCGTGTGCCAGCGCGATGTGGTTGAACAGGACAAGGTGTTGGTGCAATTGACCCATGTCTCCCACATGCGGCACGATCGGAAGCGAAAATTTCTTCGCAAGAAGGCTGACGGTGAGAAATTCACTCACTCCCGCCAGTCTCGTGCAGTCGGCTTGAACGTAGTGCAGGGCCCCTGACTCGAAGAAGTTCTTGAACACGATTCGATTAGGAATATGCTCGCCCGCGGCGATCTTGACCGGTGTTATTTCACGAGCCAGTAAAGCATGCCCATGGAGATCGTCAGGGTGAGTAGGTTCCTCGATCCACAACGGCTGAAACTCCATCAGCTCGCGGCACATGCGAATCGCGACTGGCAGGCTCCAGCGTTGATTGGCATCGAACATGAGAGTCCCCGACTCGCCGACGCATTTGCGTAACATAGCCGCGCGACGGATATCGCGACCCTCATCCTCCGATCCCACTTTGAGTTTGAATGCCGTAAATCCCGAGTGGAGCGCGCGAGCGGTCAAATCCCGCACCTTTTCATCGTCATATGCCATCCATCCAACCGACGTATCGTAGCCGGGATAACCAGTCTGCAGAATAGGAAGGCGGCGACTGCGGCTTGGAACTTGGCTTACAAGCAATTCGAGAGCATCTCGTTCACTCAAGACGTCTTCCAGATAGCTGAGGTCCAGAAGGCGAAGGACTTCTGCGGGAGTAAGCTCAAGGAGCAACTTCCACAATGGTTTCCCGCGGCTCTTGGCCCAAAGATCGAAACAGGCATTTGTTATGGACGCCAGCGCGAGGTGAACAACGCCCTTGTGGGGCCCGAGCCAGCGGAGCGAAGGATCGTCGGCCAGCTTCCGGGACATGCGACCGAAGTCGGACATGAGTTCTTCAATCGCAGTGCCAACGAGTGGCCGTGCCAGCAACTCGATCGCTTCACAAACCAGGCGATTGCCTTCGCCGAGGGTGAGTACGATTCCGGTACCCTGAAGACCGCCGTCTCCGGTCAACAAAGTTACCGCGAAGCTATATTCAGAATTCGTATGAACGGAGTCTGTCCCGGCGCCTGGAGGCAGGGGAAAACGTGCATCACGTGTCGAGACTGAACTAATCGCGGAGTCAAGCATCGTGGTCCGTTCTCGTTGCTACCGAACGAACGGGCCCGAGGGTAATTAGTCCGCCCTCGACGAGAATCGTTTGCCCCGTAATAGCCGGAGCATCCGCTGCCAAAAAGAGCGCAGCGGCGGCGCAGTCCTCGACGGTGGCCAGCTTTTGGAGAGGAGTGGCTTTCTCTTCCCTTTCAAAAACCGGATCGGACTCCTGGCGATCAGCGAAGTGCGTCCGGATGAGACCTGGCGAAATCGCGTTCACGCGAATCTGTGGCGCAAGCGCCCGCGCCAGCGACTTAGTCATCGTCAGCATGCCCGCCTTTGATGCTGCGTAAACAATAGAACTGCCCTCGCCGGTTATGGCCGAAGTGGAAACGACATTGATAACGGAAGTGCCGGGATGCTCGCGCAAGAACGGCACGGCAGCGCGAATGCAATAAAAGCATCCGCGCAGGTTCGTGTCTAGCGTCCTGTCCCAGATTTCGTCCGTGAGTTCCTCGAGTTTGTAGTGAGGAATGACCGTGCTCCAGCCGGCACTGTTCACGAGGATATCCAGCCGCCCAAACTCAGCATGAGTTCGGTCTATCATGGAGCGAACCTCCAACTCTTTCGATACATCACAGGCAATGGGTATCGCTCTGCCGCCCTTCGATCGGATCCGCGAGGCTAGTTCCTCGGCGCCATCGCGGGAGTGATGATAGTTCAGCGCAACTTTTGCACCCTCATTGGCGAACAGTTCGGAGATGGCCCGTCCTATGCCTGTTCCACTTCCAGTTACCAGAGCCACTCGGCCATTCAGCTTCACAAATCCTCGCTTAATCGTGATAGCGCCCCTGTGCGCCTGTCGGTCGCACAGTTGTGGAATTGGTCTGTCACGCGAGCCGATAGATCCGAATTGCATTTTCCTGAAAGAGCTTTTTCTGGTTCACTTCACCCGCGCCGCGAGTAAGCGACACAAGAGCCTCTACCCACTGTCGATAACTGGCAGAAAGCGTACAAACAGGCCAGTCACTCCCGAACATTACGCGGTCCCAGCCGAAGCATTCTATTGCGTGATCAACGTAGGGACGCAGATCTTCCGCGGTCCAGTGATGCGGATCCGCATAGGCAACTAAACCTGAAATCTTGCAGAAGATATTCGGAAATTTGGCGATGGCGTGAATATTCGCGCGCCAGGGGTCCAGAATCTTTTCTCTGACTTGCGGCACGCCGCAATGATCGAGGATGAAGGTTACCTCGGGGCACCGGGAAACGAGCCGAATGGCGAGAGGCAGCTGACGTGCGAGCACGCACAGATCAAAGGAAAGACCGTAGCCAGCCAGGCTATTCACGTTTTCGATAAATGTTTCGCTCTGCCCTAGATCATCGGGCTGCGTGTGCAGAATTCGTCGGATCCCTTTCAGTTTCGGATGACCCAGTATTCTCTCCAGGTGATTCTTGAATTCTTTGCTCTCCGGCCGGCCACAGGCCACAACACCTTCAAGGGGATTGTCACTGCGGTCCGCTAGCTGAAGCACATATTTGGTCTCTTCAATCATAAAGGGCTCGTCCACATCGGCCTCGAGATGAACCGACTTTTCGATACCGAGGCCTTTGGTCGCATCGCAATATTCATTCATGCGGAAGGATTGATTCAAGACCGGCAAATCCTTGAGCCAGGCATAGTGAAAAAGATCCAGATCCCATAGATGTTGATGAGCGTCTACGATTTTCTGCATTTTCAATCCGCGTGAAAGACTTCCTCCATCGCCGCCCACCACTCACCTTCGCCCCTGGTATCGAGAGGCTTCTGCATGGGCTCCATGATGGCCCACCACTCCTGCGTCTTCGGATCACTCGCTATTTTCGCCATATCTGCCGTGTAATCCGTTCCGTGGTATTCGTAGTACCCGAACAATAAGTCATCCTTCAGATAAATGGAATAATTGCGGATGTTACTCCGCCGAATGGCGGCGAGAACCTCTTGCCATACGTTCGCGTGGTAAGCCTTGTATGACTCGATAGCTTCGGGTCTTATCTTTAGTACGGAGCCGTATCGCTTCATTATCACTCCCAAATCTGAAGCAGAGTGCGCTGCTTGGCACTGAGTCGCGTCAGTTCCTTCCGCTGTCCGTGGCTTTGCCATTCGAAGCGTGCAGGTTCTGCAGCGTGGCAATCGCCTTCTTGGCCTCAACGTCATTTGGATTGAATTCGAGCGCTCTGCGGAGCTCCATTTCGCCATCAATCAGATTTCCGGTGCGGCAATACATCAATCCCAGATTGCTGTGTAGATGTGCAGCTTCCCCACACTGCCCGCAAAGCGCGACGGCTTCTTTCATTTGTGCCAGCGCTTGCGGCCAGTTTTGAGCATTCGCGGCCTGGATCGCGAAATTGCCCAGTTGGCCTACTCGGTCGGTGGTCTGCTGGTTTCTTTGCAAAGCGTCGAACTGGTCTTGATATTTCTGAGCTTCAGGATCCTGCAATTTATTCAAAGCTCTCGCTAAGTTGTAAAGAGCCTCGGATTGATTCGGATCGGCCTGGAGCGCTAATTTCCAGTGTTCAATGGCCTCGGATGTTTTTCCCGCATGTTCGAGATTTCGTCCCAAAAGGTATTGTGCGTCCGCATTGCCTGGCTCCAGCGCTACGACCGTTGTCAGAAGATTTGTGGCCTGCTCCATCCGGTTGTCTTGCCTCTCTGTGAGTGCCAGAAAATAGAGTGCGCCCGCAAAATCGGGCTGCAAGCCCAACGCCGTTTCCAACTGCTTTCGGGCTTCGTCATACCTGCCAGCTTCAAAAAAGAACCGGCCCAGGTTGTAGTGCACTCTGGGCGACGTTGGATTAAGGCGCGCGGCTTGCTTAAATTCCTTGAATCCGCCCGTGCGGTCGTACTTATCGACGAGAGCGATGCCCAGGTTCAAGTGCGCCTCCGCAGAATCCGGCTGCAGCGCAACAACTTTCCGGAAACTCGCCACGGCATCTCCACCGCGCCCTGTCTTCGCTTCGAGCATCCCCAGCGAGGTATAAGCCGTGGTATTTTTCGGGTCGATTTGTATTGCGGACCGGAATTCTTGCTCGGCTTCAGAAAAATCAGCGAGCCTCGCCATCGTCAGGCCGAGATTCACATGAGCTTGAACATTATTCGGATCATTATGGATTGCCTGTCGAAAAAGTGCTGCCGCTTCCGGGTCCTTCCCTTGTTGGGTGTATAGGACACCCAAGCTGAACTGCGCTGGCGCAAAATTGGGATCATTTTGCAGCGCGGTCTCAAACTCTTTCGCAGCGCCATCCAGGTTTCCTGCTTCCTGAAGCAGCGTCCCGAGCGCAAAATGAGGAGCAACTGAGTCTGGTTTCTGCAGAATCGCAGCCTGGAATTCACTGGCAGCGTGGCTACGATCACCCTTCGTCAGAACCGCAAGGCCAAGATTATAGTGCGCCTGCCAATCTCCCGGTTCCAGCCGTAGTGCGCCTTCGAAAGCAGCGATTGCGCATGTTGTGCGGCGGTCCTGCGCAAATAGAGCTCCCAGTGTGTTGTATGCTCCCGCCGTGGGATGATCGCGAATCGTTTCCAGCAAGGCATTGATCTGCTCGGAAGGATGCTGTTGAGCTAGGCAGGACTTAGGCAGTTGTTGTGTTTGCTTGGAGGCAGGACTTCCACCGCGGCCAACAGCCTGACCACTAACCCTGGGACTGTGCGCTGATGCCGGTATTGCGCACGCGAGAATTATGAACGTGCTCAGCTTTACGAAGCGCACGTTTCCAGGCCCTCCCAAAATTAGCTCGGCATTTCGAGTATAAAGGAACCGAGGTGTCTGCGAGCATTCGCAAGAAAATCCCCGCGGTCTGGTGTGAAGGTGCGCCCAAAAACCCGGATCGCTTAGAGTCGTTGCCACCGGTAGCAAGGTTTTAAGCCCAAATTTACGCAGCCTTTTTCTTGCCGCATTCAACTCAGAAGTAAAGTTTCAGCCCAAACTGTAATTGCCGAGCCGTGTTCGCTGTGCTGGAAATTGTTCCGAACTTGGCTCCATCACTTATATTTACGTCGGGTACGCCCCAGACAGGTGTATTGGTTAGGTTGAACGTCTCGAATCGGAATTCGAGTCTTTTGTTTTCGGTAATAGGGAACTGCTTAAAAAGCGAGAGGTCAAGGTTCTTGAAGCGATCTGATCGCAGAGTGTTCCGTCCCAGGTTTCCAAATGTACCTGCAGCCGGTACCGAAAAGACGGATGGGTTGAGCCATTGGGTGGGTGATCGGTTGGACGCATATGGATTGCCGCCGGAATAGTTCAGTCTTTCGTAATTTCCGAAACCCAGGGCGCAACACGCTGTATTAGCCGCTATGTGCGCAATATCCCCGGATGCGCCGACAAAGAATGGTATTCCGGAACTGAACGAGAGAATCCCATTCAATGTCCAACCACCCACTACATAGTTCAATGCCCCGTTGCTAGAGGAGTACTTATGCCCCTTGCCGAAAGGAAGTTCGTAGACCCAGGCTGCTGAGAATATTTGCGGCACGTCTGTGCCGGCGGGACCCTTGTCGTTTTTCAGTGTGTAAGGGTTTTGTATACTGCAGCCTTCGACGCCATACCACCCGGTGCAGCCGAGATCCAATGTCTTTGACCACGTATAGGAGACGAGGTACGTCAGCCCATGAAAAGCCCGTCCGTTTAACGAGGCCTGCAAGGCATTGTAGCTGCTTTTTCCGATGGCGGCGTCAAAGTCAGCAGGCGATATATAAGGATAGGGTGAGCTTGTAGTCGCACCCGTCGGTAAATAGTTCGCCACTGCCGACGGTATCTTGCCGGTATTGCCCGAGAAACCTACGTCGAGGCGGTGACCTCGCGATCCAACGTAATTCACCGTTAGGACCGTGCGCGAGTCCAGTTGTTGTTGAACACCAAAATTAAACTGGTCCGCGTAGGGCCGCTGCATGTGTGGATCGGCATACCAGTTAAAACCGGTGAATGGGCTTGGGCCTGCAATCGCTGGACCCGTGCCGGTCGGCGCCTCCGCCAAGCCCGGCGTCGGTGGTGCGTTTACCGGGTTCAAAGCTGCGCCGAGTTGCCCGGTATCCGGCCATGATCCTTCATAGTTCTGAGCACTTTGCGTGACCGCGGCCCAGTTATCGTAGAATCTGCCATAAGAAGCTCGTAAAACGGTATTGCGCGCCAACTGGTATGCGAATCCGAGCCTCGGCTGGAAGTTAGTCAGATCATTTTGAAAGATGGCCCCATTGGCGTGAGGAGTAACTACTACGTTCGCGGGCAGGTAGCTCTGCCCTGGCTGGGGGTTCGTCCCTCCCGGTCCAATACCGAACGGGATGCAAGGAGGTACGGGATTGACTGGGTCGCACACAGGCGGCAAAGCAGTCAGCACGTATGTGCCATTGTTGAAGTTTAAGTCTCCGGTATAGCCGTTCCCGTCTTTTATGCTGCCATAGATAGGCATCAGCGTTACGTCATATCGAACGCCGAAGTTGATCGTCAGTTTGTTGGTCACTCTCCAGGAGTCCGAGAAATAGGCGCCGTCAACCCACCCACCATGCTCCGTTTCTTTGACGTTACGCCGCTTAAAGCTGTTGGGGACGCCCAGTAGGAAGGAAGCCAATGAGTTCCCTGCCGTACCCGTAGCGGCCACGTTATCTGTATTTGCCGAAGAAAATACTTCGGAGGCATTCAGATATAGAGCGTTGGCATTGTTGCTGGCAAAATCCGCGCCCATCTTGAAGGTGTGATGTCCGTGGGTCTTGGTAAAGTTTCCGCCAAACTCCCAGATGTTTGTGCCTTGCGTCTGGTCAGTATGCGAGGCGCCGTGCGCGCTTGGATCGATGTTTCCGATAAAACCGTTTATCGTGATGTTCGGAATCAGGTCAACGCCCCCGATGAAGCCGCTCGCGAAATTTGGGGAAAATCCTAAATCGGTGCCGGTGGCGCCCGCGGCTTTCGAATAGCCGGAGCCTTGGGAGATGTTAAGTAGCACGCGCCCGAAGTGGGTCTCCAGCACGGCGCTGCTGGAGAATGTGTGCATATATTCCACGCCGACGTTGTATCCGTTCGTGATTTGAAAGTGTGAGAGGCCGGCAAATCCGCCGGAACCCGCTACCGGCTGCCTGAATTGGCTCCAGCGGCCGAAAATGTTGTCGTTGTTAGTGATCTGATGATCAAGTCGGGCGCTGAACTCATCCTGCCGGACGACGGATTTGGTCGTGTCTACCGCATTAAATGGGGAGACTGCCGTAGCACTTCGGTTTGGCTCTGGGAAAAGCTTCGTGGCATATCCGATCATGTTTGGATCCAGCAAGTTGGTGGGAATCTTGTTGCAGGGCGTGCCGGTCGATTGAATCCCATTCACGTTAGGCGATGGATTACCTCCTACGCATAGAAACGGTGAATTGGAGAATCCTGTGGGGCTGCTCGCATTGGGAGCGATACTGTACGGATTATAGATCTGGCCCGCAAACGGCAATCCGCCGACGGTCGTAAGATCGCCACCGAGCTCCGCAGTAGTGGGCACATCGTATAAATTGGATGCGGCGGTGTGTAGCCGGAAGCCCTCGTAGGCCACGAAGAAGAACGTCTTTGGTGCTCCGGAGTGGTGCCACGGTATGAAGAGCGGACCTCCTCCAGCGACGCCAAACTGGTTTTGTTGAAATGGAGTTACTGCGGCAAGAAACGGGTTTCGCGCATCGAATGTGGTGTTACGTACGAACTCCCACAGGGTCGCGTGGTATTGCGACGTGCCGGATTTTGAAACCACGTTAACTATTCCACCCAGAGCACCGCCGTAAGATGTGTCGTCGTTGTGTGATTGAACCTTAAACTCCTGGATTGCATCGATAATGGGCGCCACGGCATAGGTACTTCCAAAGGAGCCCTGATTATTTAATCCGTCGAGCAAGTAGAGATTGCTGCGATTTGTTTGGCCATTGATCGACGGGTAGGAAAACGTGCCCACAGGATTCGACCAGATCCCGCCGCCGGTCGTGGAATTCTGGGCAACGTTAATTGTGCTAACTCCTGGCGTCAGATTGAGCAATTGCGTGAAATTACGCCCATTCAAAGGCAAATCATTCACTTGTTGCTTGACGACTGCTACGCCTAACTCCGCTGTGGAAGCCTCTAGGGTCAACGCTTCGGCCGTTACCGTGACGCTGTCGGAGATAGATCCTGTTGACAATGTCACGTCGAACGTCGCGGTTTGATTGACGGCAAGGGAGATTCCAGCCTGGACGACAGTCTTGAAACCTTCCTTACTGATTTTGAGATTGTAGTCCCCAGGCTGAATGTCCGGAATGACGTACGCACCAGCCTCATTGCTCGAGGTCGTTCGGTCCAGATTGGTCGCCGTATTGTGCAGTACCACGGCGGCACCGGGCACAATTCCACCGGAGGCGTCGTACACCGTGCCCTTGATCGCGGAACTCGCTTGACCGCGGGCCGTTCCCGGCAGCGAAGCGCAAACAACAAACAACAGCAGGAGTCCTACCCCGTGGGACCAACGATTTAGAGCCGTACCAAAACAAAGGGATGTCATCGTTGCTGCTCCTTTGAAGCCGAACGAGCAAGGTGCTTCAGTCCGTGTCAACCGGCCAAGCATGTTATTTGGAGCTGCCTATTTGGCAGGAACTCCACCCCGAAGACGCTAAAGACCAAAACAATGGACGTTCTGTAACAGCAATATCAAATAGTGTCAAGTAAAAAGTTTCATACACTTGAACATCGTTCCAATAGGTGGTATGCTTCTATTCGCTCAAGCGGTGCCAATCGGAATAGCGATTGAACAAATTGCACGGACTTGGCTGCAAAAATGCTTTGGCGGCTACACAATGGGGGGACGGACTTGTTTTACCATGCGAAATGCTATCTTATGTAATACGGAATCTGGTCTGCGTTCCGTTAAGCGGCGAATGAAGGTTGCTCGTAGCACGGAAAACAGCCTGGCGGGAAAATCCTTAAGTTAACAAAGATTTCAGTGGTTTGTTCAAATAGAACGACGGGAGAGTCTACCAGTGCCTGTGGGCGTAATTTCAAAAGTATTTAGAATTCTGGAAGCCATTCAAGGCTCCTCGTCGGGATTGACGTTGAAACCTATCTGCGACATCACCGGTGTCCACAAGAGCACTGCCCATCGTTTTCTCAAGCACCTCGAAAGAGACGGGTATTTAATTCGAACTGAAAC